>CXWL01003915.1_pt1 | contig 51814 bp, 46 predicted proteins | sample 590931 | NCBI WGS metagenome assembly CXWL01 (sample SAMEA3498368, study PRJEB10139) | groundwater metagenome | biome: water well; material: biofilm material | place: Germany | collected 2015-04-27 | reverse complement strand
CCCGGCGACGTAGATCACCATGTCCCCGGCTTCCATGATCTGTCCCTGCGCGTCTTTCTTCGGGCCCGGCATGCGAAGACATTCATCGGGGGTGAGCAACGGACGTTGCACTTCGTGGTGCGTGCGGGATTCCTGCGCTTGCCACATGCTCATGCGGCGCCGGCTGACCGTCAGTTTGTCCTGAATGACGGTCGTCTGTCCCGTCAGACGCGACAGATGTTCAGCGGTTTCGAGGCGATTCGGCGGAAACGCATTTTGGATGTGGCAGTTGGAGCTAATGGCTTCATCCGCCCCATACCCGGTCTCACGGCTCCTGAGCTGGTTGATGTCCTGACAGATCAGATAGAACTTCAGCCCGTAGCCCGCCATGAACGCGAGGGATTCTTGAAAGATCTCGAGTTTGCCCAGACTCGGAAACTCATCCAGCATGCCCAGCAAGCGATGGGTGTAAGCGGCCTTGGTCGTCAGTGGTGGCGGTGTGGATCGAACACCAAGTCGCTCAAGCATGCCCATGAACCCGGATGGGGGAACCGTCTCTCGATGAAAGGCAATCGTGTCGGTGAGCAAGCGCAGCGCCATGGCTACGAACACGCGAATCAACGGACGCAACCGGGCTTTCTCATTCGGCTTGGTGACGAGATACAGACTCACCGGACTCGGATGGTGCATGAGATCTCGAATCTTGAATTCTGAGGCGCTCACGTTGTGGGCAACGAGTGGATCGCGATAGAGCGCGAGGTAGGATTTCGCGGACGAGAGAACCGATCCCGCTTCCTCCTCCGGTCGATCCAGCATGTCTCGGGCCGCGGCGCCCACCACCGGATGGACCTGCCCGTTCACATGGCCGTAGGTCGTCATCTCCTTCCACAGCTCGGCGATGGGCCGCTGTGGATCGGCCAACATCCGATCGACGGCGGGTAACGATGTCGTCGTGCCGTCGTTTCGGGCTTGGTAGAGCGCGTGTAGCATAACGCCCACCAATAACGCTTGGCTGGTCTTCTGCCAATGGGATTCCAGGCCGCGTCCGTCTGGATCAACCAGGATCGTGGCCAGGTTCTGCACGTCGGCCACCTCATGTTCCGTGCCGAGCCGGACCTCATCCAGCGGATTCCACCGCACACTGCCCTGCGCCGCAGCTGGTTCAAAACGTAAGACCTTATTATGTGCGTGTTGCTGCCTCCATCCAGCGGTGAGCTCCCACAACTCCCCTTTCAAATCCGCAATCAGGGCACTATGCGGCCAGGACAAGAGCGTCGGAATAACCAAGCCGACCCCTTTGCCGGATCGGGTCGGCGCATAGGTCAACACATGCTCCGGCCCGCTGTGGCGCAAGTAGTGCAGGTTGCCTTTTCTATCCAGCCACCCGCCCACGTACACGCCATCGGCTGATGGGCGCAGCGTGCCATTCAGCCAATCCATAATCGTTCGAGATCGAGGCAGCAACGTAGCAGCTTCAAGGTCCTTTCGGTTGGCCCATCGTGCCGAGCCGTGCAGGAAGGGATTCGGGCGAGGCCGGGACGCCTGGACTGTGCGCGCGATGGCGAGACAGAGAAGCCCACTCGCCGCCACGATCATGCCGACTCCTCCGGCCTGTCGGAGCTGCAACGGATAGTCGTGCGCCCACCGCCAGGCCCATTCGAGAATGGCCCAGGGCTGATACAGAGACCCGAGAGGCTCGCCCAGCACCGCTTGATACTGGAAGGTAGAGGCAAAGTATTGGGTGGCCGATTGCAACCCAACAAGGAGGGAGGCACAGGCCAGGAAGGGAATGATCAGGCCTGGTTTAGGGTGTGGAGCTCGAACGTGAGGACCCACCGCATTGTTGAACGTGGTGCTCATCGTCGTCGTCCCTTCCCAAGCCTGATCGCGCCTGACGCATGCAGATGAAGCGTGCGCCCTCGTGTAAACGATGTGAGTCGTCTGTAGGTGGCCTCATCAATCGAGAGCACCAAGGTCTCATCCTGACGGTGCACGAGCGCAACATACCCGTCTTTTGTTTTCTCAACAGCACCGAACCGGACCATCCCCTGGTCTCGTGCCTCGAACCGTCTGACGGTCGGCGTGCGAATAACCTGTAACCGCTTCCGTTCCTGTTCTGCAAGGTCGCGGAGCATAGCCTCACTCGGCGGGGTACGTGGTGGTGGCGGTGCAGCCTGCGTGGAACGTGACGCCTGCACTGACTGGTGCGCTTGAATGGGAACGTCTCGATGCAGATTGTGATGAATCAGCGTCGTCAGAGGGGCAAGGTCGCCAGAGAAAGAACGCCGCGAAGCATCCAGCATGTCCGCCTGAGTGATGTGTTCCCACGCAATGGCATAGTCATTTTCTCGCGCTAACTGGCTGAGAAATTCCCGCTGCGCACGTCCATTGCCTTCACGAAAGGGATGCAGCGCGTTCATCTCAGCGAGATAGTGCGCCGCACGTCCGCTAAATTCTGCTGGCTCAAGTCCGCGTAGCGCGTGCTCCTGCGCCAGTTCACGAAAGATCGTCCCCGCGGCGCGTTCAAGATAGGCATAGTGCGCAAAACGGCTCGTGTCCTTGGTGATATCGACCGTCCGCAATTCTCCAGCCCAGTCGTAGAGATCGCCGAACAGATGACGATGAATCGCTTGCAGATGGGGAAGATCGAACGCGCCAGGAATGGGGTCTTGCACCAATTCGTGCGAGCGTTGCGCGACGAATTGCGCCTCAGTTTTTTCTAGCGTGGCTTCGTCGGTAATGCCCAAGCGGTTCTTGAGCACCCCCGTCGCGGGGTCGGTGTACTCATCGTGGTTTGAATATCGGGACATTCGGGAAACGGCTGTAGAGTTTCCTGATCAAGTCGTCGTTCGACATTTCACCACGCGCGATCCTGCACATGTCCTCGACGGTCTCGGTGGGAACCCTCAACCCCTCAAGCTCCTGCTGCGCAATCGCATGGGTCACCGCGCGAAGATTGCGTTCAATTTCGGCTTCGGTCAGCATAGGATTACCTTACCCCAAATACCCATTCACAACAAGATGAACGTGCACATCTGGCGCGAATCCAATGCCTTGTACTGTGCGTCTGCGTTGGCCACATCCTCCGATAGGGTGTCCCGCCTGAGAAGATCAACATCATTGGCTCCGTCTTCAACCGCCAACATGCCAGAGAGCACGTCAGCCTTGGTCGGGCCGGTCACGACTGTCGCGGCATGATGGGTGGCCCACTGCAACCCAACCACGAGTGACGCACAGGCCAGGAAGGGAATCACCAGGCCTGGTTTGGGCTGTGGAGCTCGAACGTGGGGNNGAACGTGGGGCTCATCGCCGGCGTCCTTTCCCAAGCGTGATCGCTCCAGTCGAGGACACTTGTATGGAGTGACCCCGTTGCAATGAAGCGAACTGTTTGAATGTAGCCTCATCGATGGACAGCACTAAGAGTTCGTCCTGCCGATGGACCAACGCGAAATGCCCGCCTTCGATCTGCTCCACAGAACCGAACCGCACCATCCCCTGGTCTCGTGTCTCGAACCCTCTGACAGTCGGGGTCCGAATGACCTGTAACCGTTTCCGTTCCTGTTCCGCAAGAGAACGGAGTATCTCATCACTCGGCGGGGCCAGTGGTGATGATTCGGCCTGCGTCGGACCGGTAGCCGATGGGGTCGCTGGTGTGAATCGTTGTCGCGAATCCTGCGCGTACCGTCGCCGCTGCTGTTCCAGTATCGGGTCATCGAAGCGAATAGTAAGCCGAGAACGAGCCGCGACCTGTGCCACCCGAGTTTTGAAGACATCGGACCCCGACACCGCGATCGTGGTGCCGTACTTCTGTAGCGCGAGCCGAAGCGCCGCGTCAATCCCGTCATTCGTGACCTCACGCGAGACCTGGAGGCGGGTCCCATCATCACGGACAGCTGAGAGCCCGACCCGATAAATGATCGTGCCCTGTTTCGTAATGTAGTCCTGATTGGCACCCACGACCGCGTTCACACGTCTGGTTCCAACCGCCGTGATCGTGTCACCGGTCAGACCGCGCGCGGCGTCTCTGGCACGTAACGCACGCAGCGCCTCCTGGTCGCCGGCGAGCGCCTGCTGTCTGAGCCAATCAGCCCACGTGAGTCGTGTGTAGCGTGCCGTGATGGCGACACCGTCCCGTCGATGTCGATCGAGAATCTGACGGAGATCGGAGCGAAGCGTCTGCGACACCTTCGCGTAGAGGAGCTGCTTCGTGATCCGTCCCCTCATGGTCAATTTGATCGTATCCCGTTTGATCTGTCCGGCTCGCTTCGCCGCATCAATCTGCTGTCCCTTGCGGGTCCGCGCTTCGTGCAGAGCGACCGCTCGTGCTTGAGTACGGGCGAGCCGGTCTTGCTGATACCGCGCATAGAGCGCCGTCGTCTCCATGCGGCTGCGAATCGGCTTCGGTTCGTACCGGCGTGTGGGCTTCGCGGTCTGGACAGGACCGGGAGGTTCAAACCGACCAAGACGGCGTTCGAGCGAGACCTTGGAGAGATCCCGCGCGACTGAACTGGCCCGCACAAAGGTCCCCTGCCCGTCCGTGATCACGAGCCCTTGGCCGCGTGGTTGAATGGCCAAGCCATGGTGACGAAGCACCTGATGCAACTCAGACCATGATTGTGCAGACCGAAGTTGGTCAAGACAGTCCCGTTGCATCCAGCCGATCAGGCTTTCGGTGCCCGCCTGCCGCTCCATATCTGAGGCCCGATTCTCCCCGCCGGTTTTCCGGACCTGGTGATTGTCTGGCTCGAGATGAAAAGCTTCTTCTAAGCTGTCACAGAGTTCCCCAAAGGCCCGATAGGCGTTGTACGGTTCATGGAGCGTATAGCGGGTCGGATGGATTTTGTTGATGGCGAGGTGAAGATGCACATTGTTGGTGTCATGGTGCAAGACACTGACGCGCTGATGCTCCCCGAATCCCAGTCGGTGACAGACTCGGGCTTCGATCGCTCGCAGGGTCTCAGTCGAGGGCAGCTCCCCAGGCCGGAAACTCACGATCAGATGATAGGTCTTATCCGACTGAGATCGTGTGTTGAGCGATTGGGTATTCAGCATTTCAAGTGACGCGGCGTCGTGCCGGTCGCTGTGGCAATTGGTCAACATGATCTCCCCGACCCGTTCCTGCCGGCCTTGGGTGTTCGTCAAATAGTCCACGAGAGACACGACGTTGCTCTTCCGCAGTGAGCGCATCGGCACATGTTTGATGATCATGTGCCGTCGTCCTTCTGTGCACTCGTGTCTGAGCTCGTGCGTGAACTCGTCATGGGCTCGGCTTGTGGTCGAAGGACTCGCTGCATCAGTGCCAACATCTGATCTTGCGTCCGGTCGATCTTCTTCAACGTGTCACGGATGGTCCTGGCGTCAATCCCTCCTACGGACTTCTCATTCGAGAGCCACAGTTTGAGCAGTCCGCCGAGTCGTCCAAGATCCCCGTTGATCTTCACCAGCTCCTCCACCTGGTGATGATCCACAATGCTGCGGATGGGATAGCCCATGCCGACACGCAACAGATAGGACGACTTGCTTAATCCGGTCGAGTTGGCCTGCTGCTCGATGGTCTGCCGCTCGTCCGGATAACAATAGACTTTGATGGGTTGGTAGTCTTTGCGATTCGTGGGTGCTCGCTTGTTCATCCATCTCGTCCTTCGGGAAGCAACCCCGTTGAGCGCGAAGGCGCGAAGAAGGGAATTGTGAATGGTGGCGCACCAGGAACACTGGTGGGCCCCCTTCACCTATCCTGCCCTGCATATGATCATTCTTTTTTTGATCTAATCATACTTCATGCTCTGTTGCAATCGTTGTTTGATATTTGTTCTTGCATTGTTCTCTCGTGTATTCTAGGCTCTCTGTGATCGAGAGCCCAGGGGTATGATGGAGACAAGTCTGTCGGGACGGATTGCGGAGCGCGCGAAGAAACAGCGTGCCTCGAAGCGTGAACTGAACCGGGCGGTGGTCCTCGCGTTGCGCCAGGAGATTCACCAGGCGATGGCGGATGGCTGGCCGGTGGCCACGATTTGGCGGACGTTACAAGAAGAAAAGAAAGTGGACTTCAGTTATCAGGCCTTTCGGTTGTACGTGAATAAGTTGGTGCGGAAGCAGGCGGGAGCGAGCATCGTCCCACTCCCCGTCCTGCGAGCGCCGGTCTCATCGACGAAGACATCCACGCCGTCTCGCACAGGAAGAGGAGGCGGCTTCACGTTTGATCCCACTCCAAAGAAAGAGGACTTAATCTAATGGCACAGATTCACCTGGTCTTACAGGGCAAAGGCGGTGTCGGCAAATCGATGATTGCCTCGTTCATGGCCCAGTACAAACGATCAAAAGGGCACACGCCTCTGTGTATCGATACCGATCCGGTGAACGCCTCGTTTCAGGCGTATCAGAGTTTGAAGGTGCACCATCTGCAGATTCTGAAGGGGGACGAGATCGACCCACGCAGCTTCGATCAGGTGGTCGAACTCGTGGCGAAGGCCAAAGAGGACGTGGTGATCGACAATGGCGCGAGTTCCTTTGTGCCGCTCTCCGCCTATGTCATCACGAATCAGGTGCCGGCCTTGCTGCGCGATATGGGGCACCAACTCGTGGTGCATACCGTGGTCACGGGGGGACAAGCGTTGTTGGACACGGTACACGGCTTTACCCAGCTGGTGAAACAGTTTCCGGCTGACGTCCTGTTTGTGGTGTGGCTGAATCCCTACTGGGGTCCAATCGAGCTGGAGGGCAAATCGTTCGAGCAGATGAAAGCCTATGTGACGAACAAAGATCGCGTCTCGGCGATCATCCGGCTCCCGGACTTGAAGGCAGAGACGTTCGGGCGCGATTTGAGTGACATGCTGCAGCATCATTTGACGTTCGATGAAGCGATTGCATCGTCAGGGCTCACGATCATGGCACGGCAACGGTTGTCGATCATCAAGAAGCAACTCTTTGAACAATTTACCGCCGTACCGGTGTTGTGATGGGCGACGATCCTACCGACGACTTACTCAAAGAGATCGCGTCGAAGCATGGCGTGGCGCTGGGCCGAGAGGACCCGCTTTTGATCGTGCAGACCATGCATGCTCGGCTATTGGCCGAGAGCAGGTCCGCGCAACAGGCGATGCTTGACGACTATCGCACCACGCTCGAAGGCCTGTTGGAACGATGGAGCGCGGAGACGAAAGCCAAAGCAGAACGGATTGTCACGGCGTCGCTCACGGCTACCACGGAGACCATGAAGGCGCAGATGGCGACCCACACGACGAACGTGGCCAGCGCGATCCGGCAAGAAGTCACCGAGGTATTGGAAACGACTGAGACGCGGATGCGCAGGGCCCAAACAATTGGATACCTGAATCTCCTCGCGGCGCTGGTAACATGTGTTGCAGCGGTCGTGGTCTATTGGACGCTCCGATCCTAACCGCCCCCCTATCTATTGCGGTTCACCTTCAGGCCATGCCGATGCCTAAACAATATGCACCGTACTGCACAGGCCGTGTGTCGCTGCGGATTGTCTGCACCACGCAGCTGTTATGCACACAGTGACCCCCAGAAGATGGGGACAGTGGGGCGGCTCATGGGGGCGAGCACACGCGCCAGCGCGGACACTGGAACGCCTGCAACGCCCCACCCGCCGAACTCAGAATCGGGCGTCCCCGCCCCGTCTTGGGTGAGGGGCGGGAAACGCAATAGAAAGAAGGAACGGGAGTCATGATTCCCTCCCCTCCTACCTGCTGTCCCATCGCACCAGCTCCATTCCTCCTCAGTCTTTCGGCGCGGGCAACGCGTGAGGATAGTGCTTGGCGAGGATCCGGTTCAGCCGCTGAATCAGATCCGGTCTCTTAAAGGTCACATGCCCGTTGTGATTCCTAAAGAGCCGAATGGAGACATAATCGTTCTCGGCAAGCTTGGGCCACTCCGAGGTCGTCTGCATCGCATCCGCAATGAGACGATAGGCTCCAGTCCGGTGATCGGCTTCCGGCTTGCCATCACAGAGGTGAAAGACACGGAGGAGATCGTCCAGCTGATCGGTCTGCCGTAGATTGGCGCTGCCATACGACGTGAGATACGTCATCACCATCCGCTTCCCAAACTTCTGCGGGAGATTCGTCTTGTAATCCCATGAGAGACGGCGGAAACACTCAATCACCCCCTGCTCGAACATGTCCACGCGTGAGTCATGGAGCGTGGCAAAGGTGGTGCGAATGGCATCACGTGTCAATTCCGGCACCTTCTCCGCTCCGATCTGCTCATCCACCTCCTTTCTCTTCGACGCGGACATAATCGAGCGTATGCCGGAATCATTCAGGAGCGTGGTCCATCCTCCGGCATCCACACAAGCTTGGAATGTCTCCAGCAAGGTCGTTCGGTTCGCAAACTCACCCGTCATACGGATACCGTGACCTCGCCACCCTCGGGCCATTGAGAAGTCAGGGAATCCGAGCCGTGCCGCAGTCGCCAGGGTGTGCGCCTGCTCCAGTTTATCGAGCGCCTCACGAAACAGCGTCAGTACCGCCTCCCGTTGCTGCAACAGATTGGCCATACTGAGACTCGGGATCAGGTCCTCTTGGGGTCCTGCGTCACCGTCCGGGCTCACGAAGATGGTTTCCGCTTGGTTCGTCATGATGGCTTCCTTTCTGTTCCCACGGTCGGGCTCTCGTAGGGAATCTGAAACGGGCCGACCCAGGCGCCTGGGCGCGCCTTTGCGGTGAGGTCGGCCACAATCTGATCTAGTGTCGCGTGATCGACCCCCTGTCGCGTCCAGTGTGCACGTGCGTGTCGTTCTGCCTCGTCCATGATCGCTCCTTCATGGCGAAAAGAGGCCACGGGGGCCTGTCGCTGGCAGACTTCGCACATCGCAAAGGCTGAGTCGTCGTAGTCTGCGCCTCTCTCGTCGTCAAGGAAGGGCGTCCCATCCTCGCGGAGCATCACGCGCGGGATCACGTCAACGGTAAACGGCCCCCAGCTCTGGCAGTCCGGGCATTGCCAGTTCTCTCCACCATTCGTATTCGCTGATTCATCGATCCTGTCTAAAGTCATGGTGTTATCCTTTCTTCTTCCTCCAAGTCTGTTGACCTGTTCCATTCGTGTCATCCGTCATCAGTAATTCGACCTGCCGTCTTACCCCTCCCCGCACAACCATCCTTCATCGGCGAAGGAGACGTGCCGCCCCTCCCCCATCACGATATGATCGAGGACACGAATGCCCAGTAACTCCCCGGCGCTGACGAGTCGTTTCGTCAACGTCCGGTCCTCAAGGCTCGGTGTGGGATCACCGGAGGGGTGATTGTGAGAAAAAATCACGGCCGCCGCGCTCATGCACACGGCGGCTTTAAACGCCTCACGTGGATGGACGATCGAGAGCGTGAGGCTCCCGACTGACACGACCTGATAGCCGACGGGGGTGTTCTTCGCGTCGAGGAACACCACGAGGAATTCCTCATGCGGTCGCCCCTCGAAGTGGGCGCGGAGAAATCTCGACACATCGTGTGAATCAGAAATCCTGGGTGCGCCATAGAGGGGTGAATGACTTTCCTTCACAACCTGCAGCCGATAGAGGGGGATACAGACTGACGTGGTGCCCTGCTGATTCTGGTTTGCTGGAACGATCTTCTTCGCCATCTTCTCGCCTTTCCCTTTTGTGTGATGCGTGCGCAGGAAGTCAGTCAGATGCTCTCGTTCCGACTCCCCGCTTATCTGCCTACCGTCGATATCGTTCGGTGAGATAGTTGCGATGGGCCATCCGATCGAGCTGCGCGAGATTGAGGTTCCCCTGATCGCAGAGATGACGGATGTCGGAGAGAAAGTCTGACAGCACCGCCTCAAGCGAGGCGCCTGGTTCCCGTAGCGCGGCCACGCGATAGTAGGCCAGCGCCTGCGCGGCGCGATCCGCTCGGATCGCATTCGGATGCTGTTTGACCCTTCGAACATTCGCCCGATACATCGTTGTTGTGTTCATGCTTCTTTCCTTTCTGTTGGACTGTCTCCCTATGAGAACAGCCACCCACGAGACCAACGGCCACATCGCGTCGACCGGCCCACCGGTCTCTTTCCACAACATGTGTTGCGCCTCTCACGCACAGCAGGAGGCGCAACAGAACATCCGAGTCTGGGGTCCCGGCCGGCTGCGAGCGTGACAGCCCTCCGGGCCGTTGGCTGGCGCGGTTGCACCCGGACGGGCCCCACACCGTGGGGGGCGAGGGAATGGGATGGAGTGGGAAAATAGTCAGCACGGTCGAGCCGCCGGAGGCGACACGACGGTGCGTGAGTGAAGGCACGGCGCTGGCGCGGTGCCACCGTGCTGTTGGAACCTTCCAACACACTCGTGGGTCAGGATCGGGGAGATCAATGTGGGAGAAGGAAGGGAGAACTGGTCTGATCAGGCAAGGCCGACGAGCGAAAGAGGCCCGCCGGCCCTGTCGAACGAGTTAGTCGATCGCTCGAGCGATCAGGCCGGCCTCGGGATGGTCGGCCGCGAAGTCACGCAGCAGATGAAAGGAGTCGGCGATCCGAGAACCGAGTGGATCGTCCTCCAACGCGAACGATAAGTGGCTGAGCGTGAACAGGGACACGATAATCCCTGCGGCATCGCCCGACACCGTGGCCTCAAAGAAGTTGCCACTCTGTACGAGCCGATATTGCTCCCGACTCGGCGCGAGATAACACCCGCCGTTGCTCAAGTCATAGAAGTGCCAATACCCTCCGGTGTACGTTGGACACAGCTTGGTGAACTGCGCGTACAGAAAGTTTTCCACGGTGAGCATGTGCGTCCCAAAGTGGCGCGGCAGAAACGTGAGCCGGTCGTCTTCCGGCACCAAGCTCGCCACGATGGATGGCTGTTCGTGATTGTATGGCTTCATGTTATTCCCTCCGAATTGTCCCAGGCGGAATTGCCTGGGTGGAGGGTCTTCGCCACACCGCACGCGCAGCCGTCAGGGCCGTGCGGAGCACGCTCGCGAGCACGAGGCGAAGCCACGCGCGGAGGCCTTGACGTCGAGACCGGTGTGATAGCCTCACGACACACAGGCAAGCCCGCCCCCTCCCATCCTGTCGGTCTTTCTTCCCCACCGATGCGAGTGACGAGACCGGATTGAGTAGGCGTCTTCGCACGGTCCATCTGCGCGGCGCGGATGGACCGTGCCAATCAAATACGGGTGCGGCACGGCGCGTGCGCGGTGCCGTCCATCGGTCTGTGTGATTGGGGTCATGTGCAGGGCGTGAGTCCCGCCGTCTGGTGGGATGAGCGGAAGCGAACCAGGAGCCGCGCGGTCGCCGCAGGCGAGACGCCAAAACAATCTGAGTTATAACAACGTGAGGGGACCGCGCCGCGCACGATCACGGCGATGATGGACCACCTCTGAAAGGACTGCCGCAGAAGGGTTCCTCGACGTTGATGCCGTGCGGCTTGGTGTTGGGCATGAACGACCCCCAAGGATCATGTTGGGTGTTGATTGTCGTCACCCACACCCACCGTCAGCTAGCGGCCAATGTGAGACATTCGCATGCTCGCGTACTCGGATACACTGATGTTCTTCGTGCAGTGAATGTGTGCGTGCGTCAGGGTGCGATCTCCTTCCAGGATGGCATTGCGGATGTGAGTGCGGAAAAACCTAGCGAGAACGCTTTATCGTGTCAATCAGCTCATCGCGGTTTCAGAAAGAAGGGACGGTGCATCACACATTCGAATGGCATGAAAGACTGCCGTCACATTCTCTGACCGCCAATCAATCGATTAGCCAGCTGGTTCCCGTGCAAAGCTTGCCAGGTGCTCACCGATGCGCCAAAACATGGCCCCGTTCAGCGCTGCGAGGACCCCAGTGGCACTCCAACCGCGGATTTCCGAGGTTGAGCCAGACAGCGCATGTTCGACAAGCCACATGACCGCGCACATCGCAGCAACGAACTTCCAGCCCACCGTCACCGACAATGGGAAGTAGCGGTGTAGGAACTGCCTTCCCTTCCTCCCATCATTGCGAACATACAGGTACATCAGACCGGCGACTGTGATAACAAAAGTGATCCAGGATCCAGTGAGAGACCATGGACTAATGATCGGGGTGGGTGTGGTGGCTATGGCGGTGAGCTGCAGCCAGTCGAACACCATGATGGCCAGAAAATATCTGAACGCCGCCGCTTCCGATAGGCCACCAGCGCGAAGCTGTTCGCGCACGAACGGCGTGTTCCAGAGGTAACGGTGATCAACTGACACGCACATCCCTCCCGTCGAGAGTATCTGTCACCCACCTCAATATCCGACGCACAAAATAAGGTGCAGTAACGCCGGAGTCAGTTCTGAACGTCGCAATCCCATCTGACCACGCCACTGAAGCCACCGCGAAGCTAAACCGGCGCAGGCCCCACTGAGTGTGTGAGCGCCATGTTAGGTATGGGCGGCAAAACCAACGATGGCTGCACCGATGGCCATTGCCAGACACAACGGTGAGTACACGGTCGTATCCAGACGCGCAAAGCGGGAATGGTGGATACGCTTAAAGAACCCAACCAGCCGGAAGTCTCCAATCGCACGCACCAGCAAGATCACCGCCAAGGCTCGGGTCATCCACGCGAGCACGATTTGCGACAACGGCACCGTAAGTATCTCGGCTGTGGCGGCAATCACCACAGCGCACAGCGCCAACCCCATCGCGACCACGAGCGTAGCCAGCGCCGATGGTTCAAATACCGGTTTGCCGTCATTTTCTGGGATAGCCGCACGTTGCCCGACTCGACCGCCAACGAGCCAATAGATATGTATCAATGAGAGGCTGGCAAACACAGCGATCAATACCCACGCGACGAGAGTGCTCAGAGCCACCGGCGCACCTCCTTGGAATAGTGAAGATACCGCTCACCAAAGGATTCGCGCAACAGACGCTCCTCACGTGGAACATAAAAGAAGTTCAGGATCAGAAATGTCACAGGGACAACTATGTAGAAGGGCCACGAACCGACCCACAAGGCCAGGCCCACCAGAAAAACCAGGACACCCACGTACATGGGATTGCGCGAGAACCGAAACGGGCCGTCGCAGACGAGCTGCGAGGATGGCCTCCCCACAAAGAGGGTGGTCTGTCGAGACGTGAAGAAGAGGCGTGCCCACATCATACACGAGAAGCCCAGCACGATAAGTATGCCACCCAACATCGGCAGACGCACAAGGATCGTCCAGGGTCCCAGCAGCGCATGAATCAGCCATGCTGAGAGGACGACGAGCAGGGTTACGACTGGAGGTTGAATAACGATGGGCATGGAGACGCCTGACTGCCTACCGTCAAAGCTTAGCCGACACGAACCCACGCAGCGGGTGGACGGTCGGCGGGAGTGCCTTGTTAGGCGGGCTCTTTGGCAACCCAGCTCACTCGTTTCTGAACGCCAACGCCATCTGCGACTGTGTGGCCTTCGTAGGTGTTGGCACGGGCTTGGACGACGACGTAGTACAAATCGTCTGTTTCGGATGTGTTCCGCCAGCATCGCTCCCCTTCCTGAGCAACCCGGACGACCGTCCCTTCACGAATTGGCAGAACCTTGTCATCAATCTGGAATTCGCCCACGCCTTTCAGGAAGATATAAATCTCTTCGTTGAGACGGTGCGTATGGTAAAACGGCATCGACGTCCGAGGTGGTAGCTTGTTGATGGATATCTCGCTACTGGTCATCCCCAGCAGTTGGTTCAAGAACACCTTACCGTCGGTTTCGCGCGGCAACGCCGGATGTTTGTATGTGTACTGGTCCAACTGGCCGAGCGGGCCCAAATCAATGGCCGTGAAGTTTGGCCCCCGCTTACTGTTCACCATGTTTATAGTCTCCATGATATTGTGCCTGCCTAAATCGCGCCCGCCTAACAATGCTTAGGCAACTCCGCATACGAGCCGACTCTACCTATTCCTATCCGTGTCACACGCGACTACAGTTGGTGAACTATGCGCCAGGAATGTCGCCGTTTCAATGGTCTCCGCCTGTGTGACCAGTTCGCACGGATTCTTATGCGGATCCGCATGACACCCGTCCTGGCAGTGGACTGCGGACACGTGCTGGCCTCCGATGAAGAACATGGGTATCGATCCGTGTCGTTCGCAGATCAGTGTACCCCAACAGCCCATGAGCTGGGCGAATCTCGTCGCTGTCTTCCGGCGGGTGTGCCACATAGGAATCTCCCAGCGTATGACCGCTTGCCGATGTGGCCATCCCGGCGTTGAGCCACGCCGAAGCAACAGCGCGCGCCCTCTGCCATCCTCCTCGTGCCACAAGCTCATACCCCAGAGCCGTCGACACAGCCACGCCCGAAAGACCATCGCACGATGCGCAGAAGAAGATACAATGCCAGTATGCTCACGACCACCAACAGTAGCAGCGTCCATAGAGACCAGAAGAACGACGGATCAACCAGCGGTGTGGTGTAGATGGACAAGTCGCCGTTCCGCTGCACTCGCCATGGCAGACCAGGCGCGAGATAATGGGTGACATATCGGTACGCTGTATTCCCTGTGACCATCTTGTCCAGTTCACCGTCCAGCAACATCAGCCAGTCACGACCAAACCGTGGAATACCGTGTGCGCCAAAAAACTGAGTGTCGATGGTGGTGAGTTGCAACAACCGAGCGCTGTTGGCCTTGTACGCCACAAGATCGGAACCCGGTGCAAAGGCGATAATTCCGCCGAGATGGCGGTAGACGAAATCCCCGGCGAAGGCCAGATTGCGGTCTTTGTCCAGAAGAACGACCGACTCTGTAGTATGCCCAGAGAGGTTCAGCAGGGTGAGACTGCGGCCTCCCAGATCGATCACCTCGACATCCGAGATGAGGGCCGTGACGTTCAGCGAGCGCCACTCCGTGTCGAGCGATTCCCACGGGGTGATCGTGAAGATCTGGTCTGTGATGTTGGCACGGATGTCCGGACGGTCGAGGAGCGTGACACCATCGAATGTGGCGGCATCAGCGATGTGGTCATAATGAAAGTGGGAGAGGATCAGCGTCATCGGTCTGTTGCCTGCATAGCGCTCTGCCACCTCCCGCATGGATCGCGAGCCAGCGGGCCGTTCGCCGCTGCCGGCATCGAACATGAGCGCCCCTGTATCGCCGACAATCAAATAGGAGGTATTGTATTGAGAGGAGTTCGGTTCATTGATGGCAAAGGTCTGAGCGTCAATCGCTTCCACCGCATACCACTCATCGATCATGGTCGACGCTGGGCTATAGGTTTCTCCCTGTGTGATGTCTCCGAACACGTCGGCTGGTTCCACAATTCGGTCAAGACACCCTGCAAGACCGAGACACATGCCCACCAAGATAATCAGTTGCACGCGTCTCATGGCACATACCGCCTCCGAGTAACTCCCTTGACGTGTCTCGAACTGGATCTCATTCCACAGATCTGTAAGGCGATGCCTGTTGTGGTCCGAGACCATGGCATTCCTAACCGGCCCTCCCCTACTCCCGTACCCTCACCATCATCGACATCTGGGTAGCTGGAAGCTACATGAGGACCAATATTACAAGGTTTGACAGCGATCCTGGGGTACGATACCGTATCGTTTACACAGACCCAGCGCCCGAACTGTCACCGTATGGTGCGCGTGCCCGAGGATCCTCGGGATAGGAGCTGGGTCGAACTATGTGTGCCCCCTCTCCCTCTCCAACATTCCACACATCTTCGTTTCGCTTGTGGGTCATCGTGCGGTGCTCAATCGCATCCTTCTTTTCCTCTTCCGCATGACGCCGCAACGGACCCGCCACCCTATCCGCCAGCTGAATCAGAACGTTGTTGTTTGAGTCCACGATACGCCCATCCTCAAGAATGGGCGCTCCTCCTCGACTGACTTGCAAAGGTCGGCCTGGTGATCGAGATCCGGAGGGTAATTCTCCCAACGCGGCCAGATCCAGCAGGCAGCTATCACACGTATGAGGCTCACTCAACCGAAGGTCTCCGGCATGAGGACCTAGGTCAATGAGGGTCTGGTTTGATGTGAGAACTGGCCCTTTGATTACGGTGCGCGTCTCGAATAGTCCGGCAAGACCTTCTTTGGTTGTCCTACCCAACCTTCAAGTTTGTGTTTTTTTCCTTCTCGTTGAAATGCCGCAACCAACGCACGGGCTCTCGTCGTTCGAATGCGTCGACTTAAGGCCAGCTCTCGAACTTCCGCCATCACACGGTGTCGAATCGACCGACTAAAGCTGTCGATTACTTTTTTCCAGAATGGCTCATAGGCCTGATCGCGATATCCGACGAAATCGTAGATTTCCTTTAGTGCGTACGCTCTGTCTTCTGTTTCTTCAGAGATATCGAGACCGAACTTTGTGGTATCCTCCTGCTGGACAATGACCTCCTGCACAGGTCCACGTTCAATCTCCTGCAACTTCTCCTGCTCATGTTGATACACTTCATGCCATGTCGGGCCCGCTTCCCAGACAATAAGATATTCCTTCGTCTGTGAGGGCATCAGTTCCAATGACCATTTCCCAATAAATCCAAGTTTGAGCAACTCATCGTGCGCAGGCTTCAATTGGCGCCGAATTTCAGAGATGGCTCGCAACCGCTTTAAACTCAGGTTCATGGATAATTCTGCATAAGACTCACTCGCAGCTCCACGCCCTACCCTAAATAAGGCATGGAGATGTTGATAAAGAAGCTTCGTCAAATCTCGCTGCAGCGCCCAAAAGATCCGTTGATCCTGGATATGACAATGAAAATTATTCAAGTTCGCCCAATACCAATCCGCTAGGCGAATCTGATGCGTCCATTGTCCTTCGCTCCTATCACCAACTGACATCTCCTCCCGATCAATCCGCTCGAAGATATGGACCCCTGTTTCCGAACGTCGGCCTTTTGCATTCTTCCGATGTTCTTGCAACACTAAGCCACTCAACCGATCTAAAAAGTCTCGCACTTCCTGCTGGCGATCACCATTTGGCGTTCGACCTGTCAATCGTATCAATTCACGCCCGCTAATTCTTAAAACATCCGGCACCACACCTTCCCGTTCCCACATCATGGTCAGAGCACGTTCGAATGCTCGGAAATATTCCAAGTCTAAGACTGTTGGGTATCCCCATTTGGCACTGGGCATAATTTCAATCGCCACCTTACGTGGACCCCCGTCTCTTTCCATCACTCTGGTCACGACCTTTGAGAGAGTGTCTGGACTGACCTTCCCTTTCCCTGGGAGCTGCCACATAGGAATTTCTGAGATGGAGACCTCAGAATGGATCAAGCCATCTAAGACAGGCACCGGTTTTTCTTTCTTTTGAAGAGTGGTATCCATCAGCGTGGCCGTAACGTATTCTTCTCTTTAACGTAAGGGTTTACGTGGGAAAGGAATATGGAGAAACAATAAAGCGATAAGATAATGAAAGACATAAGGAATTGCATATTAGACATTTGTGTCAATCCTCTCACTTTGTTTCAACCCTCTATAGCCTTTGTGCAAACCCTCTCACCTGTCTCTTGTGTGAACCCTCTCGCAGTTGTTTCAAGCCTCCCAAATCGCGGACACTTTCTTGTGCGAACCCTCTCACCTGGGGATAAATCCCTGCTAACGGCTGTCAGAGACATGGTTGCAGAGTTCACATCCTTGCGCTAAAGAACAGCAGATGAAAGGTTTTCGGACAAGACAAGATATTTGTCGATTGGCGATGAAAGCGAAAAATGGGAAGAAAACCTTCAACCATGAGAGGGTTGGAACAAGAAGTTCACGATGAGACATTGTCACCAGACACTGTGAATGTTTAATGGTGAACGGAAGGAGAATCCAATTAGGAGGAGTCAGTTCGCTGAAAATTATCCAAGTGTTCTTGTGCCTTCCGTAACCCCTCTTCAATAAGCCTGATGTCATGAGCACGGTTCGGGTGAAAACGGATAACAAGGCGAAATGGACCATCGCTTCCCCTGGCATCAAATCGAACTGATTGAGCGCCCTGGTTGGTACGTGGAACCCGTGTCACCTCCTCCCGAATGCGCCGAGCGGTCCACCCACCCTCGATTGCTTGGCGCGCTACTTTCTGTAGTCTGACGAGATTGGACCGTAATGGAAGAAGCTCCTGAACGTGTGTCAATGTTAGGGGTGATCCCGCTCCAAGCGTGAGATCAATGATATGTTCGGGTAAGTCGAGAACTTGGAGCGCACGAGTGATACGCGTTTTATCACACCCCAGGCGTTGGGCGAGTTCCGATTTTAAATAGCGGTGTTGTTCAATCAGCCGCTTATAGCCTTTTGCTTCCTCATAACCGGTCAATTCTTTTCGCAGGAGATTGTCGATGAGGGCTTCAGCTGCTGCAACGTCCAGATTGTCATGCCGGATTAACGCTGGGATTGTTGCCTTTCCGAGAATCTGACATGCTCGCCATCTCCGTTCACCCGCCACAATGTGATAGCGGCCGTTGGCCACAGGACGAACATGAATGGGAGTACGCACGCCGAATAAGCGGATGTTCTCCAAGAGTTCAGGGTCAGGTTCAGCCTGGAGTCGTGGTTGGTCCGGGTTCGGATCGAGAAGCTCGAGTCGGAGATTGTGGACGCGCTCCCCTTCCGATTCGAGAGAGAGAGGGGTTTCGAGAGAACTCGAGGGGTCAGTTGTTGCTGAGGCAGCGACTGGAGCACGTGAGGGGCTTGGTGGGATCTCAGATGCGGCAGGGTGAGTCTCTGATAGCGGAGGAGTCTTATCGGTCGTTGGCGAGGATGTGACGGAGGGTTTTGGCTGTGGTGAATGGGTCGTGACCCCGAGTGTTTCAGCAAGGACTCCGTGGATTGCGGTCTCACTGGTAATACCCAATCCCATCAAAGCTCTGCGGCTTTGTTCCTCGAGCTCTTGGCGTTCTTTGGATACTCGCTGCTTTCCGCTCATCAGCTCACCACGACCTCAGCGGAGGGTGATTCTGATTCCGTCGCTAGTTGAGCCTCCAAGAGGTCTCGTTTCTTGCTGGCCTTCGCCACGCGCGATACGACTTCAGCGGCGAGCCCGGCATAATCCTCAGCGCCCGAGGCGCGCAATTCCTGCTGGAAAATCGTCTTGTTCACCATGATGGCTTTACCAAACTCTGTGTTCTCGCGGATGATGGTCGAAAAGACCTGATCTCCGAATGTATCCCGCATGGTCTTGACGATGGTCTTCGCTACGTTTGTACGCATGTCACATCGGGTTAGAAGGTACCCCAATAATTCGGTCTTGCGTTCCGTCTTCACGACGTTGACCTGTTGAACTTTGTTCTGTAAGGAGCGCAGCCCGTCCAGGGCGTATTTGTCACCGGCTGCAACGGGCACAATGACGTAATTGGCCGCATACAAGGCGTTGGACATAAAGGTGCCGAGATTCGGAGGGCAATCAATGATGACCATGTCATAGTTATTAAGTAAGGCAGACTGCCGAAACGCGGCATCCAAACCAAGCAGTGCACGGGGAGTTCCTTGGATATAACTTTCTTGTTCAAAGAGATCGATATGGGATGGAATGAGATCTAGATTTTTGGTGGAGGTTTCAACGATGGCTTCATCAAGTACCGCACTGCCTCCAAGGACGTGAGCCAGCGTCGTCTGCCCTTTATAATCTCGACGTTCGTGAGGGAAAAGGGTGGCTGTGAGGTTTGCCTGCGGATCAGCATCGACCACAAGGTATTTCTTCCCTTTACTGCTGCGAGCAAGGCCAGCGGCGAGATTCGACGCTGATGTGGTCTTTCCAACACCTCCTTTATGGGTGGCTATGGCGACTATCACCCCCATTGCAGACCTCCTAGTTATGATAAAAGCAGACTAAGTGTTCATTGAACTATAGAACTCGAACAACAAAGTCAAGGGAAAATACGTGGCCAAATGGTATGACACGGTGAATTACCCACTTGTTATAGGGCCAATTAGACTTGGGAGTAGATAGATCCAGCCAGATGAGGTGCCCTACTTATGATGATTAGGAGGCATGAGTTATCCAAAACTCGGATCAGACCCTATGACATATCTCTAGACGCAGCCAGGATTATGCTCTCAATCTCGAAACGAATAGTGGTTGCGTCAACGCAACTTATAAATATTACACAGTACATAAAAATAAAACTACGTTTGAGTAAATATTGTGTTGCTATGAATTATGTGACCGCAAGTTCCTGAAAATGTATTGTACAATGTTGTATAGATACATGAAGCCCAATTCGATTATTTATAAATATGAACGAACATTTAATAGTTGCGTTGACGCAACTTATCGAATTGTGCGCTCTCGGCTGAATCCCCAGCGAAGAGTCAAGGGAGGACTTAAGCTTGAATATTCCCCGTAGCCTCGCTACGGGGTTCTTCTCTGCCTCTGAGAAGTCTTACGAACTGAGTTCTATGGTGCACCGCAGCTTGCTGTGCGGCACCTTCATTAGGCTTGAAACTTTGACTACATAGAGTAGAAGAAGCTTAAAAGTACTTAGAAATATAATATAAAAGGTTTTTGTGTATTGAGGTAGGAGAGGACGGAAGTGGTCTAAATAACGTCCCACTCCTTGAAGCGAGAGGTAATTCTCCACCGTCCGGTCAGACGCACGAAAGCTAAATATTTATAGATCTTCGTTTCAGTTTCAGGCGGAAGCTCGAAGCCTCCTCTTTTCATATCAACCAAGAGCTGACGGGTGTCATCGAGCAGCGCCTCGCGGACCTCAGGTTCGGCTGTGCGAATTTGTGAATCGAGGACCTCAAGGTCTTTCGCCGTAAATTGGTGAAAACGATGGACCATAGTGTCTGGAGAGATATGTGGGCGAGCCTGTGGCGAAAAGAGTCGCACTTCAAATTGACCTTTGACAAATTGACGTGGGCGAACGGTGATTTTGAGTAGACCGACCGTCACCAGTTGCTGTCTGGCGCGGAGTGCATTCTTTCCGCGTGTCCCGACCCATTGCGCCATATCGGCGATCGACGCCTTAACATGACTGGCGCCACATCCGTGGCTGTGTCGAAGAAACTGTAGATAGAGGATCTGTTGATGGGAGGGGATGGCGCGAAAATCAGGATGGTCGAGTGTTTGGCAGACGAGTTCCGAAAACCGAGCCGGGTTGAAGTCGGGTGGTGCTGGTCGAGTCTCTAAGGCAAGTTGGGGAGCAGATTCCGGTTCTTCAAAGTCTCGGGCAAGTGCTTCTTCATCAAAGACTTCAGAAGATTTCACGGTGTTCATTGAGGCCTCAAAAGTCGATGCACACATTGATTGCGTATCATACCCATACGTATCATGTCAATTACTTATATATAAATCGATCCAACATGCTTAATTCATATAGGCATCCGGGATTGTATCCTTCTCGGATACCTTGACTTAGGATGGCAGGAAGGGTAGGGTGGCGGGGGACGGGTCGGACACCCGGAAATCGGGTGGGATGGAAATCCTTCCCTGGTGTCTTCGGGCCCCAACTGGCTTAAAGCAGACCTAGCTGTGCACGGTCCACCTCCATCCAACCAATATAAAGAGGTATGACGGCACGTCGCAGAAATGAGACCCGTTCGATCCCCACAAATCACTCCAGATATAGAGATGGACAGCGGATCGAGAAAGAAAAGGACGGACCATGGAGCTGGTGCCGCTGACCCCTGAGCATACGTCGCCTCATCAAAGGACCTCCACGGCATTGATGCCCTTGGCCACCACCGGACTTCGGCGGGCGGGGGAAGAGCTGCCGCCGGTCTGTCTCTCCCTCTCGTCCTCGACGCTCATCGGTCTGCGCGTCTATCTCGACGAGTTTGCGGGGCAGCTCACGCAGCAGAAGCCGGGATCCACTACGGCCCGGACCTATTGGAAACGTGGTCGGTACTTCATCAGTTGGTTGGAGCAAGGAAGGGACCCCCAGCTGTGTCGACTCGATCGCGCCTGTCTCGAAGCCTACCGAGCGTGTCTCGATCGACGGTTTTCGAATCTCCGGACGAAGAATGGCTATCTGACGGCGGTCCGTCAGTTTCTGAATTGGCTCGTGCCACTCCATCCGGGCCTGGTGAATCCGGCGGACTTTGTCCAGGGCTGGACCTGCAGCCGGCAGCATACGCGGCGGCATCTGCCGGTGGAGGATGCGAAGGCGTTACTCGCGGCACTCGAATCCGATCCGAGGAAGACGGACGAGCAGCGCGCGCGCAACATCGCCATGGCCTATCTGATGCTGAAGACGGGACTCCGCACGATTGAAGTGAGCCGAGCCAAGATCGAACATCTTCAAGAACACGTGCCGGGTGAAAAGTGGAAGCTGTGGGTGCATGGGAAGGGGCGGGACTCGGCAGATGAATCGGTGCAGGTGCTGCAGGAAGTCTATGAACGAATGAAGACGTATCTGGCCCTCAGGCCACAACCATTACAGGGGAGTGATCCACTGTTTGCGACGACGGCCTGTCTTGATCGGGGAGGGAATGTGATCACGCCTGCCGGGCAGAAGCTCTCGACGCGCGCGATTCATCGGATCATCACGGAGGGGCTGCTCCTCGCGGGCGTGAAGAAACCGGGTATTGTGGTCCATAGTTTGCGGCACTCGACCCCGACCTTTGCCCTGCTCAATGACGCGAATCCGACGCGCGTGCAGAAGATGATGCGGCATCAGCATTATGCGACGACGGAAATCTACGTGGAGGAAGTGCAGCGGCTGCTCGAGGGGGCCGAAGAGGCGGTGACGCAGATCTAGGCGGCGTCATGCGGGACGCGTGCCCTCGATCCTGTGGTCCAAAAGTCTTAACAGGGATTTTGGATTAGATTGGATGTGCTACATTGCTGTAGGTAACGAAGGAGCGAGGCTCTCACTGAACTTCATGAAGGGGGCTCACATCAGGCTTCCATTCCCGTGGCTGAAGGGCATAAGCCGTTGGATGGCACTGTGCTGTGGCCATCTCAGTCTTCTGCTTCCGCAGATTGGGGATCCCGCCAAGAGGACAAGCGGAAAAGTCGTTGGAGTTAGCAAAGAGTTTGAAATATAAACACATTATGTTATGTAAGCAGAGGATGATCCTGGAAGGCGCTCTCGCTGTAATTATTTCGTGTGCGATGGGCATCGGATTGGTCGCAACGTCGGTATCTGCGGAATCTGGGAACCAGGTCTATGGGCTTGATACCATCGTCGATCTGGCCTTGGCCAAGAATCCGGTAGTCTCGCTCGCGGAAGGGACCATTGAGCAGCAAAAAGGCCAGCAAACGGTGGCCGGTGCCTATCCCAACCCAACCATCGGGGGTGTCGGTGGCCACGGGATGCTTCGAGACACGAACCGGGCAGGTGGTGGGTCGAGTCTGGATCGCCAGTCGCTAACAGAATACAACGTCGTCGTTGGGCAACCAGTCGAATGGCCGGCGTTGCGTGCGGCGCGCCAACGAGTGGCAGATCTTGGTTTGGCCACGGCCAACGTCGGAATGCTGGAGACTCGATTGAACCTGGCCTCGCAGGTGAAAGTGGCATTTTATGACTTATTATTAGCTCAACAGGACGCGGATCTCGCCCGGCAGAATCTCGATACCGTCGAAGGCGTGGCTAGGATCGTCAAGGCGCGGGTCAAGTCGGGCGAAGCCCCACAGTTTGAATCCATCAAAGCGGAGGTCGAAGTCCTGAAGGCGCGGCAGCAACTTGTCCGTGCGGATAATCTCGTTCGAATCAACCGTGTTGCCGTCGATACCTTGACCGGCGGTGCGCTGGGGCCGTCGTATGTCGTGCATGGCGAATTCAGAATCCTGCCTCGGGACCTACAGATCGACGGGCTCATGATTCGGATGATGGAGCAACATCCAACGATCCAGCGCTTGTTGAAGTCCGTGGAGCAATCGGATTGGAAGATTGAATTCGAACGGCAGGCCCGCGTGCCGACCGTCACGGTCAACGGGAGCTACTGGCGCGAGATGGGGCGAGAGGCGTTTCAAGGAGGACTCTCGGTACCCATGCCGCTCTGGTACCGACGCCAGGGAGAGATTGCCTCATCGTTGGGGGCAAAACGCCGAGACGAGGCGGAGCTACTCCGGACGCGCAATGAACTTGGGCGAGCCATCTATCAGCATTATCAAGATGTCCGCACGACCGCCGAGTTGATTGACGTGTTCGATAAGGGATTGCTGAAGCAGGCGCAGGAAGCGCTGCGGCTTGCACGATTCAGTTTTCAACAGGGGGCATCGAGCCTGCTTGAGGTATTGGATGCTCAACGTGTCCAGCGACAAATCTTGGTTGACTATGCGTTGGCACGGCATGATTTGTCCGTGTCGCTGGCTCGGCTCGAGCAAGCTGTAGGGGGGACGTTGTGAACGATCCGTGTCATTCCATCCAACTTCAATCGCCATACCTCAGCCGAGGGCTGTGGAGTCTATTGTTCAGCGTGATGATCCTGGGCGCAGGCTGTGATGGGACGCCGAATGATGTGGTGGCGAGCAAGACGCCGGCTGTTGCCTCCGCACCAGGACTCATCACGCTGTCGGCGGAGGAATCGTCACGGGTGGGGCTGGTGATTCAGCCGGTCGCCCTCAGTGATTTTCGCACCCACCGGGACTTCCCGGCAATCGTGCAGCCCAATCAACGGAACATGGCGGAGATCACCACGTTGGTTCGCGGGCGAGTGGTCGAGGTGTACGCGGATCTTGGCCAGGAAGTGAAAGCGAACGCGCCTCTGGCGATTTTGTACAGCAGCGAGCTCGGGCTGGCGCAGTCGGCCTATCTCAAGGCCCGGGCCAAACTCCACGTGGCCGAGCAGGCCTACAATCGGGCTCAGTTTCTGTTGCAGGAAAAAGTGATCGGAGAAGCAGAGGCGCAGCGTCGGCAGGCGGAACTGCTGAGCATCCAGGCCGAGGCCGATGAGTCGCGTGATCGCCTCAAACTCCTGGGGATGAACGACGAAGAATTCCGTCGGCTCGACCGCAGCCGACAGATCCGCTCGGTGGTCCCGGTCGTGGCACCCTTTGGAGGACGGATCATCGGGCGAAAATTGACGCGGGGCGAGGTCGTCGAGACCACGGAGAACCTGTTTGTGCTCGCGGATCTTTCGGAGGTGTGGGTCCAAGCCAACATTCCCGAGAAGGATATTCCGTTCGTGCATAGCATCCATGCAACGGGTGACAAGCAGGTTGAGGTGCGGATCAACGCCTACCCGAAGGAAGTCTTCAAGGGGACGATTACCTATGTCGGGGATGTGCTGGATCCTGTGACGCGGACGATGCAACTGAGGATTGAGTTGCCGAACCAGGACGGGCGGCTCAAACCGGAAATGTTCGCGACCATTCGGCTCTTTTCTGAGGCACAGCCCGATCGACTGGCGGTGCCGGAAGCGGCGTTGCAACGGGATCAGGGGCGCACCTTCGTCTTTGTGCAACGCAATGGGCACGAGTACGAAATGCGCGAGGTGCACATCGGTGAGTCCAACGGCACGCTGACCTCCATCCTCGGCGGACTGAGCGAGGGAGAACCGGTGGTCACACATGGTGCCTTTGTCTTGAAGTCCGAGTTGTTGAAGAAACCCGTCTGATGGTCTCCCGTCTCCTCGACATTTCCTTACGTCAACGGATGCTGATCATCATCAGCGCCCTCATGATCGGGGCCGGAGGGGTCTATGCGTTTCGGACGATTCCGATCGATGCCTTTCCCGACGTCACCAGTGTGTTGGTCCAGGTGGTGACCAAGGCCCCCGGTCTCTCGCCGGCCGAGGTTGAACGGTTAGTGACCTATCCGATCGAATTGCAGCTCACCGGCGTGCCGTCTCTCACGGAAATGCGCTCGCTCACGAAAGTTGGTGTTTCCCTCATCACGATCGTGTTTGACGACTCGATGGACATCAACTTGGCACGGCAATTGGTGCTCGAGCGACTGCTGGAGGTGGAGGAACAGCTGCCTCCAGGCGCCGAGCCGATGCTGGTGCCGAACAGCACCGGCTTGGGCGAGGTGTTTCAGTATTACTTGGCTGCGCCTCGGGGAGCCGCAGCCGATGTCGAAGCAGAACACCAAAACCTCATCGCACAGCGCACGATTCAGGATTGGATCATTCGTCCCATTCTGAAAAGCACGCCGGAAGTCATCGACGTCAATGCCATGGGCGGGTACGTGAAGCAATATAAAGTGCTGGTCGAGCCGGGCATGTTGCGCAAATACAATCTCACCCTTCGTGACGTCTTTGGAGCAGTGTCCAGGAACAATGCCAATGCCGGCGGCAATATTCTTGAGAAACATGCGGAAAAATACATCGTGCGAGGGATTGGTTTGATTCGTTCGCTGCAAGACATCGAGCGCATCGTGGTCAAGGAAACCGGCGGGACGCCGGTGTATGTGTCCGATGTGGCGCAAGTGGTGATTGATCATGCGGTGCGGCATGGTGCGACGGTCCTCAATGGCGATCGCGAGGTCGTCAGCGGGATCGTGCTGATGTTGCGAGGCGGAAATGCGCGGGATGTCGTCGAAGGCATCAAGGCTCGTATCGAAGAGATCCACGCGAAGAATCTGCTGCCGGATGGGTTGCGGATTGTGCCCTTCTATGACCGCATCGAACTGATCGCGGCCGCGTTACACACCGTCTATAAATCACTCGCTGAGGGCGTGGTGATGGTCATCATTGTGCTGTTCCTCTTCCTCGGGAACATTCGCAGTGCGCTGATCGTCGTCGGCACGCTGGTCTTGGCCCCCTTGGCCACGTTTATCGTGATGGGACAAGTCGGGTTGACGGCAAACCTCATGTCGCTCGGCGGTTTGGCCATCGCCATCGGCATGATCGTCGATGGGTCGGTGGTGGTGGTCGAGAATGTGTACAGACATCTGTCGCACCATTCCACAGCTACCATGCCGCGACTGCAGTTGGTGACTGAGGCGGTGAAAGAAGTGGGGCAACCGGTGGTGTTCGGCATTCTCATCATTATTATTGTCTTCCTCCCTCTTCTGTCTCTGCACGGGATGGAAGGCAAGATGTTCAAGCCGCTGGCCTATACCATCATGATTGCGCTGCTCGTCTCGCTGGTGTTGTCGCTGACCCTGTCGCCCGTGCTCTGTTCTTTGGTGCTGAGACAGGGCACCGAAGAGGATCCTTGGATCGTCAGACAGGCGAAGAGTCTCTATGCTCCGGCGCTTTGCTGGGCCCTCGGACATCGTACGACGGTGCTCGCGATGGCCATCGGGGCCTTGATCGGAGCACTGGCGCTGGTCCCATCCTTGGGGACCGAATTTATCCCGATTCTCAACGAAGGGATGGTGGCTCCACAGACCATTCGACTTCCGAGCGTGTCGCTTGCTGCCTCGATCGAGATTGAAAAGCGCATGCAGCAAGCGATCATGGAGTTTCCAGAAGTGGAAATGGTCGTCTCGAAGATTGGTCGTTCCGAATTGGGAAATGATCCTCAGGAGCCGAACGAGAGCGATCCGGTCGTTCGACTCAAGCCGCTGGATCAATGGACCACGGCGAAGAGAATGCCGGAGTTGATGCAGAAGTTTCGGGAACGGCTGACGGGGGTTTCAGGGGCGACATTCCTTATCAGCCAGCCGATTCAACAGCGGGTCGATGAGTTGATTTCCGGCGTGCGTACGGAAGCGACCGTCAAGTTGTTCGGGGACGACCTTGAGGTCCTCCGGAACAAAGCGCAAGAAATTGCCGAGGTGCTTGAGACCGTGCGAGGGGTCCGCGACATCAAGGTCGAGCAGGTATTCGGACAACCGTACCTTACGATCGATATCGATCGCAGTAAGATCGCGCGGCATGGCATCAACGTCGCCGATGTGCGCGAAATTATCTCGACGGCGATCGGGGGAGAGGTCGCGACGCGAGTTTATGAAGGCCAACAACGGTTCGATCTGGTCGTGCGATTTCCAAAACCGTATCGGGATAGCGTGGAAGCCATCAGCAACATTCTGCTTAGCGATCAGACCGGCGTCCTGATTCCTCTGGCGGATCTGGGCACGGTGCAACTGGAAGAGGGACCTGGTCGGATCAGTCGTGATCAGCTTCAACGCTACGTGTCGATCGGGTTCAACACGCTCGGGCGGGATATCGGCAGTCTCGTGGCCGAGGCGCAGCAGAAGATTGATCAACGCGTGGCGCTGCCGACCGGGTATCGAGTGACGTGGGGCGGATCGTTCGAAAACATGGAACGGGCGATGGCAAAGCTCCAGCTCATCGTTCCAATCACCATTGGATTAATTTTCTTCCTCTTGTATTCGACATTCAACTCACTCCGTCAGGCAACCATGATCATTCTCAATCTCCCGTTTGCGTTGATTGGTGGAATCGTGGCGCTGTGGTTGACGGGAGAATATCTCAGCGTGCCGGCGTCTATTGGGTTCATCAACCTCTTTGGCGTCGCCGTGTTGAACGGCATCGTGCTGGTCTCGTACATGAACAAGCTGCGTGAAGATGGGCACAGCTTGGACGAAGCCGTGACATCCGGAGCCTTACTTCGATTGCGCCCAGTCTTGATGACAGCCTTGGTGGCGCTGCTGGGACTTGTGCCGCTCGCGTTAGCCAACGGGATCGGATCGGAGGTGCAGCGGCCGTTGGCCATCGTCGTCATCGGTGGTTTAGCGAGTTCAACGCTGCTGACGTTGATCATGCTGCCGGTCCTCTATCAATGGCTGGAAGGTCGTGAGAAGGATGGAGGACACACGGAAATCCCACCGACTAATCCGATCAGTGAGGACCATCAACCCGTGATTGATGCTCCATACGGGAATGGTGAACCACGGTTCTCTCATCGTTCCGGCGAGATACCATCGGCGTCATGGTGAATCGACAGAGAAAGGACCGGTTTGGTATGGGCCAGATCGTCATCAAGGTGGTCATGGGGCTCGCGGCGGTCGCTGTGGGAAGTCAACTCGCGATCGCCGCGCCGAGAGCGGCCGATTCACCAAGGACCGACCATGCCAAAGGGAGGCGGATTTTTATTCAGTATTGTGCAGGTTGCCATGGCTCCGAAGGCAAAGGAGATGGGTATCGGCTACTTGGCCCTGAACCGGCCAATCTCACGAAGCCGATGACAAAAACCAAGTCGGATGCGGCGCTGCTCCAAACCATCCACGAGGGAAAGCCCAACATGCCGGCATGGAAGGTTCGCTTGTCCGAACATGACAGTCGTGCCGTATTGGCCTATATCAGAACACTGGCGAAATAGAGAGATCTGGCCCATCCGTCACGGGAATTCCCTGTCAGCTCCCCAGCCAAAGCTACGCGCACAGTGCTCGTCGCTAGGCTTCGATGTCTTTCCAGTCAGAGAAGCAACATCGTTGAAGCCTGACAGATGAACGACACTACCCGCCGTCTCCACAGCTCACTCAGACACCTGACTTCGAACGAGTTCGTCTCCCAACGTCAGGAAAAATAGAACGCGGATGCCCTCCTGCTGTCAATACGAGTTGTCCCAAGCCCCGGAGTCACTCGCCGGCTCGCCTCTTGCCATTTTTGCACAGGGCCTGTAGGAGGAATCCTTCGGGCTCATGCGAGAGGATCTCATAATATATGGATTTTTCAGACTCTTTTGTGATTTTAGATTGGGGTAACACGGCACAAGTTATGCTTATTGTCACCAGCAAGGCCATGAGAGTGGCAGCCATTCTTTTCTCACTATTCAACGGAGGTAGTATGAAACGCATGTTGATGGCAGTGATGGCAGTGGCGGTCGCGGTGACCTTCAGCGCCCCAGCCTTCGCCGGCGAGGACAAAAAAGAAGACAAGAAGGGCGGAAATGTCGTGTACAGCGACGAGAAGAAGGACGAGAAAAAAGGTGGGCATGCGACCTATAGTGACGACAAGAAAGAGGAGAAAAAGGGTGGCCACTGAGAGATTGTCACCAAGGCGAGGGCGTCCTCAGCCCTGGCCTCATTAAGGAATAGTAAAAGCTTAGGGCCCCTTCATAAAGGAGAGGGCCCCTAAGCCGCTTCACGCCTGGCCTTCTAATTCCACGTGCCACGCTCCAAGCCCGGATGGGCGAGGGTGTTGCTAGGCCCGTCACGTCAACACGCCTGCAAGACCCGGGATCTCCTCGTCTCGTGTGGCTGAAGGGCTAGTGCGCCAACTCATACCGGACAGCACGCAGCAGCTCCTCCATTCCAAACGGCTTGCGGAACATCTGTCGTGCGCCTAACAGCTTGGCCGTCTTCTTCATGTAGTCCTCACCGAAGACTCCAGAGATGGCAATGACTTTGATGCCCAAGAATTCGCGCGTGAGCTCCATGATCGTATCGGGTCCATTCAACTCCGGCATCAGAATATCCACGATGACCAAATCTGCGGGCTTCTGACGGTACAGCCGTAGGCCCTCATGCCCGTTGGACGCTTCGACCACCAGGTATCCGGCAGATTGAAGAGCTGCTGATAACAATGTGCGAATGGGAGCGTCATCATCCATCACCAATATCGTGACCATATCACCCTGTCGGATGTTGATCTCTTCAGAGGTTGAACCTGTTGGAGTCTATCCGAAATCTTGCGACTTTCAATAGAAAGTCGAAATCACTGGAAGGCGCTTCGCAGGGGACGGGAATTCCTTGGTGCGTCAAGGCATGAGTCGTTGTCACTGTGTGGCTTCGGAATACAGAGCTGTACCATCCCTGGACTGAGAGCATCGGTTTCCCCTTGTCAGTGCGTGTTCATTGAGGTTCTGATGTCGTAACTCAGAGTGGATGGTCTGGAGTAGGGCTTGGAGATCAAGGGGCTTCGGAAAGATCTGCCGCGCTCCACAGCGTGTGGCCTTCTGTAACTCATCAGGGTGCATCCCACTCATTGCCATGATCGTCACGTCTGCATAGGAACGGGTCAATGCAACGATCACCTCCCACCCGTTCATCTCCGGCATGTCCAGATCTGTCAGCACGAGATCCGCCGGATGCGCCCGGAACTGTTCGAGACCCAATCGCCCATTGGCCGCCTCCCAGACCTGATAGCCGGCGTCTTCCAGCACCTGGATGAGCAACTGACGCATCAACACCTGATCCTCGATGATCAAAATCGTGGCCACACGCATGCCCGCACCACCTTCCTTTCACATGTCTCATGCACCATCACCGATGACCTTATGCGGCAAGTGATTCGATGGACTCGGATTCCCACGCCAGCTCAACGAGCTCCGTGTCCGTCACAGCCGGAGTGGTGACCAGGGTCGGCTTGGCCTGTTGTTGACGGTGCTGCTGGATGAGCGCATCATCACGATGGCCACAATTGAAACAGCGCCAACTGCTGCTCCACATCTCGCCATAGCCGCCTTCCAGATCGATCATGTGCTCTTCCAGCATCAACCCTTCACAACGTATACAGGTCATGGCCGCCCTCCATTGGTGTGTGCCGTGCCGCTCAGTCAACCGTACCAGGTACGAGGATCCGCGATAGATCTGAACGAGGTACGTCGAACGGGGGGTGACGGGTGTGGCCCGGCGATCCGAAGGTCTGGTCGCTAGATCGGTATCCGAGGTTCAGCGGAAACGGACCACATGGGCTCTGGTGCGAGACCCCTCACCGGATGGAGAAGGGCCTTCAAAAAAAAGCATCTGCATCGGGCACACATTCAGACTTGTCCCTCATTATCCTCTGCGTGTGCGAGCCGGATGGTGCGTGTGGGGTGTTCAGTTCCGAGAGAATCTGTGGTGGATCTCAGGTGAGGAACAGACTCCGTAAGTCGCTCGTGAGGATCAAGCGCCAACACGACCGCGCGTTCTCATGCGAATCCGCTCGGCTCACATTCTACGCGATACTGATGGTTCAGCGGCTCCTATAGCATGTCTGTGATGCACAGGCTCTGTCGGCCAATTCTGCAAGGTAGGTGAGGCTACCTACCAGCTCAACTGCCTGGAGAAATTCACCCAACCGTTTGGGTGCACAGGGGGCAGAGGTCGGACTTCTTGTGAAGAGTTGGAATGTTCAGAGCAATGTGGGGAGAAGACAGCGGGTGTGCTGTGGGAGAACCCACCTGTTCTGATCTCAGTGCAACAAGGGGCCGTGGTGATACTGTTAGGCCGATGTGCTGGTGAGATCGTGAATGACCTGTTCCAGCCGTTGCCGCTCGGAGTCGGTCATCCGAACGAAGGCGAGCCCAAACATCGGACCGCTGACCCATTGTATGGTCGTCGCCTCAATCATCAAGGGCCAGTCCAAGCCTGGCGCATAGATCCGGAGTTCGAGGGTGAGGCCAGACGTCAGGGAGGCAGAACTTTCCACCCGACATCCACCTGGTGAGAGATCGAGGATCGTCCCGGTTCCGTCCAGTGTCGGAGCCGCACAAAACGTTGTGCGGAATTGGACTCGGAAGCGTGGGGTGATCCGACGCTCCTGGACTTTCAAGTCCCACACCGTCAGGCCATCGACTCTCCCATCAATGACCCGCTGCCCGAAGGCGATACCATAGAAATCTGCCTCATCCTCACTGGCGTAGAGACCCTCCGCAGTCAATTCACGAGTCTGAATGCCACGAGGATGTTGGAGTGAGATGGAGATACGCAGGCGCCACTTCTGTCCTTGTGGGTCATGTTGTGGAGCGGACTCAATGGTGTACCCTTCGTACTCTGCACGTTTCCCCATCGTGCTCTCGCACCTTTCTCCACAGTGAGCCGGCGTCCGACGTGCCGAAGGATAGCACATCACGACCGTATTGCAAGCAGGGCGAGTCTCCTGGTCCGTGTCCCCTCTCGTTCGCATACGAGCGGTGTGTGCGTCCATGTCACACGGCGATAGTCGGATCCATTCGAGAAACGACTCGCTTCCGAAGCATGTCCGATCGAGTGATCCCGTCCGTCATCGTGATCGTCGCCTTCGTCGAGTCCATCATCCTGGTGTTCAGCCTGGGACGATACGCACTCCTCCTCCGAGGTGTCGCCCAAGGTGGCAGGGCTCCGGGGGGAACCGTTCTACGCCCTCTGGGAGTCGCGGAGTGATTTGATCGTTGAGACGCTCCTTCTCTTCATTGTGAGTGTGATCGGAAGCACGGCGCAGAACATCCTGGCCACCGTTCGAGGCAACCGAATGAAACCGTTCCTGTACTCGACGATCGGGCTCCTGGCCCCCATCGGAAAACGGACCGGCGTCGCGAACATTCTCGGCGTCAACTTTTCCGGTTTCATGGCCTGGTGGCTGTGGCGCACGATCTACTTGCTGAAACTCCCTCGCTTTGAGAAGAAAGTGCTCGTGGCGTTGGATTGGACCTTGGATGTCCTCTTTTCGAAGGATCTGGTCCACTTCCGCACGACGCGCCCGCCATCGTCCCCACCCGATGCAGCAGACTTGAAGAAACCGCCCTGAACCCTGCACCACTCGCTCAGATTGCACTGTCGTAGTGAAGTCTCCACGAGCCTCTATGTGAAGCTCAACACCTTTGCAGACCAGCCTGCGTTGACTCAGACCACCTTGAGTGCATGTGTCGGTGGGAGGATCCGGGGGTGTTTGCTGCATGCCATCCGCCGTGATCTCCGCTCACTCGCGCTCTGCCATGAACTCGGTCAAACGAGCGTAGGTGCTGTCATCGATGTGTGTGATCTCCCATCCGGTCTGACGACCTTCAGACCAGCGAACAATGGCGGAATCGATGAAGATGGGAAGGCAACCATTCCTATCACGCAGGGTCATAAAGACACTCTTCTCGAGGCCAATGGGTACTGGCCGATCCATTGTCGCGCGCCAGCCTGTAGCCGAAAGATCCCAGACACTTCCATCGATCACCGGACCATCGGCAAAGCAAGCGCATTGACACTGAACGAGAGTCCGTAATGTCTTGCGAACTGAGTAGGTTTTCATCAAGCTCCCTCCTGGCTCATGCCGTTCGACAGCGCTCATCGTCTCCACAACAAGCCTAATCGAACCGAGCTCAGTTGGCATGCCCCCTAAGGAGGGTGTGGGAGCCGCAGAAGGAAGGGTAGGACAACAAGCTGGCTCAGTGATCCCCAGCCATGCTGAGGATAGCAAGATCGAACCGCTATCCATGGACTCGGCCGATTCAGGGCCGAGAACATGACGTCGAGCGGCCTGAACGGCGAGTGCGTCGTGCAGGGCATCTTGATACCCGCACGTCAGCGTCAGAGAGAGGAAGAAATGCCAGGCGCGGTTGACACAACATACTAGGGGGTGATGGGGAAGGTTGGCATGACTGGTAATCCATGGAGGTTATGACGAGACCGAGCAGCTCGAGGAACGCGCGGGCGTGTCACGGGAGGAGTGATCGTGGAGACAGTGAGGGTGCCTGATCTGGAAGGCGTCAAGCAGATCGCGTGATGTGCGCATCTTCATGGCACGAGCCCTCCTGACGCCCTATTCTGATTGCTTAGGCCATTTATTGTCTCTTAGCTGGTGTGCTGGCAATCAGATCGCTGGATAATTGGCGCAGCTTGATCTCCAACTCTTCGAAGGACTCCCCGTGCACCTGGCGGTCAGGATGGTCCTGGAGATAGCCGCACCACTTGCCCTGATCTTGTGAACACAGAAATCTCGTCATGTCGCAAAGTATACCGACAACCCACCGATCCACACAGCATATTGTCAATTTACACCGAATGCGTCCAGGTGGGGGAAATCTTCCAGGGCGCGAGGCTTTTCAGTCGTATGGCCCATATTCTTCATGAACAGCTGAATAACTTGTTCAGTGCAGTGCGCACCAACGAGGCCAACTTGACGGGATCCTTCGGCAGGGCGGAGTGCAAAGTTCGCGCATGGAGCGTCCGGTGCGCCGTGAGCCTCGGGGCAAACAGGTGAGCCAAACGACGTCGATGACTATCCGCTCCATGGACAGCATCCGTGCGCTGGTCGCCGAATCTGAAGAGCGGAGGTTGCGCAGCATCGACCACAAACACATGTCTGAAGGGGAGACCCACCGGACAAGGAGGGGATGGTCGTGCCTCGCCGAGGCCGTTCTGTGATGCACAGAGGATGGCCGAGTCGTGAGCCAATATCATTCTGGGTTGAAGGCTGGCCTCGCTGCGCGCGCATGCGTGGGTACTGGGTATCAGTAGATGTGCAGCTGGAGCAGCTGTCGGTGACGGCCACCAGTAAAGCGTCACGTGCACGCTTTCACAACCCCTGAACATGGTCCACCGTACGACGGTTGAAGCGACGGACATACTGCCTGGCTTGGTTCCAGAGGTGCGCACTGCTGTTGATGTGATGCCCGCGCCTTGGCACGAAGGCCTTGCAGGATTCACGCGCGGTGGCCGTGGGGATCCGAGAACTCGGGTGGTGAGTCAACAGGCACGGTGACCAGTCGGTGGCGATTGCGCCTAGGTTGGACCTTTGCTCCCGTCTGCCCGCGGGATCCATCTGCCTGCTCTTCTCCGTTGCTGTTGGTTCATGCCCGCCTGGTTCAGCACCCGGGACGGTTCGAGCGCCTCGTCGAGTCAACCTTTAGGCTCCACCACACGTGACCGATAAAGACGTGGAGAAGTTCACACTTCCAGGCACGAGGTGTGTGGGTATGTTCACGTGGAGAACAGAGAAGGGACCGGGGGGAGACGGGCCGAAGGCCCAAAAGGCTCCGCAGTCGAACTCCACACTGAAGCAATCCCTCCTGTCTCTTGAACAACGGCTCATGTTCGATGCGGCGGCGGCTGCCACGGCGGCCGAGGTCAATCAAGAACAAGTTGCGCAGGAACAGGCCGAAGCGGCTGTCTCGTCGCACGTGGAAGGTGACGGGCCGACGGCCGATCACCGTGAGTCACACGACCTGCTCCAGGCCATCGCGACCTATCACCCAGGCGAATCCACAACGGAAATTGTCTTCGTCGATCCGACGGTGCCGAACTACGAAGCATTGATGGCTGGTATCGAGCCTCACGTGGAAGTCATCATGCTCGATGCCACACGCGACGGGATGGAGCAGATCGCGGAATCGTTGGCTGGACGCAGCGACATCGATGCCATTCACCTCATCTCGCATGGGAGCTCTGGTGAGTTGCAGCTGGGGACCGGCACCCTCACGGCGGAATCGATGTCTGGGGAGTACGCGAACGAGATGGCCACGATCCGAGAATCCTTGTCTGATCAAGCAGATTTCTTGGTGTATGGATGCAATTTTGGCGACGGGTCCGAAGGCGTCGAGGCGGTGAATCTCCTGGCGGAAATAACTGGCGCCGACGTGGCGGCCAGCAGCGATCGGACGGGCCACATCGACCTGGGCGGAGACTGGGAATTCGAAGTCCAGGTCGGCTCGATCGAAACCGATCTGGCTCTGACCGATACTACGCAGATGAACTGGGCGGGGATTCTGGGGACCGAAACGGTTCGCGATGAATTCTCTACACGATCCTATGGCAATAACGATGGAACACAACGATGGGCCTCAACGTGGTCCGAGACCGATGCGGACGGCGGTGGTGCGACAGGCGGGGACATCCGAATGAAGTCGGGCCAGTTACGGATCGACACGGATGCCGTGGGCAATGCGGTCGGTCGGAGTGTCGATCTCAGCGGCGCGACCAGTGCCACCCTCACGTTTACGTACCGCAATACGCTGTCCGGAGCAGATCGTATCGAGGCGCGCGCCTCGAACGATGGAGGGGCGACGTATACGACATTGGCTGGTGGGGTGTTCTCCGATTCGTCGAATACCGGAACCGGAAGTCTGAGCCTCGACATCTCGGAGTATGCGTCTTCCAACACACGCATTCAATTTATTGTAATGGCCGTGGAGCGGGGCGGCGGAGACCGACTCTCCGTCGACAACGTGCAGGTGAGCTACAACACCGGTGCCGCGAACAGTGCGCCCACTGTCAGCAGCCAGGGCGGTGGAACGACGGCCTCGGTGACAGTCGCAGAGCACGAAACAGCCGTGACGACCGTGACGGCGGTCGATGTCGATGCCGGACAGTCTCTGACCTACTCGGTCGCCGGGGGGGCTGATGCCGCCCAATTCACGATCGATAGTCGTAGCGGGGAGTTGCGCTTTGCTTCGGCACCGAACTACGAAGCACCGACGGACAGTGGCGGCAACAACGTCTACGATGTCACCGTGCAGGTGTCGGACGGGAATGGCGGAACGGATACTCAGGCCATTGCCGTGACGGTGGCGAACACCAATGAGACTCCGACGGATCTGGCCCTCTCGGCTAACACGGTGGCGGAGCACGCGGCGACCGGGACCGTGGTGGGGACCGTGAGCGGGACAGATCCAGACAGTGGTGATATGAAGACCTATAGCCTCATCGACACGGCGGGAGGGCGGTTTGCGATCAACCGCAGCACGGGCGAGATCACGGTGGCCGACGGGTCGTTACTCGACTACGAGAGCGCGATGAGTCATACCGTCACCGTGCGAGTGACCGATGCGGGGGGCCTGACCTACGACGAGACCTTCACGATCAATCTGACCAATGTCAACGAGGCGCCGACCATCACCAGTAATGGGGGAGGAGCAACTGCCTCTCTGAACGTGGCAGAGCATGAGACCAGGGTGACGACGGTCGCCGCCGTGGACGTCGATGCCGGAACGCCCCTCACCTATAGTATCGCGGGGGGGCCGGACGCCGCACGATTTGTAATTGATGGCGTGACCGGTGAGTTCCGATTCTCCGCGGCGCCGAATTTTGAGCGACCGTCGGATGTGGGAAGAAACAACGTCTACAACGTGACGGTGCAGGTTGCTGACGGCCAAGGGGGAACGACGACACAGTCAATCAGTGTGCGTGTCACAGATGTCAACGAAGCACCACGGATCACCAGCAATCGAGGTGGTGATGTCGCCTCTGTCACGATCCGGGAGAACAGTGCAGCCGTCACGACGGTGCGTGCCACGGACCCGGATCGAGGAGCGCGGATCACCTATAGCGTCGTCGGAGGGACTGACGCGGCCCTCTTCACGATCAATCCGAGCACCGGGGTCCTGCGCTTCAGCTCCGCTCCGAACTTCGAACAGCCGAGCGATACGGACCGCAACAATGTCTACCAGGTCGTCGTACAGGCGAGCGATGGACGAGGAGGCACCGATTCGCAAGTGATCAGTGTGCGAGTGACAAATATCAATGAAGCGCCGACCGATCTGAGCCTGTCGGCAAACCGCGTAGCGGAGCATGCTGCAGCTGGGACGGTGATTGGCACCGTCACCAGCAGAGATCCAGATACCCGCGATACGAAGACCTACAGTTTGACCGATTCCGCAGGTGGGCGGTTTGCCATCCATCGGTCCACGGGCGTGATGACCGTCGCCGACGGGAACCTGCTCGACTACGAGAGTGCCACCAGTCACCGCGTGACCGTGCGGGTGACGGATCGCGGCGGGCAGAGCTACGAGGAGGCCGTGACAATCAATCTCACAAATGTAAATGACGCGCCGACAGGGGCCGATGCGACGATCACGATCACCGAAGACACTGTGCACAGCCTGACCACCGCGAACTTCGGCTTCAGTGATCTGGATGCGGGCGACAGCCTCTCCGCCGTCCGCATCGAGACGCTTCCAAGCGCCGGGACCCTGACGCTCTCGGGAGCGGCGGTGACGGCGGGCCAGGTCATCTCCGTCGCCGATATGACAGCGGGCCATCTGGTGTTCACGCCGGCGGCCGATGCCAACGGCACGGACTACGTCAGCGTTACCTTCTCGGTCCAGGATAATCACGGTGCGTATGATGTCGGGCCGAACACGCTCACGTTCAATGTGACAGCTACCGACGATGCACCGGTCAATCACGTGCCGGGGTCGCAAACCGTGGCGGTGGACACGCCGCTGGCCATTACCGGACTCTCTGTTACTGATGTTGATGGAAACCTGACGAGCGTGCAGCTCTCAGTGAACAACGGGACGCTCGCTCTGACCTTGAGCGGCAGTGCCACCGTAACGGGCGGTGCGATCGGCTCGTCGACCCTGACGATCTCCGGCAGCCAGGCCGATCTCAACACCACCTTGGCCTCGCTGATCTATCAAGGCGCGTCGCTCTATACCGGGCCCGATACCTTGACGGTGTTGTCGACCGAAACCGGAGGACTCACGGATACCGACACGATGGGTATCACGGTGTCGAACAATGCTCCAACGAATAGCCTGCCTGCGTCCCAGACCGTAGCCGAGGACACGCCACTGGCGATCAGTGGGATTTCCGTGGTCGATGCCGATGGCAACCTGACCATGGTCGAACTGTCGGTCAGCCATGGGACGCTGGGCGTGACGTTGAGCGTCGGCGCGACGATCAGCGCCGGGAGTAACGGATCCGACAGTCTCACGTTGAGCGGCACGCAGGCTGCCTTGAATGCGACCTTGGCGTCCGTGACCTATCAGGGGAATCTTAATTTCTCCGGGCTCGATACCCTCACAATCACGTCCACGGACAGTACGGGGACGTCAGATATGGACAACTTGTCCATCACGGTGACGTCGGTGAACGATGCGCCCACGGCGATCAGCGTGATGCCCACCACTGTGGCCGAGACTGTCGCGAACGGAACCATAGTCGGCACGGCCTCCACGACGGATCCCGATGAAGGCGATACCCATACCTATCAGCTTCTGGATAGCGCGGGCGGGCGGTTTGCCATCAACAGCTCGACCGGCGTGATCACGGTGGCAGACGGTACACTGTTGGACTATGAAGCGGCCACCAGCCATACGATTACGGTGAGGACGACCGATGCAGGAGGGCTGGTCCATGACCAGAGCTTCATCATCAATCTCACCGATGTCAACGAGACGCCGACGGACCTGATCCTCTCTGCGAACACCGTGGCGGAGAATGCGGCAAACGGGACCGTCATTGGCACGGTGAGTGGGACGGACCCGGACAGCGGCGACACGAAGGCGTACAGCTTTACGGATTCAGCCGGTGGGCGGTTTGCGATCAACAGCGCCACCGGGCAGATCACCGTGGCCAACGGCAGTCTGCTGAACTACGAGAGTGCCACGAGCCACAGCGTGACCGTGCGGGTGACAGACGCGGGCGGGCTCACCTACGACGAGACGTTTACGATCAATCTGACCGATGTGAATGAGACGCCGACGGCCGTCGGCTTGAGTGGCAATGCAGTGGCAGAGAATGCCACCAATGGCACGGTGGTGGGAACCGCCAGCACCACCGATCCTGATGCGGGGGACACGCACACCTATTCACTCACAGATTCGGCGAGCGGCCGGTTTGCCATTGACACGAATACCGGCCAGATCACGGTCGCTGATGGGAGCTTGCTCGACTATGAGACCGCGACGAGCCATACGATCATGGTGCGGACCACCGATGCCGGCGGGCTGACATACGATCAGATCTTCACGATCAACCTCACGAATGTGAATGAAGCACCGACGGGGGTCGATGGGTCTATTACGATCAACGAAGATACGTCGCATGCGCTGACTACTGCGAACTTTGGGTTCAGCGATGTGGATGCCGGTGACAGTCTGAGTGCGGTCCGGATTGATAGTCTCCCGGGTGTTGGCACGCTGACACTCTCTGGTGTCAATGTCACGGCTGGTCAGGTGATCGCTGTCTCTGAAATTACTGCCGGTAATCTCGTCTTTACACCGACAGTCGATGCAACTGGGATTGGCTACGCCAGCTTCACCTTCTCCGTCCGCGACAGCAACAACGCGTACGATCCGGCTCCCAATACGCTCACCTTTGATGTCATGGCCGTGAACGATGCGCCGGTGAACACGGTCCCCGGCGCGCAGACCGTGGCGGAAGATACCCCGCTCAGCATCAGCGGGCTCAGTGTGAATGATGTGGACGGCAACCTCTCGACGGTCCAATTGGGCGTGGTGAACGGGACCGTGAGCGTGACCTTGCAAGGCGGGGCGACGATCAGCGCGGGCAGCAACGGCACGAACAGCCTGACGCTCAGCGGCAGCCAGGCCGACATCAACGCGACCTTAGCGACCTTGGTCTATCAAGGCACGCCCAGCTTTAACGGCGCCGACACGCTGACGGTGACGAGCATGGACAGCGGCAGCGACGTGGACACGGTGGCGATCACCGTGACGGCGGTGAACGATGCGACCGTGGTGACGGGGGGCACGAGCGGGACGGGGGCCGAAGACACGACGCTCACCGGGACCCTGACCGCCACGGACAACGACGGGCTGAGCGACGGCACCGTGTTTACCGTGACCACGACCGCGACGAACGGGACCGCGAGCATCAATCCCGAGACGGGGCAATGGACCTACACGCCGAATCCCGACTACAACGGGGCCGACAGCTTCACCGCGACCCTCACCGATGACGCGGGCAACAGCAGCACGCAAGTGAGCAGCGTGAGCGTGACGGCGGTCAACGATGCGCCGGTGCTGGCCATCAATACTGGCAGTACGGCGGCCGAAGGTGGGACCGATACGATTGACAGCAGCGAGTTGGCCGTGACCGACGTGGACAACAGCGCTGCCCAACTCACCTATACCATTGGCACCGGGCCTCTGTATGGGAGATTGGAATTGACCACCGCGCCGGGTATTACCGCGACCACCTTTACCCAGGCCGACATTGCTGCTGGTCGGTTGGTCTATATCCACGATGGGTCAGAGACCACCAGCGACAGTTTTACCTTTACGGTGAATGATGGAGCAGGGGGGGGAATTGGTGCGACAACTATGACCCTGACGATCACCCCTGTCAATAATGCGCCCACGATTACGAGTGATGGTGGGGCATCGACTGCCTCGATCAACGTCGCGGAGAACGTCAGCGCCATCACGATTGTGACCGGTGCCGATGTGGATCTACCTGCGCAGGCACTCACCTACAGTATCAGCGGCGGAGTGGATCAGGCCCGCTTCACTATTAATACTGTGACCGGCTCACTGAATTTTGTCGCGCCGGCAAATTTTGAAGCGGCGACCGACGCGAATGGCAATAATGTGTACGTCGTGCAGGTGCAGGTCACCGATAGCCAAGGGGCGAATACCATCCAGACGATTCACGTGACCGTGACGGATATGGTGGAACATGCGCCCAGCACACCTCCGACCATTCCGCCGGTGCTCTTGTCGCAGCCTCCAGTCCCGCCAGGACCGGGGACGCCTCCGACTGCCAGCCCACCAACTTTGGACCATGGGCCAGGGCCAGGCCCGTCAGGGCCCCCGGTGAAACTGCATCCGATCAGTCAGGAGCCCCTCACGCTGGTGCTGCCCCCGGACCGCCCCGTAGCGTGGGTGCCCGAGGAACCGCGAAAGCCAACCGATGACGTGAAGGAGACCCCGCTCTTCCTCGTCAACGATGACCAGCGGCGCCCGCTCTTCACCGTCTTGCCCGTGGAGCCGACTGCCATATTGGAGCCGGAGCCCCCGGAGACCAAACAGACCGTGAGCGACCTCCTGATGGCCAAGCTCGATGAGATGACTGTCTCGCTCGAGCAGGCCATGAGTGTGTCGCAGGAGCAGCGAGAAATAGTGGCACGAGTCGCTGCGGTGACGGGGATCACTCTGTCGGCCGGTTTCATCACCTGGGCTCTCCGCAGCGGTACTTTGCTGGCGAGTTGTCTGGCAACCATGCCAGCCTGGCGACATTTTGATCCCCTGCCGGTGGTGCGTCTCAGTCGGGCGGAACGCACTCGCCGCCGTGAGGAGATGGCCCGTGCGGGTCAACAAGAAGCCACGGAGTTCTCCGGCTTGAAACGCGTCCTTGATGACAAGCCTACCCTCAAGCGAACGGCCTAGTCCGCATTATCCCGGGTTCCGCCGTAGGAGAGCATAAATATGAGAGCAGCAGGAACTCGGGGGTCACGCTGCGTTCGCGTGGACTCGGAACAACGGGTACCAGCGCCGAAGGACTCCTTCCGGTTCGTCATTCAGAACCGTGGTCCGTGTTTGGAGGAGGAGATGCGCCCTGCGTCGCGTCCAGTGCATCTGCTGTTTCTTCACAAACCGCCGGCTGACCACGTGGTTGATCGTCGATTCGACGAACGCCGTGCTAATCGTTTCTCCCTGCCGATAGCACTCACCATAGTTGGTCCTGGTTGCATCCGGTTTCAGATTTGCGGATTGCTTGCCCGGTTTGGCCGTGATTTGCAGAGCTATCTTTGTTGATATTGTTAATGTGGCAATGAGTCCGGTGCAATTCGACACTCTCAACCTCCACGTCCGCCCCGCCCTCGTTCGTCCAGCCACGCACGTGCTCCTCTGCTAAGTCACTCAGCTGTTGCTGGGCATGCGGCCCTTTGAGGGTGACCGAGGGAACGCGCCAGACGTCGAATGTATACGAGTCAGTCTGCGGTAGGTAGCACAGGCGAAGGGGGGCAGAGACCGGTCCATTGTTTCGGCCATTCTCGGGCAAAAGCAAAAGCGAGGATCTTGAAGTCCTTTTCTATTCGCGGATTCAAGTAGGCAGGGCATGATTTCACCGACGGCGTGATGGAGTAACCTCTTGGCACACCAAGGGGTTACGAATGAGGACGTATCGTCGGATTGCGTATGAAGATCGATGTCAGATGTATGCCTTGCGGAAGGCGGGCAAGACCCAGGCCGAGATCGGTCAGGCGCTTGGATTCAGCCAAGGGACGGTCAGCCGGGAACTGGCTCGGAATGCAGGACGGCGGGGCTATCGCTTTCAGCAAGCGCAGCGCCAGGCGCCCGCCCGCCAGGAGCAGGTCCGGCAGATGCCGCGCAAGTTGACGGGCCGTGTCCGTCGCGCCCTCGTTCGCAAGTTGCGGACAGAACGCTGGAGTCCGGAGCAGCTAAGTTTCTGGTTGCGGCATGAGCGCGGGGTCGCCCTCAGCCACGAGTGGATTTGCCAGATGATCTGGGACGACAAACGCGCGGGGGGCGACCTCTGGCGGTTCGTGCGGCGGCGGGGCAAACAGTACAACCGGCGTGGGGCCCAGCACGCGGGCCGAGGCGTCATCCCCTATCGCATCGACATCGCAGAGCGTCCTGCGATCGTTGCCCGCAAAGCACGACTCGGCGACTGGGAAGGCGATACCATGGTGGGAGCCCACCACAAGGGGGCGCTGCTCACCCATGTCAAGCGCAAAAGCCTGTTTACGACCATCTCAAAACTGACCCGCTCGACGGCGACGGCGGCTCACCGCGCCACGGTGCGTCGGCTGACACCGCTGCGCGACCATGTCCATACACTCACCTACGACCACGGCAAAGAGTTTGCCGGACACCGACACACTGCGCACCGCCTGCAGGCCCACATCTTCTTTGCCACGCCCTCTCACGCGTGGGAACGCAGGGTGAACGAGAACACGAATGGCCTGATTCTGGACTTCTTCCCAAAGGGGACAGACTTCACTACAATTCACCCCGCAACGGTGGCGAAGGTGGAACGCCTGCTCAACCGCCGGCCCAGAAAATCGCTCGGCTTTCACACGCCCAACGAGGTCTTTCACGCGCTGACCAGAGGCGGCTGAACAGTATGCACTGGGGAGTTGAATCTGCGATTGGAAAACATGACACCTTTCAGGAAGCTCGAACGGGGTAACCATCTGAAAGAGGCCCTAGTTCGCTGAGGATAGGTCGGAGATTCATCGGTGAGCGTGGAATTTATCTAGAAATCCAGCTAACATAAGTATATCTACGTTCTGAGGCGTTCCCTTCACGAATGCGTCGCATCGGAGCAGGAGACGTGTGGGCCTGTTGGCCTCGAGGTGATGCCACGCAGACGTAGGACGGCAGACGCACGTGGCACCTGACCAAGGGGGAAGAAACGTGCCAGGACTCTCTCGTCACCAACCTGTCGAACCGAGAAGGAACACACGATCACACGCCCCTCGTCGGAGCGGGAGGGGCGTGACCGAGACCGCGGGTCGGGACAGCACCACGCGTGACGACCCACCGATGATTGTCTGTGCCCGCTACGACGTCTTACGGGCCTTAGCGGATGCCTCTGGGGTGGAACAGATCACGTTATGGGCCCTCCCGCATAAAAAATATCAGGTGAGTTTTCGGATCAAGAACCACACGCAGGAATGGTATCTCGCCACCCTCCGGAATAAAGCGACACCGCGTGCCTTCGTGAATCTTGGCGCGGCAGCCCATATCGCCTATGGCCTCGCCCATGCGCCGATCATGATCGTGAACATGTCCAAAGCGCTCCCGAAGTAACCCGTCAGTGTCAGTGTCCTCCACCGCCTACACTGTTCAATAAGTACGGCCTTTCGGTAGAGGCCCGTCCCTACACGGCTCTACACTGCAAAAGTAATTATCGCGCTAGGCGGCATAACGTCTTGACAGGCGTTTTCCATTAACGTAGTAGTGCGAACGAAAAGTGAGTAGGCACTACCTAGTAGGTACAATACGTACGCGGTTGTGCGGGTGTCCCTCGTCACGGGTTCGCACAAGGATACGCATGGATGACGGATTGTCGACAAGAGAACGAGCCCGCCGGATGATTGAACGGGACATGGGCACACAGTTGCTTGCAACCCTGCGTGACCCCAGCACCGTGGAAGTCATGCTGAATGCGGATGGGCGGCTCTGGTGTGAACGGCTGGGGCAGGGGATGGCCTGTCTGGGGACGTTGCCCGCTGCCCGTGCGGAAGCCATCATCAAAACCGTGGCGGGGTTTCATCGGAAAGAAATTACGCGCCAGTCCCCCTACCTCGACGGAGAGTTTCCTCTCGACGGCTCCCGCTTTGCGGCCCAAATTCCGCCGATTGTAGCCGCGCCGACCTTTGCGATCCGCAAACGGGCACTCGCGGTCTATCGGCTTGAGCAATATGTCGAGCAGGGGATCATGACGGCTCAGCAACGGGACGTGCTGCTCACGGCCATTACCACTCGCCGCAATATTCTCGTGGTGGGCGGGACCGGCTCAGGCAAGACCACCCTCGTGAATGCGCTCATCGACACGATGATGAGCACATTTCCCCACCTCCGCATGTTCATCTTCGAAGATACGGCCGAAATCCAATGCCGTGCCGACAACTGCGTGCAGTACCACACCACCGTGGACGTCACGATGGCGAAGCTCTTGAAGATCTCCATGCGGATGCGGCCCGACACGATCTTGGTCGGGGAAGTCCGAGGACCGGAAGCGCTGGATCTCCTCATGGCCTGGAACAGCGGACATGAGGGCGGCATTGCGACCTTGCATGCCAACCATGCCAGAGCCGGACTCTCGAAGCTGGCGCTCTATATCAGCATGAACCAAGACTATCCCAAACCGATTGAACCGCTCATCGCCGAAGCCGTGCAGGTCGTGGTGCACATCACGCGCTGTGCAGCAGGGCGTCGCGTCGACGATATTCTCGAAGTCCAGGGCTATGAGCAGGGACAGTACATCACACGGTCACTGATTAACTGAAGGAGCAGGAGCAATGGAACAAGCCGGGGACGGATGGCATTGGACAGACTTTCTGTGGTGCATGGGCCTCCTACTGACGCTGTGTGTCATCACCATGCCGCATGAGGCGTACGCGGCGGGGACAGCCGGGGGAGGCTTGCCCTACGAATCCGCGTTGACCCGGTTGCGCGCCTCGATCACCGGCCCCGTCGCCTTTACCCTCTCCTTGATGGGGATTGTCGGAGCGGCAGGGGTGTTGATCTTCGGCGGTGAGTTGACCGGATTTCTCCGCATGATGGTCTTTTTGGTGTTGTTGATCGCGATTCTGGTGGGAGCCCAAAATGTGCTCACCACGCTCTTTGCTGCTGGGGCGGAGATTGCCTGGAGTGGGCAGGGGACAGAGGCATTGGTGGCATCGTCTCATCCTGAACTCGTGAGGCTGAGCTAACCATGGCGCTCCGCAAGATCCCGATTCGTCGCGTCATGCACCGGGACAATCTCTTCTTGGGCGGGGATCGCGAACTGGTGCTGTTCTGTGGTGCCGTCGCGTTTGCCCTGGTCTTCACCGCGCAAGAGCTGCGAGCCGGGATCGTCGGTCTGAGTCTGTGGTTTGTGATGCTCTATCTTCTGCGACTCATGGCCAAAGCCGATCCCAAGCTTCGGCAGGTCTATCTGCGCCAGCTGCTCTATAAACCCTACTATCCCGCCCGCAGTACGCCCTGGCGGGTCAACAGCGCCAGGCAAGGGAACCAGTATTCATGATGGTGACACTCACCGTCCTTATTGCTGTATTGGGTCTCGTCCTCCTCGTGTTGCTGATCCAACGTGTCCGAGAGGCCGACGCGAAGGTGACACTCGCCAAGCATCGGTCACAGGACGCGGGCCTGTCGGATCTCTTGATCTACGCGGCCCTGGTCGAGGATGGCGTGATGGCGGGGAAAAACGGCTCGCTCATGGCGGCCTGGGTCTACCGCGGAGACGATCAGGCCAGCAGTACGGAACCCCAGCGCGAAGCCGTGTCGTTTCGGATCAATCAGGCCCTCGGGCAACTCGGGAATGGCTGGATGGTGCATGTCGATGCGGTGCGGCGTCGGGCGGCTGGTTACTCCGCGCCCGGACTCTCCCAGTTTCCCGATGCGCTGACCGCCGCGTTGGACGAAGAGCGGCGGCGGCTGTTTGAAGGTTTGGGGGCGATGTACGACGGCTATTGTGTCGTGACCCTCACGTACGTGCCGCCGCTCGTCGCACAACGCAAGTTTGTGGAGTTGATGTTCGACGATGACCAACCGGAAGTTAGTGCGCAGGACCGGACGAACGGATTGGTGGAGCAATTCAAGCGGGAATGTGCCTCCTTTGAATCGCGGTTGTCGTCCGTCTTTCGGCTGCACCGTCTGCGCGGACAGTCCCTCGTCCTCGAAGATGGGTCAACCGTCATCCACGACGAATTCCTCCGCTGGGTGCAACGGTGCGTGACCGGCATCAACCAGCCGGTGCTCCTCCCCGCGAATCCGATGTATCTCGATGCCGTGATCGGCGGCCAGGAGTTGTGGACGGGCGTCATTCCGAAGATTGGCCGGCAGTACATGCAGGTCGTCGCCATTGAAGGCTTTCCGTTGGAGAGCACCCCCGGCATGCTGACGGCGCTCGGGGAGTTGCCCATCGAGTATCGCTGGTCGTCACGCTTTATCTTCATGGACCAACATGAAGCGGTGCGAGATCTGACGAAGTATCGACGGAAATGGAAGCAGAAAGTGCGCGGGTTCCTCGATCAAATCACCAATTCCCACACAGGACCCCTGGACCAGGATGCGCTGGCGATGGTCGAGGATGCGGACGCGGCGATGGGGGAAGTGAACAGTGGCTTGGTTGGGATGGGGTACTACACGAGCGTGGTGGTGCTGATGGATGAAGACCGTGCGGAAGTGGAACGCTCAGCGCGACACATCGAAAAGGCAATTCAACTGTTGGGATTTGCCGCACGGATTGAAACCCTCAATACGATGGACGCCTTCTTGGGCAGCTTGCCGGGACATGGCGTCGAAAACGTCCGGCGCCCGCCGTTAAACACCATGAACCTGGCGGATCTCCTCCCGACTAGTACGATCTGGACCGGCAGCACCACCGCGCCCTGTCCCCTGTATCCGCCGAACGCCCCGCCGTTGATGCAGTGCGTCACACAGGGGTCCACCCCGTTCCGTTTGAATCTGCATGTCCGCGATGTCGGTCACACCGTGATGCTGGGCCCGACCGGCTCAGGAAAATCGACGCATCTCGGGATCCTCGCCGCGCAACTGCGTCGCTATCCGGGGATGTCGGTCTATGTCTTCGATAAGGGCCAGTCGATGTATCCCTTGGCGGCGGCGATTCGAGCCCACACGAAGGGACAGAGCGGATTGCACTTCACGATTGCGGGGGATACGCACGACTTAGCCTTTTGCCCGCTCCAATTTTTGGAGACGAAAGGGGATCGCGCCTGGGCGTTGGAATGGATCGAGACCATGCTTGCCCTCAATGGCGTGAAGACCACGCCGCTTCAACGAAACGCCATCGCGGAAACGGTCATGGCGCTGCACGCCAATGCATTGAGTCATGACCACACACGCGGACAGGACCGGCCCCCGGCCTCGCTCTCCGACTTCGTAAACATGGTGCAGGATGAAGCCATCCGCGAAGCCCTGAAGCAATATACGGTGAGTGGAGCGTTGGGGCATCTGCTCGATGCCGAACGGGATGGGCTCGCCCTCGCAGATTTTACGGTCTTTGAAATCGAGGAGTTGATGGGACTCGGGGACAAATATGCGCTCCCCACCCTGTTATATCTCTTTCGGCGGATCGAACGGAGTTTGCAGGGTCAGCCGAGTGCCATCATCGTGGATGAAGCGTGGTTGATGCTCGGGCATCCAGTGATCCGTGAAAAGATTCGGGAATGGTTGAAAGTCCTCCGCAAGGCGAACTGCCTGGTGGTGCTGGCGACACAGAGCCTCACGGACGCGGCGAACTCCGGCATTTTGGATGTGATCGTGGAATCCACGGCGACCAAGATCTTTTTGCCCAACGTCTTCGCCCGTGACGAGGACACCTCGGCCCTCTATCGCCGCATGGGGTTGAACTCGCGGCAAATTGAGATTCTGGCCACGGCGGTTCCGAAGCGGCAGTACTACTACAGTTCCGAATACGGACATCGGCTCTATGATCTGGCGCTGGGTCCATTGGCCCTCGCCTTCGTCGGCGCGTCGGATAAAGAGTCCATCGCGGAGATCCGCTCGCTGGAAGCCAAGTATGGCGAGGCGTGGACGGACGAATGGCTCGCGAGCCGTGGACTCTCGCTGCGCGAAGATGGACCCTACGAAGAGGTGACCGCATGAGCAACCTGGTCGAAGCGTGGAAGGACGTGAAGTACATCCTGGGAGGGGAGCGGACCTCCAAGGACGAACGGCAGTCCCAACCCACCACCCTGGAAGGTGGGCGACGAAGCGGGGAGAGCACCAATCCCTATCTCTCTGCGCGACGGACCTGGAACCATCTTCTTCAGGCACAGGTCGCGTCCCGTCGATCCTGGGAACTGATCGCGATCCTCTGCTTACTGATTACGTTGGCCTCGGTCGGCGGGATCGCCTATGTCGGGAGCCAATCGAAGTTCATTCCCTTTCTCTACACCGTCGATCTCCACGGCCATGCGGTGGCTGTGGGGCCGGTCGACAGGGCGAACTCGACCGATCCACGCGTGTTGGCCGCGACCATCGGGGACTTTATCGCCAATGCGCGGCTGGTGACGGTCGATGCCGCCTTACAGCGCAAAGCGGTCTATCACGTGTATGCCATGTTGAGCGAACAGGATCCGGCCACCGGCAAAATGAATCAGTGGATGAACGGGACCGAGGACTCGAACCCCTTTACACGCGCGGAGAACGAAACGGTCACGGTGGACATTTCCACGGTCCTGCCCCAAACCCCGGATACCTGGGAGGTCACCTGGCTGGAGTCCGTGTGGGACCGGAAGGGGGAAGTGAAAACCCCACCGATCCCGATGCGCGCACTCGTGACCGTCTATCGTGCAGAACCGGCGGCGACCACGACCGAGGACGAATTACGACGAAACCCGCTCTCGCTGTATGTCCGTGATTTCTCCTGGTCGAAACACTTGTGAGTGAGGAATATGATGATGACAAGAGTCCTGTGTGCGGTGCTCACGCTGCTCTGTCCACTCAACGCCTCGGCCCTCGGCGACCCGATTGCGGATGATGTCCTCACCGGCTCCAATCCGTCCCTCACGCCGCAAGAACAGGCGGGGCTCTCGTATGGCGAACACGGGACGAGCGCGGGCAGTGCGCCGGTGGCGGGGGCCAATGGGTTCATCACGTTTCCGTACGGCGTGAATCAGATCAGCATTGTCTGTGCGCCGCTCCACGTCTGCGATGTGGCGCTGCAACCGGGTGAACACGTCAACTCAGTCAATGTGGGTGACAATGTGCGGTGGTCGATTGAGCCTGCGCTGACCGGGAGCGGAGCCGAAGAAGTGCAGCATGTGATTATCAAACCACGTGAAGTCGGGTTGGACACGTCCTTGGTCGTCGCGACGAACCGCCGCGCCTACTATCTGCGGCTCCGCTCCCATCGCACGCGCTACATGCCGCAAGTGGCCTTTAGCTATCCCGAAGACTCGGCGGTGAAGTTCGACCTCCTGAAGGCTCGCCAGACACGAGAGGTGAAGGAGAAGACGATTCCGCAGACGAGTGACTATCTGCCCAAGTTGTCGTTCGAGTATGACGTCGCGGGTCATGCCGCATGGAAACCCGTGCGGGTCTACAACGATGGCGCACGGACGGTCATTGAAATGCCGCCGTCGATTGCGCAGAGCGAAGCGTCGATCCTCTTGATCGTCCGAAAGGACGGGGGGCTGTTCACCGAGGCTGAGGAAGTCATGGTGAACTACTCGCTGCAAGGCGGTCGCTATATCGTCGATACGATCNNGCTGGCACAGGACACGGTCATGAGGATGGAGGCGGTGTACCCTCCTGCCCACACCCGCCTCGCAGTGACTCATCCCGCCACCGACGCCTACGGCGTCGCGTTGATACAGGCGTTACGACAGAAAGGGTATGGGGTGATGGAGCACGTCGACACGCACGTGATCCCCTCAACACGAGACGAGATGCACGCACGCATCGAGCGTCCATCCGTAAGCCATGGAGAGGGCGTGCCGTTTCGCTATGTGGTCGATGGCCCGTTCGAGCCTCGCTTGTACCGCCTCACCATCTTTATTGGGTCCCAATCCTTGAGTCGGGTCTATCGCATGGATGCGCACGTGATCGCACAGGCCGGGGCCTGGGTGCGGAAGGAGTAACGGGCGATGAGTGCCACGACCAATCCGCAGATGTCCCCGGAGCGGTCGCCGGGATCACTGGCACCCGGAGCCGGGGTCCGTCGCGCCAACAAGATGCCGCTCTATCTGGTGATCGGGCTGATTGCGGTGGTGGCCCTCGTGGTGGCGATGGTGGCGAATGATCGTGCGCAGAAGCAAGCACAGATGTTGAAAGCGACGACAGGGCCGCATCAACAGGGCAAAGGTGGTGGGACGATGGCACAGGCCGATCGGATTGCCGGTGCGCACCGTGCAGGCATCATCCCACCCGCGCTCTCGAAACCGATAGTGCGCCCAGAACTCAGTGCACCAGAGATACCGATGGTGGGGGCGGGGCGTCTCGACGCGGAAGGGCAGTTGAAAGCCGATATCCTGATCGCGCGTCCTGATGATCTCAATGCCCCACCGTTGCCGAATCGAGGCGGTGGCGTCCAGCTGGTCACAGGCCAGCCGCTCTCGCGAACGCAA
>CXWL01000652.1_pt1 | contig 51919 bp, 56 predicted proteins | sample 590931 | NCBI WGS metagenome assembly CXWL01 (sample SAMEA3498368, study PRJEB10139) | groundwater metagenome | biome: water well; material: biofilm material | place: Germany | collected 2015-04-27 | reverse complement strand
GCAAGCCTCGCCCCGAGAATACGACCATCGCGCAGGTCGAACACGAGTCGCGGATCCCTTGCCGCCTCGATCCCGAAGCGCGACGGCTTTTTTCCGCTTCTCTTCAAATAGCGCTCGATCTTGCCCAACACACTCATATCAAACTCCTTTTTCACGACTCGCCCTAAATAGGCTTTTACCTATTGCAAGGCAATTTCCTATTGCGCAAGGGAAATTCCTAGGCTAGGAGAAAAAATATGGATGATGTCAGAAACCGCCTGCAGAAACTGATGGAAGAGCGTGGGGACGATTGCCTGTCGATCTCTCGCCTGCTCAAGCGCAACGCTGCCTATTTCCAGCAATTCCTAAAGCGCGGCGTGCCGAAAAAGCTGATGGAAAACGATCGCCGCCTGCTTGCGACCTATTTCGGGATCGATGAAGCCGAACTGGGTGGGCCGGGATTACCGGTCGTTTCGACTTCGACCGTGATGGTTCCGCGCCTCAGGCTGGGCGCGTCCGCGGGCCCGGGCGCGCATGCCGATGGCGAGGAACGCAGCGGCCAGATCGGGTTTGAAGGCAAATGGCTGCGCAAGCTCGCGACCAGCCCTGATGCGTTGTCGATCATCCAGGTTGCTGGCGATTCGATGGCCCCGACGCTGGGCGATGGCGATGACATACTGGTCGATCGCGGCGATGCGGCGGATCGCTTGCGTGACGGAATTTATGTGATCCGGATGGACGACGCGCTGATGGTCAAACGCCTCGCCGTGCGTCCCGCCCAACAACTTTCGGTGTTGAGCGACAACCCGGCCTATCCCGGCTGGCCCGATGTACAGCCCGACCAGGTGTCGGTCATCGGGCGTGTTGTATGGGCGGGCCGCAAGATCAGTTAAATCCTTGGTCAACCAACGGTTTACCAATGCTTCTCGGGCGATCTTAGGCATTACCGGCTAAAACTTGCGGCTCACAAGGCCGGAGCCCTCATGACGACGCCATTCGCTGACCGCAAGACGCTGGACGATGCCACCGCATTGATGACGGCATTCGGCGAATTTGCCGGTTCGGAAGCGGCGCTCAGGGCCGACCGCAGCCGGGATCGCGGCAATGCCATCAATTTCTGCCACTGGCGTCAGGTCGAACGGCTGATTGTGATGCTCTCGGTCGAACGCGTTCAGGGCACCGTGCACTAATTCCTGACTGGCGGCGGATTCACCCAGCCGCTAGACACAGCTGATGACCGCCCGTTTGCAATGCCGTTCCCGCATCCTGGCGTTCGCATTGCTTGCAGCGTTGGCCTGCCCGACGCTCGCGCAGGCGCAAACGGCTGAGCCGCCCGAAGCGGGGCTCGACCCCGAATCGCCAATAGCACCGATGACCGACATTGGCGTGGACTGGCCTGATATGGAGGCCGAAATCCCGGCCATTCCCCACACGCCCGACGAGGCGGCGGAAGTCGTTGCACGATCGACGGAGATCGTGGGAGAACGGCGTTACCGTGTTGCCCTCGAAGGCCTTGAGCTGGCCGACAAAGCCACCCTTGTTCAGCGGTTCGACGCCGCCTCGACCCTCAAGGCAGGCGAAGGAAAGCCAGCAAACGTCGCCCAGATCGACCGCCGCGCGCGCGAAGACGCCAATTTGCTCGACGAAATCCTGCGCGCCGAGGGCTATTACGACGCCAATGTCGAAACCGCAGTCGAAGGCGGCAATGGCGATCAGCTTGTCGTCAGGTTGACTGCAGAACCCGGCCCGCTTTACCGCTTCTCCGACGTTCAGGTCACNNGATACCAATGATACAGTCGATGCCGACACCGTCGTGCTCCGTGAGGCCGAACTGACGCGGCAGATCAGGAAGGAGGGCTTTCCCTTCGCCAAGGTCGATGCGCCCGAACTGGTGGTCGATCATGACACTCGCAGCGCAACGCTCAGGATGAACGTCGATCCGGGCGGGAAGCGCAATTTCGGCCAGATCGTCCTGTCCGGCTCCAAACTGCCTTTCGACGCGAAACATGTTGCGCTGATCGCCCGCTTCAAGCCCGGCGAACTATACGACCAGTCCAAAGTCGATGATCTGCGCCGCGCGCTGGTCGCTACCGGGTTGGTTGCGCAGGCCAATGTGACGCCGGTTCTGGCGGCCAACCCCGATCTGGCGGACATTGCGGTCGGACTCGAGCCGGCAAAAATGCGTACGATTGCAGCCGAGGCCGGATATGGAACCGGCGAGGGCATCCGCGCCGAACTCAGCTGGACGCATCGCAACCTGATCCGGCCCGAAGGCGCCGTCACGCTCAGGGGTGTTGCTGGGACGCGCGAGCAATATGGGGGCGCGACCCTGCGCCAGTCGAATTTCGGAAAACGCGATCAGGTGCTCAACGCGCGGGTCGAGGCAAGCAATGTCGATCGCGCGGCCTTCGACGCCCGGTCGTTCGGTATCGCCGCCGGTATCGAGCGCCAGACCAACATCATCTGGCAGAAGAAATGGATCTGGAGCGTTGGCGCAGAGTTGCTCGCTTCTGAAGAGCGCGACATGACCCGGATCGCCAACGCGCCACGCCGCACCTTCTTCATCGGCGCGCTACCAGCAACGCTCAATTATGACGGGTCGGACGATCTGCTTGATCCGACAAAGGGCTTCCGGCTCGGTTTTCGCGTCTCGCCCGAAGTCTCGCTTGAATCTGGCACTTTCACTTATGTTCGCGCCCAGCTCGATGGCAGCTACTACTTGCCCGCTGGACAGCGGGTCGTGATGGCAGGCCGGATCCGGCTCGGCACGATCGCGGGCGCGAATACCAATGCAATCGCCCCGTCGCGGCGTTTCTATTCAGGCGGCGGCGGATCGGTGCGCGGCTATGGCTATCAACTGATCGGCCCGCGCGACCTGGCCAACGATCCGGTCGGCGGCCGCAGCCTGACCGAGTTTGCGGTCGAAGCACGCGTCCGTGTCGGCAGTTTCGGCGTGGTGCCGTTCCTCGATGGTGGGAACATCTATTCCTCCTCGCTGCCAAAATTCTCGAAGTTCCGGCTCGGGGCAGGCGTGGGCGGACGCTATTATTCGAGTTTCGGCCCGATCCGCATCGACGTTGGGACGCCGCTCAATCCGCAAAAAGGCGATCCGCGCGTCACCGTCTTCGTCTCGCTGGGTCAGGCGTTTTGATGCGCGTGCTCCGCTGGATCGGCATCGGGTTGGGCGGATTGGTGCTCTTGGCCGTCTTCCTGCTCTGGATTGCAGATACCAGCATCGGCCACCGCTTCATTGCGGATCAGATCGCCGCGCAAGCGCCCGCATCGGGCTTGAAGCTCCGGGTTGGACGGATTGATGGCTCGATTTATTCGAAAGCGCGGCTGAAGGATGTCCGGCTCTACGATCCGAATGGCCTGTTCTTCCACGCTTCCGAAACTAGGCTCCACTGGACGCCAGCCGGTTGGCTGGCCAACCGGCTCGACATTACGAGCCTCGATATTCCCGCCGCCACTCTCCACAAGCTGCCAAAGCTGCGGCCCTCAGGCAAGAAGCGGCCCATCCTGCCGGGCTTTGACATTCGCATCGGCAGCCTGAAGATCGACCGGTTGGCAATCGAGCCCGGCGTTGCAGGCGGCAAGCGCCGAATCGGGCGCCTTGCGGGCAGCGCCGACATTCGCAAGGGTCGCGCGCTCATCAAACTGAACGCCGATGCCGCCGCTGGGGACAGGCTGACGCTGCTGCTCGATGCCGAACCCGATGGCAACCGTTTCGATTTCGATGCCGATCTGTCGGCACCCGGAGGCGGTGTTTTCGGCCAGATCGTCGGGACGGTGCGGCCGGTGGCGCTCAAGATCGAGGGCGATGGGGACTGGACTCGCTGGCGGGGCAGCCTGCGTGGCGACGTCTCGGGCGCGCGGATCGCGCAACTCGCGCTCACCAATGACAAGGGCGTGTTCGCGCTCGATGGCCGCCTTGCGCTTGCGAGCATCACCCGTGGTAAACTCCAGCGGTTGACGGCCCCCGCCCTGCGCGTGCGCGGCGATGCGACGCTTGAAAACCGGCGGCTCGCGGCAAAGCTGGGGCTTGCCTCGCAGGCATTGATCGCCGACCTTTCGGGCACTATCGACCTTGCGAACAACCGCTTCTCACCGCTCAATGTGGATGCCCGGCTGTTGCAACCGCCGGCCCTGTTTCCCAACATGACCGGGCGCGATGTCACCCTGAAGGCGCGGTTTGACGGGGCATTTAGCGGCGCGAGTTTCGACTATCTCCTGACCGCGCCGTTTGTCGCATTCGACAAGACCGGGTTCGAGATGGTGCGCGCTTCGGGGCAGGGACGGCTCGGCAAATCGCCGGTCATCGTGCCACTTAAGCTGACGGCGCGGCGGATCACAGGCGTTGGCGACGTGGCGGGTGGCATCCTTGCCAACATCTCGGTCATCGGGCCGTTGAGCGTGTCTAGCAAGGCACTCGTCGGGGACGGGCTGGTCTTCAGATCCGACAAGCTCTCAGGCAAGCTCACGCTGTTCGTCGATCTCGTAACCGGGCGTTACGATGTCGGGCTGGCGGGGCAACTGGCCCGATACTTGATTCCCGGGCTTGGCATCGTCGATGTGAAGAGCGAGCTGAAGGTCATCCCCGGCGCAGGCGGGCGCGGTTCGCTGGTCGTGGGGCGCGGTCAGGCTTGGGTGCGGCGGCTCGACAACGCCTTCCTTGTCGGCCTGACGCGTGGCCTGCCGGTGATCGATACCGGCCTGACACGCGGGCCGGACGGTATTGTCCATTTCGTGAACCTGAAGCTGACCTCGCCAGGGCTTGTGCTGAACGGCAACGGTTTGCGGCGGCGTGATGGGACATTCTATTTCGAAGGCAGTGGGCGGCAGGCGCAATATGGCACGGTGACGCGCCTCGTGCTCGACGGCCGGATCGAGCGGCCCAGGATCGACATGATGCTGGCCCACCCCAACGAAGCGATGGGCCTGAGCAATGTCCATCTGTTGCTCGATCCCGATGCCAAAGGTTTTGCGTGGCGCGCGGATGGTGGCTCGAGGCTTGGGGCCTTTAGCGGCAATGGCAGCATCCTTCTGCCGACGGGCGCGCCCGCGACCATCGTCGTCGCGGGACTGACCGCTTCCAAAATCACCGCAAAGGGCGCGCTGCGTTCGCTGACTGGCGGCTTTGCCGGGCAATTGGCGCTGACCGGCGGCGGGGTGAACGGGACGCTCGATTTTGCGCCCGCAGGGGACATCCAGCGGATCGAAGCCCATGTGAAGGCACGCGACGCAACGCTTGAAGGCCCGCCGGTTATCACGGCGCGGCGCGGGACGTTTGATGGCGTGCTCCTGCTCGATCCGCGCGGCACCTCGGTCGAGGGCGCGCTGACAGGCCAGGGGCTGTCCTATGGCGGGGTCAGGCTGGCGCGGCTGGCTGCCAATGTGAAACTGCGCGGCGGCGCAGGAGAGGTTCGGGCCTCGCTTGCCGGCTCGCGCGGGCGCGCCTTCGATTTGCAGACCGTCGCCCAGATCGGGGCCGACCGCATCGAACTGGCCGGGTCGGGCACGATCGACCGCAAGCCGGTGCGCCTTGCCAGCGCTGCTGTCTTGACGCGTGAAGGCGGCGGATGGCGGATGCAGCCGACTTCGCTGGAGTTCGCCGGCGGCCGCGCTCGGATTTCCGGGCTGTTCGGCGGCAACGCGACCGAGTTCGGCGCTAATGTTTCGCAAATGCCGCTGTCCATTGTTGACATGCTCTTCCCGAAATCGGGCCTGGGCGGCAGCGCCGATGGCACCGTGTCCTACCGCCAGGCGACCGGCGAATTGCCCAGCGGCCGCGCCGATCTGCGCGTTCGGGGGCTGACGCGTTCAGGGCTTGTCCTTTCTTCGCGTCCCGTCGATGTCGGCCTGACGGCAGTGCTGACCGCAGGCAATGCCGCAGCCCGTGCAGTGGCCGTTAGCGGTGGGCAGACGATCGGCCGGGGGCAGGTGCAGATTCGTCCCGGCGCGGGATCCGACCTGACGACCCGCCTCGAGAACGGGAAAATGTTTGCCCAGCTCCGCTTCAATGGCGCAGCAGATACGCTTTGGCGATTGACCGGAATCAAGGGTTTCGACGTGTCCGGGCCGGTCTCGATTGGTGCCGACATTACTGGCAGTGCGGCCAATCCGGTCATTCGCGGATCAGTGCGTACGACCAACGCTCGACTCGAAAGTGCAGCAACCGGCATGGTGCTGACCGGCATCAAGGCCAGTGGACAGTTTGGCGGATCAAAGCTCGTAATAGACAATTTCACCGGCGCGGCGGGCGGGGGAATCGTGTCGGGCCGCGGCAGCGTCGATTTCACCAGGGGCCAGCGTCTCGGCATGAACCTTGCGCTCCAGACCGCCAATGCCGTGCTGATCGCGCGCGACGATCTGGGTGCGACCGTAACCGGCCCGATCGCCTTTGCATCCGACGGCAAAGGTGGCGGCGTCATTTCCGGCGATGTGGAGCTGGTACGCAGTGCCTTTCGCCTCGGCCGCGCCACGGCCGCCGCCGCTATCCCGCGTCTCAACGTGAAAGAGGTCAACGCCGTAGCAGAGGATCGCGCGCTGGGCCTGCCATCGAGCCCTTGGCGGCTCGCGATCAAAGCCCGTGCGGCAAACCGGTTGAGCGTGACTGGGCTTGGCATCGAAAGCGAATGGCGCGCCGACCTGAATATCGGCGGATCGATTACGGAACCTGCCATCAATGGCCGGGCAGATCTTGTGCGGGGGGGTTATGAGTTCGCGGGACGGCGTTTTGACCTTGAACGCGGCACGATCCGCTTTCAGGGCGAAGTCCCGGCCGATCCGACGCTGGACATCGTTGCAACCGGCGACACGCAGGGGCTGAAAGCCGTGATCCGGGTTTCGGGCACGGGACAAAGGCCGGAAATTGCCTTCTCAAGCGTCCCGGCCCTGCCGGAGGATGAACTCCTTTCGCGCCTGCTGTTCGGCACGTCGATCACCAACCTGTCGGCGCCCGAAGCGCTGCAACTCGCCGCCGCTGTCGCCTCGTTACAGGGCGGCGGCAATGGCCTGAACCCGATCAATGCGCTGCGCAACGCCATCGGCCTTGACCGGCTGCGTATCCTGCCCGCCGACACCGTTACGGGGCAGAAAACCTCGGTGGCAGCAGGCAAGTACATCACAAGGCGCACCTATGTGGAGATCATCACCGACGGGCAGGGCTATTCGGCGACACGCGCGGAATTTCAGATCACCCGCTGGTTGTCGGTTCTGTCGAGCATTTCGACAATCGGCCGCCAGAGCGCGACGATCCGGGTGTCCAGGGACTATTGAGCGTCGTGGCACCCCCTTTGTCATCCCGGATCACGTCAGGGATGACAAAGGGACTACTGCATCCGTTCACCGGTGCCACCGGGTATTGATCTGGCCTGGGTTCAGCTGGGCCATCGTTGCCCCGTCGAAAGAGATTGCCCCAGTGAAACAAAGACTTTTTGCTCTCCTTCTCGCCAGTATTGTCCCTGCAATACTCGCGGCGCCCGTATCCGCGCAGTCGACAACCCAGCCGGACGCGGCCGCGCAGTTGAAGGCGCTTTTCGCCGACAGCGACGAAGCATCGATCAAACGCAAACCGATCTTCGCGCTGTTTAGGGGTGATTTGCGCTATGCTGACCGCTTTGGCGATTTCGTTTCGGATGAATATTTCGCCGCCGAACTCAAGGCAGCAGCGGATGAACTCTTGCGCCTCGCACGGATCGATCGCAACGCCCTCAACGCGACCGATCGTATAGCCTATGACGTGTTCAAATATCAGCAAGAAGAGGCCGTCCGCACGAACAGCGCGCCGATCCTCCCTCTCACAAGGGGTCGGCCTTTCAACCATTTTTCAGGGTATCATACCTTTTATCCATCCTATTCAAGCGGTGATGGCGGTGTCCCTTTTGTGACGCTGGCCGATTACGAGAATGGCCTCAAGCGCCACCGCGACTTTGCCCTCCACCTTGACCGTTCAATCGGGCAATTTCGCCGGGGCAAGGCTGAAGGCATCGTCGAAACCAAGCTGACGGTGCGGATCATGATCGATCAGTTCGACACCCAGGCCAAACAGCCGGTCGAAGAAGCGCCCTTTTTCGGACCCGTGAAGAAATTCCCCGATGGAATTCTACAAGCCGATCGCGACCGCCTGACCCTCGCATATCGCGCGACCATTGAAAACGACATTTACCCTGCATTCCGGCGGATGCGCGATTTCCTTGCGAACGAATATCTCCCCGCAGCACGCGAAGGCGTGGGGCTAAAATTCATGAAGGGCGGTGACCTTGCTTACCGGGAACTGGTCGCCAACAGCACCACGACGGACATGACGCCAGAGGCAATCCATCAACTCGGCCTGTCCGAAGTGAAACGCATTCTGGTCGATATGGAAAGGGTGAAGACCGAAGTCAGCTTTCAGGGAACGCTTCCCGAGTTCTTCGACCATCTGCGCACCGATCCGAAATACAAAATGTCGTCGCGTCAGGCGATGACCGACCGATATTACGCGATTGGAAAGACCGTGGACGCGCTGATCGACCGGTATTTTTCGGCGCGGCCCAAGTTGGCTCGCCTTGAAATTCGTCCTTATGAAGAATTCCGCGAGAAATATGAGGCGGCTGCATCGGTTCAGCCGGGTACGCCTGACGGAAAACGTCCCAACATCTTTTATTTCAATGCCTATGATCTGCCCTCGCGCACTACACCGGGGATGACGACGCTCTACCTCCACGAAGGTGTGCCGGGGCACCACTTCCAGGGGAGCTTGGCGCGGGAAAATGACGCAATCCCAAATTTCCTTCGGTTTGGAGGCAACGGCGCCTTCAACGAAGGTTGGGCACTTTATGCCGAATCGCTTGGTTATGAAATGGGGTTATACAAGGATCCGATCCAGCGGTTCGGAACGCTTTCGGATGAGATGCTGCGCGCGATGCGGCTGGTCGTGGATACGGGCATCCATGCCAAGGGATGGGGCCGCGAACAGGCGATCGACTATATGCTCGCCAATTCCAATTTGGGTCGTACCGATGTGACGGCTGAGGTCGAACGCTATATTGCGATCCCCGGTCAGGCTCTGGCCTATAAGATTGGTGCGCTCACTATACAGCGGCTGCGCAAAAAGGGGGAAAATGCCCTTGGTACGCGATTCGATATTCGGGCGTTCCACGAACAGGTGCTTGGCACAGGTGCGCTACCCATGTCTGTTCTTGAAAAAAAGATCGATGATTGGATCGTGGCGCAACGATAGGCGAGGTTCAGCCGGAGACACGCGCGGAATTCCAGATCACACGCTGGTTGTCGGTTCTGTCGAGCATTTCGACAATTGGCCGCCAGAGCGCGACGGTCAGGGTGTCGAGGGACTATTAGTCGTGAATCACCAGCCACTCACCTGAGGGCGCGCGGGTTGGTATCAGGGCGTTGACGGGGTCATCGGGATCCTTGTAGCCGATCGACATGCCGGTCCACAGGATGCGGTTGTCGGGTGTGCCGAGGAATTTGCCGATCGTCTCTGGATAGACTGCCCAGCATTCCTGCGCACAGGAATCGAGGCCGGCTTCGCACAGGAGCAGGCAGATATTCTGCAGCATCATCCCGCAATCGCCCCATTGTGGGGGGCCCATCTGCCGATCCAGCGTGAGGAACAAGGCCATAGGCGCGTTGAAGAACTGGAAGTTGCGCGCAAACCACTTCATCCGCGCCGGGCGATCCTCGCGCGGAATGCCGAGCGTGGCATATAGCATCTCGCCCACTTCGAACCGGCGATCGCTATAGGGTTTGGTGAGTTCGGGAGGGTAGATGTCGTACTGCGTAGGCTCGCCACCCGGCGTCGCCATCTTTTCGCGCATCATCGCCTTCAGCCGGTCGAGCGAGTCGCCGTGAACGATGTCGATATGCCAGGGCTGCAAATTTCCGCCGGTTGCCGCGCGGGCGGAGCGTTCGACAATGTCCTTCACGACGGCAATATCGACGGGCTTGTCGAGAAAGCCCCGCACCGAACGGCGATAGGCGACGGCTTCGGATACGTTCATGGCTGGCCCTTCATCCTGCACCAAATGACAGCGTAACTTTCCCTTGCCGTAAACGTCAATTTGCGCAAGTGGATTGCCATCGAGACATTCAAAGAGGAATCGAAACATGGCAACAGCCTATATTGTTGATGCCGTCCGCAGTGCCGGCGGCAAGCGTGGCGGGAAACTCGCCGGTGTCCATCCGGTCGATCTTGGCGCGGCCATACTCGATGCGTTGGTCAGCCGCACCGGCATCGATGGCGCACGCATCGACGATGTCATCATGGGCTGTGTCGGCCAGGGCGGGCAGCAGGCGATGCAGGTCGGCCGCAACATCGTGCTTGCGTCGAAGAACATTCCCGACAGCGTTCCTGCGGTCACGATCGACCGCCAGTGCGGATCGTCGCAGCAGGCCATGCAGTTCGCAGCGCAGGCGGTGATGTCGGGCACGCAGGACATGGTGATCGCGGCCGGAATTGAATCGATGACGCGGGTTCCGATGGGCTCGACCGCGATGCTCCACATGAAGGAGGGGCTGGGCAACTACAAGTCGCCGCGGCTGGAAGAAAAATATCCCGGCATCATGTTCAGCCAGTTCATGGGTGCGGAGATGATCGTCAAAAAGCATGGCCTGACCAGGGACGATCTCGACCGATTCGCGCTTAAGAGCCACCAGATGGCTGCCGCTGCAACCAACGCGGGCGCCTTTGCCAACGAGATCATCGGCATCGAGATCGAGACCCCGGAAGGCCCCGAGCTTCACACGCGCGACGAGGGCATTCGCATGGATGCAACGCTCGAAGGCATATCGAGCGTCAAGCTGATCCAGGAAGGCGGTGCCGTGACGGCTGCGACATCAAGCCAGATTTGCGATGGTTCGTCCGCCGTGCTGATCGTTTCGGAACAGGCGCTCAAGGATCACGGTCTCACGCCGATTGCGCGCATCCACAATGTTACCGTCACCGCAGGCGATCCGGTCATCATGCTCGAAGAACCGCTGTTCGCCACTGACAGGGCGCTCCAGCGCGCGGGCATGAAGATTTCGGACATTGACTTGTACGAGGTCAACGAAGCCTTCGCGCCCGTCCCGCTCGCCTGGCTCAAGCATGTCGGCGCCGATCCCGAAAAGCTCAACGTCAATGGCGGCGCGATTGCGCTCGGCCACCCGCTCGGCGCCTCGGGCACAAAGCTGATGGCGACTTTGCTCAACGCGCTCAAGCAGCGCGGCGGCAAATACGGCCTGCAAACGATGTGCGAAGGCGGCGGCGTCGCCAACGTCACGATTGTCGAGCGGCTATAATTTCTCCCCAATTGAAGGAACCAATACAATGAAACTCGATTCCTCCGTCTCAGCCGTCGTCACCGGCGGCGCTTCGGGCCTCGGCGCGGCGACCGTCCGCGCGCTGGCGGCCAAGGGCGTCAAGGTCGCGATCTTCGATTTGCAGACCGAAAAGGGTGAAGCCGTCGCGGCCGAAGTGGGCGGCGTGTTCTGCGAAGTGAACGTCACCAGCGATGAAAGCGTCGATGCCGGGTTCGCCAAGGCGCGCGCTGCGCATGGCCAGGAACGCATCCTCGTGAACTGCGCAGGAACCGGCAGCGCGATGAAGACCGCGAGCCGGTCCAAGACCGACGGTTCGATCAAGCATTACCCGCTCGATGCCTTCAACTGGCTGATCCAGATCAACCTTGTCGGCACCTTCCGCTGCGTCGCAAAATCGGCGGCCGGCATGATGACGCTCGACCCGCAGAATGAGGACGGCGAGCGTGGGGCGATCGTCAACACCGCCTCGGTTGCGGGCGAGGACGGGCAGATGGGCCAGGTCGCCTATTCGGCCTCGAAGGCCGGCGTTATCGGCATGACGCTGCCGATCGCGCGCGACCTGATGAGCGAGGGCATCCGGATCAACACGATCCTTCCGGGTATTTTCGAAACCCCGCTGATGATGGGCGCGCCGCAGAATGTGAAGGACGCGCTCGCGGCGTCCGTCCCCTTCCCCAAGCGCCTCGGCAAGCCGGAGGAATATGCCAATCTCGCGCTGACCATGATCGAGAACAGCTATTTCAACGGTGAGGACGTCCGCCTCGACGGCGCAATCCGCATGGCCCCGCGCTGAACCGGTGACCAAACCCGAAAGCTGGCGGCTGGACCCCGCCAGCTACCCCATATCGCTCGACTTCCAGACCCGCTTCCAGGATCTCGATCCCAACGGGCACCTGAACAATGTGGCGTTTGCGTCGCTGTTCGAACATGGCCGGGTGCGGCTCAATCGCGGTGTGCGGCCGATGGAAGAGCGGCCCGCGAACGAGCGGACGATGGTCGCTTCGGTTGCAATCACCTATCTGCGCGAGGGAAGCTATCCCGAGGATGTGACGGTCTGTTCCGGCACGGGGCGGATCGGCACGTCAAGCTGGACGATCGAGCAAGCCATGTTCCAGAACGGCGAGTGCATCGCGACCTGCGACACGGTGGTCGTTTGCCGGACGGATAATGCGGCTCAACCGCTCCGGGCGGAATTGCGAGCGCTGTTGGAAGGGACGATGACGAAGGGTGGTCAGCCCTGAACACTGGAATCCGGCGGACGCTTTCGACCGGTTGCAGATGTTGGGCAATACAGCGATACGCAGTCCTTATGGAACACGATCAGGTATGCGACCAAGCCAGCTTTGCTCAATATGTGTCAAAGCTTAAGGCACAGCTCGAAAACTCGACATCCTCCGAAGAATGGGAAAATATCGACCTTCTGAACTTCTTGGAAGCGATGGAGGCGTGGGCAACGGCATGGACTGAACCTGCCAATACCAACCCATGGCGGCACGCAGCTGATGTGTTGACGGCAGCCATGATCTACGAGTGACGATGCTTCCGCTTCCCGCCTATTGCGGAAAGAACAGAGCTAAAGGCCTAACCGGGGCAGGTAAACCCAATCCCTAATCGCAATCGGCACACGTCCCGCGCACTTCGATCACCGGGCGCACCGGATGGAAGCCCGCTTTCGTGGCCGCCGCCCGCACCCCCGACGAAAGGCTGTCATCGTCGATATGCGTCGTCTGGCCGCAACTGTCGCAGACCAGGAAGATGCAGTCGTGCACGCAATCGGGGTGTGCGTTGGCGAGATAGGCGTTGGCGCTTTCCACCCGCATCGCAAGGTTCGAACCCACGAACAGGTCGAGGATGCGATAGACGCTGTTGGCCGCGACCCGCTTACCGCGCGCCTTCGAGACCGCTTCGGCAATGTCATAGGCCGAGGCCGGCTTTTCGAATCCGGCAAGCGCATCGAAGATGCTGGCGCGCATGTCGGTCCATTGCTCGCCCGATTTGAGCAGCGTCATCCGTGCCGCTTCGGCGAGCGACGGGCCATGATGGAGGGTGTGATCGTGCGCGTGCTGGGCCATCAGGCGAATCTAGGCGCGTCGTGGCGCGGGTGCAAGCTTACCAGTGTGCGCGGCGGTTCAGGTCATGCCCCAGGGCGACGATCAGGACGCCGAGGATCGAGTATATGGCCTCCTGCCCGCCTTCGTGCGGCAAGGTCAGCGCTCCGACCATCACGCCCAGCCCGAGCGAACCCACCCAGGCCGGCATCGCATAGCCATGCTGAATGACCCCACGGCCCAGCGCGAGCGCCCCGAGCGACATGGCCATCACCAGGCCAATCTCATGAACCGCCGGATGCAGCAGCAATCCGCCCGCCGAAGCGAGGACGGTCACGATCACCGCGCTCAGGATGCAGTGCGCAAGGCAAAGGCCCGAAAGGCCGATGGCCAGCCGGTCAAGGCTTCCCTGTCTGATCACTGCATTCAACACGTCCGATTCCCTTTCGTCATGATATAATGGCACGTCATTGATAAAGATACAACATTACATTAACGGGGCCTCCCGAAAAATTGTTGAATGCGCCAGCGGGCGGCCGCATAGGCGCCATTCATGAGCCGCCTGCGCCCCAATGCCATCGCCAACTGGCTGCTTGCGGTGGCGATTCTGGTCTTTGCCATGGTCGTGGTCGGCGGCATTACCCGCCTGACCGAATCGGGCCTTTCGATTACCGAATGGAAACCGGTTTCGGGCGCAATCCCGCCATTGAGCGAAAGCGCGTGGATGGAAGCCTTCGCCAAATACCGGCAGATCCCCGAATACCAGTTGGTCAACAAGGGCATGACGCTGGCCCAGTTCAAGTTCATCTATTTCTGGGAATTCATCCATCGGCTGCTGGGGCGGCTGATCGGACTTGCCTTTGCGCTGCCGCTGGCATTGTTCGCGCTGCGTCGTGCCATCCCCGGCGGCTATGGCTGGCGGTTGACCGCCTTGCTGGCGCTGGGCGGGCTCCAGGGCGCAATCGGCTGGTGGATGGTGGCATCGGGGCTGACGCTGCGCACCGATGTCAGTCATTATCGGCTTGCGACGCATCTTCTGACTGCGCTCTTCATTCTTGGCGGGTTGGTGTGGACGGCTCTCGACCTCAAGGTGCTTGCGGCCGATCCGGCATCTAGGCCGGCAAGGCTGACCGGATTTGCCGCAATCGTGCTGGCGATCCTGGCAATCCAGCTGCTGTTTGGCGCTTATACCGCCGGGCTGAACGCGGGGCTGGTGACCGATCAATGGCCCTTGATGAATGGCCAGTTCTTTCCGGGGGTGACGCAGACGGGCAGGTCGCTTGCGGATGCAGTCTTCAACGACCCGGCAATCATCCACTTCATCCATCGGTGGTGGGCGGTGGCCGTTGTCGTGGCACTTGTCATCCTGGCCCGGCGGCTGAAGAAAATCGCCGCCCGACCCGTCTCGATCGCAATCCATAGCGCGTTCGGAACACAAATCCTGCTTGGCATCGCGACCGTCATGACCGGGGTCAGCCTGACCCTCGCCGTCCTTCATCAGGCGGTGGGCGCATTGGTTGTTGCAGCGACGGTCTGGGGTACGCATGTTGTGGGTCGAAACAAGGAGAGTCGGTCATGACCGCGCAACAGCCTATCGCATCGCCCTTCGGAATGCGATCAACCGCTGCAGAAGTAATTGCCGGCATCGATCTGAACGGCAAGACCGCACTCGTCACGGGCGGCTATTCGGGTCTGGGGCTTGAGACCGTCCGCGCTCTGGCAGGAGCAGGGGCGAAGCTATTCGTCGGTGCCAGGCGCCCCGATGCTGCTGCTGCGGATCTGGATGGCGTGGCGGGCGACATCACGATCCTGACGCTCGACCTGTCTGATCCTGCGTCGATCGATGCCTTCGCCGCTGATCTTGCGAGCCGCACCGGTAAGATCGACATCCTCATCAACAACGCCGCGATCATGGCCTGCCCGCTGGCCCGCGATTCACGTGGCTATGAAAGCCAGTTCGCGACCAATCATCTCGGCCATTTCCAGATGACGGCGCGCATCTGGCCCTTGCTCAAAGCTGCGGGCGCCGGGACGCGAGTGGTGGCGCTTTCTTCGATCGGCCATGCGCGTAGCGGCGTCGATCTTGAGGATCCGCATTTCGAACGCCGCGCCTATGACAAATGGACTGCCTATGGACAGGCCAAATCGGCCAATGCCCTGTTCGCAATCCATCTCGACGTGATCGGAAAATCCTTGGGCATCCGTGCCTTTGCCGTCCATCCCGGCGGCATCAAGACGCCCCTCCAGCGCCACCTGACCGATGAGGAACAGATCGCGATGGGCTGGATCGACAAGGACGGCAACGTCAATCCCCGGTTCAAGTCGGTTCAGCAAGGCGCGGCGACCAGCGTCTGGTGCGCAGCCTCTCCACAGCTTGAGGGTGAAGGCGGGGTCTATTGCGAGGATTGCAATGTCGCGCCCTTCTGGGAAGAGGGCATGAATCCCTTCAGCGCTGTCCGCCCTCACGCGGTCGACCGGGAAAAGGCCGCCGCGCTCTGGGCGGCATCGGAGACGATGACGGGGGTATCGTTCGCCGCCTAAAGCCGATCCCGGCCGCTGCCCTTGTTGACATCGATACAGGCAATCATCGCGGGCCAGCGGCGCATCGCTTCCGGCGCAAAGCCGATTTCGACTTGCGGGTTGACCGGCTTTGCATAGGTTCCAAAGATCATGTCCCACACCGGCATGTCCCCGAAGTTGCGGGCATGCACATCGCGTTCATGATGGAGCATATGCGCCTCCGGCCGCTGGATGATGAGCCCGACCCATTGCGGCGTCGCGATATTCCAGTGCTGGAAAACCGCGATGAAGAAACCCAGCCCNNGTCATCGTGATCTGGACCACAAGGTCGATCGGGTGGAAAATCATCGCCGAGGCAATATCGACCCGCGCCACGCCATGATGAAGCTGGTGCCCAAGCCTCCACAGGAAATCGAAACGGTGCTGGATCCGGTGCGACCAATAAGTGAAAAAAGTCGTCAGCACGACAACCGGAACCGCCGCCCAAAAACCCAGATCGGCAAGGCTCATCACCTGGAATTGGGGCAGGATCGTCAGCAGGAACAGCGGGAGCAACGCGTTGCACAACAATGTCACGGTCAGCGCGGCGGCACCGATCAGGCGCCAGCCGCGCACTGCGGGCATTGTCCGCCCGCCACCGATCAGCGCCTCAAGCGCCATCATCGCAAAAAATATCCCCGGCAAACTGAGCCCGACAATCATATCGATCGGCATGGTTGCTCCCCTCCGCTATATTCCCGTTATACGGTTCGGGCAGCGGTTATGGATGCGCTGCACCGGGATATTGAATATGGTATCATAATACCCGTTTCAAAACCCGCCAATATCCTTGACTTTATGGGCATCCGCTGCAAAAGGGCTGCCATCGACGCGGGGCCCGTGCCCCGCGCGTTTTCGTTTTTAGATGAGGTCAAAGCCATGAAGGCGCTGATGAAGACCACCAAGTCGGTCAAGCCGGCTGATGTGGAAAAGAAATGGCATCTGGTCGATGCCGAAGGTCTGGTCGTTGGCCGCGCTGCCACGATCATCGCCAATGTCCTGCGCGGCAAGCACAAGCCGAGCTTCACCCCGCACGTCGATTGCGGTGACAATGTCGTCGTGATCAATGCGGACAAGATCAGGTTCACGGGCCGCAAGCTCGACCAGAAGGTCTATTACCGCCACACCGGTTATCCGGGCGGCATCAAGGGCGTCACCGCCGGCAAGATCCTCGAGGGGCGCTTTCCAGAGCGGATCCTTGAAAAGGCTGTTGAGCGCATGATTCCGCGCGGCCCGCTTGGCCGCGAGCAGATGCGCAACCTGCGCATCTTCTCTGGCACCGAGCATCCGCACGCGGCGCAGAACCCCGAATTTCTCGATATCGCGGCGCGCAACCGCAAGAACAAGGTGGGTGCATAATGTCCGACGATACCCGTCAATCGCTTTCCGATCTCAAGGACCTGACGTCTGCGGCGCCCGCCGTCGCCGTCGAAACCGCCGTTGAGGAAGCCGCTCCACCGGCACCGGTGGTCAAATCGACCCTTGCCATCCTGCGTGACCGTGAAATCGATGCCCAGGGCCGTTCCTACGCCACCGGACGCCGCAAGGATGCGGTTGCCCGCGTCTGGCTGAAGCCCGGCACTGGCCGCATCATCGTCAATGGCCGTGATCAGACCGCCTATTTCGCACGTCCGACGCTGCGTCTGGTGATCAACCAGCCGTTCGCGGTTGCCGATCGCACCGAACAGTTCGATGTGATCGCCACCGTCAAGGGCGGCGGGCTTTCGGGACAGGCCGGTGCCGTAAAACACGGCATCGCGCAGGCGCTGTCGAAATATGAACCGACGCTGCGTCCGCTTGTGAAGGCGGCGGGTTTCCTGACCCGCGACAGCCGCACGGTCGAACGCAAGAAATACGGCAAGGCCAAGGCCCGCAAGAGCTTCCAGTTCTCGAAGCGCTAAACGGACCGGCACTTTGCCAAGCAAATACGGCCTCGGGGAAACCCGGGGCCGTTTTGTTTTGGGCGGCCTTGACTCCTGGATGCTGAATCAAGTTCAGCACGACGAGGGGAGAGCGATCACCTCCCCATCAAAGTCCGCACTTCGCCGTTCTCATAGGCCTTGACGCTGACCTCCAGCACCTTGGCTCCTGCGAGAACCGCGTTGAATGCTGCCATGTGCGGGCTCGCGAAGTGCGCCGCAATCGCTTCGTTGTCGCGCCAGCGTTCGCTGATGATGAGCATGTCGGGATCGAGCACATCGCGCGAAAATCCGTAGTGGAGGCACCCGTCCTCGGCGCGGGTTGAGGTGATCTGCGTCTCCATTTCGGCGGCAAGCCGATCAATTTCTCCCGCGCCCAGTTTTGCGTGACCCATGACAATGATCATTGCATTCTCTCCTTAGCTACCCCACTTGACGTGCTTGTTGCGCCGATAGCCCTGATTTGTTAGGCGCGCCAGCAATCGCCGGGACATCTCCCCTTACTTTTGAAATTGGAATTTGGATGCTTACTACACCCGCTTATGCCCAGGCCGGAGCCGCCGCACCGGGGGGAACTGCCTCCTTTTTCATCCAGATGATGCCGCTGGTTCTGATCTTCGTGATCTTCTGGTTCCTCCTCATCCGCCCGCAGCAGCAGCGCATGAAGAAGCACCGCGCACTGATCGACGCGGTCAAGAAGGGCGATAGCATCGTCACGGGCGGCGGGCTGATCGGCAAGGTTACCAAGGTCGAAGGCGATACTGTCGAGGTCGAGATCGCGAGCGGTGTCAAGGTCAAGGCCGTCAAATCCACTTTGACCGACATTACTCCCCTCGGCTCCTCTAAGCCCGCTAACGACTGAACCAGACATGCTTGATTTTCCTCGCTGGAAGGTGTGGCTCACAATTGTGACCATGGTGGTCGGCGTGATCTTTGCGCTGCCCAGCATCCTGCCGCCCAGCGTTACGCAATATCTCCCGGCCCGGTTTGCCGCGACCAGGATCAATCTCGGCCTCGACCTTTCGGGCGGCAGCCATTTGCTGCTTGAGGCCGATGTCCGCGATCTCGCTAAGACGCGCCTCGCCCAGATGGAAGAAAGCGTGCGCACCGAGATGCGCCGCGGCGATCCCCGGATCGAGATTGGCGATATTTCGACCGTTGGCGGGGAGCTTTCCTTCTTCGTGCGCGATGCGGCGCAGATCGATTCGGCGGTTGAGCGCACACGGGCTTTGACGACGGGCGTGGGCGTTACCGGCCAGCGCGACTGGAATGTGGCCGTCCGCGATACAATCCGCATTGTGATGACGCCGACGGCCGCTGGCCTGGCAAGCGAGACCGACAAGGCGCTCGATACCGCGCGCAATGTGGTTGCCAAGCGGATCGATCCCGACGGCACGAAGGAAGTCACTGTCATCCGTCAGGGCAAGGATCGTATCCTCGTCCAGGTCCCGGGCCTTCAGGATCCCGAGGGGCTGAAGCTGTTGCTCGGCAAGACCGCAAAGCTTGAATTCAAACTGGTCGATCTGACCGCCGATCCCGCGCAAGTCGCGCAAGGCAATGCCCCTCCGGGAAGCCAGGTTCTTCCCTATCCCGACGATCCGAACGGCGAGAAGAAAATTGCAGTGCAGCGCCGGGTGATGGTATCGGGCGATCAGCTGATCGATGCCTCGCAGGGCTATGACCAGCAGGACAACCGCCCGATCGTCAATATCCGCTTCGACGGGCAGGGCGGCCGTCGCTTCGCGCGCACGACGCAGGAAAATGTCGGAAAACCCTTTGCGATCATCCTTGATAACAGCGTGATCTCCGCCCCCAACATCAACGAGCCGATCCTTGGCGGACAGGCCCAGATATCGGGCAACTTCACGGTGGAAAGCGCCAACCAGCTTGCGATCGCGCTGCGCTCGGGCAAGCTGCCGGTTGCATTGAAAGTGGTCGAGGAGCGCACGGTCGGCCCGGACCTTGGCGCTGACTCGATCCGCAAGGGCGTGATCGCTGGCATCGTTGCGACGCTGGCGCTGATCGGGTTCATGCTCATGACCTATATGCGCTTTGGCGTGTACACGATGTTCGCGCTGGTGCTGAACGCGCTCCTGATCCTGGGGGCGATGGCGGTATTCAATGCCACGCTGACGCTGCCGGGCATCGCAGGCTTCGTCCTGACAATCGGCGCAGCGGTGGACGCGAACGTTCTGATCTACGAACGCATCCGCGAGGAGCTAAGGCGCGGTCGCAACACGCTGGCCAGCTGTGAATTCGGCTATAAGGAAGCGCGCAGCGCGATCTTCGATGCGAACATCACCAATGTGATTTCGGCGATCATCATGTTCTGGTTCGGCTCCGGCCCGATCCGTGGCTTTGCGGTCGTGTTGACGATCGGGATTGCGACATCGGTCTTTACCGGGGTGACGTTCACGCGCCTGATCGTTGCGGAACACCTGAAGCGCGCCCGTCCGCGCGCACTCAACATTTAAGGCTTGGCATCCCATGCGCCCGATCAAACTTGTCCCCGACAGCACGAATATCCCGTTCCTTTCCTTTCGCTGGTGGGCGATGGGATCCTCGATCCTACTGCTGATTGCTTCGCTTGCGCTCGTTGCCATTAACGGTTTGAACTGGGGCGTCGATTTCTCCGGTGGCCAGACCGTGCGGATCAGCTTTGCAAAGCCGACGGATGTGGCTGAAATTCGCTCGCGCATCAGCGCGATGGGGGTCGAGGATGCCGCCATTCAGCAATTCGGGTCGCCAAACGATATCTCGATCCGGGTGCCGCTGCCGAACGCCAAAAACCCGCTAAGCCAGTGCTTTGGGTCAAATCCGCTTGCCCAGGGTGGCGGCAGTGCCGACGATTCCAACAAGATGGCTTCCGAGATACGAGCCGGAATCCTGGAACAATATCCCGACGCGAAATTCGGCTCGGTCGAGACCGTTTCCGGCAAGGTATCTTGCGAGCTTTTCAGTACGGGTGGCATTGCCCTTACCCTTGCCATGCTCGGCATCGCGCTATTCATCTGGTTCCGCTTCGAATGGCAGTTCGGGGTCGGAGCGCTCTTCACGCTGTTCCACGACGTCGTGCTGACCTTCGGGTTTTTCGCGCTCACGCAGCTGGAATTCAACCTCAACGTGGTCGCAGCGATCCTCACGATCATCGGCTATTCGCTGAACGATACGATCGTGGTCTATGACCGCATCCGCGAGAATTTGCGCAAATGGCGCAAGATGGAAATTTCGGCGTTGCTCGATCTTTCGGTGAACGAGACGCTTTCACGGACGATCGTCACATCGCTTTCGCTTATCCTGACACTCGCCGTTCTGCTCGTGCTCGGGCCCGAAGTGATTTTCGGCTTCACAGCTTCTATGCTGCTCGGCATCGTGATCGGGACATTCTCGTCAATCTATGTCTCGGCACCGATCCTGATCTGGCTCAAGGTCCGTTCCGACAGCTTTGTTCCGTTGGCCGCAGCGGGCGTGAACGAGCGGAACGCCAAGCCCGAAGGCTTCGTCAAATAAGCGATTTGAGGTGCGCGTAGAGCGCATCGGTATTGGCTTTCCAGGTAAAGCGTTCCGCGACCCTGCGGACCGTCGCCGGGTCGCGCGGGTTCGATAGCAGATCGCGCACCGCGTCGGCGATGGCATTGGCACTAGCCAGAGCGAGATGCCCCGCCTCGGGCCCGCCCACGATTTCCCGCGCGCCGCCCACATCAGTGATGACCAAGGGTGTGCCGCAGGCAAGCGCCTCGACCCAGACATTGGCCAGCCCTTCCGACAGCGAAGGCAGCACCATTGCATCCGCCGCACCCAGCCAGCGAGCAGTCTCTTCATGGCCAATCGAGCCAGTAAAACGGACGCGATCGGCCACGCCCTGCGCGTTCGCCTGTCGCTCAAACGCCGCACGATCCGACCCGTTCCCGATCAGCACCAAAGTGACATCCGGCAGAGATGCAAGCGCTTCGATGGCCAGACCCTGCCCCTTGCGCGGGCTGAGGGTGCCAACGGCGACGATCAACGGGCCGGATACACCGAATGCGGCCTTTGCTTTTGCCCGGTTCAGCGGCTTGAACATCTCCAAATCGACGCCGGTATAATGCACCTTGATGCGGTCTTCGGGCATGCCCAGCGCCACCATATCGGCCTTGAGTGCTGCCGACACCGCAAGGATGCCGTCCGCCGCCTTCCCCGCGCTCACGACCTGCCGCCGCGTGGCGGTGCGTTGCCCCCAAAAGTGGATGTCGCTGCCCCGCGCCTTGATCGAGACCGGCACGCCAAACGCTCGCCCCAGCCGGATCGCGGCAGGGCCGTCGGGAAAGAAGAACTGGGCATCAATGACGTCGAAGGGGAAGTCCTTCCGCAGCCGCCGGAGTTTCGCGAGCAGCGCTCGCGTCAGAAACGCCGGATCGAAGCGTCCGCCGGTTCCGGGAAAGTGCCAGAAGCGCGGGCGCGTAACGTCCAGCCCCGCCCAGACTTCGTGTTCCGGCAGCGCCGCCAGCGCGCCATAATGCCCCAATCCCGACAAGACCCCGGGCGGCAGGCCGAGAGGTGCGATCACACGCAGATCGACATCGGGACGCGCCTCCAACTCCATCGTTTGCCGCTCGACAAACGGGCCGAAGCGCGGGCGTGACGCATCGGGAAACAGCGTCGAAAGGGTCAGGACGCGTAGCATCAGCCCAGTGTGAACGGGCGCGGGCTGGCAAACAAGATGTCGCTCCCGGGATTTATGGAAATGTCCACATCCCCTTCGGCCATCCAGCATTGTCCGGCGGCAAAGACCGATCCGTCGATCCGTCCCGATCCGGTGACCGGGATCAGCCAGCCATTGGCATCCAGCCTGATCCTGCGTTCGCCGCCCCGCGACCAGCGTTCGAGCGTGAATTTGTCTGTGCATGCCAGGACGCGGCGACCGGGCTCAACCTCCACGGCAATCGGCGTAACGACGAAAGGCACCGGATCGGAGACCGCAATCCCTTCCTCAAGATGCAGTTCGCGCGGGCGGCCATAATCGTAGAGCCGGTAGGTGAGATCGACATTCTGCTGCACTTCGATGAGGGTAATGCCTGCCCCGATCGCGTGAACCGTGTTGGCGGGCGAGTAGATCACGTCACCAGCCACAACGGGTTTCCAGTCCATCAGCGCCTCGATGCTTCCATCGAGCGCCGCCGCGCGCAGTCCATCGCGTGAAACGGGTCGCACCGTGCCTAGCGCTATCGTCGCGCCCGGCTCTGCCGCGAGAATCACCCAGGCCTCATCCTTGCCGCGCGCAAAACCCAGCGCCCGTGCCTGCGCATCGTCTGGATGCACCTGGATCGAAAGTCTCTCGCTGGTGAAGAGATATTTGACCAGCAGATCGGGTTCTTTGCCCGTGGGCGCATCGAACCAGATTTCGCCGATAGGTGCCACGTCCGGCGCCGGATCGTCAAAGCCGGGCCAGAGTCGGTACCGCCCCCAGGGCTTTTCGACGCGAATGGTGGAGAGGCGGATGGAAGCCATGCGGCGGCCCATATCGGAAAAGCATTAAACAACGCAATCTCGGCGCTTGGCGAAGGGCCATACAATAGCTAAGACGCTTGGCCATGCGCATTGTACCTTCAAAGTCCGTCACCCTGATCGCGGCGCTTGCCGTGATCATCCCCCTTTCCGGCTGTGCCCGCAGCGGCCCCAAGCGCGATACCTCCTATGTCGCGCGCGATGTCGATACGATCTACACCGCCGCCAAGGACAGGCTCGATCGCGGCGATTACAAGCTCGCAGCGGCGTTGTTCGATGAAACCGAGCGCCAGCATCCCTATTCGGTTTGGGCGCGCCGCGCACAGCTCATGAGCGCATTCAGCTACTATCTGGCGAAGGATTTCACCGAATCGACCAATTCGGCCCAGCGCTTCCTCTCGATCCACCCCGGCAACCGCGATGCGCCCTATGCCTATTATTTGATTGCGCTCAACTATTATGAGCAGATCACCGATGTGACGCGCGACCAGCGCATCACACAGCAGGCGCTCGATGCNNGGCAAGGAAATGGAAATTGGCCGTTTTTATGAGCGCCGCGCACAGTGGCTGGCCGCCATCATCCGTTTCCGGACGGTGGTCGATAAATATGACAGCACCAGCCATACGCCCGAGGCGCTGATGCGGCTGACCGAAGCCTATCTGGCGCTCGGCGTCCCGGAAGAAGCCAAAAAGGCCGCCGCCGTGCTCGGTGCCAACTATCCGGGCAGCAAATGGTATGACCGCGCCTATCAGCTGATGCAGAAGCATCCCGCCTGAGGGCGCATGCTGGAGGGGACGATGCCTTCCGACCAACCCCGTCTTTCCGGCGCAGGCCGGAATCCAGTCCTGACAAGAGAATATTCGATTGGGCTAGGCCCCGGCCTTCGCCGGGGTTACGGTCAGCCATGCTGACCTCCCTGTCGATCCGCGATGTTGTGCTGATCGAGGCGCTTGACCTTGATTTCTCGCGCGGCCTGGGCGTGCTGACGGGGGAGACCGGGGCCGGCAAATCGATCCTGCTCGATGCCTTAGGGCTGGCGCTGGGCGACCGCGCCGATAGCGGGCTGGTGCGGAGCAGTGTCGCGCAGGCCAGCGTCACCGCCAGTTTCGAGGCTTCGCCCGAAGCCCTGGCGCTCCTGATCGACAACGATCTCATGATCGGCGCGGGCGAGGAACTGATCGTCCGCCGCACCGTCAAGGCCGATGGCGGCAGCCGCGCCTTTGTGAACGACCAGCCAGTCTCGGCCGCGCTGCTGCGCGAACTGGGCGGGATGCTGGTCGAGATTCACGGTCAGCATGACGATCGCGGGCTGATCAACCCGCGCGGTCATCGGGCGCTGCTGGATGCTTTCGCCCGTGCCGAGACGGCGCAGGTCGCCGATACTCATGATGCCATGCGCAAGGCCGGGGATGCTCTGGAGACGGCACGGATCGCCCTTGCCGATGCCGAGCGTGACCGCGAATGGCTTGAACATTCGGTGGCCGAACTCCGCGCCTTTGCTCCGGAGCCGGGAGAAGAAGCCGCCCTGGCCGAGCGCCGTGCGACGATGCAGCGCGGCGAGAAGATTGCCGACGAACTCAACCAGATCAGCGAACTGATCGAAAGCGGCGACGGCGGGCTCTCCAAGCTCCGCCAGGCTGCGCGTATCCTGGACAGGATTGCGGGCGACCACCCGACGCTTGCCGAAGCACTGGCGGCGGTCGATCGCGCGATCAACGAAGGGTCGGTGGCAGAGGATCGCTTGCGCGATGCGGCCCGGGCGCTCGCCTATGATCCCGCAGCGCTCGAGGCGGACGAGGCGCGGCTGTTCGACCTGCGCGGCCTCGCCCGCAAGCACCGCGTCCAGCCGGACGATCTTGCCGTCCTGACCGAAGATCTGGCCGCGCGTTACGATGCGATCGAGGCGGGCAGCGAAGGGCTGGCCCGACTCGAAGCAGCGTTAGAAGCTGCGCGCGAATCCTACCGCAAGACCGCAACCGCACTCAGCGAGCAACGCATCGCAGCGGCGGCGAAACTCGACAAGGCAGTCGCCGCCGAACTCGCGCCGCTGAAACTCGACTCTGCCCGCTTCAAGACCGTGGTCGCGCCGCTCGCCGAGCCGCAATGGGGCCCGCACGGCATCGACCGGGTTGAATTCGAGATCTCCACCAACCCCGGCGCACCGTTCGGCCCGCTCATCAAGATCGCCAGCGGCGGCGAACTGTCACGCTTCATCCTCGCGCTCAAGGTGGCGCTCGCCGAACAGGGAAGCGCCGCCACGATGATATTCGACGAGATCGACCGAGGCGTCGGCGGGGCTGTCGCTTCAGCCATCGGAGACCGGCTGTCGCGGCTGGCCGAGGGGGCGCAGGTGATCGTCGTCACCCATAGCCCGCAAGTTGCGGCGCGCGGCGACACCCATCTGCTGATCGCCAAATCCTCCGACGGCACCGTCACCCGCACCGGCGTCCGCTCGCTCAATGACAACCACCGCCGCGAGGAAATCGCGCGGATGCTGTCGGGGGCGGAGGTGACGGATGAAGCGCGTGCGCAGGCCGGGCGATTGCTGGAGGCGGTATGACTTGTCACTATGCCACGGAGAAGGAGTTTGAGGCCTACTTACGCAGCCTTATCGAGTTGCACGTCACCTCAGTAAATCCAGCCATATACGCACTAACAAACAAGAAGGCAGTAGACATTTTAATTTGCAAGGATGCGCCTTCCTCGGAGCTTTTTTTTGTCGAAGTCAAATTCCACCGATCAAACCATGGCCGCCTCGGCTTCGGAAGCGCCGGAGGCGGTGGATTTCAACCGGAAATCCTAACCAAGCGGCCTTCGTACTTTCTTCGCAATCTGCGCTGGATACTGGCCAGCGCTGAGCACAACGCGGGTCGGGTGCTATTCCTCGATTCGGATCAAATCATAAGTTTCGTATCAGGCGGCGAGATCGGCTCGAAGCATAACAACTTTCAACAACGTATCTGGAGAGAAGGGCCTTGGCGCTCGGAAGCCGAACTAGTATCTGAATTGAAGCAATGGATGGGCGCGTGAGGCCCGCCCGATGAACACCGAATCCGAAGCTGCCGCCGAACTCGAACGTCTCGCGCGCGAGATCGCCTATCATTCGTTGCGCTATCACACCGAGGATGCCCCCGAGATCAGCGATGCGGACTATGACGCGCTGGTCAAACGCAACAATGAGTTGGAAGCGCAATTCCCGCACCTCGTCCGCGCCGATTCGCCCTCGAAGCTGGTTGGCGCGGCGCCGGCTTCGCACCTGTCCAAGGTTGCGCACTCCAGGCCGATGCTCAGCCTCGACAATGCGTTCGACGATCAGGAGGTTGCGGACTTTGTTGGGCGGGTTCGGCGTTTCCTCAACCTGGCCGATGACATACATGTCGCGCTGACCGCCGAAACCAAGATCGACGGCCTGTCCTGCTCGCTCCGATACGAGCAGGGGCGCCTTGTCCTCGCCGCGACACGCGGAGACGGAACGGTGGGTGAAGACGTGACCGCCAATGTGCGGACCATCCCGGACATACCCGAGACGTTGAATCCAAATCGTCACCCCGGCGAAGGCCGGGGCCCAGACCAGCGATCAAGTGAGTCTTTGACCGGGCTGGGTCCCGGCCTTCGCCGGGATGACGGGGTGGATGCGGGAATTCCCGAAATCTTCGAAATTCGCGGCGAAATCTACATGTCGAAAGCCGATTTTGCTGCACTCAATGCTGCGCAGCAAAAAGCGGATGGGAAGCTGTTCGCGAACCCGCGCAACGCTGCGGCCGGATCGCTCCGCCAGAAGGATTCGGGCATCACGGCTTCCCGTCCTTTGCGCTTTTTTGCCCATGGCTGGGGCGAGGCGTCGGCGCTTCCTGCGGACACGCAAGCCGGGGTCATGGCAGCGATTGCGGCTTGGGGATTGCCAGTCGATTCGCGCTTTGCGGTCACCGAAACGGTCGAAGCGGCGCTTGCCCACTACAATGCAATCGAGGCCGAGCGCTCGGACCTGCCGTTCGACATCGATGGCGTCGTTTACAAGGTCAACCGGCTCGATTGGCAGGCGCGGCTGGGCTTTGTCGCAAAGGCCCCGCGCTGGGCGATTGCGCACAAATTCCCGGCGGAGCAGGCGCAAACGACGCTCGTTTCCATCGACATCCAGGTCGGGCGGACGGGCAAGCTCACGCCGGTCGGGCGGCTCCAGCCGGTGACGGTCGGCGGCGTCGTCGTCTCCAACGTCACGCTGCACAATCGCGACGAAATCGGGCGGCTCGGCGTCCGGCCCGGCGACCGGGTGGTGGTGCAGCGCGCAGGCGACGTGATTCCGCAGATCGTCGAGAACCTGACCCGCGACGAGGACCGGCCCGCTTATGCCTATCCCGAGACCTGCCCCGAATGCGGCTCCGAAGCGGTGGCGGCGGAAGGCGAAGTCGATGTGCGCTGCACCGGCGGGCTGATCTGTCCGGCGCAGCGGATCGAGCGATTGAAGCATTTCGTCTCGCGTCCCGCGCTCGATATCGAGGGATTGGGTGAAAAGACCATCGAGGAATTTTTCGGCCTTGGCTGGCTGCACAGCCCCGCCGATATCTTCCGCCTCCACACCCATCGCGACGAAATCCTGACGCGCGAAGGCTGGAAGGAAAAGTCGGTCGCCAACATGCTCGAGGCCATCGAGACCAAACGCGCGCCCGATCCGGCGCGCTTCCTGTTCGGGCTCGGCATCCGCCATGTCGGCGCGGTGACGGCGCGCGACCTGGTCAAGGCGTTCGGGACGGTTGAGGCGGTTGCCGAAACCGCGCGGCATGAAGACGCGGCGGACGAACTGACCGCCATCGACGGCATCGGCCCGATTGTCGCGCAGGCACTGGTTGCCTTCTTTCATGAGCCGCACAATCGCGATGCGTGGGCCGATCTCCTCTCCCAAGTCTCGCCGCCTGCTTACGTCTCGAGCGTCCGGGCATCGGCCGTCAGCGGCAAGACAGTGGTCTTCACCGGCAGCCTCGAAACGATGAGCCGTGACGAGGCCAAGGCGCAGGCAGAGGCGTTGGGCGCGAAGACTTCGGGCTCTGTATCGGCCAAGACCGATCTGGTGGTGGCAGGCCCAGGGGCGGGTTCGAAGCTCAAAAAAGCGGCTGAACTGGGCATCGAAGTGATCGACGAAGCCGGATGGGCCGCAATCGTGGCGGGGGCGGGCTGACAAGGCGGGATGTTTCGCCCCTGGATGCCCCGTGAGGATTCGAACCTCAATAAACGGAGTCAGAGTCCGGTGTCTTACCGTTAGACGACGGGGCATCAGGCTGGCGGGCAAATAGGTCTCGACCCGCGCGAAGTCAACGGCTGGTCGCCGGTCAGGCCCGTGCCGCTTCCTTGCGTTCACGAATCTGCGCCTCGAGTTCGGCGATCCGTTCGCGCACGGGCGTATCCTTCGCAAGCCCTTTGAGTCGCGCTTCTGCCCAGAGCCTGTTTTTCTCCGCCTCAAGCGATTTCAGCGATTGTTCGGTCATACAGTCTCCATGCGTGGGGGAGCACATAGAGGGCGCCGGGCCTGAATACCACCAGCCCCATTTGCGATTTTCGCGCAACTGCACTAGCGTCACCCCCAAGTACCGGCGGCATGTGCCGTGCGGAGAACAGAAAAGTATCCGGGTATGACCGAACCCGTTGCCCAAAGGCCGTCGTGGCAAGGCCGCGAACGTGGCCCGCCGCCGCACCGGCCCGATGCCGGATACCGCGCCCGCTTTCCCGCGCGCCATGCCTATGCCGCGCTCGATCTTGGCACCAACAATTGCCGGATGCTGATCGCGCGGCCCGATGGCGACCAGTTCTTCATTGTCGATGCCTTTTCGCGGATTGTCCGGCTGGGTGAGGGCATGGGGGCGAGCGGCAGGTTGAGCGATGCGGCAATGGATCGTGCCGTTTCCGCGCTTTCGATCTGCGCCGACAAGCTCGTGCGGCGCAATGTCCATCTTTCCCGGTCGGTCGCGACCGAGGCTTGCAGGCGCGCAACGAACGGAGCGGAATTCGTTGACCGGGTCTATAGTGAAACCGGCATCAAGCTCGACGTTATCCCTGCTGAGGAAGAAGCGCGGCTGGCGGTCGTCGGTTGTCATCGCCTGCTTGAGGAAGGTGATGGGCCCGCCCTGGTCTTCGACATTGGCGGCGGATCGACCGAGTTGGTGATTGTCGATACCAATGGCGACGAGCCGCGCACGCTCGACTGGCTAAGCGTACCATGGGGCGTCGTCTCGCTGGCCGAATCGGAAGGCCCCGACCCCGATTGCCTCGACAAAAGGCTGGCCGCCTATGAACGGATGCGGGGCCGCGTCGCGGAGAGCTTTGCGCGTTTTGCCGAACGCCAGCCTGGCGGCAGGGTCGGGCTGCGATTGCTCGGCACCAGCGGGACGGTCACGACTCTGGCCAGCGTCCATCTTGGCCTTCCAAGCTATGACCGCAAGGCCATCGACGGNNGCCAAGCTCGCCTGTATCGGCCATGAGCGCGCCGACCTCGTCGTTGCGGGTTGCGCGATCCTCGAGGCGATCCTCGACATCTGGCCGGCGCCCAGGGTAGGCGTGGCCGATCGCGGCATCCGCGAAGGAATATTGCGCCAGCTGATGCGGCTGGAGGCACGGGCATGAGCCGAGGCGGCTCTGGCGGGCATACCCGCGTCAAGACGGCGCGGGGGCGGACAGCGTCTTCGACCCGCTGGCTCGCCCGCCAGTTGAACGATCCCTATGTGAAGCGCGCCCATGCAGACGGGTTTCGCAGCCGGGCGGCATACAAGCTGATCGAACTCGACGAGAAATTCGGGTTCCTCAAAGGTGCACGGCGCGTCATCGACCTTGGCATTGCGCCGGGCGGATGGGCGCAAGTGGTGCGGCGGCAGTGCCCGACGGCGGCTGTCGTCGGCATCGATCTGCTGCCGGTCGATCCGATCGACGGCGTGATTATCGCGCAGATGGATTTCATGGACGATGCCGCCCCCGCCTGGCTGACGGAAGCACTGGGTGGCCCCGCCGATCTCGTCCTGTCCGATATGGCGGCGAACACGGTCGGCCACCAGCAGACCGACCATTTGCGGACAATGGCGCTGGTCGAGGCGGGAGCCTATTTCGCGGTGCAGGTGCTCAAACCCGGCGGCGCGTTCATCGCCAAATCGCTTGCCGGCGGATCGGACAGCGATCTGGTCGATCTGCTCAAGCGTAACTTCACGACCGTCAAGCATGCCAAGCCGCCCGCCAGCCGCAAGGGTTCATCCGAATGGTATGTCGTCGCTCAAGGCTTCAAGGGTGTGAAAGAGGCGTCGTAGCGGTCGATGGCCGCGAGATGGGCGGCGATGGCATCGGGCGGCAGGAATGACCCGCTGAAACTGTTTTTCGCCAGCGTGACGAGCTCGGTGCGCGACAGGTCGAGCGCTTGCGCCACGGCGTTGAAATTATCGTTCACATAGCCGCCGAAATAGGAGGGATCGTCCGAATTGACCGTGGCATGAAGGCCCAGATCAAGCATGCTCTTGAGCGGGTGGCGAGTGAGATCATCCACCACGCAGAGTTTGAGGTTGGATAGCGGGCACACCGTCAACGTAATGCCGCGCGCGACCAGCCGCGCGACCAGCGCCGGATCTTCGAGCGAACGGTTGCCGTGATCGATGCGATCCACCTCCAGCACGTCCAGCGCCTCCCACACATAGTCCGGCGGCCCCTCCTCCCCCGCGTGCGCGACCAGTTTGAGGCCCAGGTTGCGCGCCGCCGCAAAAACCCTTGCAAACTTCGACGGCGGATGGCCGAGCTCGGAAGACGCAAGGCCCACGCCCGCTATCCGCCCCAGATAGGGCCGGATGCCCTCAAGCGTTTCGAAGGCGACCTCTTCGCTCAGATGGCGCAGGAAACAGGGGATCAGCCGCGACGTCAGCCCCCATTGCCGCTCCGCATCGTCAAGTGCGCGCAAGATGCCGTCCGCCACCGTGGCAAAAGCGATGCCGCGATCGGTATGGCTCTGCGGATCGAAGAAGAGTTCGACATGGCGGACGGTGTCGGCATGAACGCGCGTCAGATAAGCCGTGGTCAGGTCGTAAAAATCCTGCTCGGTTGTGAGAACGTTCGTCCCCTGATGATAGATGTCGAGAAAATCCTGCAGGTTCGAAAAGTCATACGCAGCGCGGATCGCCTCGGCCGAAGCAAAGGGAATCGCGACGCCATTGCGCCGGGCGAGCGCAAGCATATGTTCGGGCTCAAGGCTGCCTTCGAGATGAAGGTGCAGCTCCGCCTTGGGCAGTCCGGCAATGAAAGCCCCGCGGTCGAAAATGTCAGTCATCGAGGATCGCCTCAGCTCCGGGCTTGTGGGTGCGAATTTCCTCGCGGGTCAGCCCTTTGAGTTCGTGCGGAAAGACCAGCCAGTCCGCTGTTTCATGTATGAAGAAATCGGGCTTGTGTGCCGTGCGGTTGCGGCTCGGCTTGTAATAGGCGGTCGCCACGCGGATGTCGTTTGGCATGTTATGCCGGCAGCGCAGTTTGAGTTCATTCAGCAGCGCTTCGACGCTGCGCCCCGAATCGAACACATCATCGACGATCAGCAAATTGTCCTCAGGATTGAGCTGTTCGACCAGATAGCCGAGCGCAAACACCTTCACTTCGGGGCTTTGCTGGTCGAGCCCGGTATAGGATGACGTGCGGATCGCGATGTGATCGGTCTCGACGCCGTGATAGGAGAGCACTTCCTGCACCGCGATCCCGATCGGAGCCCCGCCGCGCCAGACGCCGACAATGAAGCTGGGCCTAAAGCCGCTGCGCAGCACCATCATCGCCAACCGGTAGGAATCGGTCAGCAGGCTTTCCGCACCGATATAGGTTTTCTCGATCGTCATGAAACCGCCCTTAGGGAACGCCGCCGCGTTCGACTAGGGTTTGCGCCTGATTGTCATCGCCAACGCACCCCGGCGAAGGCCGGGACCCAGCCCCCACCCCCTTGACATTCCCGCGAAGGCGGGAACCCAGCCCCCACCTGTCATCCCGGCGAAGGCCGGGACCCAGCTCAATCAAAGATTCGCTTGCCAAGGCTGGATCCCCGCATTCGCGAGGATGACAAGTAAGGAGGAGAGGGGGAGAAGGGCTTGCATCGCGCCCGCTTTGCGGACATCCTCACACACGGAGCCACCACGCACGGCTCCGGGGTATAGCTACCCGTACGTAAGCGGATGGTAAGGCCTGATCCTTATCGCCGCCCTGATCCTTCGGTCGGGGAGCCTGTGGCGCATGTCCAGGGTTCTCGAATCTAAAGGTTACAGGAGCCGTCTTACGTCGGTTAGCTAACTCCCCGATCACAGGATCGAAACGGACAGGCCAAGCGGGGGCGAACCGCGAAGGCCCTGTCCAGTGGAGTAAGCATGTGGAAACAGGATGAACCCGGAGACGGCTCCCGGTGGATGAACACCGCTTTTGCGGTTGCAGGCGCCATTTTTGTGTTGACCCTCCTGATAAATTTCTGGAACGCCCTATCAACACTCTTGCGTTGAGTGAGGCTGCATTCGACAAAATTTGCGACGTTGGTTCATCGAACGGCAGCGCCTGAAAGCGGACGAAAACAAGGCTAGGTTTTGCCTCAGCGGAATGGCAACCTGTGGGGGGTGAACGTATTGGCTGGTTTTGTCCTCAAAGCCGAAGTAACGATCATTCGCTAAATTTCGCTTATGTCTATAGAAATGATCTGCCCATCAATCCGTATCCTCGTCGCTTTCGTAGCCAGTATCGTTTGCTTCATAATAGACGGCTAGAAGCACCTTGAGAGCTGCGATCTTTTTTTCGAGAAGGTTTAATCCCTTCAAATCGAGAAGACCGCTGATTGAAACCTGATCACCACGAATATCCATGTTGATCTTGTTCAAGTCGGTGGAAGCGAGGCTTGGCAATGCCGCCAGCATTGTTGGGGCGGCATTGGCCGTTTGCATGGATGCTCCCTGTTTCCGGTCATGGGCCTTGGCGACCTCATCGGAATCATCCGCATGCTGCTCACCTTGTCGCATATGCTCCACAGTTCGGTAGGTTTCCATGAAGGCTTTGATCGCAGGGCTGATTGCAACATCGACAAAATCCTGCTGGATTAGGTAAGAACGGATAACGCTCTCGGACGGAATGCCATCAGGAAAGCGCTCATGGATGTCACGGAAGAGCTGCGGCGCAAAAGCAGCCTCGAGTATCGCCTCATCGCGATCCGATTCGTCAATTCCGTGAAGTATCTCAACGGAGCGCTGAGTAACCTTCACGTCGCCCGTGCCTGCCTTCTCGAGCAGGCCGAACTGCAAGAGCGCGGAAAGCACTTTCATCGACCTTCCCGTTAGTCCAGAATACCCCATCTCCTGAACAGCATTTTCGCGAGTTATCACATTGGTTCGGCAAGTTTTATGTATTTTCCTAGTAAGATCAATTGCTTGGCTCAGCGGAACGCTTGGATAACTCGGGCTCCTCATTCGTGACATGCTGCATATCCTTAGTGTTATGCCGTTCATATATCGATATTTGTGGATAATGCTACCAAAATCAGCATATAACTATAAGCAGGAGTATTTTCTTTGGCCTTCTCGCTTGATCGCGGACCCGGGCCATGCTACGGGCCTTGACGGCTTCATTGATCGAGACTGCCAGAAAGGTGGATTATGCATTTGAGATAGGGTCACGGTTGCGGACACCGAGAAGCCGTGAAGCAAAAAGGGCCGACCACAAGGCCGACCCTCCTGTTCAAATCTGTGGCCGGAAGACCGCGATCCGAAGCGTGGAAACCAAGGAATCGCACTTCCGTCCACATTTTGCAAGGATTATACAGATGCAACGTAAGTCGTCACCTCCGGTAACCCCGGCGATGGCTGCGGAGATTCGCTATCTGAGGAAGCAAAAAGGGTTATATAGCCATCAGATTGCTGCGCTGTTTGGTATTAACCAAGGCCGGGTCTCTGAGGTTCTGACCGGAAAGCGCTTCCCAGATGTGCCTCCTGGTCAAGGTAGCCTGTTCCAATAGCAGGTAAGGGGAAGCGGTTTCGGCTGCTTCCCCGACATGCGTTGCTATCAGTGCAATCAAATGTCTACAGCCGTCCGCTTTTCGCCAATCTCTCCAACCACCTGAAAGACCGACTTTGGCGGGATGACTGCCGAACACGCCCGACGTGAAGGAAGGGCAGCTTGCCCCATTTTCCGCTCGAAACCCGCCAGTCAGCACTCAACAGCATTTGAGACATTCCACAACTTGCATCCATACCCAGCGCCCTGCGCATATGGCTGTCATGACAAACCCGATCCACATCACAGCTTTAGACGGCAGCAACACAGCGCGGACGATCACGCGCCGAGGCGGCGAACGGTCTGCGGCTTCCGATCCCATTGCTTTTCTTTCGTATATCCCGTATATACATAATATGAACACGCCCATCCTCACCCGCACCTTCAAAAGCGGTAACAGCGTCGCCGTGCGTCTACCGAGGGGGCTGGCGATTGCTGCGGATGTGGATGTCGTGCTCGAACAGCGGGGAAACGAGATCGTCCTTCGGCCCGTGAAGGACCCGATTGAAGAAAAGGCGCGACTGGCCAGGCTGCTGGCCGATCTCGCCGAAATCGGGGCGCCTGGGGATGGCGTGCAGGCGCGCGATCCGTTCGAGTTTCCCGAACGTCCCGGGCTTTGACTGCCTGTTTCCCTGAATGATTTCTCCCTGAATGATCATCATCGACACCAACATTGCCATCGCGCTGCGCGACGTCGACCGGGAAACCCACGCCCGCATCGATGCGCTGGGCGAGGTGCCCGTCCTTTCGATGATCACCCGGATCGAGCTGGAAAATGGCGCCAATAGTGAGCCCGGTGCCGAACGTCATCGTCGTCGATTGCTGGATCGCTTGATGGAAACGCTCTCCGTCGAGATGTTCACCCACGCCGATATCCTTGCCTATGGCAGGATAGTGCACGATCTCGGCTATGACCGGCGGCTGACGCTCGACCGCCTGATCGCCGCGCAGGCCATCGTCCGCGATGCACGGCTGATCACGCGCAACGGCAGGGATTTCCTCAAGATCGAAGGGTTGAAGCTGGAGGTCTGGGAGGCGATTTGACGGGCATAGATTGCGCAGGTTTGCCGATCCGCTGCGTCCTAACGCAGCTTCGCGATCTTCAGCCCGTCCGCCTTCGCGCGGTCCTTGATGCTTTCCTCGCTGCGGGTCATCGCCTTGGCCATTTGTTTGAGGGGCATGCCCTTTTTCGCGAGCGTGTGAAGCTTCTGGATTTCATCGCTCGTCCAGGGCTGGCGGTGGCGTTCGAAGCGTTCGGCCATCAGCCGTCATCTCCCATGCGGAGCGCCGCGATGAACGCCTCTTGCGGGATGCTGACCGAGCCATACTCCCGCATGCGCTTCTTGCCCTCTTTCTGCTTGTCGAGCAGCTTCTTCTTGCGGCTGATATCGCCGCCATAGCATTTCGCGGTCACGTCCTTGCGCATGGCCGCGATCGTTTCGCGGGCGATGACCTTGCCGCCGATCGCCGCCTGGATCGGGATCTTGAAGAGGTGCCTCGGGATCAGATCCTTCAGCCGTTCGCACATGCCGCGCCCGCGCGCCTCCGCCGTGCCGCGGTGGACGATCATGCTCAGCGCGTCGACGGGTTCGGAATTGACCATGATGTTCATCTTCACCAGGTCGCCCATCCGGTGGCCGATCTGGTGATAGTCGAAACTCGCATAGCCGCGCGAGATGGACTTGAGCCGGTCGTAAAAGTCGAACACCACTTCGTTGAGCGGCAGCTCATAGGTCACCTGCGCGCGGCCACCCACATAAGTCAGGTTCTTCTGCACCCCGCGCCGATCCTGGCACAGTTTGAGGATCGAACCGAGATATTCGTCGGGCACATAGATCGTCGCTTCGATCCACGGTTCCTCNNCTGAAGCTGGCATCGTTGAGGCGGAGCTTGGAGATGCTTTCCCTGAGCTTTTCGAAATCGTTCGCATCCACGGGGAAGAGGCCGCAAAAGACGACGGGCTGGACTTCCTTGAAGCCGGGCAGGGCAACGGCGGCGGGGCGTTTGGCGTCGGTGATCGTGTCACCCACGCGGGTCTGGGCGACTTCCTTGATCTGGGCGGTGATGAAGCCGATTTCGCCCGCCGCGAGTTCTTCGAGTTGTTCGATCTTGGGGCGCATGCAGCCGACGCGGTCCACCAGATGCTGGGTGCCGGTCGCCATGAACTTGATGAGCTGGCCCTTTTTCAGCACGCCCTCGACCACGCGGATGAGGATGACGACGCCGAGATAGGGATCGTACCAGCTATCGACGAGCATGGCTTTGAGTGGCGCGTCGCGGTCTCCTTTGGGCGCCGGGATGCGGGTGACGATGGCTTCGAGCACTTCGTCAATGCCGATGCCGGACTTGGCGGAGGTGAGGACGGCGTTCGACGCGTCGAGGCCGATGATTTCCTCGATCTCGTGGCGGACCTTGTCGGGCTCGGCGGCGGGCAGGTCGATCTTGTTGATGACAGGGACGATCTCATGATCATGCTCGATCGATTGGTAGACGTTGGCCAGCGTCTGCGCCTCGACGCCTTGGGCTGCATCGACGACGAGCAGCGCGCCTTCGCACGCGGCGAGGCTGCGGCTGACTTCATAGGCGAAATCGACATGGCCAGGCGTGTCCATCAGGTTGAGTTCGTAGAGATGGCCGTCCTTCGCGGTATAGTTCAGGCGCACGGTCTGCGCCTTGATCGTGATCCCGCGCTCTTTCTCGATATCCATGTTGTCGAGGACCTGCGCCGTCATCTCGCGGTCCGTCAGCCCCCCAGTCCGCTGGATCAGCCTGTCGGCGAGTGTGGATTTCCCATGATCGATATGAGCGATGATCGAAAAATTGCGGATGCGGTCGAGAGGTGTGGACATGATGCCGCGCGCCCTAGCAGCGGGGCGGGCAAAGGGCAAAGGGGGTGCTGCGTGTCAGATGCGGCTGTCGAGCCAGCCGCCCATGATGCGATTGACCGTCTCAGGCGCTTCCTGCTGCACCCAGTGCGAGACATTGGGGAGTCGGCGGAGCGTGAAGTCTCTCACCCATTCCTCTGTCCCTTCGGTGCAGCGGATGTTGAGTGCGGTGTCTTCCTCGCCCCAGATCATCAGCGTCGGCACCTCGACCCGCCCGTCACCGAGATCGACACTGTCACGGTGGCGGAGCAGAGCGCGATAATAGTTGATCATCGCGGTGATCGCGCCGGGGCGGAGCGCCGCATCGGCATAGGTCTGGAGGACGTCTTTGGGGAAGCGCCCCTCGTCGACCGCCATGTTGAGGAACGCGCCCTTGATCCCCTGCGCTCCGCCCCGCGTCAACATCCGCTCGGGAAGGCGCGGGAGCTGAAAGAAGAAGATGTACCAACTCCGCCGGAACTGCCGCCAGTGCCTGATCTCGCGCATCCCGACCATCGGGTGCGGCACGTTCATGATGACGAGTTTTGCCAGCGGACGCAGCTTGAGGATCGCGAAGTTCCACGCGACGACCGCGCCCCAGTCATGCGCAACCAGCATCACTTCCTTTGCGCCCGAGGCGTCGATCAGTGCTGCGACGTCCTGCGCGAGATGATCGAGTGCATAGGCTCGCACCCCATCAGGCTTTGAGCTTGCCCCATAGCCGCGCAAATTGGGCGCCCAAACCCGCCAGCCCTTGTTGGCCAGCATCGGCATCTGGAAGCGCCAGCTATAATTGAGTTCGGGAAAGCCGTGGAGCATCAGCGCCAGCCTGTCCCCACTGCCGCACTCGGCGAGTTCGAAGGTCTGGCCATTGGCCTCCACCAACCGCTGCGTGATCCCGCTCTCGGCATCGGGCGTCCAACTAAAATCGTTCATCCACACGCCCTTTCAATCGCTTCGATCGCAGCGTCGAAACGCGGCTCGCCATCGCCGCTGATGAGTTCCCAGTTGACGCCGCGCCGTTCCAGCTCGGCCTGTGACAGGTCGAAGAAGCGCTTGCGATCAGCCGCGTCGCCATAGATGCGCAAGCCATCATCGACCCAGGGCAGATCGATGTCGAGGAGCAGATAAATGTTGGCCACATCGGCATAGCGATCGAACCAGGGGTCGCGGCGACCAAGCATCATGTCCGCCCAGACGGCGGTCATTACCGGATCGGTATCAAGGATCAGCCAGTCTGCCGCCCTTGCCTTGGCCGATCGCGTCATCGCCTGCTGCCGCTCGGCAATCACGATCAGGTCGTGCATGTCGATGTCGGTGCCATGTTCCTCACAATAGGCACGGCCATATTCAGGTACGATCTCGCAGCCATAATGGGCCGCCAGCAACGTCGCCATTGTCGATTTTCCGGTGCTTTCGGGGCCGTGGAGGCAGATCATTTTCATGCCCGTGTCGTCGCACGTCGCCATTCCAGCAGGCCCCAGACCGCAAGCGCGAGGAACAGGACATAGAGTCCGGCGGTCAGTTGAAGGTTCTTTCTGAGATAGAGCGGGATCGAGATCACATTCACCGCAATCCACCAATGCCAGTTTTCCAGATAACGTCGCGTCATCAGGATCTGCGCCGCGACCGACAGCATCGCAACCGAAGCGTCCCAATAGGGGTAGCTGGCATCGGTAAGGCGCGCCATCGCCGTTCCCCAGCCAAGAATCGCGACGACGGAACCGCCAGCCCAGAGCGCAACCCCGACAGGTGAGAGCCGTTCGACTACCACTTCGCCTGCTGCGCTACGATTGCGGCTCCACGCCCACCAGCCATAGAGGTTCACGACGAAGAAGAAAACCTGAAGCCCGGCATCGCTGTAGAGCTTCGCCTCGCGGAAGATGATCGCGTAGAGCGTCACCATCGCCAGCGCGAAGGGGTAATTCCACACGCTGCGGCGCACGATCAGGACGATGTTGGCAAGGCCAAGTGCGGTCGCGATGGCTTCGATGGGAGTCACGTGGCCCTGATTAACCACCCGTCACATTTGCGCAACACAGTTTCAGAAACGGATCTTGCGGCGCGTGGTTCGGGTTGACCCGGCGGGCTGTGGCGACCAGTGGCAATTCACAATCCCACCCCAGTATTGGAGCCCAGAGATGCATCGCACATACATCAAACTGGCCACGCTTGCCTTGCTTGGCACCGTCGCCCTCCCGGCTTATGCTCAGGATGTCCCGGCCGACGATGAAGGCCTTGGCGAAATCGTTGTCACTGCGCAGCACCGCGAGGAGAATCTCCAGGATGTGCCGCTCTCGATTACGGCTGTGGGCGGGGAGAAGTTGGACGTTATCCAGTCCGGGGGCGTCGATGTGCGCGGCCTTTCAGGGCGCGTTCCCAGCCTGCTGATCGAGTCCTCCTTCGGGCGCACATTCCCGCGCTTTTACATCCGCGGGCTTGGCAACACCGATTTCGACTTCAACGCATCGCAGCCGGTCAGCCTGGTTTATGACGAAGTCGTTCTTGAAAACCCGATCCTGAAGGGTTTTCCGGTGTTCGATCTTGACCGCGTCGAAGTGCTGCGCGGGCCGCAAGGCACACTGTTCGGTCGCAATACGCCGGCCGGGATCGTCAAGTTCGATTCAGTCAAGCCGGGCGAAGACCTGAATGGCTTTGGGCGCGTCTCCTATGGTCGCTTCAATGCGATCAACGCGCAGGGCGCGGTCGGCGGACAATTGGCTGGTGAGGCTGTGTCTGCCCGCCTTTCGGTGCTTTACCAACGGCAGGACGATTATATCGACAATGTCCTGCCTGGCGGAGTGACCAAGGACGCGTTCGAAGGCTATGAAGATTTTGCAGCGCGCCTTCAGCTTCTGCTGAAACCGTCAGATGACCTGGACATTTTGCTCGGCGGGCAAGTTCGCTCGCTCAATGGCACGGCACGCGTGTTTCGCGCCAATGTTTTCACCCGCGGCCAGACGGGGCTGAACAGCAATTTCAACCGTTACGCCGTGTCTACCGATGGCAAGAACGAGCAGGACGTCGATACTTGGAATCTCTCCAGCCGGATTACCTATGATGCGGGGCCGGTCTCGCTGACTTCAATCACGAGCTACTGGGACGGCGATGCAACGTCGGTTGGCGACGTGGATGGTGGCTTTGGTGCCAACTTCCTGCCGCCGAACCTCACGGGTCCGGGCGTCATCCCATTCACGGCGGAAACCCGTGACAGTGTGCCGAACCTCAAGCAGTTCACGCAGGAGTTCCGTATCGCCAGCAATGGCAATGGGGCATTCTCCTATCAGGCTGGCTTTTTCTACTTTGACGAAAAGCTCCAGATAGTGAGCGAAAACTACTCAACGCTTGGCGATCCAAACAATGCGGCAGGCGGGGTCAACATCTTCGTAGATCAGAATCAGGAGAGCAAGGCTTACGGCATCTTCGGATCGTTGACATACAAGGTCAGCGACCAGTTCAGTGTGACCGGCGGCTTGCGCTACAATGACGACAAGCGCACTTACCGCGTCGATCGCACGCGCGACACCCAGTTTCCCGGATTCCTGCAAAACCCGCTCGGCACGGTCAACCGTTCTGTCAAGGACGACAACCTCACCTGGGATCTGAGCGCAACATATGCTGCCAACGATGATGTCAACGTGTATGCCCGCGTCGCCAAGGGTTACCGCGCGCCGAGCATCCAGGGCCGGATCCTGTTTCCGCCCGCGACCGCGACCCCGCTTGAATCGGGCGTCACGATTGGCCGGTCTGAAACGATCATGTCCTACGAAGCGGGCATCAAATCGACGTTCCTGGGGGGCAGGGGCCGCCTGAACGTCAATGGCTTCTATTTCGATCTCAACAACGCGCAACTGACGGCGGTCGGAGGGGGCGTCAACGCCAACCGCCTGATCAACGCTGATAATGTTCGCGGCTATGGTTTCGAAGTCGATGCCGAACTGCGGCCAGTGCCCGCCCTTCTGCTGACGGCTGGTTTTAGCTACAACAACACGAAGATCCAGGATTCGGGGCTGACGACGGCGGCTTGTGGAGCGGTTCGCCTTGACACGTTCTCCAATTTGTCGCTGTGCACGATCCTCGATCCGATAGTGGTCGCCGCGGCGCCCTTTTCAGCCGCGATCGTCAATATCGACGGCAACCGCTTGCCGCAAAGCCCGCGCTGGATTGCCAACTGGACGGCCCGCTATGGGATGCCGGTGGGCAATGGGGAAGTCTATGTCTATACCGACTGGGCCTATCGTTCGAAGATCAACTTCTTCCTCTACGATTCGGTCGAGTTCCAGGATGGCCACCTGCTCGAGGGCGGCCTGCGCATCGGTTACAAGACGGACCGCTACGATATTGCCGCCTTTGTCCGCAACATCACCAAGGACACGTCAGCGGTCGGCGGGATCGATTTCAACAACTTGACTGGCTTCGTCAACGAACCGCGCATCTGGGGCGTCGAGGCCGGGTTCAAATTCTAGACTAGTGAATCGTCGCCCCTGCGCAGGCAGGAGCCGGTTTGACGCTATTATGCGAACTCCCAAAGCGGCCCCTGCCTGCGCAGGGGCGACGGGGGAGCGTGTGCCCCACTAACCACAGCCTTGACACATACCAACCGGTTGGTATGCAAGAGGCATGCCGACGAGCCAGCCACACCATCCCGCACCTGGTGGCGCCAGGAAGAAGCTCCTCGAGGCTGCGGTCGCGCTGATCCGCGCCAAGGGCTATGCTGCCACCTCAGTAGAAGAATTGTGCGCGGCGGCAGGTGTGACCAAGGGCGCATTTTTCCACCATTTCGCATCGAAAGAGGCGCTGGGCGTCGCGGCGGCGGACCACTGGTCGGTCACCACAGCTCGGATTTTTGAGGGAGCGTCCTATCACGACCACGCCGATCCGCTCGATCGCGTGATCGGCTATCTCGATTTTCGCGCCTGGCTGATCGGCGGAACCATCGCGCAATTCACCTGTCTGGCGGGGACGATGGCGCAGGAGATATTCACCTCGCATCCCGCAATCCGCACCGCCTGTTATGCCAGCATCGCAGGCAATGCCGCCAAGCTGGAGGATGATCTGGCGCTCGCACTGGAAAGCATCGACGCGCCGGATGGCGTCACTGCGCATGGCCTGGCGATGCATATCCAGTGCGTGTTGCAGGGGGCATTCGTCATCGCCAAGGCCAAGGATGATCCGGCCTTCGCGGTGGAGAGCCTGTTGCACCTCAGGCGGTATTTCGTGCTGCTGTTCGGCCGTGAGGCAATTGAGGTTGGCCGGGCAGAGGTCACCGAGCAAAACGCGGCGATGCGTACGCATTTGGAAAGCTTGTTTGGAAGACGAGAAGCTAAATGACCAAAACGATTTCTATCGCGCTGCCGGTGAGCGACCTAAAAAAGTCGATGGCCTTTTACGAAGCACTGGGTTTCACCAACAACGCGACGTTCAGCGGCGAGGCGGCCTCCTTCATGGTATGGAGCGAGGCGATTAATGTCATCCTGCTCACCCATGAAGCGTGGAAAACCCGCACCAGCCGCCCGATCTGCCCTTCGAGCCACAGCGAGGTGGGGATGATGCTGTCGATGGACAGCAGGGACGCGGTCGACGCGGCAAACGCGGCGGCGGCGGCGCATGGTGGCACGCCAGACATCAATCCGATAGAAGACGAGGGCAGTATCTACGGGCGCGATTTTACCGACCCCGACGGCCATGTCTGGGGCGCAACATGGATGGACCCAGCGGCGATGGCGACGGCTCAATAAGAGGAGAAAGACCATGACCTATATCGATGGATATATAATTCCGGTGCGCACCGACAAGCGCGAAGAGTATAAAAAGATGGAGGAGTTTTCCTCACCAATCTTCATCGAACATGGCGCGCTTCAGGTTGTGGAATATTGGAGCGACGATGTGCCGCATGGCAAACAGACCGACTTTTACCGCGCTGTGGATGCCAGGGAAGGCGAGTCGATTGTGTTAGGCTGGATGATATGGCCATCGAAGGAAGTGCGCGATGCTGGCAATGCCGCCGCGATGGCCGACCCGCGGTTCAAGGACTTCGACTTTGGCGATATTATGGACGGAAAACGTATGATATTTGGCGGGTTTACCCCCATCCTCGACATGAAAGGATAGGGCAATGGCCAACAAACACGGCGACTTTATCTGGTACGAACTGCTGACCGGCGACGCCGATGCGGCGGGCGATTTTTATGGCAAGGTGATCGGCTGGACCAGCAAGCAATCGGGCCAGCCGGGCATGGATTATCGCTTCTTTTATGCAGGCGATGGCAGCGACCCAAAGGATGGCGTTGGCGGCTATATGGCGATCACGCCGGACATGGCGGCTGGCGGCGCAAAGCCGTGCTGGCTCGGCTATATCGCAGTCGATGATGTCGATGCGAGTGTTGTCAGTATCGTTGCGGCGGGTGGTGCGCTGCACATGCCTGCGCATGACATACCCAATGTCGGCCGCATCGCGATGGTCACCGACCCGCAGGGCGTGCCCTTTTATGTGATGCGCGGCGCATCGGACGAGACCAGTTACAGCTTTGCAGCGACCGAACCCAAGGCCGGACACTGCGCGTGGAATGAGCTTGCCACCACCGATCCGGCAGCGGCGGTCGCATTCTATACCAAGGCGTTTGGCTGGCGGCAGGAAGGCGAGATGGACATGGGAGCTATGGGCAAATATCAGTTCCTTTGCCACGGTCCGGGGATGATCGGGGCGATCATGCCCAAAATGCCGTCGATGCCCGCAGCATGGACCCATTATTTCCGCGTCGCCGACATCGATGTCGCGGTCGCGGCGATCGCCGCAAATGGCGGCAAACTGCTGCAGGAGCCGATGGAAATACCCGGCGGCGATTTCGCCATGAATGCGATGGACCCGCAAGGCGCGGCATTCGCGCTGGTCGGCCCCCGGAAATAGGGAGAGTTACAATGGAAAATACGCGCCCTCGCTGGCTCGCATGGGCCAGCATTGCCTTGCTCTTGTGGAATCTTTTGGGTCTTGGTTCATTCATCTATCACGTGACGTTGACGCCGGACGCCATCGCCGCGCTGCCCGACATCCAGCAGGACATGATGAACGGCTCAACCGCGCGGACATGGATAGCTTTCGGCACTGCGACGGTTGGAGGCACATTGGCCGCCATCGCGCTGCTGCTCAGGAAGCGTTGGGCCGCACCCTTGTTCCTGATCAGCCTGATAGCGGTGATTGTCCAGTTCACCGCGCCGCATCTGATCGATATTGCCGCTAACCGCGACATGAGCATCATGGCCTTCCCGGCGCTGATTGCGGTCGTCGGCGCGGTGGAATGGATGCTCGCGCTCCGCTGGGCCAAAGCCGGCTGGCTCATCTAGGGAGAAATCTCCATGTCGAAAATCAAGCCATGCCTGTGGTTCAATGGCGAAGCCGAAGATGCCGCCAATTTCTATGTTGCGCTATTTCCCGACTCTCGTTTGGACGAGATCGGCCGCTATGGCGAAGGCATGCCGTTTCCCGCGGGCACGGCCCTCATGGTAGAGTTCACGCTTGCCGGTCAGGGCTTTCAGGCGCTCAATGGCGGGCCACAGTTCAAGCATAGCGAAGCGATATCGCTCTCGATCACCGTTGCCGATCAGGCCGAGCTTGACCATTACTGGCACGGACTGATCGCCGATACCGGATCGCCCAGCATGTGCGGGTGGCTTAAGGACAAATATGGCGTGTCCTGGCAGGTCGTGCCGCGCGCGCTTGTCGATCTCCAGAAGGCCGGCGGGGCCGGTGTGGGACGGATGATGCAGAAGATGATGACGATGAAAAAGCTCGATATCGCGGCGCTTGAGGCCGCGTTTGTTGGTGGCGGCGATTGAGCTGGGCAGGATCAAATGGCTTCGCCGGCCGCAGCGCCGCTTGCCCAGGCCCATTGAAAATTATAGCCGCCGAGCCAGCCTGTCACGTCCACCGCTTCGCCGATCGCATAGAGGCCGGGGACGCGGCGCGCCTCCATTGTTTGTGAGGACAGGCCATCCGTGTTGATCCCACCGACTGTTACTTCGGCCTTGGCGAATCCTTCGGTGCCGTTCGGATTGAACTGCCAGTCGGCCAAGCGGCACTCGATCGCTTCGATTGTAAGGTCGGTCTGCATACCCAACTCGCCTGCAATCGCGATCCGGTCGGCAAGCGCCTGCGCCAGCCTGTCGGGAAGCGTTGCAGCCAAAGCGGCGCGCAGAGCCATGCGTGGCCGCTCCCGCTTGGCCTCGCGCAGCCAGCCAGGGGCATGATCGGGCACGAAATCGATCGAGACGGGTTGCCGATGCTGCCAATAGGAGGAAATCTGGAGGATCGCCGGTCCGGACACTCCCCGGTGCGTGAATAGCGCCGCTTCCCGGAAGGCCGTCTTTCCGACTCGCGCCACCACCTCCGCCGATACGCCCGAAAGCGAAGTGAACAGGGCGTCCTCCCCATCCAGCGTCAGCGGCACCAGCGCCGGTCGTGGCTCAACCACTTTCAGCCCGAACCGCCGGGCCAGGTCATAGGCAAAGCCCGTCGCGCCCAATTTGGGGATCGAAGGCCCGCCGGTCGCAATGACAAGCGCCGGTGCCGATGCAATCCGAGCGCCATGCCGAACTCGGAAAACGCCGTCCGCATGGTCGATCTCCGCTACAGGTTGGCCAAGCGCCAGATCGACTCTGCCCTTGGCGCATTCGTCGAGCAGCATGGTAACGATCTGGCGCGCCGATCCGTCGCAAAAGAGTTGCCCTAGCGTCTTTTCGTGCCACGCGATCCCGTGCGCATCGATAAGCGTGATGATATCCTCCGGCCGATACCGCCCGAGCGCGGATTTGGCGAAATGGGGGTTTGCCGAAATAAAGCGGTCGGCAGCGGTGTTGAGGTTGGTAAAGTTGCAGCGCCCACCGCCTGAAACCAGGATCTTCTTTCCCGGCGCATCGGCATGGTCGATCAGGAGGATGCGACGCCCGCGATGACCCGCGATCGCGGCACACATCAGCCCTGCTCCGCCCGCGCCCAGTATGATGGCATCATAGGATTCGACCGGTCTGTTCATGGCGTCGCCTTACAGCCTGATTTTGCCCTGCGCACCACCCCTTCCGTTTACGTCAATCTGTGATAGTCTCCGTTTCAAATTGAAACGCGGGAGAGACGAAATGCACGATCTGGTGATCCGGGGCGGCACAATTGTTGACGGAACGGGCGTGGCTGCATTCACGGGCGACGTGGCAATCGATGGCGGCCTTATAACAGCTGTCGGCACGGTCGAGGCGAAGGGTCGCGAAGAAATCGACGCGAGGGGCAAGATCGTGACGCCAGGCTTTGTCGATGTGCACACTCACTATGACGGGCAAGCCACATGGGACCCGGAGATGGCGCCTTCGAGCTGGCACGGCGTCACCACCGTGGTGATGGGCAATTGCGGCGTCGGCTTCGCGCCTGCCAAGCCCGACAGGCATGACTGGCTGATCGGGCTGATGGAAGGCGTGGAGGATATTCCTGGTACCGCGCTCGCCGAGGGCATGACCTGGGACTGGGAGACTTTCCCGGAGTATCTGGATGCGCTCGAGAGGCTGCCGCGCACCGTGGATGTCGGGACGCATGTGCCGCACGGCGCGGTGCGCGCCTATGTGATGGGCGAACGCGGCGCGCGCAACGAAGCGCCGAGCGAAACCGACATCGCGCAAATGTCCCGTATCGTCGAGGAAGGGCTGCGCGCAGGTGCGCTCGGCTTTTCCACTTCGCGCACGGTGCTCCACAAGTCGGTTGACGGCGAGCTCGTCCCTGGCACGACCGCAACCAAGGAAGAGTTGATCGGCATTGGGCGGGCAATGGGCCGCGTGGGTTACGGCGTGTTCGAAATGGCTTCGGATCTGAAGCGTGAATGGAACGAGTTCGAATGGATGGGCGAGCTCAGCCGTGAAACCGGCTTGCCCGTAAGCTTCGCCGCGCTCCAGTCGATCGCCAAAGAACTGCCGCTCGATGAGCAGATCGCCACGATGCGCGCAGAGAATGACAAGGGCGCGAACATCGTTGCCCAGATCGCGCTGCGCGGCAACGGCATTATCATGGCGTGGCGCGGCACCGTCCATCCCTTCCGCTTCCGGCCCTCATGGGTCGCGATCGCCGAGTTACCCTGGGAAGAACAGCTTGCGTATCTGAAAGACTCTGCGTTCAGGGCTAACCTCCTGGCCGAAGAGAATGTCTTTCCCGAAAGCGATGTGATCGACCTGCTCAGGATCGTGGCGGGCGGCTGGTTCATCCAGTTCGAGATGGATCCCGATTTCGACTATGAGCCGCGGCAGGATCAGACGATCCTTGCCCGCGCCGCAGCGGCCGGTGTCACGGGTGACGAATATGCCTATGACCTGCTCATGAAGGATGACGGGCGGGGCTTCATCTATTTCCCGATCCTCAACTATGCTGATGGCAATCTTGATTTCCTCGAAGCGCTGCAGGAGGCAAACGACACGATAAACTCGCTTTCCGATGGCGGCGCGCATTGCGGCACGATCTGCGACGCGGCATCGCCGACGTTCATGCTTCAGCATTGGGTGCGCGACCGGAAGCGCGGTACGATCAGCATCGAAACGGCGATCAAGCGCCAGTGCCGCGACACCGCACTTCTCTATCATCTGGAGGATCGCGGGCTGATCGCGCCGGGTTATCTGGCCGATCTCAACGTCATCGACATCGATCGGGTGAAGCTCGGCAAGCCGTGGCTCGCCTTCGATCTTCCCGCCGGTGGCAAGCGCCTGCTGCAAAAGGCGGAAGGCTATGATTACACGATCAAGTCCGGCCAGGTGACTTTCCGGCGTGGCGAATATCTGGGCGTCCACCCGGGCGTCGTGCTGCGCGGCCCGCAGTCAGTCGAACTTGCGATGGCGGCGGAATAGGGCCGCGCCTTTCCCCTTGCGCTTGACGGGCGGCCCGTTAGCATCGCCGCCAAACTCAAAGGGGTGACTGCACTTATGCGCCATATCGCGGTGGTTGGTTCAGGTCCTGCGGGCTATTACACCGCAGAAGCAGCGCAGAAGAAGTTTGGCGACGATGTCTGCATCGACATCATCGATCGACTGCCAGTCCCTTATGGCCTGATCCGCTTTGGCGTTGCCCCTGACCATCAGTCGATCAAGGGCGTCTACAAGCGCTATGAAGCCGTGAACCTGTCCGAAAATGTCCGCTTTGTCGGCAATGTTTCGGTCGGCAAGAACATTGCAATCGACGAACTGACCGGCCTTTATGATGCCGTGGTGCTGGCAACGGGTGCCCCCAATGACAGGCCGCTGGAGGTGCCGGGAAGCGATTTGCCCGGCGTGATCGGTTCGGCCGCCTTTGTTGGATGGTATAACGGTCATCCTGATTTTGCCGACCTTGATCCGCCGCTTGCCGGGCCCGGCGCAGTCGTTGTCGGCAATGGCAATGTTGCGCTTGATGTCGCGCGAATACTCGCCAAGACCCGCGACGAATTCGCTGGGGCAGATATTGTCTCGCACGCGCTCGACGCGCTTGACCATGCGGGCATCAAGCGCGTCACGCTGCTGGGCCGACGCGGGCCGCACCAGATCGCGATGACTCCAAAAGAACTGGGTGAGCTCGGCCATCTGGTCCGCGCCCGGCCTGCGGTCGATCCGGACGATTTTCCGCCCGAGGCCGATGATGCCCTGCTCGAGCCCGGCATGCGCAAATCCGTGACGCATCTGCGCAACTTTGCAGCCGCGCCGAGGAACGGCAAGGAAATCACGATCGATTTCGATTTCTTCGCCAGTCCCGTTGCGGTCGAAGGCGAAGGAAGGGTCGAACGGATCGTGGTTGAACGCACCCGGCTCGATGCCGATCTCCGCTCTGTCGGAACGGGTGAGACCTATGTAATCCCCTGCGGCCTTTTGGTGTCCTGCATCGGCTACCAGACGCCACCGATCGAAGGTGTGCCGTATGAACATGGCCGTGGCCGCTTTGCCAATTCGGAAGGCCGCATCCTCCCGGGGCTCTACTGCGTCGGATGGGCGCGGCGCGGGCCGACAGGAACGATCGGCACGAACCGGCCCGACGGATATGCGGTTGTCGACCTCATCGAGGCCGATAACGGCGGCGGCAATGGCAAGCAGGGACGACCCGGACTCGATGCCCTGCTAACGGCGCGCGGTGTCGATATTGTCACCTTCCGCGACTGGAAGAAGATCGAGGAGGCCGAGGTCGCGCGCGCGCGCGAAGGCGCCCCGCGCGAAAAGTTCGTTGCCGTGGAAGACATGATCGCCGCGCGGGGTTGAACCCGTTTCGCCGTCCGGCTAAGGGCGTCGCCTGCCGGGCCGGTTAATTACCGGCGACGGCATCGGTCGGGGAATAGCTCAGCCCGGTAGAGCACTGCCTTCGGGAGGCAGGGGCCGGAGGTTCGAATCCTCTTTCCCCGACCAGATCTTTTGCCGCACCTTGGCCGGGATGCCGTCTAACGGTTATTCGGCGGCAAAGTCGCTGGGTCGATCCGTTCATCGTGCCACTTCATGCCCCAGTGCAAATGGGGCCCGGTGGCGCGCCCTGTCATCCCGATTGCACCGACAGTTTGACCCCGGCGGACATGATCCCCCAGCTTCGCGTCGATCCGCGAGAGATGGAGGAAGGCGCTGTTCAGCCCCATGCCGTGATCGATCATCAGGAGGTTGCCCTCCAGTGTAAAGGGGCTTGCTGCAGCAAGGATGACGACGCCGTCCGCAGGTGCGACCACGGGCGTTCCGGTAATGCCAGCAATATCGACCCCGCCATGCGGCGCGCCGGGTTGCCCGGCATAAATGCGTTGCGATCCGAAGGCGCCAGAAATGCGGCCCAACACTGGCCAGATGAAGGTCTGGCGCCAACCTTCGGTATCACTGGTTCGGTGGCGGGCCGCGTTGATCTGGGCGAGTTCGGCAGGGCGGCGGGCCTTGAATTCGGCATCTGGCTGCACGTGATGTGGCAGTCGAGAGAGGTTTTCGACGATCCACCGGGTCGGGCTTACGGGCAGGCGCTCGGTTATGGTTTCGCCATTTGAAAGGAAGGCCGATATTGTCGCCGTCGCGGCATAGTCGCGGCCGAAGCCCACGACAAAGCGCCGATCCGCCGCAAAGTCCACATCGCGGCCGTCGATCGCGAGCCGCTTGGTTCCGGCTGGCACGACGCCGAAGGAGAGGCCTCCTTGTTGAGGTGCGCGGTTAAGCTCGAACGCACCGATACGGATCGGGGCGGGGGGTGCTATCGGCTTTGCGACAATCGTGCTTTGTTCGGGGCCGCGCGGCGTCGACTCGCTCGAAGCGGCGATGCAGCTTCCGGGCAAGATCATCAGCCCCGATAGCATCAAGGCCGTGCGTAGCGGAATCACCACTCGATCATCGCCTTTGCCGCGATGTCCGCCGTTGCATAGGCTTCCTGCTGCGCCACGCTCCAGTAACGGAGCAGATCGAGCGGGATCGGTGCTCCAGATCTGGCGCAGATCACATGTTCGCCCTGTGCAAGGACGCGAAAGCCGTTCGCCATATAGTGCAACTTGGCAACCCGGCCTTGGGACATCAACATCGATTCGAACCTTTTGGCATTGCTAGAGCAGGCTTGGCTGCTCGGGCTTTGGTCGATTATAGGCCGGCCGGGCCTCCGGCTCAACCCGCACGGGCACTTCCCCGTCGGCAAAGGTCAGCGTCAGCAGCTTTGCCCTGTTGGCCTTGGTGATATTGCTGACCACACTGCCTTGCCGATCCCTCACCAGCACATAGCCGCGCGCGAGCGGTTTGAGAGGGTGAAGCGATTCTACAAGCCGCCAGCTTTGCGTAAGCCGTTGCTCGGCATTGGCCAGCTTCTGCGTAAGCATCGCGGGCCGGAGCGCGCCGCTGGCCCTCCCCAGATCGCCGCGCGCGTCGGACAGGCGATGCGAAAGTCCGCGCCGCAACCGATCCCCGAAATCGTCCACCTTCTGCCGTTGTGGCCCGAGCAAAGTATCCAGCACAGGCAGTCGTCGAGCAGTCGCGACCAACCGCTCATCGGCGCGCCCGGCATAGCCGCGGACGGCGCGCAGCGCGCGGGCCTGCGACGATTGAAGCCCGGCCAGCAATTCGCTGCGCACTGGCATAGCGAGTTCGGCCGCAGCGGTCGGCGTGGGTGCGCGGACATCTGCGGCGAAATCGCACAGCGTCGTATCGGTTTCATGCCCGATGGCCGAAATGGTTGGGATGGTTGAAGCAGCCACAGCGCGCACGACCATTTCCTCGTTGAAACCCCACAGATCCTCGATCGACCCGCCGCCCCGCGCGACAATCACGAGGTCGGGGCGTTCGGCGCCCAACATTGCAGAGAAGCCCGATACGGCCGCAGCAACCTGTTCGGCCGATCCCTGTCCCTGAACCAGCACCGGCCAGACGATTACCCGCGTCGGGCAGCGGTCCGCCAGCCGGTGGAGGATGTCGCGGATCACGGCGCCGGTCGGCGAGGTGACGACACCGATGGTGCGGGGCAGGAAGGGAAGGGGACGCTTGTTCGCCGGATCGAACAGGCCTTCGGCGGCGAGTTTCACCTTCAGCTTTTCGAGCAGGGCGAGCAATGCGCCCTCGCCCGCGACTTCCATCGAATCGATCACGATCTGATAGTTCGAGCGCCCCGGATAAGTTGTGAGCTTGCCGGTAGCGATCACCTCCACCCCGTCCTGGGGGACGAAGGCCAGCCGTCCGGCATTGCCCTTCCACATCACCCCGTCGATCCGCGCATTCTCATCCTTGAGCGAAAGGTAAAGATGGCCCGAAGCCGCGCGT
>CXWL01007801.1_pt1 | contig 51938 bp, 49 predicted proteins | sample 590931 | NCBI WGS metagenome assembly CXWL01 (sample SAMEA3498368, study PRJEB10139) | groundwater metagenome | biome: water well; material: biofilm material | place: Germany | collected 2015-04-27 | reverse complement strand
ACGCCGATATTCGCAATTAATTCAAACGGCCAAAAATTCCATCAGGCGCTGAACCTCAACACCACAGGAGGAAAGGTATTCCAAGATCACTTATCTCTTCGCAGCGGCGTTGGCGATCGTCGTCGCCGTCGGCGCCTACTACGGATATAATCTCTGCGCCAACGCGCGCGCCGAGGTTGTGGCGCACATCACCACGTGGTTCGAGGGGCCCCGGCTGATGACGGAGCTGATGATGGAGCGTTACGGCCCGCCCGACGACCTGACTCCGGGAGTGGCGACTTGGTATGAGCGCGGCCGCTGGAAACGGATCACCGTCCGCGGCCAGGCGCGCGAGAGTTATCTCGAGCAGACAGTCGGTTATCGGCCCCGCACCGAGGCGATCGCGCCTTTGAATGAATTCGACCATGGCGTACGCCTTGACCCCGCCCGGGAGGAATTGACGGCGGCCAGCAATCAGGAGTCGCTGAACTATCTTGCTCTCAACGTGGCCGACGAGGTCGCCACCGGACGGCGCAGTTCGAAGGACGCCCAGGAGTTCTTCGCCAAGACGGCCAAGCTCGCGACCTCCGGCCGATCGTCGGAGTATTTGGAGAAGCTTCTCTTCGAGCCTTACGTGCGCACCCCTCAGCGCAGCCGCGCGATCGGACTTTAAAACGCTTGGCCGGCCAGGATCGACAAGGACCAGCGTGTGCGTCCGTAGTGATCGTTGAGCGGATAGGCCAAGTCGACGCGAACGGGACTGTTGCCGGCCGAGCGCGAGGAGGCCAGGCGCAGTCCCAAACCCACGCTGTTCTTGAGATCGGAGGCATCGACGGCCTTTGAGGTGGGCCAAGCGTAACCGCTGTCGAAAAAGGCGACCGCGCCGACGTCGAAGAGACGGAACAGGTCGTCATGGATGAAGATGCGATCCTCGATGTTGAACAAAAAGCGCCGGCTGCCCGAGAACTCGTTTAGGCCGTAGCCGCGCAGGCCGTTGACCTCTCCCAGCGACAGCGGAGCGTAGGGGTCCATCCGCCACCCACAGTCCACGCCGGCGTGCGCGGCCAAAGTCTGCCTCTCGAAACGGGGAAGAAAATAGGCCGCGTCAAGCGTTGCCACGCGGTTGCTGATGCCGCCGTTGGAGTACTTCGAGCGATAGCCGGTGTTGAGCAGCAGCAGATGATCGTCCCAAGCGAAATTCTTGCGCACGGCGATGCTGGGCAGGAGCTGCGAGCCGGTCGTGCCCAGCAGGCGGGCCGGCGGAGCCCACGCCACCGATGGAAAAACGCCGATGCCGAGGTTGTAGTCCTCATCGCGCGTGAATCGTTGGATGCGGCGCAGCGTCACGAAGTCCAGCTCTTCCCAATCCGCGCCGAACTGCAGGAAGCCCAGCTGCTCGAGGTCGCGCGAAGGCCCGGTGGTCTCGGCGCGATGGGCGAGTACGCCGAACTTGACGTGCCGCGTGCGCTGGGTGGAGGTGGCGATGGCGATTCCGTAATTGACCCCGGCCTCGGCGACCCGCCGCGAGACCGTCCCGCGCGGAGCCTCGGTGTAGTTGAAGGTCGCGCCCGCCGAGGTGCGGGCGATGGAGGCGTAGAAGGGCCGGGTGATGGCCATCGTGTAGTTCCGGTTGCCCGGGGAGACGATAGCGCCCATTGCGTACTGCAGGCGCTTGTAGCGCAGGAACTGAAAGTCCTGATAGTTGAAGATCTTCGAGTCCGCGCCGCCGTCGCGGCTGTAGATGACGGAGCCCGATTTGCCCTCGCCGAGGATGTTGTGCTCGGCCAGTCCCGCCTTGAGCCCCGTCGATCCGCCCACGCGCTTGAAGTTGGCGACGACCTCCAGGCTCCAGGAGTCGTAAGTGCGCACGACGACGTCCACGGTGCCGAACTTGTTGACGCGCGCCGAAACGATGGCGCGCCGGATGAAAGGCAGGGCGCGCAGGTTGCGCTCGGTCTCCTCGATGAGCAGCGGATCGAACGTCTCGCCCACCTCGAAGAGCAACTCGCGTTCGACGACGGACTCGCGGGTTTGGATGTGGAGGCGGTTGGCCGTGCGGTAGAGCAGCTTGTTCTCGTGCGGGGAGCTCGTGTCGAAGACATTGTGGGTCTCGATTTTGATCGTGGAGATCATTCGTCCCGCGGGTAGGCGTGCCTTGCGGGGCGGCGCCGCCGTCAGCGGCGCCGCCATCAGAGGCAGGAGCAAGGCCAGATAACGCATAAGAGCCTCTTAAGTATGCAACATCCCGGTCGCGCCGGGTCGATTCGTTGCATGCGTACATATGCGCGCTCGCGCGAGGAGGCCGTATGACCAGGCAAGCCGCGTTTGTGTGCGTGCTTCTTGTCAGCGCTGGCGCCGTGCTTTGGATGGTCGGTCCGTATCTGATGGCCTTGTTCTTGGGGGGCACGCTGGCCATGCTTGCGTACCGGCCGTATCAATGGCTGCGCGCGCGGGGCTGGTCCGACCGACCGGCCGCGGCCTCGATTGCCGCGCTGTTCCTGCTCCTGGTCGCAGCGCCCTTGGCGGGCTTTGCGACCATCGCCGTTCGGCAGGGAGTCGAGGTGGGCAGGGAGATGGCCGAGCTCAAGGGGTTCTCTCCGAGGGCGATGGGGGCCGCCATCAGCCGTTGGGAGCCGGTCCGCGCGGTGGTCGGCGACCCCCACGAGATGCTCAAGAGTTCGATCCAATCGGCTGGACAGCTCATGACCTCGGTCGTCCTGAAGCTGGGCAAAAGCGTCCCGGAATTCCTTCTCCAGCTCATCTTGGCTTTGGTCGCCTTCTACTTCTTCCTGGTCGACGGGGAGCGCTTCGTGGAGGGCCTATGGAGGCTGGTGGCCGTCGAGCGCGGCGTGCGCAAGCGCCTGGCGGCGGCGTTCCAGGAATCGGCGGCCTCCGCCGTCCTGGCGGGGTTGGCCGCCGCCGTGATTCAATCCGTTCTGATCATGGCCGGATACTTGATCCTGCAGGTTCCGGGCGCATTCCTGGCCGGCGCGCTGACCTTCATCTTCGCCTGGATCCCGGTCCTGGGATCGGCGCCGGCCTCGCTGGCGGGGCTGCTCTATCTCTACGCTCAAGGGTCGACGGTCAAGATGGCCGTCATGCTGGCCTTGGCCCTGACGGCGTCGGTCAGCGACAATCTCGTCCGCGCCCTCGTTCTCCAGGGCCGCGCCGGCATGCACCCGCTGGCGGGCTTTGTCTCCGTTATCGGCGGCATAAGGATGTTCGGGATACTGGGCGTGGTCATCGGGCCGATCATGGCCGCGATGCTCCTATCGCTTCTACGTGTGCGCCTGCTTATCGCCGACCGCCAAAAGGGCGACCACAGTTTCATGACACGGCGGCCATATGAATGGGACTCGGGTAAATCCTCCAATCATGGGAGTGGGCGTCAACAGACAATGCAGCGCGGCGCTCGGCGCTCTGCTGCTCTTAAACGGAGGAGCGGCCGCGGCGGTCGAGAACTGTCCGGGCGTGATCTTCAGGGGAGAAAAGATCTCCCTGAATCCGCTCGAGCGCAGGCTCGTGTGCGGGGACCCGGACAGCGAGGCGTGGAAGGAAGTGCCGTGGGCGCAGGCGCGGGAGTTTTTGAAGGCCTTTCTCCAGCAGCGAGCCTACCATCACCCGCTGTTCGCTCAGGAGAACGGACGTCTGGCCGTGGATCCTGGGAAAAGGACCGTGATCGCGCGCCTTGAGGGGCGGAACCTTCCGCCCGGCATCGACCTCAGCAAGCGGCGGCGTGTCGTCGGCGAGCCCTTGACCCCGGCGATGCTGGACCAGGTCAAGGCCGCGGTGACCGCCGAGCTGCTCAACTTGGGCTATCCCTGTCCCAAAGTCGAGATGAGCGCTGACGCGGACGAAGGCTGGGTCGCGGCCCGATTTTTAGGCGGCGCCGTCCACGCCGCCGATCCCATTCTGGAGCCCGCCCTGGAGGGCGTCGATGCCGGGATTTTCCGCCGTTTCGAGGCCTTCCGACGCGACCGTCCCATCGACTGGCGTCTGCTGACGCTGACCTCCAACCGCATCGTCAGCGAGGCCCTGTTCCTCAACTCCTCGTACGATGTGGAGTGTGCGACCGAAGGCGTGCGCATCGTCCACCGGGCCGCCGTGGGGCCGCCTCGGCTCGTCCGCATCGGCGTGGGTATCGATACGGAAGGATTCGTCCGCGGGCGGGCGCGTTGGAATCATTCGCGCATCGGCTGGCGCGCCAGCGCCGCGGAGGCCACCTTGTTCGTCTCCAGGCGGCAGCAGTCCTTCGACTCGCAGATGCGTTTTTACTTGAGCCCCTCTTCGCGGCTGCACTTGTTGCCCCGGGCGGTGGCCGCGCGCATCGATCAGCCGCGCTTTGAAACCATCTCCGGCCGGGTATCGCTGTCGCCCGCCCTGACCTGGGACGACCAGGTCCTTCATGCCGAGGCCAGCGCGGGTCCGGCGCTGGACTACGCGGACACGCAGCGCGGGATCGGCCTGGTGGATTCTTATTTCCAAAGCTTCATCACGCACGCCGAGGTGACCAGCCACCTCTTCGAGTACTATCTGCGCGAACCGCGCGTCGGGTTTCGCGCCGAGTTGGACACGATCTCGCGCGTCTCCGAGCTGACCTCGGAGCTGACGGCCCACCGCGTGCGCCTGGGCACAGAAAAGTTGTGGAATCTCGGCGCCTTCGACCCGCCTCTGGCGGTGCTCGGCGCGCGCGGCTGGGCGGGCACGACCGTCGTCGGCGACCGCGACGTCGCTCTGCCCCAGCTTCCGCACGCGATGCGCTTTTTCATCGGCGGCGACGCGGATTTCCGCGGCGTCGGCCCGGGCGAGCTGGGCGATGAGACCGGCTTCTTGTCGGGCGTCTATGAAGGCCTTGAGCTGCGGGCGGCGGACGTGCAGCCCTACAAGGTGCAGCCGTTCATCTTTATCGACGCGGCGATGGCCGGGCGTTCGTCGCTGCGCCTGGATCCCGACGTGTACTACGCGCCGGGTTTCGGCGTCCGCTGGGCCACCTTCATCGGGGCTTTTCGCGCGACGTTTGCGCGCAGCCTGCTCTGGCGGCGCGACCCGCTCACGGCTCCGGGCCGCAGGCACTGGCAGTTCTTTTTCAGCTACGGGAGAGAATTTTGAAGCGCCTATTGGCGGTTATCGCGGCTCTGTCGGGAACCGTCGCCGTCGTCGCCGCGGTTTTCTTGGCGCGTCCCGGTGTGTTTCTCACCGACCGTACGGTCGCCGCCGCGGTGAAGTATCTCGGTTTGGAGTGGGCCCCGCGCTGGTCCAGGCTGGGATTTTCCGCCGCGGCTTTGGAGTGGGGGCGGCACCGCTACGTCCTGAGCGCGGCGGACGTCTGCGTCGACGAACGCCGAGGCGCGTTCTCGGGCTGTTTTCCCGAGCTCTCGCTGGGCGTGATCGTGCGCTACACGCTGCGCGGGCCGATCGTCGAGAGCGTCGATCACGTCGTTCTCGTCGCCGAGAGCGCCCGTTTGGACCTGCGGCGCTTTCCCGCGGGGAAGGATCCTGCGTCGAAGTCCTGGCCCATGCCGGCGGTGCGGGCCGCGCACGTGGAGCTGCCTCGCTTCGAGTTGCTCTCAGCGAAGACGAATCTCGCCGGCGGCCTGCGCGCCATCCTGACGGCGGGCCCGCGCCCGCTGCTGATCAGGGCCGACGTGCGCATCCGCGACGCGAAAGGCCAGCGCCGCTTGAAAGCCGCGCTGACTGCCGACACCGACCTGCTCAAGGGCAAGGGGCCGGCCACCTATGTCGACATCCGCGCCCGCGCCGAACTCTCTGCCCAGGGCCGGGCGCAGGCCGCATTTCGCGTGCGGCGGGAAGGCCTGCGCTACGTCGGCTCGGGCGGCGCCGAGGTGGTCTCCTCCACTGGGCCGCTGAAGGTCTTTCGCCTCGCCGACTGCCGCGGCGCGGCGCGACCGGCCGGCGGCGGCGCGTCCTGCCGGTTCGAACTTGTCGCGCGCAATCCGCTGCCCGCGTCGTTGGGGTCGATGAAGGCGCTGAGCGGCCGCGTCGCCTTAAGCGGCGGGCTTGGCGCCCGGCGCTATCACGGCAGGCTGAAGGCGGTTGTCGACCCCGTCACGGAGTGGTATGAGCTTGCCGGGAGCCTGGGACTGCGCGTGGAGGGCCGCCTCGATCGGCCCTTCGCGGCGGCTTCGCTGCGCCATGAGCTTCGCGCCTCGGCCAAGGCGGCCCGTTTCGAGGACCTCGTCGCCGCGCTGCGCGACACGAAGTACGCCGTGCCCGCGCCCCTCCACGTGATTAAGGGGCCGCTCTCGCTCAGCGTCGACAGCCGCGGCGACCCCCGCTCGCCGAAAACGGCGGCGCACTACGACGTGTCCAGCGATCTGTCCGCCGGGCGGCAGCGCCTGACACTGCGCGCGCAGGGCACGGTGACGTCCGCCGCGGGAGCGCGCGGCCGCTCCTTTGAGCACGCGGGCGAGCTGATTCTTAAGGATGTCGCCATCGAATTGCCCCATATCGACATCGGGCGCACGGCGAAGGTGGTCTACGACAAGCGCATCACAACAGCAGACGCCCTGCCGGAGGTCTCCACCGCGACTTGGCGGAGAGCCCGCTTTCTGTCGCTGCACGCCAAGCTCGCGGTGAAAACCGAAAAGCCGCTCATCCTCTTCCTGAATCTGGTCAAGGACCCGGTGCCCGTGGCCCTGGACCTGACCGCGGCGTATCCTCCGGGGACGGCGAGCGGGACGGTCGCGATCAAACGCTTCAAGGTGGAATTATTCCGGCGCGACGCCGCTCTCGAGCACCTCAATGTCTATTTGTCCTCCAACTCCAAGGAGGGAGCTCTCGAAGGCCTGGTGAGCTACCAGTCGCCGAAGGCGGCGATCAATATCCTGATCCTGGGCACCACGGAGAAGCCGCGCATCGAGCTGACCAGCGTGCCGCCCATGAAGCGCGAGGATATCATCGCCCTGCTGATCTTCGGAAAAAGCCCCGACGATCTGGACCCCGAACAGGCCGTCTCGGTCAGCAATACGGAGACCGGGCTGGCCAGCCGCGCCTTCGGCCTGGCGTCGCTGTACTTCTTCGGCGCCACGCCCATCGAGCGCGTCGGCTATGATCCCGCCACGAAGACGACGTCGGTCAGCTTCCGCTTGCCGGGCGGGGCCAACCTGACGGTCGGCAGCGACTTCGAGCAGAGCCGGCAGATCAGCGTGCGCAAGACGCTAGCGCCGCATTGGGCCATACAGTCGGAGATCAGCGATCAGGGGCAAGAGAACAAGGCCGTGGCGACCTTCCTCGAATGGTTCCGCCGCTATTAATCCGCGGCGGGCGGGTGTGCTATTCTGTTCTGCGGTGGGGGAACATGGGTAGAAGAATATTCGCGATCAGCGACAATCCGGGGATCATCGACACGCTGCGGCGCGAGATCGAGCCCCGGGGCTGGGCTTTTGATTTTTTCGGCCTCATCGAAGGCGCCATCCCGCCTATGGAGAGCTTCAAGCCCGACCTCCTCCTCCTCGATCTGACTTTGCCCGACGGCAGCGGTTTGGAGCTGTGCAAGCGCATTCGCCGCACGCCCGCCCTGGAGAATCTGCCGATCATCATCCTGACCACGCGCGCGGAGGTCAAATACCGCCGCGCCGCATTCGCGGCCGGAGCGCAGGACTACGTCATCAAGCCTTTCGACCTCTTCGAGCTCATAGCCCGCATTGGCGTCCATCTCGCCGAGAAGTCCGGCGACGCAGGCCGCGATTATAAGATCGCCGGCAGCCGCGTGCACGACCGGGTCCGCCTCGACGTCGTCGATATGATCATGCACGACATGCGCACGCCCCTGGGCACCGTCAAAATGGTCCTTGACATCTTCGAGGCCAACGGCATGCCCGACGGGATGAAGAAGCGCTTCCTCGACACGGCGCAGACCTCCGTTGACACTGCTCTGCTGATGATGAACGACCACCTCGATATCAGCGCCGGCGGCATTAGCGCGCATCTCAAACCGCTGAAGCTCGAGGACTTGTTCCATCGGCTGGAGACGGTGTTCCTGACCCAATTCTCGCGCCGCGGCGTCTACCTCACTCTGGACTGCCCCGCCGACGTGGAGATCCTCACCGACGGGGTCATTTTATTCCGGATCCTGCAGAACCTCATCGGCAACGCCCTCAAGTTCTCCAAGCCCGGCAAGACGGTCGCCGTGCGCGCCTCGACGGTCGACGGCGCTCTGACCCTCGAGGTGACCGATCAAGGCCCCGGGATTGCCGACAAACAGGCGATATTCGAGGCACCGCGGACGCTGCCCTCGCCGGACGGCAAGCACGGCTTCGGAATCGGCCTGAAGTTCTGCCGCATAGCGGCGGAGTCTCTTCAGGGCACGTTGGTCGTCGAGGACGTTCCCGGCGGGGGAAGCCGATTCATTTGCCGCTGCCCGGCTCAGGGCGCGCGGCCGGCGCGCGTCGGGTAGCCGCGCTGCTTCCAGACCAGCAGCCCCTCGTCGAGCACCGTCGCCGTCTTAAATCCCGCGGCCAGAAGCTTTCGCGCCAGCTGCCCCGACTCCGCGTGCGGACAGGCGCAGTAGCAGATCAGCCAGGCGTCCTTGGGCAGCGACGCCAGATAAGGGCTGGGGTCATAGAACGGAACGCTGACCGCTCCGGCGATGTGCTCGCGCGCGTAGTCGTCGGGCGCGCGCGCGTCCAAGAACGCCATCTTCGCTCCGCGGTCGAGCTGAGCTTTGGCCGCGTCCACCGACACCATCGCCGGAAACGCTTTAAAGCCCTCCGGCTCGGGCCCCTTGGAATTGATCGTCGCTGTTCCAAGAGGGATCGGCCCCTGCGCCGCCGGCTGGGGGGAAGCCGGCGTTTCGGCCTGCCAGCGCCGAAGCAGCGCGATGACGTCTTCGACGCCCTTATCTCCTAAAGCCTCCGCGAAGCCGGGCATCGGCGTGCCCTCCCGCCCCTCGTAGATCGCGCGGCGCAGGAAGCCGTTGCCCGCGGCCGCGAGAAAATCGGGCGCGCCCAGCCGATTGTAGGGGCCGGCGTCTTTCTTGTCGCCATGGCAGCTCAGACATCGCGCCTCATAGTGCTCCGCCCCGCGCGCGGCGTCGCCGGACGCTGGGCGCTCGTCGAGCTTGGCGCGCGGTCCGCGCTCCCACGTCCTCATGAAGGCGATCAGCGCGGCCATGTCCGCGGGCGTCAAAGGTCCGCCCCGCCGCGCCGACCAGGCGGACATGGTCGTGCCCGCGCGCCCCTCGCCGATGGCGCTGATTAGGAACTCGTCGCTGGCGGAGGCCAGAAAAGCGGGGGTGGCCAATGCCGGCGCACGGTCCGCTTTGTAGCCTTCGCCCGCGCTGCCGTGGCAGACGGCGCAGGTGCGCGCGTAGATCTCGGAGCCGCGTTGAATCGTCGTCGTGGGACGTCGGAAGACATCGGCGCAACCGAAGGCGATGAGCAACGAGGACAACAGCGTAGCGGCCGCAACACGATGGAGCATCTCGGTGATTCTACAAATCCCAGGACTGTCCCGCCGGGGGATATCTCGAATGGCTGGCGACGCTGCGGGATGTTCATAATGAAGTTGCAAGTCGTACGTGGTGATTGTTTCTCAACGGGGTTACTATGGACCGTGTGAGCTGGTATAAAGAGGCCGTATTTTATGAAGTCCCCATCAAGTCCTTCTGCGACTCCAACGGCGACGGCATCGGAGACCTTCCGGGCCTGACATCCAAGCTGAGCTACTTGCAGCAGTTGTCCATCGACTGCGTCTGGCTGCTGCCGATGTATCCCTCGCCTTTGCGCGACGACGGCTACGATATCTCCGATTTCCGCGGCATCAATCCCGATTACGGAACTCTCGCGGATTTCGAGGCGTTCATCAAGGCGGCCCATGAGCTCAACATCCGCGTGATCGCCGACCTGGTGATCAACCACACCTCCGACCAGCACCCCTGGTTCCAGGCCGCGCGCCATCCCGAGAGTTCCAAGCGCTCGTGGTACGTCTGGTCCGACGACGACCAGAAATACAAGGACGTGCGCATCATCTTCACCGACACGGAGAAGTCGAATTGGACGTGGGATCCGGTGGCCAAGGCTTACTTTTGGCACCGCTTCTTTTCGCACCAGCCCGACCTCAACTACGACAATCCCGAGGTCCGCGCGGAGATTCTCGAGGTAGTGCGGTTCTGGCTCGACAAGGGCATCGACGGGCTGCGCGTCGACGCGGTGCCTTATCTCTTCGAGCGCGAGGGCACCAGCTGCGAGAACCTGCCGGAGACGCACGCGTTCCTAAAAGAAATGCGCGCGATGGTCGACAAGCACTACTCCGGGCGCGTGCTTCTCGCGGAGGCCAATCAGCTGCCCGGGGAGGTGCGGCCCTATTTCGGCGACGGCGACGAGTTCCACATGGCGTTTCATTTTCCCTTGATGCCGCGCATCTTTATCGCCATCCGCCGGGAGGAGCGCAAGCCCATCGTCGACGTGCTGCGCGAGACGCCGCCCGTTCCCGACTCATGCCAATGGGCCCTATTCCTGCGTAACCACGATGAGCTGACGCTGGAGATGGTCACCGAAGAGGAGCGCGAGTACATGCTCAAGGAGTTCGCGCACGTGCCGCGCATGAAGCTCAATCTCGGCATTCGCCGGCGCTTGGCTCCGCTCATGGATTTCAGCCGGCACAAGATCGAGCTGTTGGCGTCGCTGATCATGTCCTTGCCGGGCAGCCCCGTCCTCTATTACGGCGATGAGATCGGCATGGGCGACAACATCTACCTCGGCGACCGCGACGGGGTGCGCACGCCGATGCAGTGGAGTTCAGACCGCAACGCGGGCTTCTCGCGCGCCGACCCCGAACGGCTGTACGCTCAGCCCATCCTCAATCCGGTGTGCAGCTACCATGCCGTCAACGTTGAGGCGCAGCAGCGCCTTCCCAATTCCTCGCTTCACTGGATGAAGCGCATCATCGAGCAGCGCCGCCGTCATCCCGCGTTCGGCAAGGGCTCGATGCAGATGCTCGAGCCGGCGAACACTCATGTGCTCGCCTATTTGCGCGAGAGCACCGACGAGACCTTGCTTATCGTCAACAATCTCTCGCGCTTCGCCCAGCCCGTGGAGCTGGATCTGGCGCGTTTCAAGGGGTGGACGCCCTCCGAGATGTTCGGCCACGCGCGCTTCCCTCCGATCGGCGAGGGGACGTATCTGCTGACGCTAGCACCGCACGGTTTCCTGTGGTTTCAGTTGGAGCGCTGACATGGAAGATTTGTACCTGATCGCGCTGAGTCTGGCGGCGGCCGCCCTTTTGGCCGCCCTGCTCGTCGTCCGCCTGACGCTCAAGGAGCCTTTGGAGAAACTTGTCGCCTGGTTGCGCCAAGCGCATATGGGTTATCCCTCGGTGCCGCCGAGCCTGCCTATGCGCGGTCTTTTGGCTCCGCTCATCCGCGAGGCCGAGACCTTGACCCGCGACCTGGCCCGCGCCCAGGAGGCGGCCGAGCAAGAGGCGCGTCTGCGCCAGCGCGGCGAATCGATGTGGACGGCGGAACGTCTGCGCGAGCACGTGCGCGCCAAGCTGTCCGGCCGCCCCTTGCTGCTGATCGCCAATCGCGAGCCCTACCGCCACTCGCGCCGCGCGGGAAAGATCGAGTGGATCACGCCGGCCAGCGGCTTGGTCACGGGGCTTGAGCCGCTGCTGCGGGCCTGCGGAGGAACGTGGATCGCGCACGGCGACGGGGACGCCGACCGCGAGACCTCCGACGAGTTCGGACGCCTACGCGTGCCGCCCGACCGGCCGCAGTACACTCTGCGCCGGGTATGGCTTGGCACCGAGGAGCAAAAGGGCTATTACGAGGGCTTCTCCAATGAAGGCTTGTGGCCGTTGTGCCACATCGCCCACATGCGCCCGGTGTTTCGCGCCGAGGACTGGGCGTTTTACCGGCAAGTCAACGAGAAGTTCGCTGAAGCCGCGCTCTCCGAAATTGAGGGGATTGAGGAGCCCTGCATCTTCATACAGGACTACCACTTCACGCTCCTGCCCCGGATGATCAAGGAGCGCCGTCCGGACGCGCGGGTGGCCCTGTTCTGGCACATTCCCTGGCCCAATCCCGAGGCCTTCGACATCTGCCCCTGGCGCGAGGAACTGCTGCTGGGGCTGCTGGGCGCCGACGTGATCGGCTTCCACACCCAATTCCACTGCAACAATTTCCTCGAGACGGTGGACCGCACGCTCGAGTCGCGCATCGACCGCGAGCGCTTCGCGGTCCAGCGCGAGGGGCATTCCACGGTGGTCAAGGCCTTCCCCATCAGCGTCGCCTACGAGGCGGGCAGCTCGCGCGATCCCGCGGGCGAGGTCCGCGCCGACCGAGAGCGTGTGCTCAAGGCCACCGGCGTGAAGGTCGACTTTATCGCCGTGGGCGTGGACCGTCTCGACTACACGAAGGGGATCCTCGAGCGGCTGCGCGGGGTGGAGCGCTTTCTCGACAAATACCCGGAGTATCGCGGCCGCTTCACGCTGTTTCAGATCGGCGCGCCCAGCCGCACGGGCCTGGCAAGCTATCGCGACTTCACGGGCCAAGTCGAGGCCGAGGCCGCGCGGATCAACGCTCGGTTTCCCGGCGGTGCGCCGCCGATTTCGCTGCTGCTCAAGCACCACAGCCACGAGGAGATTCGTCTTTTCTACCGCGCCGCCGACGTCTGCCTGGTCACCTCGCTGCACGACGGGATGAACCTCGTGGCCAAGGAGTTCGTGGTCGCGCGCGACGACGAGGCGGGCGTTCTGATCTTAAGCCGCTTCACCGGAGCCGCGCGCGAGCTGCGCGACGCGCTCATCGTCAATCCCTACGACACCGAGGAGGTCGCTTCGGCCCTTCGCGACGCCATGACGATGGACGCGGCCGCGCGCGCTCTGCGCATGGGCCATCTGCGCCTGCAGGTGCGCGAGCACAACGTCTACCGCTGGGCGGGCAATCTCATCGAGGAGCTGGCGGCCGTGCGCATCGAGTCGCCGGTGCACGCCTGAGGTGGCCAGCCAAGCCCATTGGAGGGAGAAACTGCTCGACGAGATATCCTCCCGTCCGCGCGTGCTGATCGTCCTGGACTTCGACGGCACCTTGGTGCCTTTCCGGACGCGGCCGCATTTGGCCGCCTTGGGCGCCGATGAGCGCCGCATGCTGCGCCGGCTCGACTCCGGCCGCTCGCGCTTAGCCATGATGAGCGGTCGTTCCGTGGCCGACCTGCGTCGGCAGGTGGGCGTGCCGGACATCTTCTACGGCGGGGTCTTCGGCCTCGAGATCGCGGGTCCCGGCTGGCGCTACATCCATCCCAGGGCTCGCGCCATGAAGAAGCCTCTGGCCGGCTTGGTCAAGAGCTTTGAATTGCTGTTCACGGACGTAGACGGGGTTCAGATCGAGGACAAGGGGGTGGGGCTGTCCATTCACTTCCGCAACGTCCCGCCCGAGCGCCGCGCGGAATTTTTCAGGCGTCTGGCGCACGCGCGGTCCGCGGTGCCCAAAGGCTTCCGCTGGCAGCGCGGGCGCGCCTGCTGGGAGGTGATGCCGCGCGCCTTTTGGGACAAGGGCAGCGCGTCCATGCTTCTGTGGCGGCGGCTGGGCCGCCCCTACCTGCTGATCATCGGCGATGAGCGCTATGACGAGCCGATGCTGCGCGTGGCCCATGAGCGCGGCGCGGGCCTGCGCGTCGGGCGGGGGACATCGGCCGCCAGCCGCAGGCTGCGCGACTACAACGCCGTGCGCCGCTTCCTGCACGGCCTGGCCGATCGCATCGGCGGGCGCTTCACCAAAACGATACAAGGCCGTTATGCTCCGGCCATGGTTATAAAAGAGCGTTAACGATAGGATGACGGCGCGTCTATGGCGCTAGGAGACACATCCATGAGAGTCGGCGAGATCATGACGAAAAATCCCATCTGCTGCACTCCCGAGATGCGCCTGCCGGAAGTCGCGCGCGTCATGTGCGCTCACGACGTCGGCGAGCTGCCGGTTGTCGAGAGCCTGACCGACCGCAAGCCGCTGGGCGTGCTCACCGATCGCGACATCGTCTGCCGTTCGCTGGGCCAAGGCAAAAATCCCGTGGACATGACGGCCCGCGACTGTATGACGCGCTCGGTGGTGTCGGTGACGCCCACGACCACTCTTGAGGACTGCTGCGCGGTGCTCGAGGACCGGCGCATCCGGCGCGTGGTTGTCGTCGATGAGAGGGGTCGCTGCTGCGGCATCGTCTCCGTGGCCGACATCGCGCGCCTGTGCGAGCCGGACGTCACAAGCGAGGTGATGCGCGAGGTCTCGCGCCGCGTCGCGGTCTAGCCGACCTCGGTTTTTGTTCCCGCCAATATGCCGGTCAAAATTTCCTCCGCCCTTGGCCAATTGATATTTTTAAGAAACGCCTCGACGCAGGCCGCCCGTCCGTCGACGCCCGAGTCGACCATATAGGCGTGCTCCCAGACGTCCATGACGATCAGAGGCAGGCAGCCGGCGGGATGGCCATCCTCGTGCAGGTTGATCCAATGGTTGGAGAGCAGCCGCCTGCTCAAGTCGAGATAAAGGATCGCCCAGCCCACGCCCCGCATCTTGCCGACGGCGGCGAACTCCTCGCGCCAGTTATCGAAGCCGCCGAATGATTTCTTGAACAATTTGGTCAGCTCGGCGTGCGCGCCTAGGGGCTGCTGGCCGGCTTTCAAGACGCCGAAGTAATGCTCATGCAAGATCATGCCGTTGTACTCGAAGCCCAGCCGTCTCTTGAGCTCCGCGAATTCCGGTCCGAAGCTCTTTTTCTCGGCTAAGGCGAAGATGTTCTCGTTGAGCAGGTTGACGTTGCTGACGTAGCCCTCGTACAACGTCCAATGCTGGGCGATCTGATCCTCGCTGATGTCGGTCAGCTGCTTGGGACGCAGCTCCCGTCGCACTTGGTATTTGTAGTTCATGTGCCTCCGTGGGAAGTGGCCGGCCGGCGCCGTGAAGCGGCGCCGGCCGGGCTTATNNGCCGGGCTTAGAAAGGCGCCGCGGGTTAGCGGCTGGGAGCCGTTTCGCCGTCGTATTGAGTCGCTTCGTCGTGCTTCATGGAGCTTTTGTCGGAATCCGTCGCTCCGGTCTTGCCGCTGCCGTCGAGGGCGAAGACGAAGCCGTTGAGATAGGGGGACGTCTTGCCCACTTTCTCGAACATCTTCACTCTCTGGTAGAAGGTGCGTGCGGCCTGCACGTTGCGCTGGCCGGTGACGATGTCGTTGGCCAGGTTCAAAGCGAGGTAGTTCATGCTTTCGCTGTCGGCATGGGAGGTCAGCTCGCCGGCGGCTTGATCGACCTCGAGGCGCTTGTCGAAGCGCTGCAGATCGGCGATCTTGTCCTCTGGAACCTTATAGACGATGGTCTGTTCGAGATGGTCACGGTCTCGCCCCAGCATGGACTGGGTGAATCCGTCGCGGTGCAGCACGGTCTTTTTCCAGGGGCCGTTGTTGTTCCAGCTTAGTTCCATGGCGTCGACGGTGCTGGGTTTACCGTAGCGCTCGATGAGCATGGCCGCTTGGGCCTTGACGTCTTTGGGCCAGTTCGCGATGATCGAATCCACATCGTTGGGATTGGATGCTTCTTCCGCCTTGGTGCCCGGGGTCCGCATGCTTTGAGTGTCGCTTTCATTGGCCGGAGTGCCCGATTTGTCTGCTTGATTTGCGTCGTTGCGCGAATTGGATGGGGCCGCGTATTGAGCGAAGACGATACCGGTCGCGGAAACAAGAATCGTCGCCAAACCCAGGCCCACGATACTGCCCCGGGTAAAACGCTTAAGGGTCATCATTGTTTTTATCCTCCTCAATCTATTTTCGGCTGCGGAGCATTCTACTCAGGCCTTGGCGTCCGCACCATGGACGGCCGGCAACGGTTTCGTGACGGACTTGCGGCGGCGTTTTGGGCTTGCTTGGGGTTCGGCGGCCGGTGCCGCGGTCTCGGAGACTTCAGCGCGCTTGGCGCCGCCCAACAATCTCCAGGCGCGTACGTATGGACTTTCTTCGGTGTTCATAGGGGAAGATCTTACCGGAGACTTCGGCGGGGATAAATGGAGGGCGCGTCTTTCTTTTATGACGGTTTTCCGCCCTCACTCCAGGGTATCGAATAGATTGAGAAACCGGTCCTCATAGCGTGCGAAGACGCCGAGGCGGTCGAGCTCCTTCTTCAGCAGAAAGCCCTTGGAACGGTCGCGGCGCGCCTCCTGGAACAGGCGCTCGATGCGCTCGTCGTCCTCATCGGCGAGCATGGTCTGCCGCGTAGGTTCCACGCGCGGCGGCCCGGACTTCTCGGCTTCGGGCTCCTCGACCTGCGAGGTTTCCCGCAGGGCTTGCATCACCTGCTCATAGAGCATGGCCAGCTGCGCCTGCATCGAACGCCCGTATTCCTCCAGTTCGGCCAAGTCCAACGGCAGTCCGGCAAGCCGGCTGAAAGCCTTGAGCACCGACACCGCGGCGTTGGGGCAGGACAGCTGGGCGGCGACGGCGGGGATTTCTCCCAGCAGGCCCACCGCCTGTAGGCCCGCCTCGGCCGCGGCGGCCAAGGCCACGCCGTTGAGGCCGCCGATCATCCCTTCCGGAAGTACGGCGACGCCGCTGCTTTTAAGCTCGTTGAGGGTGCCTGGGTCGGAGGCGATGGCGAAGGTGCGGGAGTGGCTTCTGGGGTCCATGTCCGTGGCCCAGGCCGAGAAGGTAAAGACGTGCGTCACGCCGAGCAGCCGGCACTCGGCGATCAGTCTTTGGCATAAGGCCAGCTTGCCGGTGGGGGGCTGAGCCTCGCCCAAGAAGATGACGATCTCGCGCCCGCCGCCCGGATTTTTCCACAGAAACAGACGGCTGCGGGGCAAGCGGCCGGCGTGGAGGAGGCCATCTTTGACCTCGACGCTATCCATCTCAAAGAGGTCGCGCGCCTTGAACTCGGCGACTTGTTGCATGCGCAGCTTGGAGAGCAAATAGATGACCGCCGTTGTCGACACGTGGCCGATCCCGGGCCAGGCCGCCACCAGCCAGCGTTCGGGTGATGTCTCCATATCCTCATGGTAAGAAAAGAGCGTTAACGGACAGAGGACGGAGATGTCAGTGTTTTGTAACCCAAATCACCTTGATATATTAAGGAAAGGCTGTTATATCCATAAGACATGCCAGCCTCGCTGTCCCGAGGTAGGGGGCTGCTTTTTGCCGTCCTACTTCTACTAATAGGAGCTTCTGCAGTCCTTGCCGCGACCTGCGACACGACCCTCGCCATTGTGCAGGCAGGCGGGGGCAACTGCACGACGATTCAAGCCTGTGTCGATCTCGTGCCGACGACGCTCGACGGCAACTACTGCCTCGACATCCAAGACAGCGCGACTTACAACGAAGCGGTCGTCATCCGAAATAAGTTCCACACCGCCGCGGGCTACCGCATCAACATCGGTCCTTTGTCCGCCCAAACGCCGGTCGTCACGCCGCCGAACGGAGCGACTGCGGGATTTCGCGTTCTTACCGACAGCGTCACGATCTCCGGCGTCCAAATCCTGATCACCGATACGGCCGGCTTCGGCATCGATATCGCCTCGAGCAGCGTCATCGTCGACAACGTCTTAATCTCGGATCCGGGCAACAACGTCGGCGGCTACGGCGTGCGGATCTCATCCAACGCCAATATCATCCGGCACTCGACCATATCGCTGGTGAGCGCTTACGGCGTCGGCATTGATTGGGGCTTCTACAATCTCATCTCGTACACCAGCATCACCGTCGTCAACGGGACGGGGGTCAAATTCGACGCCGGCGCTTACGCCGGCGGTTCGAACACCTTCACCAACGGCTTTATCCAAGGGTCCGCGGGCGTCGACATCGGCGGGGGCAATCAATTCAGCTCCGACAACAACACCGTCAGCTACTCGACGATCACCGCTACCAGCTCGGGCGTGAGGATCATCAACAATTCGCGCAAGATCGTCGGAAACGTCCTCGATCATCTCCACCTTCAAGGAGCCATTGGCGTGAATTTGGCCGCGAACGCGGTGAGTAACACCGTCACGCACAGCACCGTGGTCGCGACCAATCCCGGGGCTTATGCGTTCTACCTCAACGGAGCATCCTCCAACACCGTCAGCTACAACTTCATCTACCATGATTCCGGCTATTCCTTGCGGATGTTCGAGGCGGGCTACAACCTCATCGAGTTCAGCACGGTCGTTTCCAACAACTCAGGCTACTCGGCCTCGATGTACTACTCCTCCTTCAACGTGCTGTCCAACTGTCATATCACGGGCGCGCCTTTTTACGTGGACGACAGCGCGTTTGCGAACACGCTCCAGTACAGCACGGTCGCCTATGATTCGTTCTCGACGCCCTCCATGCAGCTGCGGGGCTCGTCAAACACGGTCAGGCAGGTCCTAATCACCAATCCGGCCGGACAGGCGATGGACCTTACGGGCGCGGGCAACTCCATCATCCTCAGCAGCATGACCGGGCGGACGGTGGCCTTCGGCGGGGTCAGCGCCGTCGACAGCGGCATACTGGCGGTGCGCGGGGCCTCCACGACGATCACTTCGAGCTTTTTCCAGAACAACAGCCAGCACGGGCTTCTCGTTTTGTCTTCCTACAACACAATCTCCGGGAGCACGATCATCGCTTATGGGGTCGGCAATTTCCCGGGCTTCGGCGGGGTCTATGTCACGGGAAGCGACAACACATTCTCTGACAGCTGGATTGACAATCGCGAGGATAACGGTAATTACGGCATGCGGATCGGGGGCTCACGCAACAGCATCGTGCGCAGTACCGTTACCGCTGAGTCCAGCTATGGGATATATTTCAACGCGGTGGCCTCCAACACGGTGTACGGCTCCTACGTCGAGGGTTTGACCGCGGCCGCGTACATCTTCAAGTCCACCGGTACCGTCATCAACTCCAGCGTGTTGGCGGCCAAGACCGCGGCTTCCGATGGCCTGAGGCTGACGGCTGGCAGCGTGAACGTGACGGTGTCCTCGACGGTGGTCATGGGTGGGGCGCAGGCGGCGGGCGTGTATTTTGCCGAGAATGAGACGGGGGGCGTGCTGACTGTGTCTAGCGTCGCCATTCAAGGCAGCATCGAAGGCCTCCATATCGACACCCAAGCCGCCAACAGCATCTTTTTCATGAGCAGCGTCACCTTCCAGAACATGCCCACGCAATCGACGGCCGTGTATTTTGGCGGGGGGACCTTTGTCCTCGGTTTCTCCTATTTCAATTTTCTCAGCAACAATCTCCTTGTCAACATCGACGCCAGTCGCTTAAACGCGGGGTCGAGCATCGGCCTCAGCGACGCCAGCGGCCCAAAATCGGGCGCGGGCTTCGAACTGGATCCGGGCAACTTCGTGGATTGGTCGGCGATCCCCGGGTCTCCCGGCACGCCCGTGGCCACAGCCCTAGGCATCTCCTCGGTCAGCTGGACCTGGGGTGCGGCGCCCAACGCCGCCAGCTATAAGATCTATCTCGCCACGGATACCGTGGCGCAATACGCCGCGGTGGCGGGACCGCCCTTTATTGTGACGGGACAGTCGACCAACACGGCCTTAGGCATCGTCATCCTGGCATCCAACTCAAATGGCAACGGTCCCCTGTCGGCCGCGGCGACGGCTTACACCCTGGCCGCCCCGGCCACGGCCTTCGCCCTCGTCAAAGTAAATCTGTCCTCGATCACCGTGCAATGGGCCGCCAACACCAATCCCGCGGGCACCACGACCTACCGCGTGGACTGGTGGGCCGCCGGTTCGACGACCTCCGTGACTACGTCCATCACCAGCACCGTGGTCAACGGCTTAAACCCGGACACCAGCTATTACCTGACCGTGTCCGCGATCAACGGCAACGCAATCGTCTCCGCCCCGAGCGTCGTCTTGGCCACGTGCACGCCCACCTTGCCCGTGGCGGGCACCCCCTCGGGCACGGCCCTGGGCGTTTCCTCGATCAGTTGGACCTGGAGCCAGGCGCCCAGCGCGACAAGCTATCGGATCTATGAGGCGAGCACGACGGTCCTGCTTGGGACCGTCGCAGCGCCGCCCTTCTCCTATGTCAATCGCTCTACCAATACCGCTTACGGGGTCGTCGTCGCCGCCGTCAGCGCCAACGGCATCGGCCCCCTGTCCGCCGCCGCCACGACGTACACCCTGGCCGCGATACCCACCGGTCTCGCGTTTCAGAACGTCTGGATCTCCTCGGTCGCCCTCCAATGGGCCAGCGCGGGCAATCCCGCCGGAACGACGACCTACCGCGTCGATTGGTGGGGCATCGTCGGAGCGACCACGTCTTTTACGACCACCCTCACCAGCGCGTCCATCACCGGCTTAAACCAAGGCACCAGCTACTACGCCGCCGTGTCCGCCATCAACGGCGACGGTTTTATCTCAAGTCCCACCGCGGTGGTCTCGACCCGAACCCAGCTGTCGCCGTTTGTCACCGGCCTGACCGGAACCGCTTTGGGCGTTTCTTCGATTACCTGGACCTGGGGTGCGGTCCCCGGAGCCACCAGCTACAACATCTACCTGGCCACCGAGCCGACGACCCAAATCGGCAGCGTCGCCGCTGCGCCGTTTTCCGAGACGGGTCTATCGACCAACACCGCCAACGGCATCGTCGTGGCCGTTGTCGACGGCCTCGGAACCGGGCCCCTGTCGCCCGCGGCGACGGCTTATACCTTGGCCGCGCCCGCGACGAGCTTCGCCGTCGCCCAAATCTATTACTCCTCGATCACCGTCCAGTGGGCGCCCAACGGCAACCCCGCCGGCACCACCACCTATCGCGTCGACCGCTGGGCCGCCAGCGGAGCTACGACTTCGATTACCGTTTCGCTTACCAGCGCCGCCATCACCGCCCTAAACCCGGGCACGACGTACTACATGCGCGTCTCGCCCATCAACGCCGTCGGTCTTATATCCACCTCGAACGTGATCATCTCCGCCCTTACCGGAGACCTGCCCGTCTCCGGCGCGCCCGTGGGCACGGCCCTGGGCGTCTCCTCGATCAGCTGGACCTGGAGCACCCCCGCGGGTGCGGCCAGCTACAACATTTATCTCGCCACCAAACCCACCTCGCTTGTCGCCTCCGTCGTCGCGCCGCCCCTTATCTATCTCAATGGCTCGACCAACACCGCCTACGGCATCAGAGTCGCCGCCGTCGACTCCAACGGCATCGGCCCCCTGTCCGCCGCGGCCACGACCTACACCTTGGCCGCCGCCCCCGAAAATATTTCGATCGCCCAAGTCACCGTCACCACCATCACCGTGTCCTGGGCCGCCGTCGGCAACCCCGCCGGGACGACAACCTACCGCGTCGACCGCTGGGCGGCCACGGGCGCCACCACCTCGGTCACCGTGTCGGTCGCCAGTGCCGTCATTGGCGGTCTCACGCAAGGCACCTTCTATTATTTCAGCGTCTCGGCCTTCAATGCTCTCGGAGTGCAGGCGCCCGCGGGAGCGGTCGTCTCGACTCGCACGCTGACCCTGCCCGTCGCCGGCACGCCCGTGGGCTCGGCGCTCGGCGTCTCGTCCATCAGCTGGACCTGGAGCGCGGCCGCGGGGGCCTCAAGCTACAAGGTCTATCTCGCCAGCGACGGCGTCACTTTGATCGGCGCCGTCGCGGCACCCCCTTTCGTCGACACCGCCCTGTCGACTAATACCGCCCGCGCCATCGTCGTCTCTCCCATCGACTCCAGCGGCGGCATAGGGATTCTCTCGCCTTCGGCGACGACTTACACTCGGGCCGCGCCGCCCACCGTTTTCTCGCTCGTCCAAGTGGACTTGTCTTCCATCACCGTGCAATGGTCGGCCAACACCAACCCCACCGGAACCACCACCTACCGCCTCGATCGATGGGCGGCCACCGGAGCGACCGCTTCGATTACAACTTCGATTACCAGCGCGACCCTTTCTGGACTGGAACTCGACACGACCTATTTCCTGAAGCTCACCGCCTTCAACGGCGGCGGTCTGGCCAGCGCGGCCGTCGAGCTCTCGACTCTGACCCGCGGCTACGGACAATCCATCGGCGGCATCGTCGTGGGGGGATCGAGCGTCGCCTTTGTCGCGCCTTCCGGTCCGATTCTCCTTCGCGTCCCGCCCGGGGCGTTCAATCAATCGGTGAACGTGATCTTAAGCGTCCCCGCCAGCTTCCCGGCACCCGCCCCCGGACCGGCGGCCTTGGTCGGGACCGGCGTCGGCGTCCAGGTCCTGCTCGATAAGTCCCTACAGCCTTTGACCTACGTCACCCTCACCGTCGGCTACCGCGACCAGGACGTCGCCGGCATGAGCGCCTCGCGCCTGATCCTCGCGCGCTACGACGAGGACCGCCGCACCTGGGTCCCCTTGGTCTCCGTCGTCGATTCCTCCACGCGCTCGGTGACCGCCCAAACCAACCATTTCTCCGTTTTCCAGATCATGCAAACCGCCGCCGTCGAGGACATCTCCGCCATCAAGGCCTTCCCCAATCCCCTGATGCCGGCGCGCGGACATTCCCTCATGACGTTCGCCCAGCTGCCGGCCAACGCGCGCCTGCGCATCTACGACGTCCGAGGCAGCCTCGTCAACGAATTGACGGCGGATGGATCCGGCATGGTCCAGTGGAACGGAAATAACCGCGACGGCATGCCCGCGTCCAGCGGCGTCTATTTCGTCTACGCCCAGGGGGCCGGCGCTCAACGCACCGTGAAGGTGGCCATTCAACGATGAGAATGCTTCTTCTCTCGTTGTTGCTCGCCCTGCCCGCGAAAGCCGAGTTCTCCGCGTCTTCGCGCGGCGGCACCGCCGCCGACTTCCTGCAGCTGGGAGTCGGCGCCCGGGCCGTTGGCATGGGCGAGGCCTACAGCGCCGTCGCCGATGACGCCACCGCGCTGTACTGGAACCCCGCGGCGATGACCCAGATTGCGGGCCGCTCGCTCACCTTGATGCACGCCTCCTATCTCGACTCGAGCTACTTCGACTACGGCGGCTACGCGCGCAACAACGGACGCTCCGCCGTGGGCGCCGGGCTTCAGTATTTTTCCGCCGGTTCCATCATCGAAACCGACACTTCGGGCACCGAGACCGGGAGGTTTACGCCCTACGACTTGGCGCTTTCCCTGGGCTATGCCCGCAAGTTCGGCGGCTACGGCGTCGGCGTGAGCGGGAAATTCATCCAATCCCGCATCATCAAGACGGCCCGGACCGGCGCCCTAGACGTCGGCGTCCTCACGCCGGGTTATTTTGGCGGCCGCCTCAAAGCCGCCCTGACCGCGACCAATATCGGCGGGACCATGAAGTTCGATCAAGTCAAAGAGAAGCTGCCCCTGGCGCTGAGGGCCGGCGCCGCCTACCGTCCCTACGAACGCTGGCTGCTTTCCTTCGACGCGGTCATGCCCCGCGACGACAACCCCTACGCGGCCGCTGGCACCGAATACAAGCTCGTGCAAACCGAAAAGGTCAGCTACACGCGGGACGCGCGAGAAGAACCGGGCTGGAGCTTCGCAGGTCGCGCCGGCTTCAACTCCCAAACGCTCGGGAGCATCGACGGGTTTTCCGGCGTCTCCTTGGGCATGGGTGTCGACAGCGGACGCTATGCCATGGACTACGCATTCGTGCCTTTCGGCGGGGTGGGCCAGGCCCATCGCCTGTCCCTGCACTACCACTTCGGCGAGGACTAAGCGGCGAAAATCCTTTACATTCCCTCGATAGGCCGCCGCCGGCCAAGCTGTATACAGTAAGCCTCAGTCGGATATCCTCCGACAGGAGGTCTCATGAAAATCTCTATCTTAATCGCCGTCGTCATTGCCGCCGTCGGCGCGCTGTCGTCTTCGGCCGCGCGCCGCGTCTTCTCGGACGCGGAGATCGCCACCGTCGTCGCCGCGGCCAACCAGGGCGAGATCGACGCAGCCGCCTTGGCCGAAAACAAGGCCAGCAACGCGGACGTCAAGGCATTCGCCGAGCATATGTCGAAGGCCCATGAGGACGCAAAAGCGAAGCTCGAGGACGTCGAGGGGAAGGCCGGGCTGATGGCCACCGAAAACGAGATCAGCGCCGAACTGAAGAAAAAATCGGTCGAGGAAGTTTCGCGCCTGGGGTCTTTGACCGGCGATGACTTCGACCGGGCCTACATGAACGCCATGGTCGCCGACCACACGAACTTCCTTAAGAAGCTCGATCAGGACCTAATCCCCAGCGCCAAAGACGCCTCTTTGGCCGCCCTCGTGCGCAAGCTGAGGCCCGAGGTCGCCAGCCACTTAAACAAGGCCAAACGCATCCAAAAAAGGCTCGAGTCCCGTTAAACCTCGCACACGCCCGGGCGGCCGCCGCGATCGGTCCATTGGCGGCGGCCGCTTCTTGGCGTCAGCGTCCAAGCCGGAACGCTATCTATAAAGAAAATCTATGAAAACAGTGAAAATAATCGGCGCCGCCCTCGCGCTGACCGCCGCGACCGTGCTGGTCCTGGCCGTACGCAAGCCCAACGCCTTCCGTGTTGAGCGCACCATCGTCATCGACGCCCCGCCCGCGAAGGTCTTCGAATTCCTCGACGATCCCCGCCGCCAATCCGAATGGTCGCCCTGGGATAAAAAGGACTCGAGCATGAGGAAGATCTACAGCGGCGCGCCCAAAGGCGTGGGCGCGATCTACGAGTGGGACGGCGACAGGAACATCGGCGCCGGCCGCCTGGAGATCGTCCAGGTCATCCCGTCCTCGAAAGTCGTCATGGACCTGCATTTTCTTCGCCCTATGGAGGGCCGCAACGTCGCCGAATACGACGTGGCCCCCCAGCGGGACGGCGGCAGCATCGTGACCTGGTCCATCCGCGGTCCCATGCCCTTTTTGTCCAAAGTCATGTGCGTGTTCCTGAACATGGACCGCATGATCGGCAAGGAGTTCGAGGCGGGGCTTGCCGACCTGAAGGCCTTGGTCGAAAAGAAGCGGAGTTAAGGCTTCACCGGCGCCGTCGTGAGCTTCGCGCGTTCGATGGCGCGGCGCGTTAATAGCAGCGATCCTTACCGGTGCAGAGCCCCGCAATGCGCCTATCCGTGCGCCGATGTTTTTCCTCGAGGAGCACGTCCGGGATTTCTTCCGCGATCTCGATCGTGTCCCACCGAATGTGGTAGCCCAAGCCTTCGAATAGGCGCTCCCATGTCGAGAGCTGAGCGTCTTTGCCGCGTTCGGCGCGGCAGACGACGGAAGAGTTGACCCCCGCGTGATAAGCCAACTGTCGTCGCGAGATGCCGCGCTCTTTGCGCAGCTTTTTAAGCAGCTTAGCCATCCGCGGAACCGCCCTGTCGAGGATCATCATTCTCTATACGATTGACCCCCTGAAATTGTTCCCGGATTTTGCTCAGGGCGGGGGTATATGTCCCCTTGGTCTGCTGCTTTGAAGCAGCACATGGTCAAATAGATGCTTTTATTTGCGCCAATTTGAGGTGGCGCTGCCTTTAAGCAGCGGACCACCGGAGGCAGTCCCTTCCCCCGGCCAGCCATGTCCCCCGGCCAGCCATTGCTTTTCCGCGCGGCGGGGGCTACGCTAGTCCCCATGAGTCGGGGCGCCGGGATGGCATGAAACAGGGGGATATTCTCGGCAATATTGTCGGCGGCACGATCCTCGTCGCATTCTTCCTGGGCATATTGCTCGTCGTGTTCATTCCGTTCGAGATGAAGCAATTGGCCGATGCGCGGACGTGGCCGTCCCGCACGGGGATCATCACCCAATCGTCGGCTTCCCCGGTTTACAGCAAACGGCGAGGCACGCGCTGGCATTACGCAATCCGCGGCACGTTCGCCGACAACGGCCAGCCTTTCGTCATCACGCGGGTCCGGTACGGTCAGATTCTGTTTAGAGACAGAGGCAAAACCGTAAGTCAGGAGGTGGTCGCACGTTATCCCGTCGGCAGAACGGTTCAAGTTTTCTATTCGCCGGTGAACCAGCGCCGGATGATCCTTGAACCGGAGGCTTCCGCGGACGAATTGCAGCGGGCCTTGGCTCTCGGCGTGGTGCTCGCTTTTCTTCCGGTTCTGTTATACGCCGGCGGCAGACTCAAGAAGGCGCTGACGCCGGCCGATGGCGAAGGCCAGGCACAGCGCCGCGGCATAAAGAACAATCACTATCATCCCGGCTGAAAGACGGCCACGGCGAGGGGCGGTCCAAAAAATGTTGCGTTTCTTCCATCCGCTCGACGGAGAGGCGGGGCTATACTGGCGTAGAGGGAGCGCGATCGGTCTTTCGCGATCCCGGCATAAAAAGCTCAAGGAGGTATTCCGATGAAACCGACTAAAAAGGAAGATGCCCCCGTGATCCCCGGGCAGGAACGGGAAACGGGGCAGCGGCCTGATAGGAAAGAGGAGCGGGACACGGAGCAGCGGCGAGATGGGAACCGCGTTCCGCGAGATGAGAACCAGGGCCAGCGGGAGGAAAATCCCGACGAGCCTCGCACAGTGGGAGAGCGGCCGGAAGCCTATGAAGAGGAATGAGCGTTTATCCGCCGGAGCGGTGGGGCCAAGCCTTCGTCAGGCTGAGAATCACCGCTCCGGCGACCAGTCCGACGGCCCCATCGATGAGCGCGGACATCAGCGACCCGCCGGGCAGCTTATGCGCCAGCGCGCTCAATCCCGGCGTGCCGTGGGCGATGATGCCGCCGCCGACCAAGAACATGGCGGCGGTCCCTAACGCCGACAGTCCTTTCATTATCTTCGGCGCCGCCGCGATGATCAGGCGGCCGCAGGCTCGCGGCGCTTTGCCGGTTTTGGCCGCGAGATGAAACCCGGCGTCGTCGAGCTTGACGATGCCGGCGACGAGGCCGTAGACGCCGACGGTCATGAGGGCCGAGACGGCGCTGATCACGCCCACTTTTTGCGGCAGGGGGGCGGCCGCGACGGTGCCCAGGCTGATGACGACGATCTCGGCCGATAAGATGAAGTCGGTGCGGATGGCGCCGCGGATCTTTTCTTTTTCCGTTGATAAGTCGATGGGCCCGGCCGTGGGAAGAGGCGCATGAGCCTCGTGCGGATGGAGAAACTTGTGGGCGATCTTCTCGAAGCCCTCGTAGCACAGGTACGCCCCGCCCGCCATCATCAGCGGGGTGACGGCACTCGGGGCGATCACGCTGACGGCCAGAGCCGAGGGCACCAATATCAGCTTGTTGACCGCCGAGCCCTTGGCGACGGCCCACACGACGGCCAATTCCCGCTCGGCCGTCACGCCCGACACCTGTTGGGCGTTGAGGGCCAGGTCGTCGCCCAGTACGCCGGCCGTTTTCTTGGTCGCGATCTTGGTCATGGCCGCGACGTCATCGAGGATGGTCGCGATGTCGTCTAGTAGCGCGAGGAGGCTGGCGGCCATGGCGCATTAAAACAAAATCGCCCCCGTCGGGGGGAAGTGGTGATATGGCATAATCTCCTTTATGCTAACCCCCCATAAGATCCGAGTGTTCACGAAGTACAAGAATCTCAGCGGCAAATCCATCGTGGCGCGCTATGAGATCATGAAAGACGGCATGACCATCCGCTTCACGGACCATTCGGTGTACATCTACACCAACCAAACCGCCGATCCCAAGAACATCAGCAAGATGAAGGCGCTGGCGATCGCCGGCAAAGGCTTGGGCACTTTCATCGAAGCCAACCTCAAAGACCGCTACCTGCGCAAAGTCCGCTAAGGCTGCTTCTTTAAGTAGCCGCGCGCTTCGGGAAGCTGTTCCATGATCTTCTTGATGCGCTTGTCGTCGGACGGATGCGTGCGCAGGAACTCGGGCGTGTTGGAGTCTCCCGAGGCTTTCGCCATGCGTCCCCAGAAATCGACGGCCGAGTCGGGGACGTAGCCCGCCTTGGCCATGAGGATGAGGCCGATGTGGTCGGCCTCGCTTTCCTGAGCGCGGCTAAAGGGCAGCAGCACGCCCACGGTCGCTCCCGCCCCGTAAGCCCGCTGGGCCAGCTGCTGGGTGGCCTCGGGCTTGTTGGCCATGGCCACGCTCAGCGCCGCGCCGCCCAGGTTGGCCAATAGGCCTTGGCTCATGCGTTCGGAACCGTGGCGCGCCAGCGCGTGTGCGATCTCGTGGCTGAGCACGACGGCCATGCCGTTTTCGTCCTGGGTCACCGGCAGGATGCCGCTGAACACCCCGACCTTGCCTCCGGGCAGGCACCAGGCGTTGATGGTCTTGGGATCATCGAACAAAGTGAACTCCCATTTGAAATCGGGCTTCTCGGCGGCCGCGGCGATGCGCTCGCCCACGCGGCGCACCAAAGCCGACGCCTGGGCGTCGGTGGAGACTTTGGCCTTGGACAGGGCGTCTTTGTAGGCGCTTTCGCCGAGTGCGGCCTCCTCGCCGGCGGGGATGAGCAGGAGGTGCGAGCGCTTGGTGTAGGGAACGGTCTGGCAGGCCGCAAGCGCGGCGACAGCCGTCAATAAAACGCGGCGTTTGGTCGGGGTCATCGGGGCTAGTCTATGACGAAGACCGGGAGGCGGTCAAGGGCGGCCTTGTACCGCTCTTGTGAGCGTCGTTTACTTTCAGGTTCCTTTGTTTTTACGCGCTGTTTCGTTGAGAATCGGGGCCTGCGGGCTTATGCTTAGGGCATGCTTCCGTTTATCGATGTTCCGCTGGCGATCTCCGAAGCCAAGGCCGACCCCCACGCTTACAGGGGGCATATGATGGCCGCCTTGACGATGGGCAGTTTGCTGACGGCCTTCCTGTGCAGCGCGGAGTTAGTCGACCACGTCCGCTTCGGGGCGCCCAAGCGCGCCGTTCGGGTGCAGGCGGTCGATCAAGACGCGCTCGAGGCGATCGCTTTGGTCCAAGACTGGCACGTGACCGGCGATGAGAAGGCCGTCGCCCAGCGGCTGGCGAGTGTGGTGCGCAATCCCTACTATCCGCGGGCTTGGAGCGCGGAGAAAATGGGAGAGGACTCCTATCTCGTGATCTTCCGCGAGCCGGCGGGATCTCCGGTGTACGCTTTTGAGGTCGGCCTCGAGTCGGAATCGGTGGAGGCCACGCCCGAGGCCCGGGATCGGTTGACGATCCTGCGCGTGCGCGAGGCGTTGGCGTCCAAGACCGGGCTGATGGCCAGCGTCGACGGCGGCGTGATGATAGTCCCCTAGACGTGGGGAATGTCATGCATTCACCCGTTCCGTAAATAGTGAATGTAGTCAATGCCATACATTTCCTCTCTGTCCAAACTCGTCGCTTGAAGCTACATTTGAGCATGACCGCGAAATCGACCATTCAGGATCGGACGTATCGCTTCGGCGCCTACGTCGTCTACCCTCTGCTGGCGGGCGTAGGCGCCCTGCTTCTGTCGCGGGCGAACTCCACTGGCATGATGGTCGCGGCCGCCGTGCTCTTGAGCGGCGTGCTCTTCCTCTCGGCCTTTCTCGGCCGTTACTGCCGGCGCTGCGGCGAGCGGTTTGTGCCGCGGCTTATGAGGCTTCTGGTGATGCCGGTGGCGGTGATGATGGCGCTTGGTTTTCGCACGACGCAGCTGCGCATTCAGTACATCGCCTTCGTTCTTGTCGGGATGTCGGCGGTTATGTTCAGCCTGGCCTGGCAGCTGTCTTCCCCGGCGCAGCCGACGATCGACGACAAGGACGCAAAAGACGAGGACGGGAGGGCTCAGCCGCTGTAGGTCTCTATAAGCCGCCGGCTTGACGCAATACTCCACGCCGATCCCGTTCTCCGCTTTGACCGTCGCCTGGCGCTATTAATCTCCGCCGACAGTGAATCAATGGCGGTGTGCCAATCCAGTTAGCCCTGTGATCTGGCTGTGACTAAATTATTATTAACTTGTTGCCGCCCCCTTGCGGTTCTAAGCCGGGGGTGATACCCTTAGCGTGACGGTTTGCTGACGAAGACTTATCCCAATTGTAACCTTGCCGACCCACCAGGCAAGGGGTCGCCCTCCCGGGCGGCGATGCTCCAGCCCACGCGCGCGCAGGCTCCAATAGCCGGCCCCTCGTACAGGAGCGTCAGCACTCATTGCCCATGGAAAACACTCCAAGCTGTCATATGTCCGCCTGCGCCCGCCTGCTTCTTGGCGCGGCGCTCCTGCTCGCCGCCACGGGCGCGCGGGCCGCTTTCCAGTATCCGCAGCTGGGCGCCCGCTCCGCGAGCATGTCCGGCGCGTCCCTCCCGGCTCAGGGCGACTCCGCGGCTATCTTCCAGAACGCCGCCGGCGTGTCGGGCCTCGAACGCGGCGAGGCGTACATGATGTACAACAAGCTTTACGCCGGGCAGGCGGGCATCGACTCCATCGGCCAGAGCTTCATCACCGTCGGCGCGCCCACGCGCTTTGGCGCGATTGGCTTGGGCCTGGCCGACTTCCAAGCCGCCGGGCTTTTAAACGAGCGCGTCCTCGGTCTCAGCTTCTCACGCCGCGTGTTCGCGAACATGGACGCGGGCGTGAGCGTGAAGTACCTGTACCATAAATACGCCCCCGGCTCGGACCAGTCCGCGGGGGGGGACCCCGTTTTTGCCAAAGCCACATCGCGCGGCGCCGTCGCCTTCGACGTCGGCGTCATCGCGACCTTAAGTCAGACGCTCAAGGCCGGCTTCTCCGCGCGCAACATCAACTCCCCCGACATCGGCGTTGACAGCGAAGACCGCGTGTCGCGCGAGTACCAGGCCGGCCTGTCCTACGACAAGGCAGAGTGGCGGATGAAAGCTACCGCCGACGTCGTCTATCGAGACAACCACGTGGGCACCCTCCGCGACCGCGCGCGGCCCACGATCGGCCTCGAGAAGGGCATAGGCGATGAGCGCGTGAAGTTCCGCGCCGGCCTGGGCCTCGAGCAGTTCAGCGCCGGCGGCGGCATGCAGTTCGACCGCTTCGGCTTCGATTACGCCTTCATCCTGACCCGCCACCTCATCTCGAGCAGCGCGGGTTCGCACCTGATCGCCGTTCGCTACCGCTTCGGAGGCAAATAATGAATTTCAAATCGACCGTCATCGCCGCGTTCACCATTCTGCATGTGGCACTTCCTCCCGCGGCTTTCTGTGCTGTGGACGCGCTGGGCGTCGCTCAGGTCTATGCGACCGACGTCGGCGGCAAGGAATGGCTCTCGAAATGGAACACCGGTGTCGCGCGGACCTTCACCTGGGGCAAGGACCCCCAGGACCCGTGGTTCGACGCGAAAGGCAACGCCACCTATGCAATCGACGGCAAGGGCCTGCTCAAGATCTCCGGTTCGACGCCCCGGCTGTATGTCCATGATCCGCTCAACGCCTCCTCCTGGCGCAACGTTGAGATGACCGTCTACGCGATGCGCGTCGCCGACGACTCTACGGCGTACGCCGGCATCGTCGCCATCGCTCGCACCAATCACGGGATCACGGGCTCGGAGACGGCCAATCTGTGCGACACTCGCGGCTACGGCGGACGTATGCGCCTCGACGGCAAGATCGACTTCGACAAGGAGACCTCCCACCCCAGCGCGACTGCTGCGGCCTCGAAGAGGCTCTACCCAGGCGGCCTGCCCGCGAACGTCTGGATCGGCTATAAATACGTCGTCTACGACCTGCCGGACGGCAACGTCAAGCTCGAGATGTGGCGCGACACGACCGACGGCCTCAACGGCGGAACCTGGGTCAAGGTCAATGAATTTACCGACACCGGGGCCAACTTCGGCGTCGGCGCCGTTGCCTGCAAGGCGGGCATCAATCCCGCTCTGCGCCTGACCAACAGCGACGCCCGGGCCGGCAGCGAATCGGGCAAGCCCAACATTGCCGTCTATTGGCGAAGCACGAACATCGCAACCAACGGTCTCGTCTACAAGAAAATGACGGTCCGCGAGATCCGGCCCGGCGTCGCCGCGCCGGCGGACACGGCCGCTCCACTCATCAGCGCCGTCGTCCCGTCCGGCGTCGGCCGGACCGGCGCGACGATCAGCTGGACGACCAACGAGAATGCCGACACTATGGTCGATTACGGCCCGACCTCGGCCTACGGCGCGTCCACGCCCCTGAATGCGACGCTCTCCACCGGACACAGTGCCGTTCTCGGCGGCCTTGCGGCCGCAACCGTCTATCACTATCGCGCCAAATCCAGGGACGCCGCGGGCAATCTCGCGGTTTCCGCGGACTATGTCTTCACGACGAACGCCGCGTCAGCGCTCCCGCCGCCCGTCACCGGCGGCTTCTATGACAACTTCTCGACCTACGTGAAGAACTTCTGCTTCCCCGACGGCTATAACTTCGGTCCTTGGACTGCGGCCTACTCCGGCTACGGCTGCATCAAGACGGCCACCGCCGGGACGGTCTCATACGTCGAGGAAGCTCCCAAAGCGTCGACGGCGCCGGCGGAGACTCACGCCTCGATGATCCTCGGGCCCAACTTCTCGGGTCCGCTCAACTATTCGCTCAACATCATGACGGTCGCGCAGCTTCGCACGGGCTCCGCGCCGAATCCCTGGGAGGTCGCCTGGGTCGCCTGGAACTACACCGACAACACTCACTTCTACTATCTCGCGCTCAAGCCCAACGGCTGGGAGCTCGGCAAGGAGGATCCGGCGTATCCAGGCGCGCAGCGCTTCCTCGCCACCGGCTCCAGCCCCATCTATCCGATCGCAAATTGGTACCACGTCCGTATCGTCCAGGACGCGGCCAACGTCATCAAGATCTACGCCGACGACCGGCTTATCGCTTCTGTCACGGACACGGAGCGGCCCTATACCTCGGGGAGGATCGGCTTCTACAGCGAGGACGCTCAGGTAAGGGTCAAAGACGTCGCCGTCAACATCGCGGCTCCCGTCGACGCCTCCACCGGGGTCGCCAGCGGCGGCGGCCTGCCGCTCCTGGCTCCGCAAAAGCTGTTGAGCCCGTCCCGGGCGGACGGCATCAACGACGCGGCTGTCTTCGGCGCCGCGGCGGCGGAAGTCAGCGTGTACGACATCAATGGCAAGTCCGTCTTCCACAGCGCGCAGCAGCCGATCATATGGAACGGGCGCGACGGCGCCGGGAGGGTGGTCGAATCCGGAGTCTACATCGCCCGTATCCGGGAAAGCGGAGCCGGCGTCGTCTTTCAGAGCTTTGTCGTAGCTAAATAAGCCGTGTCTGCGGCGGGCCTCTGCGGGCCTTTTTCTTATTGATATTGAATTTCAATAAAAACTTTTGTCTAATTCTTATTGAGAATGAGTCTCAATATCATGACATCAGAGCGAGTGCGTTGGGTCATGGGCACGCTGTGTTCAATTGAGGCTCCGGGCGTGCCGCTCGACATGGTGACGGCCGCATTCGAGGAGCTCGAGCGCTGGGATCGGATTCTAAGCGTCTATAAAGAGGAGAGCGAGCTTTCTGCGCTTAACCGCTCAGCCGGACTCGGCCCGGTTCGGGTATCGGCCGATCTCTTCGGCGCCGTTGCCTGTGCTCTGCGTTTTGCAGAGTTAAGCGAAGGGCTCTTCGAGCCGACCTTGCGACCAGTGTTGAAGGACGGCCCCCAGGCCATGAGCTTGATCGGCTGGCGTAAAGTGAACCTTGATGCCCGCGCGCGCACCATCGAGTTGCCGCTACGCGGCATGGAACTCGATTTTGGCGGTTTCGGCAAGGGCTGGGCGCTGGACCGCGCTGCCCAGGTTCTACGCGGAAGCGGCGTCGAGGCCGCTTTCTTTAATTTCGGCGGTCAAATCCTTGCCCTCGGCGCTCCCAAAGGTGCCGAGGGCTGGATCGTGCACGTGCCTGGCGCACCGGGGCCAATATTCTTGCGGGACGCCTCGGTCGCGGTTTCCGGAGATACGCAGCGCCCTGGACACATCCGCTCACCGCTCGATGGTCTGCCCGTCCGTCGCCCCGGCTCGGCCGCCGCCGTCTGCTCGAGTGCGACCGAAGCGGACGCATGGTCTACACCCCTCTACATCCTCGGCCGCAATCCCAGGTCCTTTCGAGGTCGGTCGTTCTTCGTAACCAATGATTAGGAGGTCGGCTATGAAATCCCATGCTGCCGTTGTATTGTCCCTGTTTATCGCCTTAGCTCCTTCTGTTCCCGTCCTCGCCCAGGAGACCGCCAAGTTCGGCGAAATCGAGCGAAAAATTGATCTCCTGACCCAAGAGATTGAGAAGCTTAAGCTTGGTGAGTCTGCCGATCCCGTCGCTGAGGGCTCGGTGTTCGGCTTCGCGCCCGCCGCCTCGAAGATCTACCGAACACGTCCGAACAAGATCTCCATCGGTGGCTACGGCGAGATGACCTATCAGAACTTCTCCAAGCGCAAGCAAGATGCCGATCCTGCCGGCGTGCGCGATGAGGCGGACTTTTTGCGGGCGATTCTATATGTCGGTTATAAGTTCAACGACTGGATACTGTTTAACTCCGAGCTCGAGTTTGAGCACGGTTCAACCGGCAAGGGCCGTGGCGAAGTGTCCATCGAGCAGGCTTACATTGATTTCCAACTGTGCCCCCGTATCGGCGTCCGCGCCGGAACATTGATCGTGCCAATGGGCCTGCAGAACGAGATCCATGAGCCTACGACTTTCCACGGCGTGCGCCGCACCAGCGTCGAGCAGAACATCATTGCCTCCACTTGGCGCGAGAACGGCGCCGGGGTCTACGGCGACCTCGGCCCGCTGTCCTATCGATCGTACATCGTCTCGGGGCTTCAGGCGACGACGAACACAGGTGTGACCGGCTTTGCCTCATCCAATGGCTTTCGCAATGGCCGTTCCTCCGGGGCCAAGAGTTACGCGGAGGATCTCGCCTCCGTCACGCGCATCGACTACAAACCCGTATCAGGCGTAATGATTGGTGGCTCGGTCTACGTTGGCCAAGCCGATCAAAGTCTCATCACCGCTTCGGTGCCTGTGTCGTTGTGGGAAACCCATCTAAAGGCTGAGTACCGAGGTGCGGAACTGCGTGCGTTGTACGCCGAGGGTCGTGTCGGCAACGCCGACTCCGTCAACATTGGCAACGGCTACACAAATGCGGCGAGAACTTCGATCGGCAGTAAGCTGTTCGGCGGCTACGTGGAGGGCGCCTTTGATGTTTTGACGCTGACGCAAAATCCCCAGGGCCATTCGCTCTCTCTCTTCGCCCGCTACGAGCGTTATGATACCCAGGCCAAGACGCCCGCGGCGTTCGCCAAGAACCCGGCCAACAGCAGGGTTGAGTACACGACCGGCCTCACCTATAAGCCGATCCCGCAGGTAGCGGTGAAGGCCGACCAACAGTGGATGAGCAATCAGGCTCGCACGGGAGTAAATCAATGGAATCTCGGTCTCGCATACATCTTCTAGCCGCTGCGACTCTTGTCCAGGCCGCCCCCTTCATAGGGGTGGCCCCGGCCGAGGCTCGCATGCTGCTTTCCCAGAAGCACGCCTTGGCGCTGGCCTTTCAAGGCGGTTCGCCTGAGCGGCGGACCGCATTTCTCACGCATGAGCAGGCGCTCCGTGCCGAGAAAGCGGCTCAGTCTAAGCTGGAATCTCAGGTCTGGACCTATTACACGGACGGCTCGACGACGGCCTATTTTGAGTCACACCCAGTGCGCACTATGAACGAGACGATCATGGTCGTGGTGGGGGGCGACGCGAGAATCCGCTTCGTTGAGATACTCTCCTTTGCAGAACCCGATGACTTTCTCGCATCCAAGCGCTGGCTCGATCAGTTGAGGGAGAAGCCGCTCGATGAAGATCTAGCCCTGCGCCGCGGCTTGCGCAACATCGCGGGGGCCACGCTTACAGCCGAGGCCGTCTCACGCAGTGTCCGCCGCGTCCTGGCCGTTCATCAGGTCCTTAATCCTAAACCCGTCAAATGATAAACTCTATTCGATGAAATACATGCATTTTGGCGGTTTTCAGAACAATCCGCTCATGCGTCTTACCTTGTCCTGGACACTGCTCTTTGCGGGCGGGCTCTGGATAACGAACGCGGCCATGTACTTCCAGCGCATGTCGCTATTACCGAGTTCCGTCGAGTCCTATTACCTGGGCTCTGCTGAGGAATATTCCCAACCGCGGAGTGCCGTCTCGCTGCTTGAGGTCAGTCATGCGCACCTCGCGACTATGGGTGTGATGGTCCTCCTGCTGACGCATCTAGCGATCTTCGCTCCTTGGAAAGATCGCGCGAAGAAATGGGTCATCGGCCTTGGCTTTGGTTCATCGTTGATGGGCGAAGCGTCGGGATGGCTTGTGCGCTTTGTCTCCCCAAATTTCGCCACGCTGAAAGTCGTCTGCTTCGTGACCTTTCAGGCAGTCCTCGCCCTCCTGATTATCGTGCTCGCACTCTTTATTTATAAAGCTGGACACGCTGCCACTTCACATAAGCATCCTCATTACTGAAGGAGCCGTAAAAATCACCCGTCGCGGCCGACCGCGGTTTCATTCCACTTCTATCCTATAATCTGCCGTGGCCCGAAACGAGATCGACGCCGACTGGAGCATCCTATTCGCCTGCTGGCTGATCGCCGCAGTGTCGGTCGCGGGAAGCCTGTTCTTCAGCGATGTGATGGAGTTCGCCCCTTGCATCCTCTGCTGGTATCAACGGATATGCCTGTTCCCGCTGGTCATCATTCTCGCCGCGGGCCTGTTCCCGTTCGACCGAAAAGTCGTGAGGTACTCGCTTCCGCTGGCCCTGGCGGGGCTGATGATCGCTCTATACCACAATCTCCTGTATTCCGGCGTCTTTCCCAAGAGCATGCAGCCGTGCGCCCGAGGCGTCTCCTGCACCGAGGAATACATAAGCCTCTTCGGCTTCATCTCGATCCCCATGCTGGCGCTGATCTCCTTTGCGGCCATCGCCGCCCTTCTAATCCTCCTCAAGAAACGAGACCCTAAATGAGAAAAATGATTTTCGCCGCCGCAAGCGTTGTTTTGATCGCCGCCTTCCTGGGCGGCACGGCTTATTACCGCAAGCACCGGGCCGAGAGGCTGGGCTTCATGGCGCAGGAGAACGCCGCGACGTTTGTGCGGGCCCATTCCCCGACCCTCGGCGACGACGGCGCCAAGGTCTACCTCGTCAAGTTCACCGATCCCGCCTGCGAGACCTGCGCCTCCTTCTCGCATTTCGTCAAGGAGATCATGGCCGCCCACCCCGGCAAGATCAAACTCGTCATCCGTTACGCGCCATTCCATGAGGGGGCCGACGTAGCCGCGCGGATTCTAGAAGCGGCCAAAATGCAAGGGAAGTTCTGGGAGACCCTGGACCTCATGTACGCCTCGCAGGGATACTGGACCCAGCACCATCAAGTGATGGTCGACCGGCTCTGGAATCTCCTTCCCCGGGCCGGTCTCGACGTGGCGCGTGTGCGGCGGGACATCAACGACCCCGCGATCACGGCGGCGCTCTCGCAGGACCTCGCCGACGCCCAGACGCTCGATGTCCGGAAGACGCCGGGCTTCTTCGTCAACGGCAAGCCGCTCGAGGTCTTCGGCGCCCAGGAGCTGCAGCTGCTAATTGAGCAAGAGCTCGCCGCGAGCTACTGAGGCGTCTTTTCGAGCAGCGCCAAGATCGCGTTCTCGGCAACGCGCGCGTTTAGCGCGCCGACCCAGCGGTAAGCGATGCGTCCCTCGGCGTCGATCAGGAAGGCGGCCGGCAGACCTCGCACCGCGTAGCTGGCGGAGACCTGGCGATCGGCGATCAGGATCGGGAAGGTGATCTTGTGCTTTTTCAAAAAGGGCGGCACGACGACGAACGCGTTGTCGTCCATCGATATGCCGAGGATCGCGACGCCTTTGGAAGACAGGCGGTTGTGCAGGCCTTCGAGATCGGGCATCTCCACGCGGCAGGTGTCGCACCAGGTGGCCCAGAAGTTTATGAGCACGGGTTTGCCGCGCAAGGAAGCGAGGCTCACGTTCTGACCCGCGAGGTTCGGCAGGACGAATTCCGGAGCCTGGCGCACGCCCGCGGGATCGCCGCAGGCGGCCAAAGTGAGAACGAGCGCAGCGAGGATGGTTTTGATCATAAGTATCACATTGATTTTACATAATCCTCAGACGGTCCCGAGTACACGATTTGCTAGCCTCGCGCGGTCAGCGCGCGGCCTTTCTCGAGTGCGGCCTCAGATGTAGTACAAAATGGCTGTGATAACTCTCCACGCCAGGTTTCTTCGCGGGCGCCTATTCGTGTGGGGAGAGACCCCCGACGCCAAGGCCGCCGAACCTGAAACGTTGGGGAGTGCGCTGCGGGCCGCGGGCATCGACAGGCCCCTCCAGTTCGAGACCTTCCCGCCTTGGTCCGAGCATACCGTCGCGCTTGAAACCGCCGAGACCGTCGATTTTCTCGCCGCCGGCGCTGCCAAGAGCGCCGCGGCTCAATGCGCCCTGATCGGCCCCGATCTGGCTTTCTGGTCTTCTGCTCTAGAGTTCTGCGCCTCCCTCGTGGTCCGGCAGAGACTCGTTCTGGCCTACGCCTTGGAAAACAACCGCTTCCGGTCCTATTGGAAACCCATTTGCGCGGGCTCCGACGAGCAGACTTTTCGTGAGCTCGCCGCACGCCTTCCGGCCGGCGAAGCGACTCCTGACGCCCTGCTCTCTGAATTTATCCGCGAGATCGCCGCCCACCTCATGCGCCGCGAGCCCAAACCCGCCAGCAGCCCTTCACCCAATATTCCCGAGCAGCCCGCCGGCCCCTTTAAGCTCTGCTTTCGCCTAGAGGAGCCCGAGAATAAGGAAGGTCCGTGGCGCGTGAGCTGCCTTCTCCAGTCGACCCGCGATCCCAGCCTTATACTGCCCCCGGGCCTTACCTTGGGCGCCGGCGCCGGGGCCCCTAAGATTCTTCGCCGCGAGCATTACGAGCTTCGAGAGAAACTGCTCGCGGCCTTAGATCAGGCCGCACGGATCTGCCCTGACCTCAGACGCTGCCTGGAGACGGCCGGGTTGGACGGCTATGAGCTCGACGTGCACGAGGCCCATGAGTTCTTGACCCTGCACGCCGCCGTGCTAAAGGACGCCGGTTTCGGCGTTCTCCTTCCCACCTGGTGGGCCGCCAAGGGTGCTAGGCCCCGGTTTACCGCGCGGGCCAAAGCGTCGAGACGCGGCATGCAGGGCGCCTTGGGGTTTTCTCTCAGCGACGCGATTGCCCTGGATTGGGAAGCAGCCCTCGGCCCGGAGACCCTGACTCGTGAAGAGCTCGACGCCTTGGCTAAGCTTAAGGAGCCATTGGTGCGCCTGCACGGCCGCTGGGTCGAAGCCGACGGCGACGCCATCCGCACCGCGATGGAGTATTGGAAAAACACCGAGCGGGGGACCGTTCTCGACCTAGTTCGCATGTCTTTGGGCAGCACCCAGGCTCCGCCCGGCCTCGAGATTGAGGATGTCGCAGCCGAGGGCGAACTCGGCCGGTTTCTAGACCTCCTGCGGGGCAAAGCGCGTTATGAAATCCTCCGCCCTCCCAAGAAATTCGCCGGCCTCCTGCGGCCCTATCAGGTGCGCGGCTTCTCCTGGCTCGCGTTCCTGCGCCAATACGGCCTCGGCGCTTGCCTGGCCGACGACATGGGCTTGGGCAAGACCATCCAGGCCTTAGCCATGATTTTGAGCGACCACCAAGCCGGCGTCCGCCGCCCCGTCCTCATCGCCTGCCCCCTGTCCGTCGTCTCGAACTGGAAAAAGGAGGCGGAACGCTTCACCCCCGGCTTGTCGATCTTGGTCCATCATGGAGTGGACCGGGATGTGGCCGCCGTTTTTAAGAAGAGCGTCGCCAAGCACGCCATCGTGGTCACCAGCTACGCCCTGTTGGCGCGTGACCTCGAGACTTTGCGTGAGATCCAGTGGGGCGGCGTCATTCTCGATGAGGCGCAAAACGTGAAGAACCCTCAGACCCTCCAGTCGCGCGCGGCCCGCGCGCTTAAGGCCGACTACCGCATCGCGCTGACCGGCACCCCGGTCGAGAACCATGTGGGCGATCTTTGGTCCATCATGGAGTTTCTCAACCCGGGCCTGCTGGGAAGCCAGGCCGAGTTCAAGAAGCTTTACCTGACCCCGATCGAATCAGGCGACGAGCCGGCCGCCGAGCGCTTGGCGCGCCTGACTCGGCCCTTCGTCCTGCGCCGGCTTAAGACCGATAAGTCCATCATCCGGGATCTGCCCGACAAGCTCGAGATGAAGGTGTTCTGCAATTTGACCAAGGAGCAGGCTTCTCTGTATACCGCCGTGGGTCGCGACGCGGAGTCCGCCATCGAAGGAGCCGACGGCATTAAGCGTCGCGGCCTTATCGTGGCCGCCTTGACTAAGCTCAAGCAGGTCTGCAACCATCCGGCCCATTTTCTGGGCGACAACTCCCGGCTCGAGGGCCGCTCCGGCAAGCTCGCGCGCCTGTGCGAGATGCTCGAGGAAGTTCTCGAATCGGGAGAGAGGGCGCTCGTCTTCACCCAGTACGCGGAGATGGGCCATCTGCTTCAGCGGCATATCGCGGAGGCTTTCGGCCGCGAGGTCCTGTTCCTGCACGGCGGCGTGCCTCGAGCCGCGCGCGACCTCATGGTGGAGCGCTTCCAGGCCAAGGGCGAAGGCCCCGCCGTGTTCGTCCTCTCGCTGAAGGCCGGAGGAACGGGTCTTAACCTAACGACCGCCACCCATGTCTTCCACTATGACCGTTGGTGGAACCCGGCGGTGGAGAATCAGGCCACCGACCGCGCCCACCGCATCGGCCAGACAGGAAACGTCCAGGTCCATAAATTCGTCTGCGTCGGAACGCTCGAGGAAAAGATCGACGCGATGCTCGAGCGCAAGAAGGATGTCGCCGATCGCATCGTCGGCGCCGGGGAAGGCTGGCTCACCGAGCTCTCCAACGCCGAGCTGCGCGAAGTTTTCACCTTGAGCGCGGAGGCGGTGGGGGACTGACCCGCTATTTGCCGCCTTCGGAGTCGGCGACGTCGGGGTGACTAAAAGTATCACATAGCAGACATTCGCTCTTTCGTGACATAATGTCCCAATGCTCAATCCCAAGACGCCCAACGATCCCCAAGAGCCGGTCTCCTCCGAGGAAGATTTTTCAGCGCTTCTGGGCGCTTCCTACGAGTCGGCCGACAGGACGTTCGCGATCGGGGACAGGGTGCGCGGGGAGATCCTCTCCATCGGCCAGGAGGACTGCCAGGTAGCGCTCGGGCCGGGGCGGGAAGGCGTCGTCGCGACCGCCGATTTCCGCGGCGCCGAGGGCCTCTGCTCCGCGCGCGCGGGGGAGACAGTCGAGCTCTTCGTGACGTCCGTCCGTCCCGGGGAGATTCGGCTCTCGAAGAATCCGACCGACAAGAACATCGCCCAGGATTTGAAAGAGGCGTTCGAGCTCAAGCGGCCCGTCGAAGGCCGCGTCGTCGAGGCCTGCAAGGGCGGCTTCCGCGTGAGCGTGAAGGGCAAGACCGCCTTCTGCCCCATCAGCCAGCTCGACGTTAAGCGCGTCGAAACCGGCGCGGAGTACCTCGGCAAGATTTTCACGTTCGTCCTCACGGAGTTCGGCGAGGACGGCCGCAACGTCGTGGTCTCCAGGCGCAAGCTCCTCGAGGAGGAGCGCAAGCGCGCGTGCGACGCCTTTCTCGCGGCGCACCCGGACGGCACCGTCGCGTCGGGCGCGGTCGCCCGTTTGGAGAAGTTCGGGGCTTTCGTCGAGCTGGCACCCGGCGTCGAGGGACTCCTTCACGTCTCCGAGGTCGCCTGGTCCCGGATCGAGTCGCCCGCGGAGCTCTTGAGCGTCGGGCAGGTCATCTCCGTCAAGCTCCTCAAGCGCGAGACGGTCGAGGGCCGCCTGAAGATCTCCCTTTCGCTCAAGCAGGTCACCGAGCGTCCCGCGACTGCCTCGGCTCCCGCCGTCCAGGATCCGTGGAGCAAGTACAGCGCCGGCCAAGTGGTGGAGGGCAAGGTCACGCGCAAGGAGCCGTACGGCCTCTTCATTCAGCTCGAGCCCGGGGTCGTCGGGCTGCTGCATCAGTCAAAGACGGAAGACCGGCCGGATTTTCAGTTCGACCGGCAGAAGGTCGGCGACGCGATCTCGGTGCAGGTAGTCGAGGTCAAGGTCGGTGAACGGCGCATCTCGCTTGACCTACCGCGGGACCCGGATGCCGACGAGTGGCGCCAGAGGCAGGAAAGCGAGGCGCCGGCCGGCGCCATGGCCGAGCTGTTCCGCGCCGCGCTCGAGAAAAAGAAGCGCTAGCGGTCAAGCCTCGCAGACCCATAATCGCCCCCGATTGCGGACCACGCCGCGCTCCACAAGTTGGTCGAGCGCCACCCGCAAGGTTGTCGCATTTTCTCCTCGGCGGGTCAGTTGATGATGGACTGGATGTCCTGGTCGATGTCCGCGGCGTCGCGGCCAGGCGTTCCACCGCGCGATCATCTCGCGGTTCATCTCATCGATGGACGCGAAGGGGCGCGCGCAGTGGTTGATCACGTTGGCGTGATTGAAGTGCGTGTCGGCTGTGAAATAGACCTTTGGCATTAGAGGGGCCGCAGATATCCTTGGATGCGCTTGATCTCGCTTGCCGCAACCTTGGCTTGCGCCGCGAAGTCGGGCCAAGCCTCGACGACGTCCCTGACCTGCTTGAGGATCGAGGGGGCTTCGCCGATCGCGAAGCGATCCGCCAGCGCCAGGCAATCCTCTTTGGAGATGTCGCTGAACTTCCCGTTGACGGACATCAGATGCTGGCTGGTCCATTCGCCTTTCGGATTGTGCGCGAAGGTGATGTCGTATGCGGGGGACAGCTCCCATGGGCCGCCTTTTCTAAGCAGGAACGAGAAGTTCTTCGTATGGTCGTCGCAGTTGCGGCCCATCACGTTCAGGGCCATGCGCCGGAACGCTTCAACGTCCGCCGAGTGGCCGAGCTTGAGCTGGCGCATCGTCATGAAGAGCTGCTCGTAGCTGTTGGCGGACTTCTTCTTGAAATCGAGGTGATCCATCGCGCACAGGCTATGAAGGTGGTGCTTCGTGCCGTCGTCCTCGCGGTCGAAGCGCCTGGTCATGAAGTGGGCGCGCTCGTTTTCCTCGAGCAGCCGCGATTCGGGGATAGTGATCCCGGCCTGCTTGGCCATTAGATAGTAGGCGTACTCGATTCGGCCGAAGTCCTGCGACTGTCCGAGTTCCCGATCTTCGCCCATGCCGTCGAACTTGAGAAGCCAGTGCTCGAATCCGGGGAGGAGCGTGAATTGGCCCGAGCGGATCTCCGAGGTCCGGCGATTCCAACCGATGACGGCCTTGGCACGCGCGCCGTTGGCGGACGTGCCGACTTCGATGATGCTGCGCAGAGCTGCTTCCGCGGCGGATTCATCCTGGAGATTTCCGGTTACGACTTTTCGGGCCATCGAGACGAGCTGGCCCATCTTAAGGGCGGTGGGATTCTTCGTCTGCGGGCCGCGCGCCGGCTTGAACTCGAGTGCTCCCATTGCGCGTTTGCCCATGTAGGCCAGCCGGTCGAGAGGGGTGATCTGCGACTTCGGAAGACCTCGCTCGGCCATGTATTTGTCGATCAGGGCGTTGCCGAACTCGTCGGGCAGCGCGTCGGCAAGCATGGCCGGCAGGCGGCGGTAGGTCGCCTCCGGAAGATCGGTGAAGACGAAGAGTCTCTCCGTGTCGTCGGCGAGCATGTGGATCGGCGCGAGTTGAATCCCGGTGCGGCCGAATCTCTTGTCGTAGGCGAAGACGTAATAGCCGAGTTTCGGGTCAAGCGCGAGGGCCCCCACGAAGAAGTCCCAGGCATAGACCTCGATCCGCTGGACGGGGTGATAGCGCGCGACCTTCTTAGCCTTCTTGGCCATGAGCCCTCTTATTGCGGCTGGTGCGCGCGCGCTGTCGTTGCGCGAGCGTCGGCGTCATGTGAAGCGGATTGATCGAAACCTGCGGGGCCAGAGCTTGGAGCCATTCCTGTTTGTCTAAAGCGCGGACGACGCGAATGAGCGTCCCAAGATTGGCTCCTTGTCCTGACTCAAGGTGCCGCAGCGCAGTCATGCTGATGCCAGCCTGCGCGGCCAGGGCGCTCTGAGTCAGGTTCTTTTGGAGCCTAAGCGCCCGGATGTTTTCTCCGATCGCCTGTGCCATCTCTTCGGGGTTTAATATTGCATTCATAAAGTATCTCTCTAGAACATTTGACCGGCTAATTTTTGATTAAAAGTCTTATCTAGAACAATAATAGCATGTCGATTGAAATTTGTCAATGTCAGTATTACTAATCTAAAAGCATCGTTTATAGCTAAATATGTATTTAATGAACTTATTTAGGCGAGTTGTGGAAATAGCGCCGCGGCCATATCGGCTGAAATACTGAGCCGCAGCGGACCATAGGTCGATTCGCTTCGCGTCAGCTTCGTGTCGAGCAGCTCTTTTATGATTTGAGTGGCTCGGCGCTGCTTCACGCCGCAAATCTCAAGGACTTGGCCGCGCGGAATTTCTCCCTGGAGTAAAATCCGCCCCATGACTTTGGCGCCGGCCTTCGAGAGCTGCTTCTCGGCAAGGAAGCTGTCGATGAATCGGTTGTAGCGTCTTTCCAACTCATTGAGCTGAAGTTTTTCGTTCATGAAGCTGATCTGATCGTCGCAGCAGCGTAAGAAGTAAGTGCAGAACGCGAGAAGGTCTTCCTGCGAAAGTGGTCCTCTACCGTCCAGGCTGTTCCTGCGCGGACGATCTGCCATGGCCAGGTGATCATCGTACTCCTTGCGGGTTCTCGCGAAGGCTCGGGCCACCGTCCAAAGTATGTTGTCGCCCACGTTTATCTTGATTCCATAGGCCGTCGTCAGCAGCCGCGCGACTCTTCCGTTGCCTTCTGGAAATGGGTGTATCCAGAGAAAGCGGTGGTGAGAGGATGCCATGCCCAGGAGTTTCTGCGGTCCGGCGAGTTTTTCCGGGCTAAGCAGGCGCTCGAATTCGACTAGGTACTCTTCGATCTCCTTCTTCGTTATGGGCGCCTCATGGAGACCCACGCTGATGCCGCGGTCTCGCAGTTTTCCGGCTTCGACCGGAACAAGGTCTCCGCCTTCGGTCTTTGCAAACCGCAGTTCTGGGGGGATCTGGTTGAAGAACTGTTCATGGAGCCAGCAGAGGAACTCCTCGGAGCAGATGCTTAGCGCGGGCTCTTCCTTCAAGCGCTTGGTCATGGCTTCCTGGACCGCTATGTGAGCGACGTGCTCCAGTTGGAAGTTGCGCTTGGTCTTGTCCTTATCGAATTTCTTGTTGAGGGCCGCGTCGATGTCCTTGAGCATGGAAGGGTTGCCTTCCATGGCGTTGGTGTAGTAGCTGTTAACCTTGACCATGAGACGGGCGATCTCATTGAGGATCAACGGATGAATTCCCTTTCCCAGTGCCGCAGAGTTTGCGGTTACTCTCAGGATGAGGTCATCCAGTTCAGGTGTTGTCTTAGATGGCAAGACGGGAAGCATATAGGTGCAGTGTAAGCATAAAAGTGCTACTTGTCAATGCTACATTTGTTCTCTAATTATATATGTACTTACAGTAGTAATTAGAGTAATAGGGCATCCGATTCGTATAAAAAGTGCTACATTTAATTGCCACATGATTAGGGGATATTGGCTTGACTGGCGGGGGGCGCCTCGGTGCTACGCTCAGAGGCGTAGCGCTCGAGCGTAGCACCGAGGGCGCGCGCGGCTCTATTGTGTCCTTGTGGTCCTACGACGGAGCATGGCAGATTAGTTTTTGACGCGCAAATTTTTCGATTTTCTTGAGACCACAAGGTTCCTCGGTCCCAAATGACGCGCGTGAAGCTTCCCGGCTGACTAGAACAGGCGTTCCTTCTTCAGCCAATTCGTCAGCGGCTCGAATTTGAACCGCGCGGCATAGCGCTTGAGCCTCTCCTTGTCGAGGTCCCACTTGCGCCCCCGCTTGATGGGCAGTTCCAGGGGGGAGCGCGGGATCAGCGCCAGGTAGGCGAGGTCCAGGAAAGCCTTCTCGGGATCGGCGATCGGATAGCTCGCTTGTCCCTGGCGCTTGATCGCGTAGCCCCAGATCAGGCGCTCGGGCAGATGATGGATGCTGAATGTTCCGATCGAGGTCTTATATCGTTTCGGTGGGGCGGTGGACACGGCGTAGACGACGTGGGGGATCTCCTCGACCACGCCGTAATCCGCCAGGGCGCTGTAGAGCGAGACGTAGGCGGGCCAAGGCGCCCTAAGATACGGCACCGCCTCGTAGGGATTCAAGTCCGCGGAGAGCTTGCTGACCCACACGCCCTTCTTGATCCGGCCGACTAGGTCCTGTCCGGCCAGGCGCGTGAGCGCCTTGGTCGCGGCGACGGGCGTGAGGCCCGTGAGCGTGATGATGTCCGCCGACGTGAAGACTCTCAGGTCGTGATGCCGGATCAGCTTGAGCAGCGAAGCGGCCGAGACGCTCATTTGAGCAGCTCCATGAGCAGCTGCTCGACTTCCGCCTTCTGCCGCTCGAAGGCGTCCTCTTTGCGATACATCTCGATCAGGTCCCCGGACAGGTAGGGCAGGACCTGCTCCTTGAAGTCGCCGAAGGTGAAGCTCCCGACCTTGTCCGCGGCGCTCTCCACGGTCTTGGTCTCCAGGAGCTTGGCCGCGTCGTCCGGCTTGACCAGGACGACGCGCAACAGGTGATGAAGGTCGAAGAGATCGCGCAAGGCGTAGCGCGACGGCGAGGCCAGGGCCGCGATCTTCCGGGCGGTCATAGACGCGGCGTCGTAGAACTGCGCCGCGAACGGCGTCATGCGGTATTGCCTCAGCAGTTCGGCGTCCGGCATGCCGGTCGAGCAGACGATCTTGTCGTTGCGCCGACTGAACTCGATCTTGGTGGACAGGGGCTCGCCCTCACCCGCGTAAAGCGCGGCCTTCCAGCGCTGCGTGGTCTCGGTCTGCTTGGGCTTGCTGGCCGTGATGCGCGTGATGCCCTGCTGCAGGAGAGAGGAGGCGAAGGCCTGGCCGCTCAGGACGGAGTCCACGGCGCTTTCGAGGGTCTTGAGCCGGACGTTGGAGACGATGTCCACGTCAATGTCCTGGGAGAGCCGGGGCGAACGATGAAAGAAGCGCAGGCAGATGCCGCCCTTGACCGCGTAGTCGCGGCCGGACAGTCTCGTCGCCAGGTGGCGCAGCAAGGCCAGGTGGAAGAATTCCCGCAGTTCAAAGGATCGTGTCGCCATATTCCCCGCTTTCTATATAGTAGGTAATTGCCTTATTTGTCAAGTGCATGATATATGGATTATCAGTCGAGATCGAACACGTAAGGCTTCCACTCCGGTTTGTAGCTCTCGTTCATAACGGACGCATTGATGAACGTCGTCCCGTCGCGCTCGACCCGGCCGTGCCCCGAATGGACGTGGCCGTAGGTCCCGCCCCAGTAGTCGCGGGTGAGAAAGGTGAAGCCGATGCAGACGGAGTCGGTGCCCTCGACATCGTAGTAGCGCGAGGTGCCGATGATCTTCTGGGTCGTCTTATCGAGGATCGCGAGCGCGCCTCGCGACTTGAGGGCTCGATCGAAGAATTGTTCGAAAATCTTCCGCTCATGTCTGTTGGACGCCGGATGCTGCTCCCAGATGAGCGGGTCCGAAGCGGCGGCGAAAAGCGCGTCGAAGTCCGCGGCCTTCAGCGGGCGCAGGTACAGTCGCGGGCCATGGAGAACGGGCTGCAGTTCCATCAGCGGGGGTACTAGACCGCGGCGTGGAAAGTGGGACGGATGTGAAGCGCCCTGAAAACTCGGAACAAGCTGCTCCACTCGGGATTGCCGCGAATGGAGAGCATTCGGTGAAGGCTCTCGCGCTTGAGGCGGGCGCCTTTAGCGACACGGTTGATTCCGTAGGCTTTCGTCACGGCAGCCATAGCCGTGAGGACGAGTTCGGGGTCATTCTCTTGAAAAGCGACCTCGAAAGCTGAATTGAGGTATTCGATCGCAAGCTGAGGACGCTTTCTGAATTCTTCGATCTGAGCCTCGTCGTGCGAAACATAAGCTTTTCTTTTCATTGTCGGCTCCTATAACCTATACGTTACATTTGGTCAAGGGTGCGCGAAAGGAACGACGCGAAGGCGTTTGTAAGAGTCATCCCCTTCATACGATTGATATGGACGAAAAGTTCCATCCCCCAGCCCGATTTTCACGCCATTTTGCAGGTCCATCCCTGGAGAATTTTAAACCCGCTTGCCCCTGCCGGCCATCCGCCAAAATTTGCGATGCAACCGATCCTGCGCCCTTTTGGCAATCTGTACGATCTCGTCCGGACAGCCCTCACGGCGCTTGGCCACCGCTGCACTCGTGCCGGCGTGGCGACTGCTCCAAGCGGCTTCAACCAACACGCGGCGAATGTGAGCGTTGCCGGTTCGGGTGATGCTTCCTCTACGGATACGATTACCGCTGCTGTGTTCCGAGCTTACCACCCCGACGTAGCTCATAAACTGTCGGGCCTTTCTAAAACGCCTGAAATCCTGAGTCTCAACGATCAAGGTCACGGCGCTCAGCGTCCCGATTCCCTTCAGGCACATCAGCGCCCGTACCAGGTCGTTGTATTGGGGCTGCTGCGCCAGGTCCTCGACTTGCATATTCAGTGTCTTGAGCCTTGCCTGCACTTCATCGTAGGCGCGAAGGTAACCCACAAACGTCTGCTGAAGATTGGGCCACTCGAATTTCTGCCCGCGCAGCCACTGTTCGTGCTTCTGTGTCCACGCCCCCGCTTCGCGAAAGATTCGCCCCTGTCTCAGTAGAAATTTCACCAGCCGATGCCGTGCCCGTTGCAAGTCTTCAACCGCATCCTCACGAATCCGCACAAGATCCCGCGCCGCTTCCTCCTCGCATGTCGGCACCCGAATTGCCGTCAACTCGCCTGCGCGATGCAGCCTCGCCAACTTCTCCGCGTCTCGCACGTCGGTCTTGACCCGGTCGCCCGGCCTGACCGGCGTCAGGGCCGGGGCGATCACCGTGCAGGCATATCCGAGCTTTGTGATGTGCCGATGGGCATCGTAGCCGCACGGACCTGCTTCGTAAACGAATTCCGCCGGGTGAGCGACCGCCGTCGTTTCGTGCAAGGCCCGCCATCTCGCCATTGCGCCGCTCGCCAGGCCCGCCCTTGTTAGCGTGAGGACTTCGTGCGCGATTAGAGTGCCTTGAGCATGGAGCCGAATTAAGGCCTCAAATGCGACGTCTCTTCTTCGGGCGGCGGGTTTCCGATGGAGGTTGTTGTAATCGCTACCGATTTCGTGGGACATCACGCACAGTGCCTGAAACAGGTCAAACGGTCGTTTCCAGACCTTTCCCAGCCGCCCACGGAATAAAGCTTCTTCACGCCTACGCTCGCGAAGCATCTGGGGCGCATTCTTCAGTAGGCTCCGCTTGATGACCTCGGCGCCCTTAGGGATAGTTTCCCTGATGATTTCGGTAACTTTCTCCTGCGGGATATCCTTCCCTTTGGCTACGGCGGAGACCAGCGCTTCTATAAACGCTTTGTGCAGTCCGCCGTCCCCAAACAAAGGTCGTCCAGGTTTCATCTTCACTTGCCGAACAGTCTCCCGAAGCGCTCCGCCATGACATCTTCGAACTTCTGCCGCATTGAGGGATTGAGTTCGGAATAGACGCACATCTCGCGCAGCCGCTCCTGGGCGTCCTTGAACTTGTCGAAGACATTCGCCGCGGCCTTGGGGTCAATCTTGAGATAGCCGGCAAGCGCCTCAAAGTCCGCACGCTTGAGTTTGTTCTTCTTGGCGTTGATCATTAGTGCGGAGTCTTCTTCCTTGGCCAAGTAAACCTTCGAGGAGACGAGGTCATAGCAGGGGGCGAGGGATGGCTTCTTGTCTCGGATGAGAAGCGCCCAATTTTTCATGTGCATGTCGCCGTTGCCGATGAGAAAGCACAAAAGGACCCGCTCGAAGAAGTCGATCGTATCGAGACCGACGTTCTCGGCGTGAGAACGGATCGCCTTGCCGACGGATTCGAGGGAGCCTTTGTACTTGTCGGTTGAGCCCAAGAGCTGGTACATGGTCTCGCTCTGGATCTTGCCGCCGTCTTCGGTCCGGTCGAAGCGCTTAACGATATAGCAGAGCCGTCCGTCCGCCATGGGAAACAGCCCATGGGGGGGGACGTTCATGCCTAGCGTCTCGGCCATGATCATCCCGACGTTTTCCATCGCGGGCAGGTCGGGATATTCGTTGGGCTCCGGCTTGAGGATGTGGGTGCTGCCGGTCGGCGCGAACTCGAGCTCGGAGGAGTCCTTGTTCAGCCGGACCAGTGCCTTGGCCTGGACGCCGGAGATGGACATGTGATCCGCAGAGGTCGTGACCTTCTCCGGGAGGTCCTTGGCGGCGAACGGTATCTTGGGGGCGATCGGCTTGCCCCAAAGCGTCTTCAAGCACTTAGGATGGTAGCGCCCGTCCTCTTCGAGCGGCTGCTCGCAGCAGAGGCATCTATTCGCCATGGCTCTCCTTGTCGGCGGGGCGTATGCTGATCGCGCCGATCGGGTCCTTGCCCGTGTGCAGCAGCAAATGGAACTTGTCGTTCTTGTCGATCTTCGCGGAGGTGCACGTCAACTCGAGGAGCCAGCCCTCGGGCAGCATCCCATCAAAGAAGGGAAAGAGTGTGGGCGATTCGTATGGTGTCTCCGTCAGGGGCATGGCAAGGCTGATCGGCATCGCGTCCTGGTCGCGCAGGTACTCGGGTTTGTAGGCAAATTCATACCCGGCCGGCTTTTTGATCAGCTCGCCGGCTGGTTTGTCTCCGTAGAAGACGAGGGCGTGTTCCTCTTGGTTTTCCATCAGGCCTCATCGCGCGGCAGGTCAACTGGTCCGAGGCACTTCCCAAAGAGGAAGAGGACCTTGTTGATCGTGTCGGTTCTCAGCGATGCCTTACCTTGCTCGAGGTCGCGAATAAAGCGCAAGCCAACGCCAGCCTTTGCCGCGAGCTGGGGTTGCGTGAGGTTGGCGCTCCTTCGTCTCTCTTTCACGAGGTCGGCTAGTGGGGTTTTTTTCATTTGTCTCGATTATACCCGATCGGATGCAATCATTATCTTTGCGTAGGCAAACCGGCTTGATCGGGTATATCTAGACGATTATTATACCCGATAACGCCTCTTTGTCAAGTGTATGGCCATATCTATACCCGATAGAGCCTTTCTGTCGTAATCTTCTATTCCCGTTCGGGAAAAATTCCGGAGGAAGTCGTGTGCGTGACCGGGATTCTTCCCGATCGGGAATACGCCCCTCAAATCTAAAGCGCACGACTGGAAATCGTGTAGGGTAAAGCACGTGCCTTTTAAGCATGTGCTCCTGCCGTCAGAGGCATACGCAGCTCAAGCGTACGCCGGGGCCGTCTTGACGATTTGGAGCGTAAAGGTTGTGCCTAGAAATCGTATGGTCTGCTGCACCCAAATACGGCAAAGCTTGCCGCCGATTCGGTTGACGAAGAATAGGCCTTGGTCCGGGACTTCGCCTCGCCGAGCCATGTAGTTCACCAGAGCTTGTTTTGATGTCGTGCCGAAGGGCACCTGCCGTTCCTTGCCGCCCTTGCCCATAACCCGCAGCACTCCGGCCTGGAAGTCGATCTGGTCATTGCCTAGTCCGATAACCTCCGAGATACGCAGTCCGGTGTCCAGGATCAACACCATCACTGTCCACACGGTATGGTTGGGGAAAAGCTTTTGATCAATACCGGCCAGGAGCGCGCGAACTTGGTCCAGCGATAGCGGCTGGATAAGTTTCTTCTCCATCCGCGGCTTCTCTACAAGTTCGAAGGGATTCTGTGGAATCAACCGCTCTCGGGCCAGGAAGCCGAAGAAACACCGCAGGCCCCCGTAGGTCCTGCGCACATAGCCAGAGGCGAGCTTTCGGTTGCGCATGTCTTCGAGGTACGCGCGGATCACGGTCGGGGTGACTTCCTTGGCCCTGGTGACCTCTCGGGCCTCCAAGAAGCGGTGCCAGCAGCGCACGGTGATGTCGTACCAGCCGCATGTGAGGGGGGAAAGATTCTGTGCCTGGCAGCGCAGCCGGAACGCCTCATAGGCATGACCTATGGAGCATTCGCCGTACTTCGGAGCGACATAAGACGCAGTTTTCGCCATTTTGGCCTCCACGAACCTAGTAGTTTTGTGGGGTCCAAAAATGAAGAACCCCGGTCATTTTTGACCGAGGTTCGATCCTGTTTCTCGTCGAGGAAACTTGCCCATCCTGAGAGATGGGTAACAACTATACCGGATACATGGGTTACACTCCCAGCCTTAAT
>CXWL01014978.1_pt1 | contig 51943 bp, 50 predicted proteins | sample 590931 | NCBI WGS metagenome assembly CXWL01 (sample SAMEA3498368, study PRJEB10139) | groundwater metagenome | biome: water well; material: biofilm material | place: Germany | collected 2015-04-27 | reverse complement strand
GGTGAAATGCTGCGCAACGGCTGGATTACCGAATCACAGCGCACGGCAGCGGCGGCGATGCCTCTGGGCCTGGCCCCGCAGCGCGGCGCACAGTTCGAGGCAGTCGGCGGCTATTATATGGAGGAGGTCCGGCGTGAATTGATCGGCCGCTTTGGCGAGAATCCCGCCGATGGCCCGTACAGCGTCTATGGCGGCGGGCTGTGGGTGCGCACCGCCTATGACGGGCGGCTACAGGCGGCCGCCGAATCAGGGATGCGTAGCGCCATGCTGCGCTACCATGGCAATCGCGGCTGGGCGGGGCCGCTGGGAACAATAGAGGTTGATGATCAGTGGCAAAGCCGTCTGCAATCGACCTTTATCGGTATCAATTTCGATGAATGGCGCGTTGCGGTCGTGCTGACCAAGGAAGCGGGCGGCGCGCGTATCGGCCTTCCGGACGGCGAGATTGGCCAACTGCCTGCGGGCAACGCCGTCATGGCGGCGCCCGGTGGGGGCACTGCGTTCAATGCGATACAACCCGGCGACATCATCCTTGTTAAATCGCTTGGGGGAAGCGTCTATACGCTCAAAACCGTGCCCGGTATTTCGGGCGGTTTCGTCGCACAAAGCCCGACGTCGGGCCGGGTCTTTGCGATGCAGGGCGGGTTTGATTCGCGGCTGTCGAGCTTTAATCGCGCGACGCAGGCCAATCGTCAACCCGGATCGACGATCAAGCCGTTCGTTTATGCGACCGCGCTTGATTATGGAATGACACCTGCCTCAATCGTCGTTGATGGCCCCTTTTGCGTCGATCAGTCGGCAGCGCTGGGCCGTAAATGTTTCCGCAATTCCGGTGGCGGCGCGTCGGGGCCGCAGACGATGCGCTGGGGGCTTGAGCAATCGCGCAATTTGATGACGGTGCGCACCGCCAGCACGGTGGGGATGGAGCATGTCGTCCAGACATTTCATACGATGGGGATCGGTGAATACCGCCCCTATCTGGCCTTTGCTTTGGGTGCGGGCGAGACAACGGTGTCGCGACTGACCAACGCTTATGCGATGCTCGCCAATCATGGCCGTTCGCTGACCCCGCATATGATTGATTATGTGCAAGACCGGCGCGGGCGGGTGATTTTTCCTGCGAATTGGCGGCCGTGCAGCGGCTGTAACGCCAATGACTGGGACGGGCGGGCAATGCCGCGCTTTGCGCCGTCAGGGCGACAGTTGATGAACCCGATTACCGCCTATCAAACCGTCCATATGCTCGAAGGCGTCATCCAGCGCGGAACCGCGACGATGTTGCGCGATCTGAACCGACCGATGTTCGGCAAAACCGGGACGACGAGTGGCCCGACCGATGTGTGGTTCGTTGGCGGCACCCCGCAATGGGTGGCGGGGGTATATCTGGGCTATGACCAGCCGCGCAATCTGGGGGGCGGGGCGTTTGGCGGGACGATGGCCGCACCGATTTTCCGCCAGTTTGCGATAGTCGCCTCGCGCGGACAGCCAGCCTTGCCGTTTGTCGCGCCCGAAGGCGTGCGAATGGTGCGGATAGAGCGGCGTTCTGGTCAGCGCGTCTATGGGGCATGGCCGGGCAATGACCCGCAATCGGCGGTGATATGGGAGGCGTTCAAGCCAGAGACCGAGCCGAGCCGGACGATCCGCAGCGACGAATTGCCAGCGGCGGCGAGGGCAGCGCCAAGCGCCACCGGGCCAGCGCAGGAGCAAAGCCGCAACCGCGACGAAGAGTTCCTCGATCGGCAGGGCGGCGGCGGCATTTATTAGGGTCAGCCCGCTCGACAAGCGGATAGCGCCGCCGTATCGGACGCGCGACCCTCTTCAGCGACACCCAAGGAGTTTTTAGTCAATGCGCGCCGATGCCCTAGCCTTTGTGACACGCATTGATGCGGCGCTGGCGCTGGTCAAGCAGGCGCTTGGCTGGGATCAAGCGTTGCGCCGCCTTGATGAGCTTAATGCGCGGGTAGAAGACCCCAAGCTGTGGGACAGCCCCAAGACCGCCGAAGAGGTGATGCGCGAACGGCGGCGGCTCGATGCGGCGGTCAGCACGGTGCGCGAAATTGATGCCGAAAAATGCGGCACGGTCGAACTTGTTGAACTGGCCGAGATGGAGGGCGACGAAGCGCTGGCCGACGAAGCGGCGTTGAGCCTGTCCGCGCTCGCAGACCGCGCTGACCGCGACAAGGTGCAAGCGCTTTTGGCGGGCGAAGCCGACGCCAACGACACCTATATCGAAATCCACGCGGGCGCGGGCGGCACCGAGAGCCAGGATTGGGCCGAAATGCTGCAACGCATGTATAGCCGCTGGGCGGAGAGCCATGGCTATAAGGTCGATCTGGTCGAGCAACAGCCGGGCGAAACCGCAGGCATCAAATCGGCCACTTTGCTGGTCAAGGGCGAAAACGCCTATGGCTATGCCAAAACCGAAAGCGGCGTCCACCGCTTGGTCCGCATATCGCCCTATGACTCATCGGCGCGGCGGCACACCAGTTTTTCCAGCGTCTGGGTCTATCCGGTGATCGACGATAATGTCGAGATCGAGATTAACGAGAGCGACCTTAAAATCGACACCTACCGTGCGTCCGGTGCGGGCGGACAGCATGTCAACACCACCGACAGCGCCATTCGCATCACCCATGTGCCAACGGGCATCATCGTTGCGTGCCAGAATGATCGCTCGCAACACAAGAATCGCGCAACCGCGATGTCGATGCTGAAAGCACGGATGTATGAGGCGGAAATGCGCAAGCGCGAAGAAGCGGCTTCGGGCGAATATCAGGCCAAGACTGAAATCGGCTGGGGCCATCAGATACGATCCTATGTCCTCCAGCCCTATCAGATGGTCAAGGATTTGCGCACCGGCACAACGTCCAGCGCGCCCGCAAATGTGCTCGACGGCGATTTGGATATTTTCATTGCCGCCGCATTGGCGCAACGTGTTACGGGTGAGGCGGTATCGGTGGAGGATGTCGATTGAGAATGCGCGCGGCCGGCCTGTTGCTAACTGCATATATTGTATTGAACGGTTGCGACTGGGTCAGCCGGCCCGATAGCGCAGCGGATTTCCCGCGCGCCAACCGCCCCGTCGCACCAACGGTGGCGACACGCTGGGCCGACGAAGATGTCCGCGACAGGCTGGGCGAGAGCGAAGATGTGATGAACCAGTCGGATATTCGCCCCGGCATGACGGTGGCGGATATTGGTGCTGGCGATGGCTATTATACGGTGCGCCTGTCGCAGCGCGTCGGCGGCGAAGGGCGCGTGCTGGCGCAGGACATCCTGCCGCAAGTCATCGAACGTCTGGGCGACCGCATCGCGCGGGAACATCTGGAAAATGTCTCTATCCGCCTTGGCGCAGCGGACGATCCGCGCCTTCCTGCGGGCAGTTTCGACCGTATATTGATGGTCCATATGTATCACGAGATCGAGGAACCCTATGCGTTCCTGTGGCGGCTGTGGCCCGCGCTGCGTGCGGACGGTCAGGTCATCGTTGTCGATGGCAACCGCCCGATAGCGCAACACGGAACGCCATTGCCGCAGTTGATTTGCGAGTTTCAGGCGGTTGGCTATCGCCCCGTCGAGTTTATCGAAAAACCCAATGCGGGCGGCTATCTGGTGCGCTTTGCCCGCAACCGCACCCGCCCCGAACCCAGTGCCATACGGGTGTGCGCCGCCGAGCAATAGGGTGTAGCGCTCGGGACGTCCTTCGGCTATGCGCCAGCCTCACCATCGAACAGGGGACAGGATATGGCTCGTCGCCGTCAGATTTATGAAGGCAAGGCCAAAATCCTCTATGAGGGGCCGGAGCCCGGGACGATCATCCAATATTTCAAGGATGATGCGACCGCGTTTAACGCGCAGAAACGCGGTACGATCAGCGGCAAAGGCGTGCTCAATAACCGCATCAGCGAGCATATTTTCACGCTGCTCGGCCACATCGGCGTGCCGACGCATTTCATCAAGCGCCTGAATATGCGCGAACAATTGATCCGGCAGGTCGAAATTGTGCCGATCGAGGTGGTCGTGCGCAATGTCGCGGCGGGCAGCATCGTCAAACGGCTGGGTGTCGAAGAAGGCACGCAGTTACCACGCACCCTTATCGAATATTACTACAAGGATGACGCGCTCGGCGACCCGCTGATTAGCGAGGAGCATATCGCCTGCTTCGGTTGGTGCAGCCAGGAAGAATTGCACGACATGCAGGATCTCGCGATCCGCGTGAATGACTTTTTATGCGGCATGTTTGGTAGCGTCGGCATTCGCCTTGTCGATTTCAAAATAGAGTTTGGCCGTCTGTGGGACGGTGAATGGTCGCGGATCATTTTGGCCGATGAAATCAGCCCCGATGGTTGCCGCCTATGGGACATGGTGACCAACGAAAAGCTCGACAAAGACCGTTTCCGTCAGGATTTGGGCGGCGAGGCAGAGGCCTATCAACAGGTCGCACGGCGGCTGGGCCTGATGCCCGAAGGCGCGGAATCCGAAGTGCTCGACCTCGACAGCCACCGCAAGAAAAAGGGTAAGTAAGCGCGGGCGCGCGAAGGGTGGAGCAGACTATCCCCCTCCCCCTTGTGGGGAGGGTTGGGGTGGGGGCCCAACAAAAATTCGCCAAGCAATTAGCTGTAAGATAACAACTCTGTGAGGAGCGAATTAAGTAAACTGGTATGTTTGGACGGCCACCGTAATTCTGCAATCTTTGAGCGCCACCTGCGATGACAGGCGGCGCTCAACATAAGGTTATGCTTTCAACAAGCCGTCACTCATCATCGCAAACTTAAATTGCGAAACAGCCAAATTATATGTGTGCTCACTTTTCGCTACTTTTTGAGGGTCAAACTGAGCCATTTCCAGCGCCATTTTATAGCCGCCGACAATGTCTTTGAAGTGCTTGTCTAGAAAGGCTTCGGGATCAGTTATCCATGTTACGCTTTTGTTGTTCACTTTCATCAAAGCGGTAAGCCCGTAAAACAAGGGCACCGCAAACCCGTCGGGAACTTTGTATTCCACTTCATTTTCGTAAAATGGCGTCAAAAAACTCCCCATTTTGACAGCATCGATCCGACCGAATTTCCCATTATTTTTATTATATGCCTCGGGTAAGGATTCAACAATCCAGTCAAAAAGCCAAGGCAGATCAACCAAAATATCGAGAGCACTGCCAATTGCAGTGCTTTTCAGCTCGTACTTTCCAACAGTCGTGCGCATTGAAACCCGTTCGTCTTCATACAACCTTTCATAGGCGACTGAACAAGCCCCTTTCCCGCTGTATATCTGAACCGGATTCACCCTATGCTGGCCATCCAAAAAACCATCTTCGGCAAGCACGTTTAGTGGTAGCCATGCCAAGGCGACCAAGTCCCGAACTTTGATGGACCGCTTTGTATCAGCATCCCACTCATTAGTTTTCCACTCTACTCTATTTGCCAAGTCATCCTCTGCATGCTCAAACCGGAGCTTGATCTCGTCATAAAGACCGCGTTGGTTTGCCTTGGCCTCCTGCGCAAGTTGCGCGTTGTTGTTTCTGGAAGCGCAAATATCAATGATCGCAATTTTGAACCTTGCAACCGTATCGTCCTCAGACTTTGATGGGATCAGCAGCTCGACCGGGATCAAGAAATTTTCGGTGTCTCGAATATTATTCAGCTCGGAGCGGTTATCATTCCAAGCTTCAAGCATTTCATCCCACTCTTTAATTTTTTTCCAGTTTTTTTCATCCATCACTTTGGAAAGGAAAAATAACCCAATCGACAACATATTGTGACCGCCGTCTAAAATGCCTTCGGACGTGGGATCGGAAAAATTCAACTGGTAGCGATTACGTTGTAACGCCTCATATGATGAAGTGCCGAGTAAGACACCTTTTGACTTAAAGTGGAACAAATCTGGCGATGCGTTCAGGGTATTTAAGATATCCGCAGTCACCTTGTTAACCTTTGGTCGACGCGGATTGGCATCAATTGCAGGGTTATCGAATAGCGCAAAGACATGGCGGCTTGGAACAAATCCAATTACGCGTGTGATATCGCCAGTCGTTTGCGAAGCAACTTCTTCAAAGCGGATTACATTATTTAAGGTATTTGTCATTTAACTGCCTTTCAAAAAAGGCAATGAAGACATGATTTTAGGGTGTATACAGCAGCGCAAAACTGTGCCGTTCTATTTCTTCTATAACCATGATCATTGCGGATCAATGTTTCAGTCACTATCCAGTGACTACGATGGTTATCGGCTTTTCTAGGGTAAAAGTCAATAGGTTGTTTTGAATTGCGGCCCCCTGCACTTCGTTTTGCCACGCCTCCCTCTCCGCGCCGCGCTTTCCTACAGGCATTGCGCCATGGTAAGCTGCGTGCTTGTTTCACGACTCCGGCTCCCTTCGACTTCGCTCAGGACATGCTTATGACATTGTCGAACGCCCACAAGGGGGGAGGGGGATATTCTCTTCTTCGCGGCTCTTGGCGTCTTCGCGTCTTGGCGTGAAATATCTTTCCTGTTCCCCTGCGAAGGCAGGGGTCTATCTCCGGCCTTATCAGCTGGACCCCTGCCTTCGCAGGGGAACAATAAAGAACGAACTGTATTAAGTTGATACCACAGCTCTGTAACCCGCAGACGGCCGTTGTTTCCCCGTGCGCGTCGCATCAACCAGAACCTCAGGGCGCATCTTCACACACGCGCCTCGGACGAAACGCGATATACGCGATGATTGAAAAGATACAGGGTTGCCACCGCCCCTAATCTTTGACGCGATATCCGCAGATGATGCCAAAGATGAAGGACGCAAACAGCGCGAGCTGAATCTGACCATCGGGATCGGACCAGCCAAACATCTGGTGGCCCCAGCCCCACAGGCCGATGAACATGGCGAGCGCAATCATACCCATGCCGCCGCGTATAACGCGTCATGGTAAAGAAATTGCTTATCGGGTGGATTGCAGGTTCCATTATCCCGGCGCAAAGGCTAGCGGAGCCGGACAGGCTATACGCAGGATGAAATGATGAAAGTGCAGGTGTTTGTCACGTTGAAACCGGGCGTGCTCGACCCACAGGGCCGCGCGATCCAGCATGCCTTAAGCGGGCTTGGCTTTGCGGGAGTTGCGGATGTTCGCGCCGGACGCTTCATAGAGCTGGAGCTGGCGGCGGGCGTGAGCGAGGCTGATGTCCGCGCGATGTGCGACAAACTGCTCGCCAACACCGTCATCGAAAATTACCGCATCACCGGGTTCGATTGACCATGACCGCCGCCGTCATCGTCTTTCCCGGGTCAAATTGCGACCGCGACATGGCGCGCGCGATCGAACTGGTTAGTGGCCGTGCGCCAAATATGGTGTGGCATGGCGACGCGGATTTACCGGCAGGGACCGACTTTGTCGCGCTACCCGGCGGCTTTTCCTACGGCGACTATCTGCGCTCCGGTGCGATGGCGGCGCGCAGCCCGATCATGGCGGCTGTGGTTGCTGCCGCCGCGCGCGGCGTGCCCGTGCTTGGCATATGCAACGGGTTTCAGGTGTTGACAGAGGCGGGGTTGCTGCCCGGCGCATTGATGCGCAACGCGGGGCTGAACTTTGTCTGCCGCGACGTGCCGCTGTGCGTGGAAAATAGCCAAAGCCTGTTCACCAGCCGCTATGCCGCTTACGAAGAAATCACCATCCCCGTCGCGCACCATGACGGCTGTTATTTTGCCGATGATGATACGCTCGACCGGATCGAGGACGAAGGGCGCGTAGCGCTGCGTTATCTCGATAGCGTCAACGGGTCGGCCCGCCAGATTGCGGGCGTTTTGAACGATGCGGGCAATGTGCTGGGCATGATGCCGCACCCGGAACGGTGCGTCGAGGATGCGCATGGTGGCCGTGACGGGCTTAGGCTGTTCGAGGGGTTGCTAGCGGTTTTAGCGTAAATCGGTCGCGCTAGACCTTAGCCTTAAACGGGGAAAAATCGGTCCCTTCGTCATAGAGGTCTATTCCTTCGCGGCGTTTTAGCGCGCCGACGGCAACATAGGTAACGGGGGTCAGCGCCGCTTCCCACGCGACCTTGAGCGCCCAATTGGTCGCCATCACCATCAACAACTGTTCATCTGACCAGACGCCCCAGAAGGCTATGGGATAGAATATCAGGCTATCGATGCCTTGGCCGAATATAGTCGAACCGATGGTGCGGCTCCACAACATCCGCCCGCCCGTCCATATTTTCATCCGCGCCAGGACATAGGAGTTGACGAACTCACCCGCCCAAAATGCGGTGATCGAGGCGATGACGATGCGCGGCACCTGGCCGAACACCGCTTCATAAGCGCCCTGCCCGCCCCAGCCCGGCGCGGGCGGCATCGCCACCACTGCCCAGCTCATGAAGGCCAGGAACAGCATCGCGCCAAAGCCAACCCAGATGGTGCGGCGCGCGCGGGCATAGCCATAAACTTCGGTCAATATGTCGCCAAGCACGTAACTGACCGGGAAAAACAGGATTCCCGCCCCGAACACATAGCCGTGAAATTGGCTGAGCTTGGCCGCGCCAATGACGTTGGACAAGAGCAATACCGCAACGAACGCGGCCATGACGATGTCATAATAGCGCAAGGGCCGGTCGGCGATGGAATTGGCACTGGTGTGCGCGGGTGTGGTATCATGCGATGTGGTCATGCGCGCACTCTATCCTTGTTTGCGGGCGACGCAAATATCGCTAGAGGGCAGTGACTGTGCGTCCGTAGCTCAACTGGATAGAGCATCGGACTTCTACTCCGGCGGTTGCAGGTTCGAATCCTGCCGGGCGCACCAGTTTCGGCTAATCCAGCGCCAGCACCCGCATCGCCAGCACTGCAAAGGGCGTCGCCATGGCCATCAACGTGCCGAGCGGCAGGCGCATTTGGCCAATAGGCTCGCCAGCATCGCCCACGGGCTTGCGCGCAAAGTGCATCAATGCCACCGCAATCCCCGCCAACGCCGCAAGCAGCAGCACGAGCGGCAATACCGCCCAGCCGACCCATGCGCCAATCGCGCCAAGCAACGGCGCATCGCCGCCGCCAAGGCCATCGCGTCCACGCAGCGCACGATAACCGAGCGCGATGAGCGCCAGCGCCGCAAAACCACCCGCCATCCCGATCACGCGGTCGATGAGCGACGCATCCAGTCCCAAAGCCGCCATAGCAACACCGCCGAATATGAGGCCGCTCACCGCCAGAATGGCACTCAATGCGTGTGGCAACCACCAATTCCGCGCATCGAGCCAGCCAAGCAGCAGCAATTGCCAGCCGAAAAGCGCAAGTGCCGCGCCTCCTAGGTTGGGTATGAAAGCCAGCGCAACGCCGCCAATGATTGCCGCCACCGATTCGATAACGATATGTGCCCCCGCAATCTTCGTGCCGCATGTTCGGCAACGCCCACGCAAGCCCAACCAGCTGACCAACGGCACGAGATCAATCGCGGTGAGGGTTCGCCCACAGCCATCACAGGCCGAACGGCCATGCATTATGCTGCGCCCCTCTGGCCAGCGCAGCGCCAGAGTTGCGATGAAACTGCCAAAGATAGCGCCAGCCACCACTCCCAAGCCAGTAGCGAGATAGGGCGGCAGAGTGAGCGATGCGAGGCTCAGAATCGCCCCCGCATCGTCATGCCAAAGCCATCATTGGTCGCGGTCAACCCAGCGGCAACAAGAGCGGCGGCGAGAATGGGGTCGGGGCTGCGGATGCTAAGCTGTGCGGTGTAGCTGCCGTCCTCGCTTACCGACAGATTGATCCGTTCCATACCCGACTGACCGACCAGCGGCACGAGCATTGCGCTGCCCCGGCATGTTGCATCGCCAGAAAGGCCATGGCGCAGATCAAGTCCAGCAATATTGAGCGCAAGGTTGACCTGCACCCGACCGCTGGCTTTGCTGCACCGACCATTGGCAAAGCGCGCGGAAAAATCGTCGAAACGCATAGCCTCGATCGGCGGTGAAAATCCATACACCGCGCCGCTCAGATGGTCGAGAGAGCGTCCGCCAAGCCCCGTTGCGATAGCTCCAGAAAACGGCTCTCCCGCACCTTCGCTGCGGTGAAAGGACAGGCGTGCCCGCCCGGTCAATAATGCCAGCGGGTCAAGCCCCATATCGAGCGAGCCAAGGCCTAGCTCACCGATACGCACCTGCTCCGCTCGTCCGCCCCAGACGGTGCCGCTGACGTTACGCGAAGAAATGCTATCCGAACCCGCCATCGCCAATGCCATGCGCAGCGGGAAAAACAGGATCAGCATAGCGATTGCTACGATGGTCAGAAATGTCCATATCCGCCAATTCATTGCACCCTCCGTAACGTCGCAGTTAGCGCAACGGTGCCATTGGCATTGGGGCGGATAGATAATTCGGAAGATAGGATTCCTTGCGTTTCCAATGTGCCAAGCCAGGTGAACAGCGCCGGGGCAGTCGCGCTAGCAATCGCGATGCTCGCTTGATTATCGCCAACTGCATTGTTGTGTGAGAGGGTGAAGCCCTGTTCCGCCGCTGATTGCGATAGGATGAGATCAAGGCGTGTTGCCGATGACGCCGCAGGTCGCGCCCCGCGCGCTTGCAGCGCCAGGTATTCATCTACGCGCGCCGCAATTCCCGCGTGACGTTCAACCGCAACGGCTTGGCTTTCACGCATGGAGTCCACTGCTCCGACCAGTGGCTGCCACACCCCAAGCCAGCCGATGACCATCACCACCGCCAACCCCAGAATGCTGATGACAAAGCGATCACGGGGCGAATGTGCCGCCCACCACAGGCGAATGCCCTCAATCATGGCGCGCTCCTCATGGTCATGTCCGTCAGAGCGCGTCCGTCACTGCCCGCGCGGGGCGGGGCGGTCACGCGATAGCCAGCAGACTGAAGCGCGATCAGCACCACGTTGATGTCCTCGTTGCGCGGCGCAGCCAATGTGACACTGAGCACGCCGTCGCCATGCCACGCCAGCGCATCGATGGCGACGGTGGGTGCGCTCTCAATCGCGTTGGTCAATGCCGCTAATGGTGTAGAAAGCAGCGCGCCTCCACCGCCCAGCGCCGCAAGTTTCGTATCGAGCGCACTGTTGACCTGCTCGATCGCTGGGGTGGGGGACAGAATACGGCTCGCTGCGCTGAGCGATTGTTGGTTCAATGCCAATGTATCGCGGTAAAGTTTGACCCATTGCACCAGCGGTATCGCCAGCGAGACGAGCAGGATGGCGGCGGCGAGTTTAGCCATGAGAGCAAGGCGGCTTGTGTCGAACAGCGGTCCAGTGCGCCGCGCCCATTGGCCAGTTAGCAATTCGGCTGGAGGTTCATCGCACGCCGCCACAATGGCACGTTCGATTGTCTCTTGCGGAACATCGATAATGGTTGTTTCGCCAATAAGCGCTGCAACCAACGCAGGTTCAGCGACAAAGGCGTTGCGGCTGGTGCGGACGAGGCTTTCGGGGCCGATGGCGGCGCGTCTGGCTTCGTTTTCTCCACCCTCAATCAAAAGCGGAGCCGGAACAATGCTGTCAAAGGCAAGGCCATGCGCCGCCGCCCAGTCTCGCCACTCCTGCATCGCACCATTGGTAACGCTGACGAAATTACCATCGCTCGCCATTACAACATGAAGCGCGTCGGCGACGAACAACCCATCGGCAGCGATGGTCCGCCGAGCCACGGCGGTGGCTTGCTTTGGCCCTAACGCGGGGAGATCGAGCCGATGCAGCCCAATCGCGCTAGTTGGCGCAATGGCGATCAAATGGACCGCGCGGCTGGGCGCAGCGCCCCCCCGGCTCGGATTCAGCCAATCTATGCGGCTACCCGCCTCCACGACTTGGCCACCGATAATCCGCCACCAAAATGCACAGCCGTCGTCAACCGCTCCTGTTGGAGGTAACGCAATCGCAATGGCATTGTCCGATTTCACTTGAGCTTCATCCTCATGCTTCCGGCCCCCACGCACGCCGCACAATGCGAGCGGACTGATTCGCGTCACCTGCATCGATCAGACTGCTGACGCTCAATGTAACATTATCAACGGTAATGCGAGTACGCAGCCGGAACCAGCGCGTCGTCAACCTTACCTGAGACGCGGCATCACCCGTAGGCGGAGTGCCGTCGTTTGTTGCCCCCTGCCAGAATCGTTCGATCCGGCCATAGCCATTTGCGGGGCGCGATGCGATATGCGCACGTGCGCGGGCTGGGTCAATTTTGCCGGGTAGCAGCATCTGCACTAGCGGTGCCTGTTCGGGCAATAGCGTGTTGGCGTTAATCGGCGAGAGGTCGTTGGTTGGCAAGGCGCACAACCACGGTGCCAATCGCGACCAATGTGCCGGGGTTACACCCGCCATCGACCGGATTTCAGATGCGTCGGTCAGCGGGCGGTCCCCCGTGCGATAGGGCGGGCTGGCATTGGCATAGGCCGCGTCCTCCGCACCGCCGCTCGCTGCATTTTGGTCGGCGTCGATCCAGTCCCCCGCAGACCCGGCGATACGCGCAGCCCCTTCACGCGGGAGGCCAAGAGCCAGCATAAGCGTCATGAACTGTTCAATGGCGAGTGGGCGCTGGGACGATCCGCCAACGGTAGAATCGGCAACGAGGCTGTTGAGGTTGAAGCAATTACCGCTGTCGCTCAGCCGCAATTCGGCACTCCCACCATTGGGTAGGGGGAGCGTATAGGGGCGATCAAGCCAATTGCCCTCCAACGTCACTTGGCTGCGCGACCCTGCAATCAGCGTATCGATGCGCCGCAGCGCCAGCGCCTCTGCCGCCAGTTGAAATTGCCGCGCCTGGTCCATCGCGTTGCTGCTTTGCGCCAACCGTGCCGCCAGCGTTAGCCGCTCGATAGCGCCCGCAGAAACCACTGCCATCACCGCTACGATCAACAGGACCGTGAGCAAGGCCGCGCCGCGTTCGTGGCATCGGAGGATGCGCGGGGTCATGCTGGTGGCAGGCCATCTGGGGCGACAAGAAATAGTATCGTCAACGGCGCTTGCCCTGTGCGGGTTATGCTAAGCTCCACCGCGCGCGGCAAGCGATCGGGACGGTCGGGGGCCCAGACTTCGCTCCAGCCGCCTTCCGCACTGCGATACCGCCAACCAAGCGATGCAACACTGCGGACGATGATAGCGGGTTCGCCGCTCGTTTCACCGTCGATGCGACCCTCGCCATCGCGGACCAGATTGTTGCCGTCCAAGCGATAGGTTGCACGCATAACTCCGGCTTCGCTGCCAGTGCCTTCGCTGGCTGAAACGACGCTCATCATGGCGGCGCTGCCCGACAGTGCGGGGCGCAAACTGCCATCGGGCGCGCGGGTCGGGCGCGGCTGGGCGGCGAGCAGTTCGGATGCGAGCAGCGCGCGCAGGCGAGTAATCCCGCTGGCGTCGGTCAATTGATGAGAAACGGCCATTTGCGTGTCGATGCTGGAGCGGAGCAGCATCACCCCTGCGGTCGAAACAATCGCAAAAATGCTCAGCGCGACGATCATTTCGACGAGCGAGAAGCCGTGTTCGGCAGATCGCCAAGAAGGCGTGAAGCCGTGTTCGGCGGAACGCAAGGAGGACGAGAAGCCGTTCTCTGGGCATGATAGGCGCGTCATCGGGCGGGCCGTATCGTGGTCAGCGTGGCGCGCCCTTCTCCTGCTCCATTGACGCCTATGTCGATGCGCAGCAAGCTGGGATCGGCGGTTGCGGCGACCCGCGTATCGACGCGCCAAGCCATCCCGCCGTTAGTGACGCTGGCGCTGCTCGCGCCGATGGTTGGCGGCGCGGGGTCGCTCAGCAATGTCGTGACACCATTATTGGCGACTATTTGTGCAACCGCATTGCTGGTTAGTGCGGCGGTCGAACGCGAAGTAAAGGCGTCGAGCCGAACTAGGGCCAGCGCGGCTATAGCCAGCACTGACAATGCGACCAGCATTTCTAGGAGCGTGAAGCCGTGTTCGGCGAAACGCCATGAGGACGGGAAGCCGTTTTGCCGCGTCATTGTCATTCGACCACCACATCGCCAGCAGCGTCCACGCGGACACTGGCGCTGTCATCGCCCGCCGTCAGATCAACGCGTAGCGCACGGTCGGGCAAGCCGACACGGTTGAAGGATATGCGCGCTTGGCTAGCGCCATTGACCGACACGGCGGTGCCCGCGTCCCAATCGCGCGGGGCCAGTCGCCCTTCATCCAAAGGTTGCCATTGCCCATCGCGGCGCTGTTCGAAACCGAAACCCGATGCTGTGACCCACAGGCCCAGCCCGCGCCCTTCGATTACCGATCGGTCGCGCAATACCGCGACGCGTGCGGCAAAGCGTGCGGCTTGGTGTTCAGCATTGGCCCCGCCGGGACCGATGGTCAGGATAACCGCCGTCGCCGCGAGCGCAAGGATAGCGAGCACCACCATCATTTCCACAAGCGTGAAGCCGTGTTCGGCGAAACGCCTTGGGGACGTAAAGCCGCGCTCAGTTCTCTCCGCCATAAATGTCCGCATTCTCATCATTACCACCGGGTGCGCCATCGGCCCCCAGCGAATAGATAGCAAAGGGTGCGCCGTCAGGGGCGGGCGCGGCGAGTTGATAGGGTCGGCCCCACGGATCTTCGGGTAGGCGGCGAATATAACCGCCCCGGCGATAGCGGCTGGGGTCGGTAAGGCCGGCAGGGGGTGTGCGCAAAGCCTCCAACCCGTCACCGCCCGACGGATAGGCCAGATTGTCGAGGCGATATTGCTCCATTGCCGATTCCATCGTCGCAATGTCGGCGCGCGCCTTGGTCATCATCGCGCGGTCTTGGCTGGGTAGCACATTGATGAGGACGATGGTTGAGAGCAGTCCGATGATGAACAGCACGACCATCAATTCGGTCAGCGTGAAGCCGTGTTCGGCGGAGCGCACTGAGGAGGGGAAGCCCGCTTCATGGGTGTAGGGATGGCGGCTACGTTTCACATCAGGCTCCGGTCAGTTGCTGGAGTTGCAGGATCGGCAACAATATGGCGAGGATGATAAGCGCGACGATGACCCCCATCACGACGATGATGAGCGGCTCGAGCAAAGCCATCGCTGTGCTGGTGAATCGGTCGAACTCGCTTTCCAGATAATCCGCCGCGCGTTCGAGCATGGTGTCGAGCCGCCCGCTGCTTTCGCCGCTAGCGGTTAGATAGATGAGTAAAGGCGGGAACAGAGCGGCGCTGCGCATCGCGGCGGACAGGCTGCCGCCGCTGCGCACATTGTCGCGGACATTGGCGGTCGCGCCCGCCAGCACGCTATTGCGAATGGTCGGGATGGTCAGGCTCAGCCCCTCGACCAGTGGCAGGCGGCTGGCGACCATGGTGCCTAATGTGCGGGCAAAGCGCGCGGCGTGAAGGTTGCGGATCAACCTCCCGAGTAATGGCAAGCGCAATAGCCAGCCATCAAAGACGAGGCGTGGACCGGGACGGCGCAGCAGCCATGTGCCGGCCACACCAGCTAAGCCGATGCCCATCAGCGCCGCCCACCACCAATTTGCGGCAAAGCCCGATAGCGCGATGATAATGCGGGTGAGCAGCGGCAATTGTTGCCCCACCGTGTCGAATTGCTCGACCACCTTTGGCACTACCCAGATCATCAGCGCCGCAATAACCGCCAGCGCAACAAACGCCAGAACGACGGGGTAGGCGAGTGTGGCGATCAATTTGCCGCGCACCTCCGCCTGTCGTTCGAGTAATGCGGATAGCCTTTCCAATATGGTGCCCAGCGTCCCAGAACTCTCGCCCGCAGCGACCATCGCACGATAGAGGGGCGGGAAAGATTTTGGCTCGCGCGCCATCGCGTCGGCTAGGCGGCGTCCCTCGACCACCCCGCCATGGACGGCAGTGATGATAGTGCGAACGTGGGGCGCTTCGGATTGGCGCGCGGTAGTGCGCAGCGCCTCCTCCAGCGGGCTAACCTCGCTCAACGTCGCCAATTGCCGCGTGAACAGCGCCAGCTCGCGCGGGCTAAGCTTGGTTCGCGTCAGGCGAAGCAGCGGGGCCTTGGTTTGCGCCGAGCCACCAGGCGCACATTCGACGACGTAGAGCCTGCGCCCCACCAACTTGATTTCAGCAGCGACGCGATCATCGGCGACAATTGCCCCGCGCTTTTCACGCCCCTCAGCGTCGATGGCGAGATAGCGAAACTCAGTCAAGGCTCACCTCCGCCTCTGGCTCATCATGGCGGGTGATGCGAATCGCCTCTTCTGCCGTAGTTTCGCCGGCGATGACCATTGCGCGTGCCCGTGCACCCAGAGTCGGTGTTGCAGCAAAAGCGTGCGCCGCAATCGCCGCTTCGTCGGTACCGTCGTTAATCATCGCGCGCAGCACATCGTCGATGCGGATTGCTTCGAACACGCCGATGCGCCCGTCATAACCGCTGCCGTTGCATGCCTTGCACCCGGCTGCGCGCCATGTTGTTGTGCCAGCGGCGACGCCCAATGCGCGGGCGAGGGCGGCGTCGGCAGGAACGGCCTCTCGGCAATCTGGACACAGTCGACGGACCAGCCGCTGCGCAACAACCGCACGTAATGAGGATGCTATGAGGAACGGTTCGACCTTCATATCGCGCAGCCGTGTGATCGCACCAATCGCGTCATTGGTGTGGACGGTCGAGAGAACAAGGTGCCCGGTCAGCGATGCCTGCACCGCAATGTCGGCGGTTTCGCGATCGCGGATTTCACCGACTAGCACAACGTCGGGGTCTTGACGCAAGATCGCGCGAAGGCCCGCCGCAAATGTCAGACCGACCTTGGGATTGACCTGTGTCTGCCCGACGCCATCGACCGCATATTCGACCGGATCTTCGACGGTCAGGATATTCCGGCTGCCATCATTCAATGTTTTGAGAGCCGCATAGAGCGTGGTCGTCTTGCCAGACCCCGTTGGCCCGGTGACTAGGATGATACCGTTGGGCTGAGCCAGCGCGGCGCGCAGCACCGTATCGGCATCGCCGGTCAGACCAAGTTCGTCGAACGAAATCCCCGCATTTTCGCTGTCGAGCAGGCGCAGCACCACCCTCTCGCCGCCGCGTGCGGGCAAAGTGGAGACGCGTGCGTCGATCATCCGCCCACCCAGCGTCAATGATATGCGGCCGTCCTGCGGCACGCGGCGTTCGGCGATGTCGAGCCGCGCCATAACCTTTATCCGGCTGACCAGAACGGGGGCAACATGCGGCGGCATCCGCAACACTTCGCTGAGCACACCGTCAATCCGCATCCGCACCACCAGTGCGCTTTCATAGGGTTCGATGTGAATATCCGACACACCTTGGCGGGCGGCGTCGGCGATAATGCCGTTAATCAGGCGGATCGCGGGGGCGTCATCGGCACTACCCAGCAAATCCTCCGCTGTTGGCAGGTCGCTCGCCAATATGTCGAGACTATCTTCGCCGACGGCGATTGCGCCAGCCATCGCAGCGCTCGAATCCATCGCGTAACGCTCGGCGAGCAGCGCGTCGAAAGCATTAGGTTCAATGCGCACCGCACTCATTTCGCGCCCTATATATCGGCGCAGTTCGATGAGTATCGCAGGGTCGGCCCCGTCGCGCAGCGTCACCTTTGGCGCTCCACTGTCATAAGACAACAACACACCGTGCCGTCTGGCAAAAGCATAAGGGATGTCGGCCATAGCCACCATGGTCATCAGCCCTGTGGCGGCGGCGGAGCGGCGCTGCTCGTTGGCGGCGGAGCCGCAGTGCTCGGCGGGATGGCAGCGCTGTCCACGCTGCCATCGGGCGCGCGCAATGCGGGAAGATCAGCCGCGCCAATCACCACATCGTCGGCTTGCGGCGCGGCATTGGGCGGGGCGATGCCCAGATAGTCGCGGACCAGCAGGTCGATCTCCGGCTCTGCTTCGGGGTTACGGCGCAATTGTTCGGCGCGGATGATATTGTAACGCTGCGCGGTCATTGCGGCATTGTCCGACGCATCGGCGAGGATGGTCGGGCGGATGAACACCATCAAATTGGTCCGCGCGCGGCTGCGCGACCGCGAGCGAAACAGTTCGCCGAGGATCGGAATGTCGGACAGCAAGGGGATGCGCTCGATCGTCTCGCGCTCATCATCGTTGAGAAGCCCGCCGATGGCGAGGATTTGCCCATTGTCAGCGGTCAGCACGGTTTCGAACAGCCGTTTGTTGATGATGAGGTCGCTGGAGCGGCTGTTGACCGGCCCCGCCACGCTCGACACCTCTTGGCTAAGATATAGCTTGATTTCACCGCTGGCATTTATCTGTGGTGTCACCGTCAGCTTGATGCCAACCTCTTCGCGCTGAACGGTGCGGAACGCGCGGTCAAAATTGTCACCCAGCGCTTCGCCCGTGGTAATCGGCACTTCCTGCCCCACCAGAAACCGCGCTTCGCTATTGTCTAGGGTGACGATGTGCGGGGTCGCGAGCAGGTTGCTATCGGTGTCGGACTGCACCGCATTGATGATCGCACCGAATATGGTGTTGCGGCCAATGTCGCCCGCAAAGCCCGCAAAGCCCCCGGTCGCACCGATGACCGACGCCGCTGCTGCGTCCTGTATCGCACTGCCGAACGGGTTGCTGTTGGTGGTGGTAACGATATTGCCGTTGATCGTCGTCGTCTGCCGTGACAATTCATAGCCCGCTGCGGCTGCGCCGATCGTGAAAATATTGGGGTTGGCGTTGGAATAATTGGTCCCCGCGAACGGTACATTTTCACCGCCAAGCAGGAATTGCACGCCCAATTGCCGCGCGGCATTGTCGCTAATCTCGACAATCACCGCCTCGACCAGCACTTGCTGGCGGCGGACGTCAAGCTGGCGGATCAGCTCGCCCAGCATCCGCTGCACATCGGCATTGGCGGCGACGATGATGGCGTTTGCCCCCTCGTAGCGCGTGACAATGGCGGGGCCGCGATTGGCGATGGTGCCGCGCCCGCCCGTCGCTGTGCTGGATGTAGTAGAGGCTGCGACAGGTCTGGCAGCTGCGTCCCCGGCGCCGCCTGCGGGCGGCGCAGCGGCGTCGCTGGACACAGGGTCGCTGCCGCCACCCACCAACTGTTGCAGCGTCGGGAGCAACCGCGCTGCATCGGCATGGTCGAGCCAATAGACGCGGATTTCGGCGGCAGACGCGGCGCGCGCATCAAGCTCGATTGCCAGCGCGGCGAAACGCTCGACCGACCCGGCATCACCGCGAATGGCGATGCTGTTCGATGCGTCAAACGCCGCGACGCTAACTCCGCCAGCGGCAGGCGCGCCATTGGCGGCGGCAGCGCTGGCGCCCAATTGCTGGAGCGACGCCGCCATTTCGCGTGCGCCCGCGTTGGTTAAGTGGATGAGGCGGGTGGCGGTGGCGTCGCGGTCGATTGATTGCACCAACGCGCGCACGCGGCGGACATTGTCGGCAAAATCGACGATGACCAGAGAGTTGGCGTTGCGATTGGCGGTGACGGATCCCTGCGCGCTGACCAGCGGGCGCAATGTTTCGACCGCCCCGGCCGCGTCGATATAGCGCAGACGGACGACTTCGGTGACGAGCTGGTTATTGGCGACGCCGCGCGACCCGATAGGGCTGGGCTGGGTCGCTGCGCCCTCGACGGGTTGGATACGGTAACTGCCGTTCTGCAGCGGGATGGCGATCAGGCCATTGGCGCGCAGCGTGGACAGGAAAATCTCGAAATATTCTGCGCGAGACAATGGCCGTTCGGTGACAACCGTCACGCGGCCCTGTACCCGGCCATCGACAACAAATGTCCGCCCCGTCACCCGCGCAGCATCGGCGATGAAGGCGCGAATGTCGGCGTCGCGGACATTGAGCACATGCTGCGCCATCGCAGGTTGCGCATAAGCAACGATTGCCGTGGCGGCCAATATCGCAGCGCGTAGGGGGTTAAAGGATGTCATGGGGTGTTGTTCTCATGGAGTGGATTGCGGAATGGTGATAGCGATGGGGATGGTCCCCGCGCCGCGTTCAACGGACAGGCTGAGCCGCGCGCCGGGGGTTAATTGACTGGAAAGCGCCGAAAGATCCGACGGCGAAGCTATCGGGCGGCCATTGATGCTGCGAATGATGTCACCGCTTCGAAAACCCGCCGCCTGAAAGGCGCTGCCGTCACCCGTTTCGCGCACGATGATGCCGGTGACGCGGTTCCCCTCGGTGCGGGGGGTAAAGCCGATCCCGGCACGCAAGCTGGCGGGGCTTAACGGTATGGCTGGGCTGATGGCCGCATTGGTTGCCATTGGCGTGGAGGTGGTGGCAGGTGTGTGCGCAATGGTTGCTGCGGTTCCAGCCGCTGCACCTTGGGTTTGATCGAGGTAAAGCAATTCGCGCCGCCCACCATTGTCAATCTCGACATGGTCGAAATGAACCGCCGCAAGGCGAACCCCGGTCTGGATTTCTTCGCCGACGCCAATGCTGTTCTGCACGCCGTCCTCCGCCGCAATAATCGCAGAGCCTGTCCCCGCGCCCTCGTTAATCCGGATGCCGAACAGTTGCAGCGGCAGTCCGGTAACATTGCCCGGCCCCGCATCCGCGCTGGCAAGGCTGCGGTAAAAGGGATCGACACGCGCGAACAGCGCCGCGCGATCCTCAGGCGAAAGCGTCGCGGGCTGTGCCGGTGCCCAATTGCCGACCGCGCCAACGGGGGTGATTACGACATAGGCCAGACGCACGATTTGAATGATCAGCGCCGCCGCGAGCAACGACAGCAACGCGCCCGCAGGTCCGCGCCGAGCCACTGCGCTCCACGCGCGGCGTGGCAGCCCATAGATCGACTCGGCAAGTGATGCGCTACTCATGGCCTTCGTCTGGCGTTTTGGCATCATTGGCGCAAGTGCCCAAGCCTTAGAATGTCAGCGTCGCACCCAAGGTCACGGTGGTGCCGAGGTCATAGCGATTGAGGTAAATGCGGTTCGCGCCCGATTGTTGCAGTTCCTGATATTGCCGTCCGGTGAGGTTGCGCGCCTCCAGCTTCAGGCCCAGCTCTTGCCCGAACAGTTGCACATTTTGCCGCGCGACAAAATCGAGCGAAAATCCGGGGTGCTCCTCGACGTCCGGCTGACCGGATGGGCCACGACTGGTGACGCGCGGGCTCGCATAAGTGACGAGCAATGTCTGCTGCGAACCTGTTTCTATATCCTCCAGCCCCAATTGCAGGTTGACGAGATGGTCCGATTGCCCCGTCAGCGGCGCGCCGTCCAAAAAGAAATCGCTGGCGACCAGATTTTGCCCATTGATGACGGTCACGTCGCCCGCCGCCACTTTGATCTGCGACTGGGTGTAGGTGTAGTTGGCAACCAGCACAAATCGGCGATTGGCCCAAAATGCGCCGTCCCAGCCATCAGTGTTGAAATATTTCTGTAGTTCGACCTCTGCGCCGTATAGGTCTGCACTGGGCGCATTGGCGAAGCTGCTATTGACGCTCGAATCCGAGATAGAGGTGAAGGTTTCGATGGGATTGTCGATCCGTTTGTAAAATCCGGCGAGGGTGAAGCGCTGATCGCGCGCGAAATACCACTCGTAACGCGCCTCCCCGTTCCACAACATGCTGTCGGTCAGCGACGGGTTGCCACGGAACAGGCGGTTTGATTCGGGGTCTTGATAGACTTGCGCCACTAGTTCGCGGAATTGCGGACGGGCGATGGTGCGCGATCCGTTGATACGGATTTGCATGTCGGGCGCGGCTTCCCATGTCAGAGTCAGCGCGGGCAACCAATAATTATTATCAAGGTTGGTCGCGGCAATCGCGCCTGCGCCCGTGCCGAACAGGTCAATCGGAACAACGGTCTGAAGCGCGTCCTCATAGCGCAAACCCGCATTGAGCGTAACGCCCTCGACCAGCTGCGCCTGTAGCTGTGCATAGCCCGCATGGGTGGTCAGGTCGGCGGCAAAGGCGGCGGTGCCGTCCTGCGCCGATGTTTCGAGCAAATTGATGTGGAACAGCTGGATCGTCGCATCGGACAACAGATAATCCGGGCGCAATTGCGTTACGGCGACGGGCAGGTTTGATGCGCGGAACTGGAATGCGCGGCGCACCGATGCACGCGATGTGCCAACATAGGCATAGCCGATGGTTCCCGTAATATGTGATGCCAGTTCATAGGAGGCGTCAACGCCGCCGGACCACAAATCTTCGTTCAAATCGGAAAAGGCGATGGTGGCGTCGCCCTTGTTACCGCCAAGATCATTGACGAAGCGGTCGCCAGTAGGGTCTTGGGTAGTCGGCAAATTGGTGCGCACATAGGTAAAGCCGCGCTCATAGGGGGCTTCGCGCTGCGAATTGGCATAGCTGCCGCGAAAGTCGAGGTCGAGCAGGCCAAAGTCGAACTCGCCAACCAGCTGGGTGTTGATAAGTTGCCGTTCATACCAAGCACTGTCTTGGCGCAGGATGTCGCGGCCCGATGCATTCTGGTCGGTGCCAAGGCCAAGCCGCGCTTGTTTGAGGGTGTCACGGATAAACAAGCTGGTCCAGCGCAGGCGGTGTTCGCCAAACTCTGCGCCGACCCCCAGCATGGCGTTGGCGACGACGCGGTTATCGGTGATGACGCGCTGGAAACTGCTTTGCGGGTCGCCCGACAGATCGTCGTTGACCGAGCTTTGCTGGAGCGTGTCGCGGGTGCGCCATTTGTTCGAAAGACCCGCCGTGGCGATGAGGCCGACGCGGGCGTCGCCAATGTCGAACGACGCGCCGCCCGTGACATTGCCAGAAAAATTGACGGGGAGGTTGGTGTTGCTCTGCAGCAGGCTGGTCGATGCATTGGCGAACTGCATGGCGATGGCACCAAGCTGCGCCGCGCTGAAATCGGCGCCCTCAAGGATCGGCTTGCCGCTGGCAAAGGCGGCGGCGAGCAGCGGCGGCACAGCGCGCGATCCATCGTCAAAGCCGCTCCAGTCAGTCCGACTGCCATAATAGGTATAGCCCAATTGCCCTGTGGTTTCGCTGTCATAGCCAATGCCGCCGCCGATGGTCAGGAAGCTCTCGTCGGGAATCGCGCGGGTCGTGAGGTTGACAACACCGCCGCCAAATTCGCCCGGAAAGTTGGCGGAATAGCTTTTCTGCACCAATGTCGAGGCGATCAAATTGGTCGGGAATAAATCGAGCGGGACGACGCGGCGCAGCGGTTCGGGGCTGGGCAGCGGCGACCCGTTGAGCAACGCCAGCGAATAACGGTCGCCAAGACCGCGCACGAACACATAGCCATTGCCGACGATGCTGAGGCCGGTGACGCGCTGCAACGCACCCGCGATGTCGCCTTCGCCCGTGCGGGCAATGTCGGCGGTCGATAGCACGGAAACGACTTGCGCGGTCGAGCGCACCGCGTTGGGAGAAAAGCGACCGCGCACAATGATGTCGCCATTGTCAGCGCCGGGGATCGAAACATCGGCAGCGTCGCTACCGCCGCTTTCTTCGGCAGGAACCGCTGTGGCATCCGGGGTATCTGACTGAACCGTCTGGGCATGCGCGGCGGGCGACACCAGAGCAGTGGTGAGCAGCAGCATAGGCAGTAACGGTTTCATGGATAGTCCCCTCTTGGGCGGTCGGTCGATAGCAAAGGCTGAAAAATGGGGCGGAGCGTATTGGGTGCACTCCGCCCTTAAGTTCAGGGAGAGCTTAAGTGGTCGGGATCAACGTGCAGGCTTTGCTGCTGGTGCCGAAATCCGCCGTCGATGAATTGCACGTCCAGCTGGCATACCAAGTGTCGCTGCCGTCTTTGACCGCACCGATATAATTGGTGGCGGTGAAGAAGCTGCTGATCGGACCTGCGTTGAACGCACTTACCGCCGTTTCGGTCGCACCGTTGATGAACAGGCTGACCAGCGACGGGGTATAGGCAGCACTGTTGTTGGTCCCAGCGGTAAAGATGGTCTGCACCGCAGCATCGGTTACGCCGCCTGAGCCATAAAATGGCCGTGCGCCGCTGCACTGCATCTGCACCGAGTTGAACTTAGGCGGCCCAAGCTCGTCGGTCGCCGCCCCGGCGGCCTGTGTCGTTGTCACACTGTTGATGCGCACACAGGGCAGGCCCGCACCCAATACCACGCCGTTCGAAAGGTTATAATCGGCACCGCCACGGATCAGCATCACTGCACCGTTGGATGCGGCGCCATTACGCTGGATGAAGGTGAAGTTGGTCAGGTTGACCGACTGGCGCGGCACCGCATTTTCATTGCCGTTCGAATCCGCCTCGATCATCGAATCGCCAACCGCACCGCCAGCGCGCTGGACCGCGATGACATATTGGATATTGCCCTTATACCCGACATCAGTGTCGAGATTGTCATCCTCCGCCCCGGTGATGACCACATGTTTCATGTTAAGCCGACCGCCGAAAATTTCGATGCCGTCATCGGAACTGTTGTGCGACTGGATATGGTCGATCTGGGTGCCGCTGCCGACACCGCTTGGCGTCAGGCTCTGTAGTTCCTTGTCAGCCGACAAGACAAAGCCCGAATAGCGGAACTGGACATAGCTCATCCGGCCCGAATTGTCGGCTGGCTGCGCACCGCCATAGAGCGCGTTCGATGTCCCTTCGGTATCGCGTTCGCACGCCACCGTGCCTTCGGCTGCGCCCGGCGCAAGGCAATCGGTAATCGGTGCGCGCCCTAACAGGACGACCCCGCCCCACAGCTGCGATGTCTGGTCATCTGCGGTGCCGACGACATTGCCGCGTCCGGTAAAGATGATCGGCTGGGTCGGCGTGCCGATGGCGTTGATGCGGTTGCCACGATTGACGACCAGATAGGATACGCCCGTCGCGCCAAACACGGTGACGCCGGGGTCGATGGTCAGCGTCACATCAACATTGGTGCTGACCGCGCCCTGATCCGACCCGACATCGACGCGGCCGGGCAGCGAATAGAGCACGCCTGCGACCTTGGGAATCGCGGTCGAAGCGGTAAAGCGCGCGGGGAAGGCGCAGTTGCGCCAAGCGCCCTGCGGTCCGCTGATCGTGCCAAGGTCGCTCAGTTGCGCAGCGCCGGCGATGGCGGGGCAAGCGGCAGCGGGAGTAACCGTGGTCGGCGTCGGGGTTGGGGTCGGTGTTGGTGCTGGTGCCGGGGCGGGCAAGACGATGAAGCCCTCACCCGGCGAGGCGATATTGTCTGCCCCGCATGCGCCAAGCGTGAGTGAGGCGACGCTGATCATCAATGCAGTGCGCGCGGGAACAAATATGGCCATCTGGGGTTCTCCGGATCCGAAAAATTGGGTTACGGCCGGAGAATCGGTATGCGTGTTTGCGCAGCATTTCCCCTGACCTGTGACTGGCCAATAGGGGCGCGCTGTTACGCTGCGGCGTCACTTTGATGACTCTTCAGTGACGTATATGTGACTTCATTGTGTCAGTCGGTTGGTGCCATGCTCGGTGGATTGGCTAGTCTGCATGGTCATGCCTGCATCAGCAGTGCGGACGCTGTCCCACATCCGCCACGTCGATGTCGCGCGGGTCGGGGTCAGCGCCACCGTCATATAGCCGCGCCGCGACGCATCGACCCAGCGCAGGCCGGGGTTGGCGGTGCGCAGCATCGCCTCGATGACGTTTGGCGCGCGCGGAACATAGGCTTCGAATCCCGCCGAGGTCACGCTGTGCCCGGCAAACTCGACTCCCGCCGGGCGCGCGTCGTGGATGAGGTTAAACGCCCAGCCATTATGCGTATCACCCGACAAAGTGACGATATTCGCGCCCGCCGATTGCGCGGCCCCAAGCAGGCGCGCGCGCGCCGCAGGATAGCCATCCCATGCATCGAAGTTGAGCGGCAACCCCGCCTGCGCGGCGGCGGCGGCGGTGGCGGAGCGGCGTTTGACATAATCGGGCGCATCGTCCGCCACCCATGTCCCGATGTCGGGCGTGACGTTGACGCTGCCCATGATGACCTGTTGCGCAATGATCTGCCATTTCTTGCCCTCAGCTACCGACCCGGCAATAAGGCCGTTCAGCCAGCGTTCTTGCGTCGGCCCTAACAAGCTGCGGTCCGCCTCCTGCCACGGCCCGTCGCGGAACGCAGCTAACGCCGCCGCCGTATCGCCGCCGCCGATGATGTCACCCAGCTCGAACTGTTTCATCCGCCCGGTAATCCGCGTTTCGGGGAGCGCAATGGTGGCGAGGTCGCCAATCTCGTAACTGCGATAGTCGCTGTCCGCCACCGGCATCCATTCGCGGTAGGCTTGCAGCGCCGCCGCTTTGCGCACTGCCCAGTCGCCTTCGCGCGCAGGTGTATGGTTTTGCGCGCCGTCCATCCATGCGTCATTGGCAAGCTCATGGTCGTCCCACATCGCGATCATTGGCACCACCTGATGCAATCGCTGTAGCGCTGCATCGCCGCGATAGCTGGCGTAGCGCAGCCGATAATCGGCCAGGTGGATCGCTTCGCTTGTCGGTAAAAAGTCGCGGCCCACTACGGTATGCGCGGCGTCGGGATAGCCGCCCGCCTGATATTCATACAGATAATCGCCGACATGGACGGCGAGGTCGAGGTCGCCGCGTGCTGCGGCATCGGCATAGGCATTGAACCAGCCGAACCCCATATTGGCGCACGAAAAGACGCCCAAGTTGAATAGGCTGACATGGCCCACGGGCAGCGTGCGGGTGCGGCCTGTGCACGATTTGTGGCCATCGGCGGCGATGAAGCGGTAATAATACCAGTGTCCCGGCTCCAGAGCCTCCACGACATGTTTGACGATATGATCACGCGCCGCCTTTGCCGTCACTTGCCCGCCGCTGATGATGCGCGAGAAGGTGATGGTGTCAGAGACTTCGAGGGTCAGGAGTGTCTCAGCGGCGCTGCCAACATAGCGGGTCCACAACAGCACCGACGTCGGCCCCGGCTCGCCGCTCGCGACGCCGTGGGTGAAACCGCGCGCGCCCAGCACCACTTGCGCCGCGCCGGGCGTCGCCAGTCCGCCGAGCCCCAGCGCGCCCATGCGGAGCAACAGGCGGCGGTCGGGGCACCAAGAAGTTGTCATCGTCATCGTAATCTTCCCTTCTCGTCAATCCCACGCGCCAAGCGCCAGCAGCGCGGCCATGAACGCAATGAGGATGATCAGCGCGCCAATCAGCACCGCCACCGTGCGCAAGGCCGCAGCCAGCCGCCTATCGCCATAGGTGCCGCGCAATTGGCGATAGATGTGGGCAATCGGCACTAACGTCATCACGCCGACGATCCACCCAGAGGCGAGGAGCGCTGAAGCAAGGCGCAACACGACCAGCAGCAACAGCATGAAGCACAGCGAATAGGTAACGAATACCAGATGATCGTAAAGGCCGAATCGGCGATTGAACGGATAGAGCAGCCACAGGAACAGTGCCGAAAGCGGAATCATGGCCCACGCATATTTATAGGCGGAGTTTTGGAGTTTATAGAACATCAGCGACGGATTTTCGCGAGCCTTGGCAAGCACGTCATTGATGAGCGGGATGTCACTCGTCGCGTTCAACATGCTGAAATTGCCGCGCAGTCGCGGGACAATGCCGCCCTCGCCGCCCAGGTCGATGTTGACATTCGCGCCTTGCGCGCTGCGCGCGGGGGGTTGAGCCGTCACCTGGTCGCCCGGTTGGCTTTCGGATTGCCCAAGGCCGAAAATGCCGAACACCGCAAAGGTTAGGAATACCGCGAACAGGAACATTGACAAGGGCGACAGGAACCGTGCGCGCTGACCATCGATATAGGCGCGCGTCAGTTCGCCAGGCCACAGCATGAGCATCGGCAGCGTCCGCCATAATTTTCCATCAAAATGCCATATGCCGTGCACCAGATCGTGGCCAAAGGCGGTGACCGAGCGGTGAACCAGCGCCTTTTGCCCGCAGCCGTGGCAATAGCGACCGACTAGGGCGACCCCGCAGTTCAGGCACGGATCGGCCGCGCTGGCCGCGTCGACGCTCAGCGTCATGTCAGCTTCATTCGCTTCGCTACCCATGGCACGGGGTGATACCAGCTTGGTTGCCGCGCACAAGTGGAGCGCCTGCTTTGCAGTTTTTGGGCGGTGATGCTATCGGCACGACATGAATGACGCACAAACATTGATAGCCAATATGGCAGCAGCTGCACGCGATGCATCGCGCGTGCTTGGCGCGGCCACGACGGTGCAAAAGGCAGCGGCGCTGATCGCGGCGGCAGCGGCGTTGCGTGCGACCATGCCGACCATCCTTGCAGCCAATGCCAAGGATATGGCGGCGGGGGCGGAACGCGGACTGTCCCCGGCAATGCTCGACCGACTGCGGCTTGATGAAGCGCGGGTCGAGGGCGTGGCGGCGGCGCTTGAGAATGTGGCGGCGCTGCCCGACCCGGTTGGCGCGATCATCGACAGCGTCACGCGGCCCAACGGGTTGGTCATGCAACGGCGGCGCGTTCCCATCGGTGTTGTCGGGATCATTTATGAAAGCCGCCCCAATGTCACCGCCGATGCGGCGGCGCTGTGCATTATGTCGGGTAATGCCGTCATATTGCGCGGCGGCAGCGAGGCGGTGCACAGCAACCACGCACTCCATGCGGCACTGGTCGCTGGACTGACGGCGGCTGGCTTGCCCGAAACGACGGTGCAGTTGGTCCCGACTCAGGACCGCGCAGCCGTGGGCGCGATGTTGCGGGCGCAAGGCGCGATAGACATCATCATCCCGCGCGGCGGCAAGAGCTTGGTTGCGCGGGTGCAGGACGAAGCACGGGTGCCCGTGCTCGCGCACCTTGACGGTATCAATCATGTCTATGTCGATGGCGCGGCAGACGCCGCGATGGCGCGCGCCATCGTCGTCAATGCCAAAATGCGGCGAACGGGAATATGCGGCGCAGCAGAAACGATCTTGATCGACCGCGCCTTTGACGAAGGAGCATCGTTGGTTGCCGCCCTCATCGACGCTGGATGCGCTGTGCGCGGTGATGCAAGCGTGCAAGCGCTCGATACGCGCGTAACCGCCGCGAGCGAGGCCGACTGGGGCACAGAATATCTCGACGCCATCGTTTCGCTCGCCATGGTCGGTGGACTGGACGGGGCGCTTCGCCATATCGACGCCCATGGTAGCCACCACACCGACGCCATTGTCACCGAGGATGCGGGCGTGGCGGAGCATTTCCTGAACGCGGTCGATAGCGCCATTGTGTTGTGGAACGCCTCAACCCAATATGCCGATGGGGCTGAGTTCGGCCTTGGCGCAGAGATTGGCATAGCGACGGGGCGGCTGCACGCACGCGGGCCGGTCGCGCTCGAAGGGCTGACCACCTATAAATGGCTGGTGCGCGGCACGGGTCAGGTGCGGCCTTGATTGCGGAGCAGGCCGAGGCGTTCGCGCACCTTGAATCATTTGTATACAAATGATACACTGCGCATATGAGCAAAGAAATCACAAGTAAATTGGCGGTTATCTCGGCGCGCGTTGACGCGGAAACTTTGGCGCTGATCGACCGTATAGCAGCGGCGCAGGGCCGCAGCCGTGCGTGGCTGGTGGCTAGCGCGGTCAAGCGCATGGCCGAGGACGAGGTCGCCTATCTCGCCTTTGTGCAGGAAGGAATAGATGCCGCCGATCGCGGCGATGTGATTCCGCATGAAGAAGTGCAGGTCTGGATCGCGGAGAAGCGCAAGGAACTGTTGCAGAACATGGTCGATAGAGCCGCGTGAGGGTTTTCTGGACGCAGCCTGCACGCAGTGATTTGCAGGCGGCCATCGACTATCTGGCTGACGAGAATCCGCTTCTGGCGCTCGATTTGTTGGCCGAGGCCGACCGCATCGATTTGCTGTTGCGTGACGTGCCGTTTGCCGGGCCGCGTCTCGACGGCACTGACCATCGCAAATTGCGGTTGGGGCGGCTGCCTTATGTCATTCGTTATCGCATCAAACGCTCAGTGCTGGAGATATTGCGCCTCTATCACGCCCGCTCGGACTGGCGCGCATGACCCGCCTCACCGGCCTGCTCGGCGGCAGCTTCAACCCTGCGCATGGCGGCCACCGCGCGATCAGCATGATGACGGTGGCGGCGCTGGGGCTGGACGAACTATGGTGGCTGGTGTCCCCAAGCAACCCGCTCAAACCCAAAGCGGGGATGGCACCGCTGCCAGCGCGGCTCGCCTCGGCGCAGATACAGGCGCGCCGCAGCCGCATTCGCCCCACAGCGATTGAGGTTTTTTTGGGCACGCGCTACACCGTCGATACGCTGCGCGCGCTGGTGCGGCGTTACCCCAATCGGCGGTTCATCTGGCTGATGGGCGCGGACAATCTGGGCCAGTTGCACCGCTGGCGCGACTGGCGGGCGATAGCGCGGATGATGCCGATTGCGGTTATTGCACGGCCCGGCTATGATGGCCACGCCCGCGCGGCTGTCGCGATGGGTTGGCTACGGCGATTCGTCCACCCCGAAGCGCAGAAACTCGACTGGACAAAATGGAGTGTGCCGGCGCTCGTGTTCTTGCGCTTTCCGCCCGACCCGCGTTCCGCCACACAGGCGCGTGCCGCCAACCCCGATTGGCCCATGACCATCCGCTCGCGTCATCTGCGCGACCCGGTCATGCGCCGTCTATTGCCTAAGGATTGATTTTGACCTCCGCCAAGCCCGCTTCGGACCATGCCGCAGCAACCCCCGTCAACACCGCGCTGCACGCGCTGATCATGCACCAACTTGACGAAGATCAGGCTGCCGATGTGGTGTCCATTCCGCTGTCCGGGATCAGCAGCATCGCCGATTTTATGGTCGTGGCGTCGGGCCGTTCTTCGCGCCATGTCGCCGCCATGGCAGAAAAAATCGCCTCGCGCATGAAGCAGGAGGAGATGGGCTTTGCCAAACTTGAGGGCCTGCCGACCGCCGACTGGGTGCTGATCGACGCGGGCGATGTCATCGTCCATTTGTTTCGCCCCGAAGTGCGCAGCTTCTATAACCTTGAACGGATGTGGGGCGGAGCCGCAGGCACGGCGGGCGATCGGCCTTCCACCGCCAAGCCCATCAGCGACTGACTACACATCATGCGCATCCGGCTCTATGTGCGCGGCAAAATAGGGCGCGGGCCGGAGGCGGAGCTGGTCGAGCGCTATATCAAGCGTCTACCGTGGTTGGTTGACATCATCGAACGCCCCGACGCAGGCGGCCCGCCCATTCCCGCCGCCAATAATCATAGCCGCACCATCTTGCTCGACGAACGGGGAAGCGATGTCGATTCGGCTGCACTGGCTGCGCAGATCGGGCGCTGGCGCGACGATGGCGTGCGCGAACTGCGCTTTTGCATCGGGGCGGCCGATGGCTTTGACGATGCCGAACGTGCGGGTGCGGACAGGCTCATCGCCTTTGGCCGAATGACATGGCCGCACATGATGGCGCGCGCGATGCTGGCGGAACAATTGTGGCGCGCGGCTTCCATTCTGGCTGGCCATCCCTATCATCGCGCAGGATGATACGAGTTCGTGCCCTTCTCTTGCTAATGGCAACAGCGACCATGATGGCGCTGCCCCGGGCCAGCGCGACCCCCTCTGGCGGTGATGTGCTGGCAGACCAGATTGCAAGCGAGCGCGCCAATTATGCGCGCGCGACCCGCGAGGCGACGGCGGCGGAAGCGCGCGCTGAGGCGCTATCGACACGTGCCGCGCGGGCCAGCGATGCTGCTGCGCGCGACCGGATAGCGCTTGCCGAACTGGGCCTGCGGATCCAATCGGCAGAGGCGGGGCTTGCGGCGGCGCAGGCGCGGCTCGCCATCGCACGGGCGATGGAACGGCAACAGCAATTGCGGCTGGCGGCGCAGCAACGCCCGCTGCTTGAACTGGTCGCCAGCCTGCAAATGCTCACCCGGCGCCCACCGCTGGCGCTGTTTGCACAGCCCGGTGCGACCAACGACCTTATCCACAGCCGCGCGATGATTGAGGCGGTATTGCCGCATGTTCGCGCCCGCACCGCAATTTTACGCGGCGAATTGGCGCGCAGCCGTGCGCTGCGCGGTGCGCGTCAGGCGACCTATGCGGCGGTGCAGCGCGCCCATGCCCAATTGGCGCAGCAGCGCACAGCCTTGGCCCGCAGCGCGGCAGAGGGGCGTATTCGTGCGGCGGCACTGAACAGCAGCGCAGGGCTGGAGGCGGACCATGCCATCGCACTGGCACAAGATGCGACCGACATCAGTGATCTGGTCGGGCATCTGGAGGCGTCGGGCGCGGTTCGCGACCGTTTGGTCCGGCTAAGCGGTCCCATGGCACGGCCGGGCAGCGTGACCGATAGCCGTAGCGAGAGCATTGCCGTGGCTCGCGCTGCAAACCCCGCCTATCGCCTGCCCGTTATCGGGTCGGTTGAGCAGGGCATGGGCGAACTGACAGGGGTTGGCGCGCGCGCGCGGGGCCTGACCATATTGGCCGCACCCGGGGCACAGATTGTCGCCCCCGCCGATGGCCGCATTGTTTATGCTGGCTTGTTCCGTAGCTATGGCCGGATTATCATTATCGACCATGGCGGCGGCTGGACCAGCCTGATCGCCAACATGGTCGCTATATCGACGCGGGTTGGCGATGAAGTGGCGCAAGGGTCGCCAATTGGTCGCGCAGGACCGGGCCGCCCGCGCATCACCGTCGAACTGCGCCGTGGGGGTCAACCCATGGACATTGCCACATTGGTGTCGTGAAGCGTGATGGTTAAACGCCCTTTGCAAATGCGGGATTTACGCATAGATTGATGCCCGACAGGCCAGCGAGTTCAACAGACTCATACGACAAGGATTTCCAGTTGATGGTTTCAACATCTCGCGCATCCATGGTTTCAACAACCATGCTATTCCGCCTCGCTCGCCCAGCAGCCGCTATGAGCCTGTTGCTCGCGGTGCCGCTGGCAACCAGCGCGATGGCGACTGTTGAATCGCAAACCCGCGTGGAATTGGCGCGGTTCATGGATGTGTTTCAGGAGGTAAAATCCAATTATGTCGAGCCTGTGGACGATAACCATCTGATCGAGGGTGCGATACAGGGGATGTTGGCCAGCCTCGACCCGCATTCGGGCTATCTTGATGCGCGCGATTTTGCACAGCTGCGCACGACGACCGATGGCCAATATGGCGGGCTAGGCCTGTCGGTGACGATGGAGGATGGCGCGGTCAAAGTGATTGCACCACAGGCGGGAACACCAGCCGACCGTGCGGGGATCAAGGCGGGTGATTTTATCACCCATATCGACGGCGAACTGCTGATCGGTTTTGACCTCGACGAAGCGGTCGAGAAAATGCGCGGCACGCCCGGCACCAGCATCCGCCTGACCGTGGTCCGTCCCGGTCGCGATGAACCGATACAGGCCAGTATCACCCGCGAAGTCATCGTCCTGCGCCCCGTCACGTGGGAAGTGCAGGGTGACATTGGCGTGCTGACGCTATCCAGTTTTTCCGACAATGTCGGGGCACAGATGCGCAGCGCGATGGCGGCGGTGCAGCGCCAGCTTGGCCACCGCCCGACGGGCTGGGTGCTTGATTTGCGCTCCAACCCCGGCGGCTTGCTCGACGAAGCCGTCGCGGTCAGCGATTTATTCCTTGAGAGCGGCGAAATTGTCTCGCAGCGCGGTCGCCGCGCGGGCGATGTCGAACATTTTGTTGCGCATGCCGGCGACGCAGCGGGCGGGTTGCCAATCATTGTTCTGATCGACCAAGGGTCTGCATCAGCGAGCGAGATTGTTGCAGGCGCGCTACAGGACCAACACCGCGCGGTCATCATGGGCGAGACTAGCTTTGGCAAGGGATCGGTGCAAACGGTTATTCCGCTCAGCGAAACCACCGCATTGCGGCTAACGACCGCGCGTTATTACACGCCGTCTGGCCGTTCGGTTCAGGAGGGCGGGATTGTTCCCGACATCCGCGTGCCACAGATTTCGGACCCCGATTATCGCACCCGCCCCGTATTCCGCGAAGCCGACCTGCGCCGCCACTTGGTCAATCAAACCCGCACCGATCCGCGCGCCATCGAACAGGACAGCACGCCCGATCCGCGCTTTGACCAAACGGCCGAACAAGTGCGGGCACAGGGGATAGAGGATTTCCAGATGCATTATGCGCTGGAAACCGTGGCGCGGCTTGCGCGTAACCCACGATTGGCGGCGGGCATGCGCGCCCCTGCGGCCCCCGTTCGCCGCAACAGATAGGCGATGAAAACCGCCCATTGGCTTGCCCTGTTGGTTCCTGCTGCGCTCCTTAGCGGGGCGTGGTTTAGCCAGCTGTGGGGCGGACTCGCTCCGTGCGAAATGTGCCACTGGCAGCGCTGGCCGCATTATGCCGCCGTGGGAATAGCATTACTCGCTTTTCTGCTCCCCCAACCCGCCGCACGCCGCGCGCTGGTGATGCTGGCGGCGCTCTCCATCGCGCTCAGCGGTGCCATTGGCATGTTCCATGCTGGCGTCGAATATGGCTGGTGGGAAGGGTTAACCCGGTGCACCGCACCAGCTGGCGGGTCGCTCGACGACATTATGAACGCCCCGCTGACCCGCTGTGACGTTGCGGCGTGGGAAATGTTCAGTATCTCGCTCGCGGGCTATAACGCCATCCTTTCACTCGGCGCAGCGGGGCTTATCCTGTTGCTACTGCGCCGTGCAAAGGTTGTCGGCGCGTGATGAGAGCATGACCATCAACCGCGCCCCATCTGCGCGCGCGCGCGCCAGCATGATCCGCGTGGATCAGGCGGGCGAATATGGCGCAACGCGCATCTATGCCGGACAATTGGCGGTGCTTGGCACCAATGGCCCGGGCAGCCGCGCCATCGCGCATATGTCGGCCCAGGAGGAACGGCATTTGGCGTGGTTCAACGCCGAAATAGCGCATAGCGGTGCGCGGCCGACTGCGCTGCAACCCTTTTGGCACGTTGCTGGCTTTGCGCTTGGCGCGGTGACAGCGGCAATGGGCCCGCGCGCGGCGATGGCTTGCACTGCGGCGGTGGAGACAGAGATTGACCGCCATTATTCGGCACAGCTTAGCGCGCTGGGTAACAGCGACCCGCCCTTATCTGCTGCTATCGCTGAGTTTCAGGCCGAGGAACTGGAGCACCGCGACCATGCGATTAGCGCGGGGGCGGAAGCTACGCCAGGCTATCCCATCCTGTCCGCCGTCATTCGCGCCGGGTGCCGCGTGGCCATTCGTCTGGCGGAACGTATATAAACGATTGCACGATCTGTTCAGCCAAGCGTAATCGGGGCTGAGCATAAAGGATGACCATGACCAGATTCGTTTTTCGCACCGCCTGCACCGCAACACTTATGCTGCTGTCCGCCCCCGCCTTTGCACAAGCCAGCGACGTTCCGCCTGCGCCGGTTAATGACGGCACACTCAGGATAAACCAGGTGACGGTTTATGGCGACGATGCCTGCCCGCCATCCAATGGCGAGGATATTGTCGTGTGCGGCCGTTTGGCGGAGGATGAACGCTATCGCATTCCCACCGAATTGCGCGGCAACCCCAATGATCCGCGCCGCGAAAGCTGGACCGCGCGCGTCGAATCGCTCGAACGCGTTGGCCGCTTTGGCACTGACAGCTGCTCGCCTACCGGACTAGGGGGCTTTACGGGGTGTTTGGGCCAGATTATCAACAATGCCTATGCCGAACGGCGACAGGCGGCGGGAACAGACTGGACCGATGCGGTGGCGGCGGCGCGGCGCGAACGGGTCGAGGGCTTTGATGCTGATGCACAAGCCGTAGAGGCGCAGGTTCAGCGCGACGAGGCTGCGCGGGTAGCGCGTGAAACGGAGGCCCAAACGGCCGAGGAAACCGATCCCGACCCCGCGCCATTGCCATCACCGCTTGCGGTGCCGCCGCCGCGCTGATCGGACATCATTTCCATTGATTGAATGCGGCTTTCCTACAGCCCTTTGGGTATGGTAAAAGGGACGCATGATGTTGCTTGTTGCTCCTGTTCTTATCCGCGCCGGTCTGTGCGAGAGTGCCTGCGCAGGGGCACACAGCACTGGATTGCCGCGCCGCCTGACGGCGGCTCGCAATGACGAGGGTAGAAACAAGAGGTGTGTATTGTTGATACCACAGCTCTGTAACCCGCAGGCGGCCGTTGTTTCCCCTGTGCGTCGTATCAACCAAAGCCGATATTTGTTGGAAAGCCAAACTCCGTTCTTGGTGTCTACTTTGGCGGGCTTTGGCCGCCACCCTCACGCCCGCGTAGCCAATAGACGGGTAGCGCGCTCAGCATCAACAGCAGGCTAAGCCCGCTGGCTTCCCACCCTGCGCCCCACATGGCAATGGCGCTGAATAATAGCCCGATGATCGCAGGCAGTAGGGCGATGCGACGTCCCAGCGCGGCCACACAGATTGCGGCATAGAGCCATAGCGACGCGCAGGTGGTGAGCAACGCGGCAAAGGTGAAGATACCGCCCAATGTCGCGCTCGAATTGCTGAGCACCAACAGGCTCGCCAACGCCGATGATAATATCAGGACGCGCGCTGGCACATCGCGCACGCCGGTGCGGGCAAACCATGCGGGCAACAACCCCGCGCGCGCCATGCCGTATGGCACTTCGCCCTGGATCAGCACCCAGCCATTCAGCGCGCCGATGGCGGCAATTGCGGCAAAACCGGCTATCCACCGCCCCGCCCCTGCGCCCACCCAGGTTTCGACAAACAGCGCGAACGGGGCATCTGATACGGCAAGGCCGTCCGTCGGCAGGGTCAGCACGATCCCCGAACTGATGAGGATATAGAATAGGCCGGTCAGCGCGGTCCCGGCCATCGTTGCGCGCATGACCGTGCGCGCAGGGTCACGCACGCGCCCCGCGACGACCCCTGCGCTTTCAAACCCCAGCAACGGGAAAAGTGTCAACGTGATCGCGGCGAACAGCCCGGTCAGCGCCATATCCGCGCTTGGCAATGGCGGCAGCGGTGCCTGACCCGACGGAATGATGGCGGCGAGGATGATGATGACGGCGACGAGCGGCACCAGCTTCAACGCCGTCGTTATCACTTGAAAACGCCCCGCGACCGCCGCGCCCGCTAGGTTGAGCGCGGTCAGGCACCAGATGATGGCTACTGATGATAAGGATCCGGTCAGCGGTGTGGCGGCCAGCGCGGGCACAAACACGCTTAGGTAACTGGTCGCGGCAATGGCGATGGCGGCGACTGCGGCCCATGTCGAAACCCAATAACTCCACCCGACCAGCACGCCGGGCATCGGCCCCAATATCGCGCCGGTCATGGCGACGATGCCGCTCTCATGCGGAGCGGCCTGTGCGAGGCGCGCAATGACATAGGCTATGGCCAGCGCGCCGGTGATGCTGACAACCCACGCCAGCACACCTGTCCAACCGAACGGCGCGAGCGCGGCGGGCAACAGGAATATGCCGGACCCGACCATGCCGCCGACGATCAGCGCTGTTGCGGTCCAAAAGCCGAATGGGCGTTCGATTGATGTGCTCGTATCCGACATGGCCTTGCTCCCCAATAGCGCCTTCGTCACCCTGAACGTGTTTCAGGGTCCATCCGCCATCTCCTCATAGGCACAACAAATGGATGCTGAATCAAGTTAAGCATGACGAGGTGGGAGGAATAAAGCTAGGGGGTGTAAATGACACTGCCTACCACCACGCAATCCGACTGGCTATCGACCACAGGTCGGTATCATCCGCGCCTCGTCACCGCCGCCTTGGCGCTGCACGACAACAGGCTGTCTGAGGCTGAGCCGTTGCTGCGCGAGCATTTGAAGGCCGACCCGTTCGACGTCGCGGCGATCCGTATGCTCGCCGAACTGGCGGGGCGTATCGGGCGATATAAGGACGCCGAAACCTTGCTGCGCCGCGCCTTGGAATTGCGGCCCGCGTTCACGGCGGCGCGCGCCAATTTGGCCATCACCCTCTATCGGCTCAATCGGCCGACAGAGGCGATTGCCGAGCTTGATCAATTGATCGACAGTGACCCCGACAATATTGGCCACGCCAATTTGAAAGCAGCGGCGCTGGGTCGGATCGGCGGCTTTGACGATGCTATTGCGCTCTACGAAGGGGTGCTCAAACAGCTTCCTGACCAACCCAAAGTGTGGATGAGCTATGGCCATATGCTCAAAACTGTGGGGCGTCAGGCGGACGGCATTGCCGCCTATCGCCGCGCGCTTGCGTTTGCGCCGAGCCTGGGCGAGGTGTGGTGGAGCCTTGCGAACCTAAAGACGGTGCGGTTTGACGATGCCGACATAGCGGCGATGCAGGCGGCACTGGGTGCACCCGACCTGTCCGACGAAGATCGCTTTCACCTCGATTTCGCGCTCGGCAAGGCGTTCGAGGACCGCAAACAGACGCGCGAAGCCTTTGCCCATTATGCGGCTGGCAATGCGCTGCGCCGGACCAAACAAAGCTATGATGCAGACGAAACAACCGCCTTTGTCGACAAGAGCATCGCCTCATGTGACTCTGGCTTTTTTGCACAAGCGTCGGGCGCGGGGTGCGCCGCGCCTGACCCCATCTTCATCCTGGGTATGCCGCGCGCGGGATCGACGCTCATCGAGCAAATCCTCTCCAGCCACCCCTTGGTTGAGGGCACGTCCGAACTGCCCGACATCCCGGCGCTGGCGCGGCGCATGGACAATTATCCCGTTTCGCTGACCGACCTGCCGCATGACGCATTGCGCGAACTGGGGGAAGAGTATCTTAGCCGCACCCGCATTCAGCGACAGAGTGGCCGCCCCTTTTTCATTGACAAATTACCCAATAATTGGGCACATGTGCCGCTCATCCACCTGATTTTACCGTGTGCCACAATTATCGACGCACGGCGGCACCCGCTGGGCTGCTGTTTCTCCAATTTCAAACAGCATTTCGCGCGCGGACAGGCGTTCAGCTATGATCTGGCAGATATGGGGCGCTATTACCGCGACTATGTGCGGCTGATGGCCCATGTCGATGCGGTGCTGCCGGGGCGTGTGCACCGCGTGTATTATGAGGCCATGGTCGATGATACGGAGAGCCAAGTGCGCGCATTATTGGCGGCGTGCGGCCTCGATTTTGATCCTGCCTGCCTTGCCTTTCACGAGACAACACGCGCTGTGCGCACCGCGAGCTCCGAACAAGTTCGCCAGCCGATATTCCGTGAAGGGGTGGAGGCGTGGAAGGCATTTGAGCCGTGGCTTGAACCGCTGAAGACTGCATTGGGCGATGTTTTGGACAGCTATCCCAATGCGCCCCCTTTTGCCTAGGCGTGGCATTATTACAACGTTAGCGCCAATTCAGCCGCGACAAAGTGCATCAAGGTTGACGCCGCGCTTTACAGGCGACACTTTCTGTCATCATTTTCGCAAATCCTTGGGGGATTACCATGCGCACTAACCGCACACGTAACATTCTGGCCGCTCTTTTCGCTACAACGGCCCTATATGCCGCGCCAGCTTCGGCGCAAACCGCAGCTGCCGATGCCGCAAGCGAAAGTGACGACATTGTTGTCACAGCGCAAAAGCGCGAGGAAAATCTTCAGGATGTGCCGATCAGCGTGCAAGTGCTGGGCACCCGCCGCCTCGACCAACTCAACATCACCAACTTCAACCAATATACTCAGATGCTGCCATCAGTGTCGTTCCAGTCGAGCCAGCCTGGTGTAACCACCGTCTATATGCGCGGCGTTGCGTCGGGCGGTGATGGCAACCATTCGGGCTCGCTGCCTTCGGTTGGTGTCTATCTCGATGAACAGCCGGTGACGACGATCGGCGGCACGCTCGACGTCCACATCTATGACATCGCGCGTATCGAAAGCCTCGCCGGGCCACAGGGCACGCTTTACGGCGCATCGTCACAGGCGGGCACGATCCGCATCATCACCAACCGCCCCGACGCCAGTGGCTTTGATGCGCGGTTCGACAGTGAAATCAACACGGTGCATTCGGGCGGCATCGGTGGCCGCGTCGAAGGGATGGTCAACCTGCCGCTGTCCGCCATGGCAGCGCTGCGCGTCGTAGGATTTTACCAGCGCGACGCAGGCTATATTGACAATATCGCCGGGACGCGTCGGTTCTGCGGCGGAGTGAACTTCGACGTAAACGGCAATTGCGTGCCCGACGGCATCGCCGTCAATAACACGCCGTTCGTCGAGAAGGACTATAACGACGTTGAGGTATATGGTGGCCGCGCCGCACTACAGATTGACCTCAACGACAGCTGGACGGTGACGCCAACCGTCCTTTACCAAGAAATGAGCTCCACCGGCAGCTTTGGCTTTGACTCGAGCCTAGGCGACTTGCAGGTTCAGCGCTTTGGGCCGGAGTTCCGCCACGATCGCTTTGTTCAGGCGGCGCTGACGATCGAGGGGCAGATCGGCAATTGGGACCTGACCTATGCCGGTGCCTATCTGGATCGCAAGGATAGTCAATCGAGCGATTATGTCGACTATGCAGAAACCTATGACAGCCTTTACTCGTCGGTTGGCGGTCTTGCCGGTTATTTTTACATCAATAATGCGGCGGGTGATGACATCAACCCGCGCCAACAGGTGATCGGTAGCGATCATTTCAAGAAATTGAGCCAGGAGTTCCGTATCGCTTCGCCGCAGGATGCGCGGTTCCGCGTGGTTGCCGGTGTGTTTTTCCAGCGGCAGAGCAACCAGATTTTTCAGGATTATCAGGTGGCGGGCCTCGCGCCGCAAGTGTCGGTCAATGGCCGACCGGGGACGTTGTGGCTGACGCGGCAGGAACGCGTTGACCGCGACTATGCGGCTTTTGGCGAGGCCAGCTTTGACATCACCGACAGGATCACCTTGACCGCTGGTGGCCGTCTGTTCAAATATGATAATGACCTGATCGGCTTTTTCGGCTTTGGCCGAGACCCAGCGGGCAATTTCACCACCACGCCCTATAATGCTGCGGGCAGTTCACGCACGGGCGTCGCGGGCTGCTTTACCTCGACCGGCGTGCGCGTGCGCGAAGCGGCAACCGGCGGCCCGATAACCTTGATCCCGCCAATAGTCAGCGGCACACCGTGCACCAATTTGGGCGTGTTTGCCAATGGCGGGGTTAGCCCGGTGCGCGCCAAGGATGACGGCTTTACCCATCGCGTCAATTTGAACTGGGATGTGACCGACGATGTGTTGCTCTATGCCACATGGTCGCGTGGTTTCCGCCCTGGCGGCATCAACCGCCGTGCCGATGTGCCGCCCTACGCCGCCGACTTTTTGACCAATTATGAAATAGGCTGGAAAACAACGTTCCCGGGCAGCAATGTCCGCTTTAACGGCGCTATTTATCAGCAGGAGTGGGATAATTTCCAGTTCTCCTTCCTTGGGGTCAACAGCTTCACCGTCATCAACAACGGCCCCAATGCGCGTATTCGCGGGATAGAGGCGGACATCAACTATTCGGTGAGCGGGTTCAACTTTACCGCTGCGGCATCTTATACCGATGCCGAGACGCGGCAGAATCTGTGCGCCATTGCCGACCCGACCTTCGCCTGCACCGGAGCGGGCAATTCAGTCTCCGCCCCGGCGGGCACACGGCTGCCAATAACGCCGCGCTTCAAGGGAAATGTGACCGCGCGCTATGCATTTGATCTGGGTCAAAGCCGGGCGCATGTGCAGGGCGTAGTCGCGCATCAAAGTTCGGCTTCGGCGGACATCAGAACCGGACCTGCCGCGTCGCTGGGGCGGCTGGAAGGGTTCACCACGGTGGGCCTATCCTTTGGGATCGACTGGTCGAGCTGGACTTTCGAGGCATTCGCTTCGAACCTGTTTGATGAACGGGGCCAGTTGACGCGGTTCCAGCAATGCGGGGCCTGTTCGCAGCGGACCTACATTGTGCCGATCCAGCCACGCACCCTTGGTCTTCGCGCGGGCTATCGTTTTTAATTTTATGGAGTGATTGAACATGTCTGCACGGGTCGGATTGGCTGGGGTATTTTTGCTAGCCTTAGCGGCCTGTGGGGGCAGTGAGAAGACGCCGACTGATACCCCCCCTACAGACCTAGCAGCGCCCGCCGCTCCGGCGGCCCCTGTCGCGCCCGCTCCAGTTGCTGCACCAGTCGCACCGCCCGTAACGGCGGCACTCGCGGATCTAACGGGCGATGCGGCCAAGGGACGGACCCTGTTCAACCAGTGCCGTGCCTGTCATAGCGACGTTGCTGGCACCAACGGTATCGGACCTAGTCTCCACGGCGTGATTGGGCGGACGGCAGGCAGCGTGACGGGCTATGCCTATTCACCTGCGAACAAGAATAGCCATCGGACGTGGGACCGCGACGCGCTGTTCACCTATCTGGAATCGCCGATGCGGGCCATTCCGGGGACAAAGATGACGTTCCTAATGGCGAACCCCCAGCAGCGCGCCGACGTCATCGCCTATCTGGAATCGTTGCACTAGAGCCTTTTCGAGTGAGATGGAATCATCGAACGGCTCGGGAAAGGCGGAAAATACAGAAAAATAGAGGCTGATCCGATTCAATCTGAAGCGGACAGACTCTAGCGGATTAGCGCTTCCAACTTCGCCGACAGTTCGCTCGCATTCCCCGTCACATGTAACCGCTTGATCCGCGCCGATGGCCCGCTAATCAACGTCACTGCGCTGCGTGGCACACCAAGCAGCTTGGCAAGTGTTTCGATCAGCGATGCGTTGGCTGCACCATCGGCGGGCGGGGCGGTGATTGCGACTGCCAAAGCGGGGCCATCGGGCAACATGATGATGCCCTTGATCACCGCCTTTGACGCGCGCGGGCTCGCCTTGACGCGCAAGGTTACGCCGTCGTCGCACGCTTGCCATGGGTGGGTGCTTCGCATAGCTTGGCCATAGCGCAGCGTAGAGGGATTGCCCAACGATGAAGCTGATCATCAGCCGCAAAGGCTTCGATACCGGATCGGGCGGTGGCCCTTCCCCCATCGTCGATGGCCGTCCCATCAGCCTGCCAATACCCGTCGGGCGCGGCGAAGGCGGGGGCGTAACCTACGACTCCATCGGACTTGGTGATCATGTGCGCGATCCACAGGCGCTGTGCCATCACGATCCCTTTTTCCATGATGGGCGCGTTGCCTTTGGTCAGGCGGGGGCTGCACAAGGGCATTTGCGTAATCAAGCGGTTGGCGTCGGCGACATCTTCCTCTTCTTTGGCCTGTTCGCCGAGCGCGGCGGAGGCGAATGGCATCACCGCATCTTTGGATACCTGCGGGTGTGCGAGGTCATAGATGTGGCGACAGCCGATGCGCGGCCTGATTTTGCCTCCAATCATGCGCACTTTGCGAACCTCGAATGGGCCAATAATACGCTCTATGTCGGCCAAGGGGCCGCCGCCTGGCGCGCATCCGAAATGCTGCGATTGACGGTTCCGCTCGGGCCGGTCAGCCTTTGGGGAGTTCCCGTGTGGCTCCATCAAAAGTGCGCGTTGAGTTATCATCGAGCGCCATCGCGTTGGCTTGGCGACAATCGTCTTCAAACTGTGGCCAGAGGACAAGAATTTGTTACCGACATTACGGATGATACCGAAGCACAAGCATGGGCGGAGGCGATCATTGATGAGATTGAACGAGGCTGAGGAAGGCCGCACCTCGTCTCTCTCCCTAATTTCCTGTGAGCAAGTTTGCGAACGCCAGCCATGGCGGCGTCATGCCGATTGGCACCGCACCAAGCGTAACGACCAGCAGCGCTAGGCCGCCCCATAATGTCACGCGGTGCAGCCGACCGATACTCGTCATATCCCATAGGGCAAGCGGAATGAGCAGCAATAGTGTCGCGTCGAACCACGGTGGTATGACATCCCTAAGCACCCCAATGCGGGCCGTCGCCGCACCGACAATGCCCATGGTCGCAAGCAACATATAGCGTTTATGCGCCTGCGGGGCATGGCGATTGCGCCAGCCCAGCCACACCAGCACGCCATAGAGCATGATGCCAAGGATGGGCACGGCAAGGAAAGTCGGCGTCGGCACGGGGACAGCATGAAAGCCATGCCGCGCGGCATAGAAAGAGGCCCCTAGGCCGGTGATGACGACCAAGGGTGCGACAATCGCCGCTGCCCGCCCCAACCGCCTGTGCACCGCTACACGGCCCGAAGCGACGAGCAGTGTCTGGGCGCAATAGAGCATCATCCAACTGGTGAAGATCAGGCCGTGCAGTATGAAATAACCGGGGCCAAATGTGCCGCCATCGTCAAATGGGTTAGGCGCGCTAGCAGGCACGATGCCACGAAGAAAGAAGCTGGGCGCAAAGCCGATGAGCACAATCGCCAGCATGACCAGCGCCATGGTTGAGAAGAACAGGCGTTCGCTGCTCCATCGAGACATAGTTTCACTCACAACCCATCCCCTCCCGATAAGTCCTTGAATCGCCAGCAAACTTAGGTCGCGTCCGGGCGACATGCAACCACACTCTTTTCACGGCACCTGGCCTGTGCATGGGCCTTTCTCCATCGCCCAAAGTTGACAAAGTTGACACCAAGGAAGCCTTTATTTCCGCCATTCCTTATAAATCCTCCCCTTTCGGGGGAGGGGGCCATGTGCGAAGGCATATTGTAGGGGGCGGTTGCGAACCAAACCCTCTCCGTCATGCTGCGCATGCCACCTCTCCCAAAGGGAGAGGATTTTATGCGGTTTTGGTTGATACGACGTGCGGGGGAAACAACGGTCGCCTGCGCCTTACAGAGCTGTGGTATCAACGATACACACCTGTTGTTTCACCCTCGTCATTGCGAGGGGCACTGCCCCTCGCAATGACGAAGTGGATATGTTCGCGCAGACGCGAAGGTGCATCAAGAAGTAGCCCACCCCTAACCCCTCCCGCAAGCGGGAGGGGAACCGTTTGCGCGCCGATAAGGTCGCAATGGTCGCGTATATGCCGGAGAAGATTGTGACGAGCCGAGTGAATAGGAACGCGAACATCACCGCGCAGATACGAGCGCACAAATACGAGCGCTGATAAGGACAGGGGCAACAGACAACAACATGTGCCGCTTATACCATAGCCAAAACCCTGTAGAAAAGCAGAAGATAGCGGCTTTACCGTTCCTTGGTCGCGGAAAAGGCGATGTCGGGGTTGCGTTCCTGCTGGTAACTGACGTCCCACACCGACCGCGCCAAAAACACCGGAAAGCCGTCGCGGTCACGCGCTAGATTGGCCTGATTGATCTGGGCAAAGGCTTTTAGCGCCGCCTCGTCGCCCTTTATCCAGCGCGCGGTGTCCCACGGTGATGCTTCGAGCTTTGCCGCAACCTTATATTCCGCCTCCAGCCGCGAGACGAGCACGTCGAGCTGGAGCTGGCCGACCACACCGACGATCATATTGGCACCGATGGCGGGGGTGAACACCTGAATCACACCCTCTTCGGATAGATCATCGAGCGCTTTGCGCAATTGTTTGGTCTTGGTCGGGTCAACCAGCGCGACACGGCGCAAGATTTCGGGTGCAAAATTGGGCAGGCCCGTGAAGCGCACATCACCGCGTTCGGACAGCGTATCGCCGACGCGCAGCGTCCCATGATTGGGGATGCCGATGATGTCGCCGGGTTCGGCGCTGTCGGCAATTTCACGATCCTGTGCAAAGAACAGGATTGGCGAATGGACTGCTATCGGTTTGCCCAACGCCGATGGGATCAGCTTCATCCCGCGCCGGAATGTGCCCGACACCAGCCGCATGAAGGCGATGCGGTCGCGGTGTTGCGGGTCCATATTGGCCTGCACCTTGAAGATGAAGCCCGTCACATCGGCACGCGTCGGAGAAATCGCACCCTTGTCCGACGGTTGCGGGCGCGGCGGCGGCGCATGCTGCGCAATCGCCTGTAGCAGCTCGATCATCCCAAATTGCTTGAGCGCGGAGCCGAACCATACCGGCGTCAAATCGCCCGCGCGATAGGCCCGGGCGTCGAATGCTGGATAGCCCGCTTGTGCCAGTTCCGCTTCGGCCGCCAACCGCGTGACGGCTTCTGGCGATAGTTTGGCCGCCAGTGACGGGTCGGTGACGCCGCTGTGGAAACTCTCATCGCCCTCGAACAATCGTGAATTGCCGGTGGGGCGCGACAATCGACCGCTGGCAAAATCATATAGCCCTTCAAATTGACCGCCCATGCCAACCGGCCAGTTCATCGGAGTGACGTCGAGCGCGAGCGCGTGCGCGACCTCGTCCATCAATTCGAACGGATCGCGCCCTTCGCGGTCAACCTTGTTGATGAAGGTGATGATGGGGACCGAGCGCAGGCGGCACACTTCGAACAGCTTGAGCGTCTGCGCCTCGATACCCTTGGCGGCGTCGAGCACCATGATCGCCGAGTCCACGGCGGTCAGCGTGCGGTAGGTGTCTTCGGAAAAATCCTCGTGCCCCGGCGTGTCGAGCAGGTTAAAGACGATGCCGTCCTTCTCGAACGTCATCACGCTCGACGTTACCGAAATGCCGCGTTGCTGCTCGATCTTCATCCAGTCAGACCGTGCGCGGCGCGCCTGCCCTCGCGCCTTGACCTCGCCCGCCAGATGCACCGCGCCGCCCTGCATCAACAGCTGCTCGGTCAGTGTCGTCTTACCCGCATCGGGGTGGGCAATGATGGCGAATGTGCGTCTGTTGAGCGTCATTGGATAAGGTGTCTTTTCAATTCTCATCATTCCCGCGAAGGTGGGGAGTCGGAGACGGGCGAAGCCCAATCCATCCCCCGTCAGCGCCTGTTGAATGGTTATCAGATGGATCCCCGCCTTCGCGGGGATGACGAACTACCCTAAGAGCGTAACACCGCGCCGACCTTTGCCGCCGCCGCGATTACCTTGTCGCTCACGGCTTTGAGCTCTGCATCGGTAAAGCTTTTATCGCCGGGTTGCAGCGTCACCTCGATGGCTAGACTCACCTGACCCTCGGGCACGCCCCCTGCTTTTTCTGCAAGCCCGGTGAAGCGGTCAAAGAGACGTGCATCGACGATGGCCGCCTTATCCGCACCCTTTACCACGCGCACCAGATCGCCCGCCGCCAATGTATCGGGAACGAGGAAGGCAAAGTCGCGCGTCACGCTTTGCAGTGCGAGCGGGGTGAAAGCATCGCGCACGGGCGAGCCGCCGCCGCGCCGCGCGGGGAGCGCGTCGAGGAAAATCTGTGCCGCCATGACCGCGCCGTCGACATCAAAAGCCTTGGTCAATGCGGGATGGAGCGCGCCAAACTCGGCGAGAATTGTCTTTGGGCCCAGTCTGAGCGTGCCCGATTGACCGGGGTGCCAGATGCCCCCAATACTCTCAACGCCGCCCTCGGCATCCATCACCTGTAACCTGTCCACGGGGGCACCAGCTGCTTCGAGTAGCGCGATGGCCGCGCCCTTGGCATCGAATGCGTCAAAGCTTTGGGCCTTGCCCGCCGCCCAAGACCGATCGCACTTATCGCCCGCCATTACCAGCGCCAGTGTCGGGTGTTCGCTTGTCGCAAGGTAGCGCCGCCCAATCTCGAACAGGCGAATACTGCCCGCACCACGGTTCTGATTGCGTGCGGCTGCGCTGAGCAGGCCCGGCAATAGCGACGGGCGCATCACCTTCATCTCTTCGCTGATCGGGTTGGCGATGCTCCATGCGCCGCCGCCAACACGGCCCGCCTCGGCTTCGGAAATAAAGCTCCACGTCACCGCTTCGTTGAAACCGACGGAGGCTGCGGCGCGGCGCAACTTGCGCTCAACCAATTGTGCGGGGGTCGCGGTGGGTTTGGCAACGCCGGGGTCGCGCGGCAGGGGCGCCGATGCGATATGATCAAAGCCGATGATCCGCGTCACTTCTTCGACCAGGTCGGCAGGGCCGTCGATGTCGCGCCGCCAGCTGGGGACGGTGACGGCCCAGTCGGGCGCAACAGCAAAGCCCAGCGACTCCAATATCGCCCTTTGCTTGTCTGCTGGCACCTCAATCCCGCCCAGCGACGCGCACAATGCTGAATCATAGGCCAGTGTCTTGGTGGCCAACGGCGGTGTGCCAGCGCGAGTCACGGATGAAACAGTCCCGCCACAATGGGCGACAATCAATGCGGTGATGATCGCCACAGCATCATCAAGAAACGCCGGGTCAACGCCGCGTTCAAATCGGCTGCGCGCGTCGCTGGTCAGGCCGAGCGCCTGTCCAGTCATCGCGATATTTTCTGGGCTGAAATAGGCGACTTCGAGCAGGACATCGCTGGTCGTATCGCTGCATCCCGAATGTTCGCCGCCCTTTATCCCGGCAATATCGTGCACGCCATGGTCGTCGGCGATGACGGTCATCGTGTCGGAGAGTGTATAAACTTTACCGTCGAGCGCGGTCACTTTTTCGCCGTTCACCGCCCTGCGCGCGACAACCGCGCCGTGGAGCTGTGCGAGGTCATAGGCATGGCTGGGTCGACCAAGGTCGAGCATGACAAAATTGGTAATATCAACCAGCGCCGAAATGCTGCGTTGCCCCACCGCACCTAGCCGCCGCTGCATCCATGCGGGCGATGCGCCATTGGTGACGCCATGGATGGTGCGCCCGTAAAATGCGGGGCAACCATCGGTATCGTCGGTGCGGATTTCGATGGCACAGGGCGACATCGCGCTTTCGTCGTTCAGGCTGGCGAGAGCATCAGCCAACGGCGCATAGGCGGCGTCAGCGTCTGTCGCGCTAGGCAGCAGCGGCTTGAGTGTCCCCAACCCCGCCGCCGCGAGATCACGCGCGATGCCGCGCACGCCCATGCAATCCTGCCTGTTAGGGGTCACCGATATGTCGATGACAGGGTCGCTGACCCCGGCATAATCGGCGAACGCCTGTCCCACCGGGGCATCGCCAGGATATTCGAACGCCAGTTCGATGATGCCATCATGGTCATCACCCAGTTCCAGCTCACGCGATGAGCACATCATGCCGTTCGATTCGACGCCGCGAATGGCGGTGACGCGCAATTCCATGCCATTCGACGGCACCACTGCGCCCGCTTGCCCAAACACGCCGACTAGCCCTGCGCGGGCATTGGGCGCACCGCACACGACTTGGACGGGGCCGTCTCCGGCATCGACGCTCAGCACCTGTAGCTTGTCGGCCTGTGGGTGCGGAGCAGCGGAAAGGACGCGCGCGATGCGGAATCCCGCCAGCTTGGCAGCGGGGTCTTCGACCCCCTCAACCTCCAGCCCGATGCGATTCAGCGCCTCCACAACGGTATCGACGTCGGCACTGGTGTCAAGATGCGCTTTCAGCCAATCAAGGGTGAGTTTCATGCCGAAATCCCTCCCGAAAGCGTCGGCACATTCAGCGCATTGAAGCCGTAATGCTGCATCCAGCGCAGGTCGCCGTCGAAAAAGGCGCGTAGATCATCCATGCCATATTTGAGCATCGCCAGCCGATCGACCCCGACGCCAAAGGCAAAGCCTTGCCATATAGCGGGGTCAAGCCCGCAATTGGCGATAACGTTGCGGTGGACCATGCCGCTGCCCAGCAATTCCATCCACGCATGGCCCGGCGCATCGCCCGACCCGCCAACGACGCGGCGCCCTTTTTCTTGGGCATAGCCGACATCGACCTCTGCCGATGGTTCGGTGAAGGGGAAATAACTGGGGCGTAGCCGAAGCACGATGTCATCGCGTTCAAAAAAGGCCTTGAGGAAAGTCTCCAGCGTCCATTTGAGGTGCCCCATATGAATGCCGCGATCAATCACCAGACCTTCGACCTGATGGAACATCGGGGTGTGGGTGGCGTCGCTGTCGCTGCGATACACGCGGCCCGGCGCGATGATGCGGATCGGCGGCGCTTGGTTCATCATCGTGCGGATCTGCACCGGCGATGTGTGCGTGCGCAATAACATGCGCCCGCCATCTTCTGCGCGATGATTGTCGCCCATATAAAATGTGTCATGCATCGCGCGCGCAGGGTGGGTCGCGGGGATGTTAAGCGCGTCGAAATTATACCACTCGCTCTCAATCTCTGGCCCGGTCGCGACGGCAAAGCTCATGTCGGCGAATATTTCGGCGAGTTCGTCCATGACTTGGCTGACTGGGTGGATGCTTCCCGTTGGGGCTGCGGTAGTAGGGAGCGTCAGGTCAAGACGTTCGTTGACGAGGCGGGCGTTGAGGGCGGCACCCTCTAAGCTAGCTTTGCGCTCAGCAATCGCGCCCGCCACGGCTTCGCGCAGGCCGTTGATACGCGGACCATCGGTTTGACGCTGTTCAGGTGTCATCCCGCCTAGCGATTTGAGCAATGCTGTAACGCTGCCCTGCTTGCCAAGTGCATCAATGCGCACCGCTTCCAACGCCTCCAGATCGTTGGCGGCGGCAATCGCGGCGGTTATTGTTTCGCCCAATTTTTCAATTTCACTCATCTTCGTCATTCCATAAGCATATGGGCGCGAACAGCAACCGCCGTCCACGCCCATATGCGCATTACCGAAGGTGGCTCGTTACGCTGCTTGCGGCAACGCGGCCACAAAGGCCGCGTTAAGCGGCCTGCAAAGCCGTTTTCGCCTGCGCGATGATCGCGCTAAACGCCGCCGCTTCGTTCATTGCCAAATCGGCCATAATCTTGCGGTCAATCTCGATTCCAGCCAGCTTTACACCGTGCATGAATGTTGAATAAGTGAGCCCTTCGACGCGGACAGCCGCGTTGATGCGCTGAATCCACAGGCCGCGAAAATCACGCTTGCGAACCTTGCGATCGCGATAGGCATATTGACCGGCCTTTTCGACCGCTTGGCGCGCGACGCGGATGGTGTTTTTGCGCCGACCGTAATAGCCCTTGGCTTGGTCAAGGATATTCTTGTGCTTGGCGCGCGTGGTGACGCCACGTTTGATGCGTGTCATATCATCCGCTCCTTATTTCAGGCCGTACGGCGCCCACAGGCGCACGTGACCGACATCCGAATCCGACAGCACGCTGGTGCCGCGATTGGTGCGAATATATTTGGCATTATGGCTCGACAGCCGGTGGCGCTTGCCTGCGACGCCATGTTTGACGAGGCCGGTCGCGGTGAATTTGAAGCGCTTCTTCACACCGCTTTTGGTCTTTAGCTTGGGCATTTTGGTCTCCTTTGGAAGTCCATTACGACACGCCGCGGCAGCCCTTGTTAGCCGGGCGGTGTCATTGGAAGCGCGCGACTAGCGGGCGCAGCGCTAAAATGCAAGCGATTCGGGTCGACAACCCTCGGCTATATTCCGCTCTGCCAATCCCTGATCGTCTCGACCGGAGCGACGAGCATCAAGACATTGAGGGCCAGATTGTCGCGAATGCGCCACAGCGTGAATAGCTCGAACGCAATGGCGATGGATATCCATATCCGCGCACGCACCCGCGACGCGAACAAAAAGCCGATTATCATCATGCCGCAATCGCTCATGCTGTTGAGCACCGAATCGCCCGAATAGCCGAACGCCATCGTTGCCTCGCGGTAACGGTCGATCACCATCGGGGTATTTTCAAGGATTTCCCAAGACGCCTCTGCTGCCGTGGCGATGACCAATCGCCAGCCCTGCGGCACACGCGGCAACAGCCATTTGAGCGCGGCAAAGAACAGAAAGCCGTGGATGATGTGGCTGAAACTATACCAGTCGCTGATGTGTTGGCTGTTTTCCGCCGAATTGACGACGCCGTGCCACAGCTTGATAGTACCACAGGTGCAGATGGGGACGCGGCCCATGAGGGTGAGTGTCGTTGCTGCTGCCGCGAGGACGAGGAGGGTGGCGAACCACGTTTTACGCGAAATTGTCATAGTGCATGATTGACGCACGCGCGCCCACGTTGCAATAGCGGCCATGGCTGCCGCACCCGAACCTGAACGCACCGATCATTTCAAACGGCGCGGAATCTTGTTCGTCGTATCCTCCCCCTCTGGTGCGGGCAAATCGACAATCTCGCGCAAATTGCTGGCCGGCGACGATGGCCTGACCATGTCGGTGTCCGCGACCACGCGCCCGATCCGCCCCGGTGAGGTCGATGGCCACGACTATCATTTCGTCGATGTCGCGACATTCAAGGATATGGTCGCGAAACATGAGTTCCTCGAATGGGCACATGTGTTTGGCCATCGTTATGGCACGCCGCGAGCACCGGTTGAACAGGCGCTGGCGGCGGGAGGCGACGTATTGTTCGACATCGACTGGCAGGGTGCACAGCAGCTATATCAACGCGCGGGCGGCGATGTGGTACGGGTGTTCATATTTCCGCCGTCCATGAGCGAACTGGAACCGCGATTGCGCGCACGCGCCACCGACAGCGAAGAAGTGATTTCGGGCCGGATGGAGCGCG
>CXWL01007446.1_pt1 | contig 51975 bp, 46 predicted proteins | sample 590931 | NCBI WGS metagenome assembly CXWL01 (sample SAMEA3498368, study PRJEB10139) | groundwater metagenome | biome: water well; material: biofilm material | place: Germany | collected 2015-04-27 | reverse complement strand
ATCACACGCTGTGCGCTGTGCAAAATAGATCTCAAGGGTCGGTTTGTGTTCATCGACGATCTTGCCGAGACGCTTCTCGGATATACCAAGGAAGAACTATTTGGCAAGACTTTCAAAGAGTTTCTTTCCGAGAGCGATCAGGAACTATTTTTTCATGTCATGCGCCAACAGCGCACCTATGAGACCTCGTTTGATTCGATGTCGGTGATGCTTGTCACTCCGTCAAAGCCGCCGATGCCCGCGACGATCATCGTAACGCTCGGATTCATCGCAGGAAACCCGGTCAATTTTCAGATTATCATTCAGGTAGATCAAACTCAACGGATGGCAGTATCCAGTGTCGACGAATCGCCCTACTATCACCGATTTGTTTCTGCTGTCCTTTCTATGAACGGCTCGTTATCGCTAAGCGATGTCCTTGAGCCACTGCGCGAGTTCGTGGGGGCGATCGCAGTCGGTCTGTATTCCGTCGACGGGGACAAAATAGAAACCCTTGCCTCCGCCCCGCGAGAGATACAAGTTCCGACCTCTATCGATGTTCGCCGACTTCCGGTACTTCTTGAGCGACTCTCCAAGTTGTCCTCCGAACCGGGGCTGGCGCCAGATCAGGTTCAACGTGGGGTGATTGAATCCACGGGAAACTCGCCCTCGGAATATTTCTCGGAGTTTGAGCTGAATAGCAAAAAATATCTCCTGCGAATCGTGTTTGATAACTCCAATGCCGGCTCTGCCGACACCGTGGCTCAGCGAGCAACCCTCGCGTTGAATCTGGTGTGCCGACTACTGAAATCACATGATCCTGTTGGCGAAGTTGTTATCACCGAAAGTGATTTCGGAGCCGGGCTGGCGCTGTTTGATTCGCTTGGAGTCGGCGCGTTGTTTGTCCGGCCGGACGGCACGATCGCGGCGTCTAATCATAGTCTGACGAGAATATGTGAAGGAATACGCCCAATCGGCCGCATTGATGATGTTATTGTCGTGATATCGAAATGGGGAGGCGGCGAGGCGGGCAGGAATCTGGCGATTTTTTTCGATTCGGCGGTGGCGCATCCACCTCTGTCATGGAAAGAAACAGTCGCTCTGCCCGGTGGCGGCGCGGCCCATCTCACCGCGGTTCGTCACTCGGCCTCCAAGAGCGATGCCTCCTCCTGGCTGGTTATCAGCCCGATTCATCAAACTATCTCACCGTCGGGTATTCCGGTTGACCCAATGGTCGTGAACTCTGCGGTTGAAGAAATACTAAGCTCCCTGAATGCCGCTTCAACTGTTTCCGACCGGTTGACGCATGAGTATTACGATGCCCTTCACCGCGACGGTAATCTTTACCTGTCGCTCTTGCGCGGTCACATGGACAAGCTCCGCGGAATGGTTTCCGAATTCGGCCACCTCATGAATGTCTGGCTGGATGTCGAAGAAGTAGCCGTGTGCGATCTCAATCTGATAATCGCCGGCATCGTACAGGAGTTGAGTTCCACTTATCCAGAGACAGTTATCAACTGCCGTTTTTCCGACCTTCCCAAAATAAAATCGCATCGCAATCGTCTCACTCGTGTGGTCCGGAATCTCATGTCCAATGCCGTCAAGTACTCGCAGGGTGGCAAGGCCGAAATCCAAATTTCTGTGCGAATCGATCATAGCCGATGCGGTATCACGATCAAGGACAGCGGGCAGGGGATTCCCCAAAAGTATCTGGGCAATATCTTTGCCATGTACTACCGGATCCCGCTTCACCCCTGGCAAAAATCACCCGGCGATGGTTCAAGCTTAGCGATTACCCGGCAATTAGTCCGGGTTCTCGGAGGCAATTTGACCATTACCTCTGAAGAGGGACGGGGCACTTCGGCGGTAATGGACCTGCCTAATTTCGTAGTTTCAGACGACAAGTCAGTTTCCGGCCAGACAGCAAAAGTCGGTTGATTTTTCAGGCCGAATCCGCCACGCGTACCGCGCACGGAAACAGCCAGCAACCGTCATTCAGCCCCACCACAGTCACCCCGGCCAAGTGCCGACCGCCCATGGCGGGCGACACACCGAGCCGGGGCCCAGTCGGAAAATTTGAGCTGAGACTCGGTGAGTATATCAAGGGCTGGATCCCGGCTCTTCGGCCGGGATGACAAAAAGGGGCCGGATGACAAAGTGGGGCCGGATGACAAAGTGAGGTCGGGATGAATAAGTCTTCGTAGGTCGGGCTGGCGTCCGGCTACTGCCGGATGTCTTGCCCGACATCTTGTAAAAAGAAAGTGTCGGGTAGGCCGGACTCCGCAAGCGGAATTGGCAACCTGACCTACAATACTTCTCTTACTTCCCTACGGCCAGCACCCGTCATCAAGCGGTGCAAAATTGATGTACAAATAATCAATCATCCGCGTCAGGTCGGCAATATCAACCGCACAATCCCCATCCACATCCGCCACCTTGAGCGGCACTATCGGCGTGAAACTGATATACAGAAAATCAATCAGCTTGCTCAGATCGGCGATATCAGTGCCATGCGAAAGATCGATATCCCCCAACTGCCAGATCCAGAAATTCCGTGCGCGGCAGGTATCCTACCTGCCCGTCTTGAAAAGGGGCAGACCCGGCAGTTGCGGGGCCGCCCACGGAAATAGACCCTTCGACCCGCGCGCTTCGCACGGGGCAGGCAAGCTCAGGGTGAAGTCAGCTTAGCTCGGGTTCGTGCGCGGCAGGTATCCTACCTGCCCGTCTTGGAATGGGGCAGACCCGGCAGTTGCGGTGCCGCCCACGGAAATGGGGCAGACCCCGCTTGGGCGGGGCCGCCCACAAAAATGAGGCGCCCACAGCAAGCTGTAGGCCACCAGAGGAATTTCCGTTCTGCCACTTAATTAGTTGTGGGGCATTGTGTTGTCTATTGCGGTTGTGTTTTTCGGTTGACAACCGGCCGTTTAGCTCTATCTTATCAGTCTGCCATTTTTGAGGGAATAAGTTATGAATTCGATGACAGGGTTTGGACGAGCATCTGTTGATTCTACATCGGGGCGTATCACGGTTGAATTGGCAAGTGTCAACAATCGATTTCTTGAGCTTTCGGTGCGGATGCCGCGGTCGTTGGCGGCGCTTGAGCCGCAGGTGCGTGAGCAACTCGCGGAAGCGGTCAGTCGCGGCAAAGTTACTATTAATGTAGATGTTGAAGTGGGAAAAGGGGTGGCACGCGCCCACCTGGATCAGGAAACGGCCAAAGCAATTCACCGAGAGCTAACGATTTTGAAAAAGAGTCTGAAGCTAACCGGAGAGATTTCGATTTCAGATATTTTGTCATTTGAAGAGGTATTGCACGCCGGCGCAAGCGAGGTCGATACCGAAAAAATCTGGCCGATTCTCAAGAAAGCGATTTCTCAGGCCGCCGAGCGATTGGTCAAGATGCGTCAGAGCGAAGGAGCCGCGCTGGCTCGCGACATGCAGGCGCGATTGAAACTCATGGAAAAGGCGGTCGGCAAAGTGGAAGCGGCGACGAAAAACTCAGTCGCACTGTATGCTGACAAGTTGTCTAAACGAGTCAAAGAACTGTTAGCCGAACCGATATCCGATTCGCGCCGTCTCGAAGAAGAAATCGCGGTGTTCGCCGAGCGAACGGATATTGCCGAAGAGTGTACTCGATTCCGAAGTCACTTGGATCAATATCGCGCGGCGTTGTCTCAAAAAGACGCCGCGGGGAGAAAGCTCAATTTTATTCTGCAGGAAATGAACCGCGAAGTGAACACCATCGGTTCCAAGTGCGCAGATTTTTCAATAGCGGCCAGCGTGATTTCGCTTAAAGAGGAACTCGAAAAGCTTCGCGAACAGGCGCAAAATATAGAATGACCAAAACGGTGACCAGCAGATGAAGCATCTGAATCCCCGTCGGGGGATGAAAGTACCGGCGCCCGGTTGCATGGTCATTATTTCGTCTCCCTCGGGAGGGGGCAAGTCCTCGATTTGCCGTCGTTTGCTTTCACCGACACGTCGCAGGGCGGGGTGGAAATTTTCGATGTCGTACACCACGAGGTCGATGCGCAAGGGAGAACAGAACGGCCGGGAATATGTCTTCGTGACGGAGCAGGAATTTGATAAATTGGTGGAGCAGGATTATTTCGCCGAACATTTTCAGGTGCACTTGTACAAGTATGGAACGCCGCGCAAACCTATTGAACAGCTTCGGAAAAGCGGCGGCGTTATGCTTTTTGATGTCGACGTGCAAGGCGCCAGACGGCTACATAAAGAGTATCCCGACGCTGTGACAATATTTGTTCTGCCGCCGTCGATAGCGGCGCTAAAGAGTCGTCTGACTCGGCGAGGAACCGAGACGCCGACACAACTTAAGCTTCGGTTTGAGAACGCCAAGACGGAAATGCAGGCGGTCCTTCGCGACCGGACGTATGCGTTTGAATATGTGGTGATAAATAATGTGCTCTCAGAGGCGGTCAGCGATGTGCTGGCTATTATTCGGGCGCACCGATGTCGATTTGAACAGATACCGTTGGAACAATCCAGCAGATTACTTGGTTAAACAGGCAGTCCAGCCTAAAAGGAGTGAACAATGCCCTATACCCCGATCGATGATCTTGAAAAAGTGACAGTGAACCGTTACGAAGCGGTTAATGTTGCCGCACAACACGCCCGACAGATTAACTCTAAGCGGTTAGCCAAGTTGAACGCCGCTATTGAGGCAGGTGCGGAAGTCGAATTCGATATGGAATCCCGCAAGATAACGATGGTCGCGCTAAAGGACCTGATGCAGGGTAAAGTAAAATTCAATCGTACCGATACCGAATAGAACATTCGGTCACACTCTTTCAACAGTTAGGACGCAATGGCCAGACACCTCGTCATAGTTGAGTCACCGGCGAAGTCAAGGACGCTCTCCAAATTTCTTGGGGAGAATTTTGATATCGCCTCTACTATCGGTCATGTCATTGATTTGCCGAAATCCAAGATTGGCGTTGATGTCGACAACAATTTTCAGCCGGAGTATGTGGTCATTGAGGGGAAGCAGAAAGTCATAGCTGATCTTCTGAAGGCCGCCAAGAAAGCCGATATCGTGTACCTTGCCCCCGACCCTGATCGCGAGGGCGAGGCAATCGCTTGGCATGTGGCTAACTGCCTCAAGAAAGCTACCAAGGCGAAGCTCAAGCGGGTCACATTTAATGAAATAACCAAGACCGCGGTTACTGAAGCTATAGCTCATCCGCGCGCGATAGATATGAATCTGGTTAATGCTCAACAAGCGCGCCGAGTGATGGACCGTCTGGTTGGGTATATGGTTTCGCCTTTTCTTTGGAAAACGGTGGCGTACAATTTGTCGGCTGGCCGGGTGCAGTCGGTAGCGTTACGATTGATCTGTGAACGTGAAGCCGAAATAGCGGCGTTTACGCCTGAAGAATACTGGAAATTTTCAGCCACCTTGGCCAACAAGAAAAAAGTAGAATTCGTCGCCCAACTTTTTCGAGTCGAAGACAAAACAGTAGTCCGGGCTGGAGAAGAAGGCGCGAACAAGATTGTTATCGGGACCAAAGATCAAGCCGATAAAATACTGGCGGCGTTGAAAAAAGCAACCTACACCGTCTCCGAAATCAAATCAAGCGAACGAACCCGCAAGCCGCTGGCGCCGTTTATTACGTCGACCCTCCAACAAGAGGCGGCCAAGGCGCACGGTCTGAGCCCCAAGCACACGATGTCGATCGCGCAAAAATTGTACGAAGGTATCGAGATAGGCAAAGAAGGACCGACCGGATTGATCACGTATATGCGTACTGATTCGACGCGTATCGCTGATGAAGCAATTCAGGCGGTGCGGGGATATATCAGCAAGGAGTACGGTGACAATTATCTTCCGGCTCATCCGAACAAATACAGTAAGAAAGATAACGCGCAGGACGCTCACGAAGCGATCCGTCCCACCTCGATGGAGATGACTCCCGAAAAAGTCAAAAAGCACCTGACCGCGCACCAGCTGAAACTATACACGCTCATCTGGAATCGTTTTGTTGCCTCGCAGATGCCCGACGCCAAGTTTAGCGTCGAGACTGTTGATATCAAGGCCGATAAGTATATCCTGAGAGCTTCAGCGCAGAAACTCTTGTTCGATGGATTCCTTCGAGTATATCACGAAGAAAAAGAAGCCGACGATGCAACCGGGGACAACGGATTGAGCGAGTCGCTTCCAGAACTATCTGAAGGTGAAAAGTTGGCCTTGATTGAACTGAAGCCGAATCAGTCGTTCACCAAACCGCCGGCCCGATATTCTGAGGCGATGCTCGTGAAACGGCTTGAAGCCGATGGGATTGGACGTCCTTCGACCTATGCGAATATTATTTCGGTGATCAAGGACCGCAAGTATGTGGACCTTGAAGAACGCAAGCTGAAACCAACCGATTTGGGCACGACGGTCAGCAAGGTTTTGGTTGAGCATTTTCCGGACATTTTCAATGTCGAGTTTACCGCCAATATGGAAAAAGAGCTTGACGCTGTCGAAGATGGCAGTGATGAATGGGTCAAGGTCGTCAAGGATTTCTATACACCGTTCATCAAGACTATGAACGCGGTGAAGAAGAAAGAAAAAGCAATTAAGCAGGCGATGGTCGAGGTAACCGATACCAAATGTGAGAAGTGCGACAAGTTTATGGTCATCAAATTGGGCCGAAACGGTCGTTTCCTTGCCTGTTCCGGATGGCCGGAGTGCAAATCAACGAAGCCACTTCCCGGAGAAGAAGCCAAGACCAAGACCGATCAAAAGTGCGATAAATGCGGCGCCGACATGGTTATCAAAACCGGTCGTTTCGGACGGTTCATGGCCTGCTCGAAATATCCTGACTGTAAGAATGCCAAACCGATCACGCTTGGGATCACCTGCCCAAAACCGACGTGTGGTGGCCAGCTGATTGAAAAGAAAACCAAGACGCGTCGGGCTTTCTACGGGTGTACCAATTATCCGAAATGCGATTTCGCATCATGGGATAAACCGGTCAAGCAACCCTGCCCGGTTTGCCATCACGCCTATATGGTGTTCAAAGTCAGCAAAGCGCGCGGAGAGCATCTGCGCTGTCCCGAATGTAAACACGAGGTTCTTGATCACCATCCCGTCGAACCAACTACGGTTGGATAAACACCGGGGAATAGCATTAGACTGCCTAAACAGGGTCAACCGAAATGGTTTGACCCTGTCGTTTTATTGAGTACTATTTCACTATGCTGGACGAGGCGCTTACCAAATTTCTGGATGAACTATTGACTGTGCGAGGACGGTCGGTTCACACGATTGACGCCTATCGCCGCGACCTGAAACCCTGGGTTGATTTTCTGATCGACCAGTTTCGCACCCAGCCGTCGACTCCGCCCAATGATCCACTCTTCCTGCGATTGTATCTGCGGCGTCGGACCGAACAGGGGAGTTCCAATCGATCAATCGCCCGATTTCTTTCGGCGCTTTCGACATTTCAGAAATTCCTTGGATTGCAATCCGGCGGAGAGAAATATCTCTTCAAGTTGCCACAAATTAAGTTTTCAGGAAAACTGCCTTCGTTTGTGCCACAATCTGACGCGGCCAAAATCTTTGAAGATGACACTCAGATAAATCAGAAAAATCTTTTTGGCTGGTGGCGCGATTATCTGATGGTGGGTCTTTTGTATGTCTCCGGACTTCGTCGATCAGAACTGGCGTCATTAACGTTGTCACAGCTTGATCTGTCACGCGGACTCATTACAGTTATGGGTAAGGGAAACAAGCAGAGAGTTGTTCCGGCAGGGGAAGCCACCATGGGGGATATCCGTCAGTATCTCGCTTTGCGCTCTGAGTTGCTGACTCTTTTGAATTCAACCGAGGATAAGATATTTCTCAACCAGCGCGGTGGCCCGCTTTCGGTGCGGTCGGTGGATCGATTGGTCAAGAGCTTTGCGAAGCGTCGAGGGATGACGTTTACTCCGCACACTCTGCGTCATTCTTTTGCTACTCACATGCTCGAAAACGGCGCAGATCTGGTGCTGATCAAGGAAATCCTCGGCCACAGTTCGTTGTCAACGACTCAGAAATACACTCATGTAACTGCCGAAACGATGAAAGCCGCCTACCGCAAAGCGCATCCGCGCTCAGGATTTAGCAAGTAGTCCCGAAGACTGGGAGTATGGTGTTGTCGATATTGTCAAACGACGTACACGCGGACATCGCCGATAAAATGATTCACCGCGATATATAATTTTGATTCCGCCGAGTCGTAGCTGTCGGTGCGGCCGTCGATGGTGTTTCCCAACCCGCTTGAACGTTTACCAAGTAATTCGACATCGCCGATAAAACTCGAAGAAGTGCAATAGACAGGCATGTCAGGCGGGACTAAAATCCGGACATCGCCTATAAAACCTGAGATCACCAACCGGTTCAACCCGGGGCTTAGTTTGCCGCCGTGGAGTTTGATCTCGTTGTTGCCGGCAAAAGATGAGACTTCGATATTGCGAAGGTCTACATTATGACAATCGATAAACGTGTCTCCGACAAACTTGCTGTATTTGACCCTGCCACTAGTTGAGGGATCGGGCGCGGGGTCAGCTTGGCCGCCGAATTCGTAGTTGTATTTGTACTCGTAGTGATGTTTTCTTGGCTCCGACTGGGCGCCGGGCGGAGGGGGAGGAGTTTGAAACGATTGTTCGTTTGAACTCGACGGAGGCGGGGGAGAGTAGGCGCCTGTAGAGGATGATTCGTCAGAGCGGCGTCGACGAATAATAAACCAAAACCCCACGAGGATAAGAGCCACCGGCAGTGCAAACGAGACAAAGTCGCCGAAATCCCAATCGATGATCTCCAGACTATTCAACAGAAAGAATAATCCCAGAAAAATTAGGATCAGGCCGAAGATGACTTTGTTACTGCTCATCAGGTTTCTCTTATAGCTTATATTCTCTATTCTAACTTACAGTACGAAATATCGGCGACCAAGTTACACTTCGCAAGCGGTTTGGCCGGGGTGCATGTGGAACGAGCATAGGGCTTTTCAGAATGATGGGCAGTGGCATCACAGCACCCTTTCGACCAATGGGTTTGTTGCACATCGGTCATTTTTTTCGAGGATCGCGGCTGTAAGTTGTTGGACCAAATCAAGGAAGTGGCTTCGTTTGACAGCCAGCCATGTGGCTGGACCTTGGGGCTTCGCCGCGTCGCATTGGGATTCTGACTTAGGCATCTGGCACCGTTTTACTGCCAGAAGCAATGAATGAGTCCGGTCGATGCGGCGTCGGAGGCGGCGGTTGAAAACAAGAAGCCGGTGGTAGAGTTTGGCGATGGCCCGGAGGGCGGGACTTCGGGAGTCTAAGAGATCACCCATCCTGGCGAGAAGTCGTGACCCTGCGAATCGGTCCGACCGCCTGAGTTGCCAAGCGAAGTTGGCGATACGCCGCACAAGAAAGTGCTCGACGGTGGAGTTGGGGGTGAGTTTGGCGATGAGGACGCCGAGCAAAGAGTCGTAGTCGGCGAGGTTTTCGGGGAGACGGGGGGAGGTAATGATAGCACGCCTTGAGTAGATGCCGTGTTTGAGGGCGTTCTGGCTGACTTTGGCTTTGCCTTCAGGGGTTTTGGGTCCGGTGGATTTTTGGGCGTTGCGACGGTTGGCGTTGAGTCGTTTTTCAGAGACGAACATGGGAAAATCCTCCTATGGGTGTTATGTACCCTATGGGGCGAAGACAGAAAGACCATTGAAGGGGTGGGGATTTTGTGTGTGGGGGGGAATCCCACGATAAAGGGAGTGTTGAAAAAGCCGTCTTTCGGAGTAAAGCCACTGAAATGTCACCCCGACGAAGGTCGGGGTCTAGTCCTAACTTGTTGGAAGATAAGACTGGATTCCGGCCTTCGCCGGAATGACATGCTAAAGAAGTTCGACAGCGTAGGTTTTTCAACAGGCCCNNTGACAGAGGGGAGAGGGGGACGGATGAATCGGGGGTGGATACCCCCACGATAAATCGTGGGCCACCAAGGCCAAGAAGTCGGGCCGCAGGGCTAAATGTATCCCAGCTTGACATCCGTAGCCGCCACCGCTTTATTCCGCCCAACATTTTTGGCAGGCGTTCCGCCAGGAATGAGGAGAGATTGCTTCGGTCGCGCTAACCGCTAAAGCGGTGCGCGACGCTCGCAACGACGACAATATTTCGATATAGGAGATACCAGTATGGCCCGCTCACTCTGTCAGATTCCGGACTTGTCCGCCGCGGAAATCCGCGAAGTTTTCGATCTTTGTCGCAAGATGAAGAAAAAGGAGATCGCCCCAAAACCGCTCGCGGGGAAGTCGGTCGCGTGTATTTTCACTAAGGCCTCGCTTCGCACCCGAATTTCTTTTGAGGTGGGAATCAACGAACTTGGTGGCAATGCCCTTTATATCACCGACAACGAGATCAAGCTCGGTGAACGAGAATCCATCGCCGATGCCGCACAGGTGCTTTCCCGGTATGTCGGGATGATCATGATTCGAACATTCAAGCATTCCGATGTCGAAGGGCTGGCTAAGTGGGCGACTGTTCCAATTGTGAACGGTTTGACCGATTTGGTTCACCCGTGTCAGATAATGGGCGATTATTTCACGGCTTTGGAGCATTTGAAAACGAAAGAACCGTACAAAATTGCCTATGTGGGAGACGGAAACAATATCGCCAACAGCTGGCTGAATCTTGCCTACCGGATTCCTATTGATCTGCGGATCGGCACCGATCAAACCTGCCAGCCGGACGCTGATATTCTCAAGCGGGCCAAGACAAATTCAGAGAGCAAAATAACTATTACTGATGATCCTAAAGAAGCGGTTGATAGTGCCGATGTAGTCTATACCGATGTTTGGGCCTCGATGGGGCAGAAACATTTGGCGGAAGATAAGGAGCAGAAGCTAAGGAAATTTCAGGTTAATAGTTCTCTGATGAGGGTGGCCAGTCCCACGGCGATCGTGATGCACTGCCTACCAGCCGAACGGGGACGCGAGATTACTGATGAGGTCATGGATGGCCCGCAGTCGGTGGTGTTTGACGAAGCAGAAAACCGACTGCACATTCAGAAAGCAATCATGGCGTTCCTGCTCAAGTAGGCCATAACGTAACGGTGGACGACCCGGCCCTCGAGAATACAAACTTTCAGAAGGAGTTGGGGTATGCGTTCACGAAATGTTGTTGCAAATGGATTGGTGACACTGGCACTTGTCAGCGCACTTGTTCTCGGATGTTCGAAGAACTCATCGGGTCCGGGCAATCCGATCACGAATCCGGAATTCAATTACATGACCAGTCAGGTCAGTGCGTCGGTTGATTCCCTGGTTGCGCTGTCCGGACTTGGGTTGGATATGACAGTCGCATCCAATGCCGATGTCCTCACCGATATCGCCTTCGGGCCGATGCCGGTCGACTCGCTGTCGATGGTGAATTTCTGGAATATCTTTATCCTGACTAATTCAGGAACAGGGGTGTCGAATCACTGGATAGATTCAGTCCAGTTCTTGCGCGACGGCGCGGCTCGTCAGAATCCCTTAGGCGCCAATGAAATGCAATACGTTCGTCACTGGACAAGCGTTGCCACCGATACCACATCAACGTATCGAAATCTTGAGTCCCGCACGTTGATTAACGCCGACAATACCAGCAATGCGAACGCTCTTCTTAGCGGATCGTTCAGTTTGGGTATCCTTGATGTCGACAAATCGGGTGCCAGCGTTGTTGTCAGAGATCTGACGATCAACGGCACAATATCCTCGTTTTCGGTTAGCCGGCTCAATGGGTGGAGTGGTGGATGTCCGACCGACGGTCAAATCAACATGACAGCCACTTTGTCGGTGAAGCAGGGATCCGCGGCGCCGGTAGTGTCGACTTGGGATGTTGACGTGACTTTCGGTAACGGCAGAACAATGGTCAATGTGACACAAAATGGCGCAAGTTACTCATATCGTTTGAATACTTGCAGGCAGTAGCTCAGTATAATAGTTAGTTCAAAGCCCGGTCAAATAACCGGGCTTTTTTTTGCCCATGAGTTGACTCAAACAGGGACGCCTTGTATCTATGAGTCATGGATGAAATCGTTCGATTCTCCGGTTGTTTTGTCTGTGGCGATAAAAACCCTCACGGCCTCAACGCGCGATTCTTTTGGGACGGGACAAACGCCACAACCGAAACTCTTGCCATCGAGCAATTCGAGGGATACAAAGGAATATATCATGGCGGTATCATCGCCACACTGCTTGACGAAGTCATGGTGAAATCTATTCTGGCCACTGGCCACTATGCGGTGACAGCAGAAATAACGGTGAGATTTATTAAGCCGCTGAGAACCGGCACCAGATTTCGATGTGTAGGTCGAATTGTCGATCATAAGGGACGCTTATATCATACCACCGCCGAGGCGATCGGAGAAGACGGCACCGTTTATGCGCGAGCAGAAGCCCGATTTTTGGACGGGAAGGCGGACCTTGTCGATGAGCTAAAAAGCTCGCTGGAATAGTGCGGAATGTCGAAACCTCGCGCAGAGCGCGACCCCCTTGCGGCTGAAGCCGCGGGATTCCCATCCCTGCGACCATCCGGTCGCTGGACTCGCCCTTCGGGCTTCGCGGTCACCCTTCGGGGCAGGGGATTTCGACCTACAAAACAGGAATAGCCACGTTACCTACCTTTGCATGAATCCTGAATTTGCGGTGCCCTCGGATATAAGTCAAACCTTCGCTGATCGTGCCAAGTTGTTGTTCCGCAGTGTATTATAACCTTGGTTCGGCAAGCCATGCGGGCATGGCCATTGCTTGGTAGGTAGGGTATGGCAAGTTCAATCCAATCCGGCAGTTACCGGACATATATCGCTTCAATCATTCGTCCCCATTCCGACCAATATCTCGCGGCCAATGGGTTTTGCGGCGGCATGGTGATATTTGCTTTACCCGATTACGGTATCCAATTTAAGTGTCAGGCAGAAGGTCAGAAGATCGATTTGGAGTTCGGGGCTTTCTTTGCACTACTCAGATTTGTAGAGTCTTCGCTATCGACAGAAAAAATCAAGGCCTTGACCGTGCTAAGTTCATATCCTGAATTCGTGTTTGCCTTCAATGGCAACAGTCGACATCTCCTGCCAAATAGCGATCGAGAGCGGCTATTCAAAGAACGAACCGCAACGCTTGAAGTTACGGTATCATACATTGAGCGCCACCGCAATCAAGCGCTTGCTTCACCCGTTGATTACCCTTCATTGCCTGAAGGAAAAAGCGTTCTGGTCAAATCAAAACTCACCGACACGTCTTCGCTCGCTTTTCAGCCGATTCAAAAGGGAATACGGCTCTGACTTTACAGCGCCAACCCTACGATAACGGGATTGTTGAAAAAGCCTGAATACTGTCATCGCGAGCCCGAAGGGCGTCGCGATCTCGCTTTGAATCTTGTTGCGCAATACGAGATTGCGACGTCGCCCCGCGAAGCGCGGGACTCCTCGCAATGACAGAGTGAGTTTTTCAACAGCCAATTTGAGCAGGGGAGAGGTTTTTGTTGAAGTAACAGCCAGGGCCGCGATATCTTTTCATCGATAACGACCGGAGTTTCGTGAGCGACGTACGCCCTCGAGTGCCAATGTCAATGGGGCAGACCGGGAGGTCTGCCGCCCACAAAGCGCGACGTATGCCCTCGAGTGCCAATGTCAATGGGGCAGACCGGGAGGTCTGTCGCCCACAAAAAACGCGGCAGGTTAGGGCACCCGCCGCGCACGAAGATAATCGGTCGAAGTTACGCCAATTTAGCGACAAAGCTCGTCAGACGAGACTTGTTGCGAGCGGCGTTATTCTTGTGGATCAGACCGGAGGATGCCGCTTTGTCGAGAACAACGATGGCCAGTTGCAGGGCCTTTTCCGCTTCGGACTTTTTCGTCTCGGTTCGAACGGCTTTAAGAGCATCGCGAAGTTTGGAGCGATTTCCCCTGTTGCGCGTGCGTTCGAGCGCTGATGTTTTCATCCGTTTAACGCATGACTTGTGGCTTGGCAAGGCACGATTCCTTTCTACAATTCGTTTAGCCCCCAAATATATAGGCGGAGAATCGTTTGTCAACCAGTAAACCAAGCCGATCGCTCTTTAGGACGGCCGGTCTGGTGTCCATAGCCACCGCCCTTTCCCGGGTAACCGGGCTGGTTCGGGAGCAGGTGATGGCCTATTTCTTCGGAGCGTCGATGGCCACCGACGCCTTTGTTACCGCTTTTCGCCTGCCCAATCTCCTGCGGGACCTGTTTGCCGAGGGGGCGCTGTCCTCTGCGTTTGTCCCGGTTTTTAAGGAAAAAATGGTTAAAGAAGGGGACCCCGAGGCGTTTCGGCTGGCCAATACAGTGATGACGGCTATGCTTGCGGTGGTTAGCGTGGTCGTGGTTTTGGGGATATTAGCCACTCCGCTGATCATATATATGACCGCTCACGGTTTCACGCCCGACAAAGAGAAGTTTGATCTGACTATCGACCTAGCCCGAATTATGTGGGTGTTTCTGCTTCTTGTATCGGTGGCGGCGCTGGTGATGGGGATGTTAAACGCTTTCGGTCGATTCGGCGTTCCGGCCATTTCTTCCGCCATGTTCAATGTTGGTGGAATTGTAACACTCTGGGTGCTCTATTCGCACTTCTCGACACCTGCTTACCTGCTGGCGTTGGGCGTCGTGGTCGGCGGCATTTTGCAATTGGCGGTTCAGATTCCATCTCTGATGAGGACCGGGTACAGATTTCGCCTGAATTTTAATTTTGCCAATGAGGCATTTCGCAAGATGATCAAACTTATCGCCCCGATGGCGATTGGTCTTTCTGCGTCGCGGGTGAACATTTTGGTAAGCACTCTTTTGGCATCGTTTATGGCGGAAGGGGCAATTTCGTATTTGAACTATTCGTACCGGCTGATGCACTTTCCGCTTGGCGTGTTCGCGGTGGCACTGGGGACGGTCGCGCTCACGAAGGCATCGGAACAAGTTGCCAAAAGCGACATGGAAGGGCTCGCAGGGACATTTCTTGAGGCCTTCAATCTCAATATGTTGCTTATCGTGCCGTCGGCGGTGTTTTTCATTTTCTTTGCCGAAGACTTCGTTGGGTTGGCATATAGGTACGGCAAATTTTCGCAGAGCGATTCAGCCAATACCGCGCTGGCATTGATTCACTATTCATACGGGTTGATCGGTTTTGCCGCTGTTCGGGTTATCGTGCCGGTGTACTATGCGCTTACCGAATCGAAATTGCCCATGAAAATTTCAATGCTTACGGTGGGGGTAAATATTCTTTTGTACTGGCCGCTCATCAAACTGATGAACTTTGCCGGACTGGCCGCGGCAACCTCGGTAGCTGGTCTGGTCAATGCCGCTCTTCTGCTGTGGCTTTTGCCCTCGCGGGGAGTTCCGGTGCCGTACCGTCAACTGGGGATTGATTTTTGCCGAATTACTCTAGCCGCAGTCGTTGCTTTTGGCGTGGCTAAAGGGCTGAGATTCGATCTCTGGCCGGATGGAAGCGGCATAATTGCGCGGTTCGTAAATCTCGTGGGGCCGTTGGCCGTGGCTGGACTGCTGTACACGCTACTCTGCTATTTTTCGGGTGTCAAAGAATTGCGGAAGTTGACCGACAAGGCGATGTCGCGTTTCCGCAGGTCGTAAAGATATGTTCCGTAAATATCCCGCATTACCGCTTCTGCTGGCAGTCGTGCTGGGGATAATGGCGGGGGAGAGCACGCGTTTCCCCTCATGGTACTATTTGGCGGCCGCATTGGTGTGTGTGCTGGTTTCTCTCGCTTTTTTGGCAAGGTCGGTAACAAAATCGGCAGTGGTGTTGGCCGTTGTTGCGGCTGGATTGCTTGCCGGATTTCACTATGTGGTTCGCTATGTCGAGCGAGGCCCACATCATGTTGCTCATGCCGTAAGTTCGCGCGACATCGTTCATATCTATGGGACGGTGTCCGACTGGCCGGACCTTCGAGCCGATCGCACTGAGTACGTAGTTGATCTTGACTCGATAGATACTGACCGGATGAAATATGTCGATGGGCGGCTGATGCTGAAAGTGACCGATACCACCACAGCCCTTCAGCGAGGGGACCGGGTGGAATTCTACGGACGAATTTACTTCATAAATTCTCTGCATATCGAGCACAATTCGTATCTGAGACGGCAGTACCACCGGGGAGTTTGTGGAAATGTGTATTTGCCGACTCTGCTCAATGTCCGGGTCGATAGACGCCCCAAGTTTGGTGTGTTCGCGATTGTCGATTGGACAAGAGTTTGGATATTGTCGGCCTTCGAACAAAATCTGTCACCACCCGCGGCGGCTATGGCCGGAGGATTTTTGCTTGGGGAAACTCGCCATATATCCTCTGAAATTTATACGATGTTTCGCGACAGCGGAACGCTTCATGTGCTGGCGGTATCCGGCTCAAATGTCGCGCTTGTGCTTTTGTTTGTTCTTCTGATACTCCGACCGTTTGGTATTCGGCAACCGTGGCGTGGATTAGTTCTGCTCGCGGTGGTTGTTCTATTCGCTTTACTATCGTATGAACAGCCCTCGGTCATTCGCGCTTCGACTATGGCGGTGTTTGTTTTGCTCGCAGGGGTTTTGGGGCGGGAATATGATCTCAATCAAATTGTCTCGCTGAGCGTTTTAGTCATCCTCGCGGTTGCTCCAGCGCAGTTATACGATGTAGGGTTCCAATTATCAGCCGGGACCGCCTGGGGATTGGTGCTATTGATCAAGCCGGTGGCTGGACTTTTTTGGCGATGGCACAGTCGACTCTGGTATCGCTGGTTGATTTTCCCGTTGATTGTCTCGCTGGTGGCTCAACTCTGTTCGGCTCCAATAATCGCTTATTATTTTGGCAAAGTGCCACTGGCATCGACACCGGCAAATCTACTTGTCGTTCCGCTTGCATCGTTTGCTGTGATTCTTCTCTTGGTCTTGTTACTGGCAAATCTTTTGTGGCCGCTGTTAGGACTTTTTGTTGGCTCACTGGTGGACCCGGTTATCAAACTGCTGTTGAGTGTGCTTGTTTGGTTTCGCTCTCTGAAATTACCGTCATTTGAGACCGGCCCACAGGCAGGCAATCCGTACTCTGAAATCTGGGTTGGATTATATCTTGCGGTGCTTGTCATGGCGATATTTGGGCTGACTCGGAAGTCGTTCCGAAGATGGGCGTTGGCATTGATACTTGTCGGCCTGAATCTTTTCCTTTTTCAATCTATCGGTCAGGCCGGAGGTTGGGAACTGGGCATTCATTTTAGTTCACTTCCGGGCGGAATTGTCGCTGTTGTTGACCAGACGGACAAGGGGGAGGCCGATCTGATTGTCAGTTCTACGTCAGTGGGGATTGACAATCTCGACACTAGACTTCTCCAGCCGGTTCTCGAGATGAACCGCGTGAAACAGCTACGCTATCTCTTTGTTATGTCTACCCCCTATGACAATATCGACGACCTCTTGCGACTGGCGAAGCAATATCAATGTTCGACCATTTATGTTACCGCGACTCATCGCGCCAGTTTCGAGGATTATCTAACTTATAATCACGCACTGACGTCGGTGTCGGTTGTTTATTTCGGGGGTAGCGATTCTCTTGCGATGCCGCTTGGCTACTCGCTTTCCGAGAGCCGGATATTACTGCGAACTCAAAATCGGATGATTCTATTTACGGGCTCGTCCACCGACGACGAATTGCCGAAACTGCCTGTTCCCTTCAATCCGACTCTTGTTTTGACAACGCGCTGGATGCCCGGTCCCGAGGACTGGCTAAGAATGCGAGAGAAGGGCTTCGCAAGGGTGGTCTGTTCAAAAATTGAACAGATAAGGAGCGAGTCCGGCGAGGAAGCCCCTGTCGATCAGGTCGATATTGTCCTCCCTGAGTTTCTGGTCGATCTCCGTCAAACCGGACCGTTTCATCTCTCTCTTTAGGGCTTGTTGAAAAACCCTAAATACTGTCATTGCGAGCTCAGCGAAGCAATCTCAACTCATTCATAAGTCAATATCAGAAGGAGAGATTGCTTCGGCCCCGCGAAGCGCGAGACACTCGCAATGACATGCTGGTGGACTTTTTCAACAATCTCTTTAACATCGCCACAGAGGGATAATTCTTCTTGATTGCCTTTGAGGCATTAAGGAAACACCCTTTTCGCCCGATAATTGAAACGAGTTGGTCTATACCGTGTAAACTTGTGTCTTGAAAAAGGACTTAGGGACGTATAATGAGCCTTTCCGGCAATCTTAAAACGGTGTCGTTTCCGGATATCCTTCAGCTATTGGCTTCGGGGAAAAAGTCCGGCATACTGGAGTGTCGCACCACGACTCGTCAGAAGGAAGTGGCGTTCAAGGGCGGGAATATCGTCTACGCCTCCTCGCTCAATAGCACCGAAGATCTTTTGGGTAACCTCCTGCTCAAACGAGGCAAAATCTCGAAGACTGATCTGGAGCGAGCCATTGCCCTTCATAAACAGTCGGGTCGACAATTGGGGACTACGCTGATCGACATGAATCTGTTTGATAAGGACGAAATCGGCCAGTGTCTCAAGATGCAGATTGAAGAAATCGTCTACAATCTTTTTTCCTGGGCCGAGGGAGAGTTTGCGTTTCACGAGGGAGCTCAACCCAAGAACGCGCCGTTTTTGATCGAGTTGCCGACTATGAGCGTCATCATGGAAGGGACACGCCGGATCGACGAATGGCTTGAAATACAGAAAGTATTGCCGCCCGACGATATGCTGTTGTGTATAGCCAAGTCGCCGAAAGTGAATCGCGAAGAGCTGACAATCTCGCTGGACGAATTCCGCGTTCTTGCGTTGATCAACGGTGATCGCACGGTCACGGAATTGATCGAGATTTCTCCGATGGGCGAGTTTGTCACTTGTCGTTCGCTGTATCGGTTGATCGCCAATAATCTCATCGAGATTTCCGGTCGACGTGAAGCCCAGACCGCTCCACCGGAGGATGAGGAAGAAATCCTGATGGTCGTGCTTTTTCAACTTTACAATCGTTGTTTTTATCACATCCGTAGTCATGTTGAGGCATTTCTTGGGACGGATAATACACAATTCGCAACCTTTGCGTCCCAATACCGAAACGGCCTGCTGACTTATTTCCCGGGGGCGGAGCCGGGAACGAACATGGCGCCGACGTTTGACAAGTTTCTCTCGGTGGTTCGTCAAATCCCCGAAGAGACCCGATATTACACCTTGATGAACAATCTTGATAAGATGCTCTCGGAACAGTTGGTGCATGTATATCAGCTTTTGGGTGACGGTCCGTATCGCGACACAGTGTCAAAGGTCAAGAGAGAGATTACCGAACCGCTTCAGTTGCGCCGTGAACTCGTCAAGCGGTACGGTCTTGAAGATGCATTTTACACGACGCTCAAACGCGCCGAAAAAGTTGTACGGTTAGTAAGAGGATAACAGCTATGAAATCAAAATTTGCATTTACACTGGCGGCTCTATTCGCGGTCGCGTCATCGGTCCAGGCTGGGGAAGTTGCAGTCATCGCCAACCCGCCGACTTTTTTTACACTCCTGATATTTGGGGGGGCTTGTGCCTGTGTCGCCGTTTGTTTTCAGGTTCTCATGTTGGTGCGTGGCGGACAGTTGAGTCGAAGTTGGCAGTTGTTTTTGGCAGGTTTTGCTGTCTTAGCCGCCAGTCAACTCGGCCTGATTTTACACAATTTTGGCGTGATCTCACTGCCCAGCTGGCTTGTGCCGGTTATGCTAATCGCAATGGCAGGGACCTTCTTTTATGGTATTTATGAGACTAAGAGGATTCTTAGTTAGTCGTAATTTAAGTTGACATAAGTGTAAGACTGGCATATCATTGCGAGAGAGTAAATAACAACGTGACAGCAACCACTTATATCTTAGTTAATTAGGCGGGGAAAGCCATGACCGCAGTACTTGAGCTGGATGATCGCATCGAAAAATGTCAGAGACTTTTGGCGACCGATCCCAACTCCCAGATTTTTGCCGCGCTTGCAGAAGCGTACCGCAAACGGGGAGAATTGGATAAGGCCTTCAGGGTCTGTCAAAGTGGGCTGAAAGTCCACCCGTCGTATGCATCGGCTCATGTCGTGATGGCGAAAATCAATCTCGATCGCAGTCTGTATGATTGGGCTGAAGCGGAGATTCGCAAAGCTATAGAGATTGAAGGGTCAACCCGTGCCACCGAGCTATTGCTGGCGGAAGTTCAGATTTATCGGGGAGAATTCGACTCAGCGTCCCGCCTGTTGAAGCGACTTCACCAAACAGATCCGGAGAATGAGCACATAAAGAAACTTTTGGAAATTGCCCGCAAGCTTCCGGCCGAACAGCAGCGCCTGATGCCGGTTCCGCAATCTTCGGTGAATTTCGCGCTACCGCCATCGAATGTCCCGGTTGCGACAACTCAGAAAATGACGGTGAAAGAGATTCTCGAACTTGCCCTGTCGATTCCTCACGTTACCGGAGGGTTGTTTGCCAACAACGATGGGCTGGTGTCGGAGTCAGAATGGAGTCTCTCGCTTGATCCTGTTGTTTGTAGCGCCGTGATGACCGAAGTCAGAAGTTTCTTGGGACAGGAACTTGTGAGGAACTCTTTCGGTCGAGTACAGACATTGCTTATTGAAACCGGTGATCCGGTTTTCTATTTGGTATGCGTGTCGCGAGGAATGTTCATATTTCAGGGAACGTCGGGCGTCAATCTTGGAACGCTTCGGATGCGGATATCGACCCTGATTGAAAGATACGACGAGAATCGCTAAAAGGAGCACCATGGATTCATCGCGGAACAAGTCGTTGCATATCCTGATCGGGGCAATTGTGCTAATTGCCCTTCCGCTGGTGATATTCCCAAAGCTGTTTGGCTTTCAACCTTTGCGACTATCCTGGCAGTATTTCTTCTATGAAATTGTTTTCTATGGGTTTGTTGGCGTGATTCTGTTTCGTTCCCAATCGTTGTTCAGTATTGTCAAAATCGCGTTGGCGGCCTTGGGATATCGTTTGGCTTTGAGTGTCGGATTTGGTTTTATCATCGCGACCATCTACACGATGGATCTCAAGGTGGCGATGGAACTTGCGATGATTAGTTATCTCCCGGGTGTGGCTCTGCAAATTATTCTACTGCCCGCCGCGTTTTGGCCGGTTCTCAAAAAACTTGGGGAGTCCGACGACGCGCGTCGCGCCGTGGCTCGCCGTGAATCAAAGTATCAGGCGCGGCACGAATCACAACCCGTGACGTTTCCTTCTCCAGAGTTACGCGAGCGGCCTCCGGTGATAGTATCGCCGCGCGGCACGAATGATATACTCCAATCGGAGGGGTTGCATATGCATCGACGAACTTCTACCGGTATTGGTCCGGTGACTTCGACCAGCGATCTGAATGGATTTGAACGCTCCGTTCGTTATATCGCGGAACATGGCTCGGTCTACTATGCTTCGGTAGTTGATCCTGATGGTTTATTGTTGGCCAATTATCATCGAGGCAAATTAGATCCCGAAGATATGGCGCCGCTCGCGGTTCTGTTTTTCGAGTGGAACCGCGCTGTGCTGGCTAAGGGTCGGTTGGGTGAAGCTGAAAAGATTGACATCACACTCAAAGAAAAGCGGCTGATTTTGGGCCGGGTCGGAGAGTGGTGCCTGATGGTGATTTCAGAGCGTCAGGCGGATGACCTTCTCAATATCAGAATCAATCAGGGAATGGATATTTTGCGCAAATACGCGGCGGAGAAGTATTCGTCAGAACAGCAAACTCAGGTGGAGAAAACATATGTATGAAGTATTGAGCGAACTGAACAAGACCCCTGGAATTACGGGGTCGATGGTAGTCGGCAATGATGGTATCGTCATCGCCGCAGATCTTGGCTCTAACATGGAAGGAGAAACAGTGGGAGCGCTGGCGGCGTCGATAACGACGACTATCCAGAAATCGCTTACCCGACTGAATACCCGTCCATTGTCGCAGGTCACGATAGAAGCCGACGATGCCAAGTTGTTTTTCAGTGATGCCGGTATCGGCATTCTCGTTGTTACAACTGAAAAGCAGGTGAACATCGGGTTGATCAGACTGGAAATAAAGAATGCGATAGGTCGCATTAGAGTGGCAAGTTGATTGGTCCTTATTAACACAGGAACGCGTCAATGGTATCTATAAATTACTCCTCACGGGAAGTGTGTTGCAAGATTGTCTATTACGGCCCCGGATTATCGGGCAAGACAACCAATTTACAGTATGTGCACGCCAAAGTCCCACAGAATTCTCGTGGCAAGCTGATCTCGCTGGCTACCGAAGCAGACCGAACGCTGTACTTTGATTTTCTGCCGATCAATATCGGAACTATCAATGGTCTTCAGGCAAAATTTCAACTGTACACTGTTCCCGGTCAAGTCTATTACAACGCTACGCGTAAGCTGGTGCTTCGCGGCGTTGACGGTATTGTGTTTGTTGCCGACAGCCAGCCGGACAAAATGGACGAAAATATTGAATCGTTGACCAATCTTGAAGAAAACCTTCAGGAGTACGGATACAACGCCGCTGAACTTCCGATGGTGATTCAATACAATAAGCGGGATTTGCCGGGAGTGCTCTCAGTGGAAGCGCTTAACGCCCGGCTGAACCCCAGTAACAAGCCACATTTTGAGGCCTCGGCTTCCATAGGCAATGGCGTATTCGACACTCTCAAGCTGATCATTCGATTGGTTTTGGAAAAGGCGAAGACGAATGCCCCAAGTCCGGCGGCGACTGCCGTTTCCGTGCCTAAGGCAGTGCCGGTAGTTGATCGGGCGGCCGATAAAACCGCCGATTATCCGGCTCCATCTCCTCGGCCGCTACCGGTCATGGCGACACAGTCAATATCAGAACCAGTTTGCGAACCGGTGCACGCAGTCGCGGCATCAGTATCAAACTATACTAAGGAATCTCACGTAAGAGTGACAGTACCTGTGGCAAACGAACCAAGTGCGCGCCCATATCCCGGGAGTAGCAGGGAAAACGCTTTGGATCGTCCTTCAGTGCCGTCTGCTCCTCAGCCGAAGCGCGAGAATTTTGAAGAAACTACACCACAAAGTCGATACGAAGAAGAATATCAATTAGGTCGTGCCGCCCGTCCGTGGTCCGGCATGAGCGCGCCACACATGGCGCCTTCAACTCGCAACAGAAACGAATCCAAGAAGCGCGGATTTTTCAAACGCTTATTTGGTATCAAATAGGAAAGCTGAGGAGAGTATGTCCAACGACACACTTATTATTTATGAAGAGGAAGTCGCCCTGATCGACGCCCTGATGACCAAGATGCTCAAAGGGGCGGAGGCAAAGTGCGCGCTGTTAGTGGACAAGGATGGACACCTGATAACGCGTCAGGGTTTTACGCATTCTCTGGACACGACTGCTCTCGCGGCGCTTTTGGCCGGTTCGTTTGCCTCCACAAAAGAAATTGCGCGGTTGGTCGGTGAATCGGAATTTTCCGTGCTCTTTCATCAGGGGAAGAAAGACCACATTCACATGACGATTGTGGGTGAACGGTCGATATTGGTTGTGATTTTCGATGATCGTACCACGATAGGAATGGTGCGTCTATTTGCCAAAGAGACAGTGATAGAACTGACTAAAGTTTTCGAAGAGATCAAGCAAAAGTCCGGTACGGGGAAAAAACCGGAATTGTCGCGTGAGTTCTCCGATCTGGCGCAAAATAAACTCGACGATATTTTTCAGGATTAAGTCGCCGTAATTTTGGCTGACCCGTATGACCTTCGTCTGGGGAGCCGCATGGATTATACAGGAGCCAGATGTCCACCGAATTAAGCTCAATACTTGTCCAGGCCGGGAAGATTACACAGGATCAAGCCGAGAAGGCCCTGGACCTCGCCAAAGAGAAGAAAGAGAAGTTCGAGACTGTTCTCGTACAGATGGGAGCGGTCGCATCTGAGGACGAGCTGGCTACATTTGTCGGCAAACACCTCAAAATCGGGACCCTTCGACTCTCGGACGTAGAGCTTAATGCCGAAGTCGTTAAGCTGATACCGCTTGACATCGCGCGCAAATTCAAAGTCATCGCCGTTTCCAAGATCAACAAAGTCCTGATGGTAGCCATCAGCGACCCCAACAACATTTACGTTCTCGACGCCATAAAATTTATCACCGGATGCACTGTGCAACCGGTCATTTCCCCCGAACGGGCGATCGAAAAGGCGATTGAAACGTACTATGCTTCTTCGAGCCAGCTCTCGGAAATGGTCAAGGGACTAGAGCAAGAGGACGCGCTTGAGGTTGTTGAAGCCGAGGAAGCGTTCAACGAGTCCGATCTTCTCTCAGCCATTCAGGACAAGCCGCTGGTAAAGCTAGTTGATTCAATTATCGCGGAAGCAATCAGGATGGGGGCTTCGGACATACACTTTGAGATGTATGAAAAGCGGATTCGCGTGCGGTATCGCATCGACGGAGATCTTCGAGAGATGGCGCCGCTTCCATACAAGTATCGCTCAGCCATCGTCTCACGATTAAAAATCATGGCTGAACTCGATATCTCAGAGCGGCGCTTGCCACAGGATGGACGTATCAAAGTAAAAGTGGCGGGACGCACGGTTGATCTGCGCGTGTCTTCTTTGCCGACCATCTACGGCGAAAAAGTCGTGATGCGAATTCTTGATCCGATGGCGCTCAAGGTCGACATGACCAAGCTAGGATTCCGCGAGGCCGATTTATCAAAATTTCAGGAAGGCATCCATAAACCTTACGGGATTATATTAGTCACCGGACCGACAGGTTCGGGTAAGACGACCACTCTGTATTCGGCGCTTCAGCAGATCAATCAGGTTGACGTGAATATTATGACCGCCGAGGATCCGGTCGAGTTCAATTTCGAGGGCATTAATCAGGTTGCGGTACGATCTGATATCGGCCTCACCTTCGCGGCGGCGCTCAGATCGTTCCTGCGGCAGGATCCGGATATCATCATGGTCGGTGAAATTCGTGATAGTGAAACCGCTGAAATTGCCATCAAAGCGGCGCTCACCGGACACCTCGTTTTCTCGACTCTTCACACCAACGACGCTCCGTCGTCAGTCACCCGTCTGATCGACATGGGCATCCCGTACTATCTGGTGGCATCAGCCACCAAGCTGATCATGGCTCAGCGTATGACGCGCAAAATTTGCCAGACCTGCAAGCAGGAAGTTAATCTGACTTCCGAACAAGTCGACAGTCTGAAGGTCTCACCGGACCTACTCAAGGGACTTCGGGCGTTTCGAGGAGTCGGTTGCAATGAGTGCAACAACACCGGCAAAGCCGGTCGGAGTGGTATTTACGAATGCTTACCGATATCCCCTGCGATAGAGGCGGCTATTCTCCAAAAGGCCTCGGACACCGAATTACGAAAAATCGCCCTTGAAGAGGGGATGTTCAGTTTGCGCATGTCCGCTGTCGAGAAGATGCGCCAGGGATTTATCGATATCGATGAAGTCTTCGCCGTGACGACTGTCTGACGCCGTCAGCCCCTACTTTTCTCACCCTTCAAGAACTTTCTGCCGTCCAATCAGTTACCACGACAAATTCGGCCATTTCCGGTCAAGAAATTTGGCTATGTACCGATAATGCTACAAAGATTCTGCTGGTCGGAGAAACTACCCTCCAGCGCATTATTGGGAGAAATGAATGGTCACCCTTCGTGAATTGCTTGAACAAATGGTCCAAATGGGCGCCTCTGATTTACACCTCACCGTCGGAACACCGCCGGTAGTTCGCGTAGACGGTAAATTGGTGCGGATGAATCATGATATGCTCACAACCGAGCAAATAAAGAAGCTAGCATACTCGATGTTGAACGATAAACAGAAAATGAAATTCGAGCAAAATTGGGAGCTCGATTTCAGCTTCGGCATTGAATCGATGAGCCGTTTTCGCGCAAATATGTTCATGCAACGTGGAAACGTGGCAGTTGTGCTTCGGCAAATTCCGTACAAAGTGCGGTCGTTTGAGGAACTGAATTTGCCCAAAGCCATCGCAGAGTTTGCTCGCCTTCCGCGCGGATTAGTATTAGTGACGGGACCGACCGGTTCAGGCAAATCGACCACACTTGCGGCGATCATTGATAAGATCAATCGCGAGCGGGCAGTACATATCATCACAGTTGAGGACCCGATTGAATATCTTCATCGGCATCAGGTTGCGGTGATCAACCAGCGCGAAGTGTATTCCGACACACCGTCGTTTGCGTCGGCTCTGAAATACGCGCTTCGCGAGGATCCGGATGTCGTTTTAGTCGGAGAAATGCGCGATCTTGAGACGATGGAGGCGGCACTTTCCATTTCGGAAACGGGGCACCTTGCTTTCGCGACTCTGCATACCAATTCATCGGCTGAATCGATAAACCGCATCATCGACGCATTTCCCGCCAACCAACAGGAGCAGGTACGGGTATCGCTGTCGTTTTCGTTACAAGGCATTGTTAGCCAGGCGCTGATTCCAAGAATAGGTGGTGGCCGGGTTATGGTGTTGGAAATTCTGATAGTGACGCCGGCAATCCGCGCCATTATCCGTGACGACAAAGTGCATCAGATGTATTCCATGATCCAGTCTGGTCAGAAATACGGTATGAAGACGATGAATCAATCGCTGGCGGAACTGTATCAGACGGGTAAAATCAGTATTAACGATGCTATGAGTTATAGCCATAATCAGCAGGAACTGACCGAGATGCTCCAGCGCGCCAAAGCGCCGGCGTATTCTTGATTTGATTGACGAGAAAGGACTGAGCATGCCAGTTTTTGAATACAAGGGGAAGTCGCTCGCGGGAGCCCCGGTTCAAGGGTCAATGGCGGCAAAAGACCGACCAGAAATCGAGCGAATACTACGACAAAATCGAATTCTTGTATCATCGATCACAAAGAAGGCGCCTGATATCCAAATTAAGTTTGGAACCGGTATAAAACGCCTCGAGATTACGCGTTTTACCCGACAGTTCGCGACTATGATCGGTGCCGGTCTTCCGATGGTGCAGTGCCTGGAAATATTGGCCAGCCAAAACGAAAACAAAGAGTTCGCCAAAATCATCAACAAAGTGCGCGACTCGGTTCAAGGCGGATTGACATTGTCAGAAGGGCTTTCAAAGCATCCCAAGATATTTGATCAGCTGTATGTCAATATGGTCGAGGCAGGTGAAGTTGGGGGCGCGCTTGATGCAATCCTGATGCGTTTGGCGGGATACCGGGAAAAAGCAGATCAGTTGATTCGCAAAGTCAAGGGCGCAATGGTATATCCTACGGTGATCATCATTGTCGCTGTCGGTGTAACTTTTGCCATGCTGACGTTCATTGTGCCGGTATTCGCAAAAATGTTTTCGCAGGTGAAATCAGAACTTCCGGCGCCGACACAGATCGTGATGGGGATTTCCAACTTTCTCCAGACCAATCTTCTGTATCTGGGAGTTGGATTTATTGGGCTTGTGGGTGGCTTATTATATTGGAAAAAGACTCCTGCCGGCAACCTGCTGTGGGATAAGTTGATGTTGAGATTACCTGTCCTTGGAACGCTTGTGCGTAAATCGTCGGTAGCCCGCTTTACACGGACCCTTAGCACTCTGCTCTCATCGGGTGTATCTATTTTGGAAGCGCTTGAAATCACCGCCAAAACATCGGGCAACATGGTAGTCGCCAATGCCATCAACAAATCGGTGCTGGCAATCGCTGAAGGCGACACCATCACCGCTCCCTTGAAAGAAACCGGAGTGTTTCCGCCAATGGTGATTCAAATGATCGGCGTGGGTGAAAAAACGGGCGGTCTTGACGAAATGTTAAACAAGATAGCCGATTTCTATGACGAAGAGGTGAACGAAGCGGTTACGGCTCTGACCTCGATTATCGAGCCGGTGATCATCGTGTTCATGGGCGCAATCATCGGCGGTATATTGATCGCGATGTATCTCCCCATGTTCGACATTATTGGAAAAATCTGACGGCGAACTCGATGGACGGCTTAGTTGCCGGACTTGAGGGTCCAAAAGAATAATAGAGGAAGAACGGCGCCGCCTTCGGCGCCGTTTTATATGACTACACTATCATCATCTCAACCGGGACTTCGCTGGTTTCTGCCATTTCGACTGACAACTTATGTTGTGCTACTGGTGGTGGTGGCTTTCTGGCTTCACTATCCCGGATCGGCCCAGCTCTTGTTCGTCGTCTATTCTCTGTTGACTCTGGGCATGGCTCTGGCAGTAACTCTTGCGGACAAAATCCGGTACTCCTGGCTGGTCCCTACGGCGATTACGCTACAATTTGTAGCGGAAATTGCCATTGAATCGGCAATCGTCTACACGACCGGCAATATAGCTTCGCCATATCTTGGGCTATTTCTCTTATCGATTGTCTCCGCCGCGCTTGTCTATCAGCTGACGGGCACACTCGTCATGGCCTCGATTGTGGCCGCATCGTACACTTTTGTCGTTTGGCTAGGGTTGGTAAAGGAAGCGGCAGAAATCGTTGATGGACCTCGGTCATTGTGGTCGGCTGAAGATTCGACGTTTTATTCGATTCTTCTCCACATTCTTATCTTTTATCTGGTGGCTTTTATTTCAGGCGTTTTGGCGGAGCGTCTACGCGCGCAGGACCAAAAACTTGCCGACGCCTCGCTTGCGCTTAGGCGCGCACGCCTTGAAACAGACGATATCCTAAGGCACTTAAACTCAGGACTATTGACCATCGATCATGCGGGCTCGATCATATATTTCAATAGAACGGGCGAGCGAATCCTTGGATATGCCGAGGACCAGATTCGCGGATTGCCCTGTGAGCAGGTGTTTAGCGAGCGGATGCCAATTCTAGCTGTCTGCCTGATGGATGGTATTAACTATGGAATCGAGCATCCGCGGCGTGAACTGGAAATCATCAACGGTCAGGGATCGGCGATGCCGGTTGGACTTTCAACTTCGATTCTGCGAGACGAACAGGGATGGCCTCGTGGGGTGATCGGGATATTTTCAGACCTTACCGGGGCTAAAGAGATGGAAGAAAAAGTTCGCGCCGCCGATCGGCTAGCCGCGGTCGGTGAGTTATCGGCTTCTATCGCCCACGAAATACGCAACCCTCTGGCGGCAATCTCCGGTTCGGTCGAAGTACTCCGAAGCGATCTTCATGTAAATGGAGCGAACGAGCGATTGATGACGCTCATCGTGAAGGAGTCCCACCGACTCAGTCGCATATTGACCGACTTCCTTATCTACGCCCGACTTGGTCGGACTGCCTACGCAAAGGTCGAATTGTGCCATGTGCTTAATGAAGTCTTGCAGATAGTGCGTCATCACGAATCTTTCAGCCCCAATTTCGCGGTTTCAGTGGAATCCTGTGATGCCTGCGTGTATGTCGTGGGGGACGAGGATCTGATCAAACAATTGGCGGTCAACCTGATTATCAATGCCTGCGAGGCGGCCGGCAAAGATGGGGGAGAAGTCAGGTTGGAGATTTCAAAGACGGTATCTGGTGTGGTGGTACTTGAAGTGATCGACGATGGCCCTGGAATTTCGCCGGATCAATTGCCTCGCATCTTTGAACCGTTCTACTCGACTAAGAAGAAGGGAACCGGTCTTGGACTGGCGATTGTTCATCGCATTTGTTCTGTGTTGCGACTGTCTATTACTGTTAAATCCACGATTGGACATGGCACAACATTTCGCGTCGAATTCCCTTCCTACGATCGAATTGATGAGCCAGTTTTGGCGTCGCCCGAGACGACGGTAGCGAACCGATAATAACCGGCGCACAAATACTCTCCTTGACATCGCAGGGCGCGTGCTCTTCATTGCCAAACTTATGTCTAATACTGTTGCCTTATATTCATTTATAGTATTCGCCGTGGCGTTTGGTGGTGGACTGCTCGCTCTTGTGCGTAAATGGTCCGAAACACAACTTCATACGATCGTCGCTTTTGGAGCTGGAGTTTTCCTCGCGGCCACTTTCATACATTTGCTTCCAGAAGCCATGTCCGGCGAACATGCTCAGGAAGCAGGCGTGATGGTGCTTGCGGGATTTTTGTTGGTTCTGTTTGTCGAGCGGCTCTTGCTAAGCAGGCCGGGGCAAATGGATGGCGGGCATGCACACACGCACATGGTAGTTTCAATGACGGCGCTAGTCGGGTTATCGGTACACACACTCATCGGTGGACTTGGCCTGGCAGTGACATCGTCACAACCAGAACTTGGTCGTGCGGTGTTGTTCTCTATTTTGGCACACAAGATTCCAGAAACATTCGTTATGGTCTCACTTATGATGCTGGCTGGAATCAAACTGAGTCGCGTGATATTGAATCTGGCTTTGCTTTGCGCTATGACGCCGGTGGGCGCATTATTATTGTCGCAGATGGTTCCGGTGGAGGGGTCAAAAGCATTGTCGATGCTCACCGGGTTTGTAGCGGGGACGTTTTTGTATGTCGCGACTGGAAATCTATTGCCGGAGGTGTTTCATCTCCGCGAGCGGCGGGGATTGAATTTGGCGTTGTTGGTGATAGGTGCGATATTGATGGCGGGGTTGGGATTTTATTGGCACGAGGGGCACTAGCAATACATCGATCTGGACCTTGTTGATTGAAGTTGCGCCAGTTCCTTCGACTGTCGGAGGCGGTCGTCCCCGCCCGCCGCGTCTTCTATCGCCGACATGAGTCCAGACAAGGATGTCGACTCACTTTCGTGACAATCTTCTTGCCAGTTAGGGCCTGGGATAGTATATACTACAAGACGGGAATATCTCTTTTGGAACAACACGATGGATAATATTCAGATTTCACTTTCGGAGACAGATTCTGACCGACAGGTTTCTCGGGTGCGCGTGGACGGTGTGATCGATACCCTGACTGCGGGTGAACTCGAAGAGGTGATGGATTCACTTCTGAAGAGGCGGCGATATAGGATCGTTATCGATCTGGCCGGGGTGGATTATATTTCATCGGCCGGGTGGGGGATATTCATCTCACACATCAAAGATGTTCGGGCCAATGGGGGCGATATCAAGCTCTCCGGCATGGTTTCGGACGTGTACGAGATATTTCAATTGCTTGAGTTCGACAATATTCTGCAGGCCTTTTCCTCAGTCGATGAGGCGGCCCGGTCGTATCCTGCGGCCTCAACTGTGGCTGTAGGCGGTGGCGACGGCCAAAAAAAAAAGCGGATGAAATTACCCGACTCAGAGTAGTAGATAATCCGGGATTTGGCGGCGAGAGTATACCGGCTGATAACTCGGGAGTTTTTGTCGGACCGTCAGGTGTGGTCGGCTCTGATTTTGAGAGCGTCGTGTTGCAAATCGTTCGCCGCGATCCATTTGCGTCTATCAGTGAAATAGTGTATGAATTGCAACGTCGCCATGGCGAAGACGCCGGTTGGTGGAAAGTGTTCGGTCTGCTCAGGAGGCGTCGCCTGCTGAGGCGTCGGTCACGTTTCCGATACGCCTGGCGACGAGGGTAAGGTTTGATTACACGGACAAGGAAGTCCGCGAAATTGTCACTCATGATCGACCACCTCCGAGGGGTTGTGTCAGGAGAAACATGAGTACGTTGGTACCTGCGTTTGCATCTGGTGCGTTCTTAATTGCCCTTGCGGTATGGGGGTGGCGCAAAGCCCATGCCCGCGCGGCCAAGCAATCCATCAAAGTTGACCAGGGGAAATTTCTTGCTGAAATCTCGCGTTCCAGGTCGCCGGAGACTGCTACGGCGACGACGATCAAGCGGATGCAGTCGGTGTTCGGAATAGATCGGATAGTGTTTCTTCGTAGCAAGGGGCGCGGGTTGCAGGTTGACATTGTCGCCGGCGTGACCGATTTGATTAGAAATGAGCTGGTCATACCAATCCACTCGCGATTAACTTCAGCGTGCACCGAGTCGTTTGCCGCAAGGCCAATCGCTGAGCTTGATTGTACTGCGGAAGCAACGGTCAGCCGGGTGATAGCGGCGCACGGGCTGAATTATTGCCTGCCGATATTCTGGAACCGGCATATCTATGGGCTGATTTTGTTTCAACTGCCGGAGAGCAAACAAAATGAAGCGACTCGCGACGCATTAGGTGCGATCGGCCAAGCACTATCGTCGGTTTTTCATCTTGAATTTGATCGCCATAACCGAATTCCCAATACGAGCAGTAGTTCTGAGGAGGCAATTGATACGGGGACAGCCCGCCCGGCTCGTCAAATTTTGCGACTGGTGCGACATCGCAATTCCGAAACGGTGGTGCGTAGGTTGATTAGTGCGGCACAGTCGGAGATAGAACTTGAAAAGTTTGCTTGTTTGTACGAACCCAAAGAAAAATCAGAGGGTCTGCATCTGGTAACGGGTGGGATACACGGCACAATGCGCATTCCTAGGCGGGCACAGTTTGAAATTCTGGCCGCCAGTCTGGTATCCAACTCGCCGCTCGATCTAAGGATCGAAGCTCCCATTGGAATTTCGAGCGACGAACTCAGTCTCGCTTTGGCTCAGTGCGGGCTTACACACGCGAAACTGTTTCCGCTTTCGTCAGAACGGCAGGGGATATTTGCATGGGCAGATCCGAAACCAGCCGTCGAAGTCGCCAACCGCTTGGATTATTTCAACGATGCGGCGTCGGAGCTTGTGGAAAACGCTGAGTCGTTTGAACGAATTGAAGAGTTGTCACACACTGACCCTCTCACCGGATTACGCAACCAACGGTATTTTCAAATTAGACTGGCTGAAGAAGTCAACCGCGCAAGGCGGTATAGCCGATCGTTGGGTTTGGTCATGATCGACGTCGACATGTTGAAATCGGTAAACGATACGTATGGTCATCAGGCGGGCGACGCTATTCTCTGCCAGATGGGGAAGCTGTTCAAGCAGTCGGTACGCGACAATGATGTGATCGCGCGGTACGGAGGCGATGAGTTTTGCGTAGTGATGCCAGAAGCCGATTTGTCTACTTGCGAGCTATTTATGGTCAGGATTCAGACATGGCTGGCGACCACTGCATTCATCATCCCGGGTGAGCAAACACAGTTGACATGCACAACCTCGCTTGGGTCGGCGGTTTTCCCCGATCACGCTGACAATGCCGAAAAGCTGATTTTTGCAGCTGATATGGCTCTTCTCAGAGCCAAAGAACGGGGTAGGAACACTTTTCAAGTGTACGGCAAAGGGTAAGTCGGTCGGCGGTAACTCTTTGTAGACGTGGATTTTATACTTTACTCCCAAGTGCTAGCTCCGGTATATTTAATTGAAATTATGTCATCGGCCGGTGGCCGATTTTGAGGTAGTGCGGAATCGAAAAGGAATGCATGTGATGAATAATTGGATTATTCAGTTGAAAAGAATAGCATTGTCGGTACTGGCGATATGGTATATCGCGGCGGGGTCAGTTAGTGCCGAGTATATTATCGGCCGGGATGACGTTCTAGATATTCGTTTCTGGCAAAAGCCACAATTCAATGCCTCGGTAAAAGTGGATGGTGGCGGGAAAATCGCGCTGGATATTATTGGCCAGACCGATGCCGCAGGGAAAACTATAGTCGAACTTCAGAACGATATCGTTCGGCTGATTTCGCGTTTTGATAAGGATATTTCGCAGGTGGTCGTTCGAGTCGCAGAGTATAACTACAATTATGTCTATGTCACCGGTTCCTCGCGCGCTCCGGGGAAGAAGTCATTTGAAGAGATTCCCGACCTTTGGACAATTATTAACGAAAGTGGTGGTATTACTGAGCTTGGTGATCTGGCACGAGTGACGATAATTCGGGGGGGGAAAGATGCTGGCAAAATCGAATATGCCAATGTTGCCGACGCACTTGCGACCGGCGATATGTCCCGACTTCCGAAAATCCGACGTGAGGATACAATCGAGATTCCGCGCTCAATGGCAAACATTCCGCAATCCAATGTTGTCCAGTCGGCGACAATGAAAAATATTGTCTATGTGGTTGGAGCGGTGAACCAGCCCGGACCGAAAGAATTTCCGGAAAACTCCGATATTCTGGATGTCTTGGCGCTTGCCGGTGGACCGTCCCCTACCGCTGATTTGAAGCATACGCGGCTGATCACTAAAGACGGATATTACGCTCAGACGCTGAAAGTGAATCTCGAAAAGTACGCGAAGGATGGTCGCCCTGCGAGGTATATCGTGCGTAAGGAAGACACTTTTGTAGTTCCTGCTAAGGGACAAGGATTCTTGGGCGTCGGTTTGGGGACGATTGCAACTGTCGCTGGGACCGCCACCACGCTTTTTCTCCTTATCAACCAGTTGTCGAACAACAACACGGTTACTCGATAGGGATAGATAAAAGGGCCACTGTCAATAATTAGTATGGAAACCTATCGAGTTTCAAGTAAAGTCCGCGATAATAATCGCGAATATCTCATTCAAACCAGCAACGACTCCCACCTTGGCGCCGTTGCCACCAGCGTATTCGTCAATGGAGAGCCGAAAGAAACAGTGAATTGTCCGCACCCAAGCGAAATCTCCCCGCAGGAAATACTGTCGCTTGTCAAAGTAGCGCATGGCGAAAAGAAAAAAGAAATAGAAACACTCTTGCAGGCCTATCGCAAGGCGCTAGATAGCGGATCGCAGGAGATGCTGTATCATCTGGGAACCGCTTTCTATTACAAAGGATTTCTTGATGAGGCGCTGGAGTTATTTTCGACTGCCGTACGACTCAATTCCGACTTTCATGAAGCGCTCAACCATTTGGGCTTATCTGAACTTTGGGCTGGTCGGGTCGACTCTGCGATAAAATCGCTCGAGCGCGCGGTAGCGCTGAGGCCGGGATTCGCAGACTACAGGAACAATTTAGGCGAAGCGTTATTGGCTAACAACGCGACCAAGCGGGCGATTCTCGAATTTGAGCAGGCAATTGGCATCAACATGTATTACGCTGACGCGTATCTCAATATCGGGCTGGCGCGTATTTCGCAGGAACTGAGTTTCCCTGATCAAGCGCGTATTCAGGAGACCATGGCTCGCATTGCGGATTCATTCCGGAAGGCCTCGCTCATCTATACCGGCTACGCAACGCCACAGTTTGAAGAGGGATTGACGGCTCTAACCCAGGCGGACTTGTCCCGGGCGCTGGCGATATTCAGGCGGATTCGCGAAGGCAAGAAAGAAAATCATCGACGGGAGTTTTCTTCTTTTTTCATGAAATTCGCGGCATTCCCGGAAATGGTCTCAGAAAAAGTTGTGGCAGACCGAATCGAATTTTTGAAGGGTGAGATTAGCAAAAACCCGAATTATGTTGACCTGCACACTGATTTGGGGCACTGTTATCTTGAACAGGCGCGGACATCATGGCAACGGGCAATCGAGCAATTTAACTCAAGCGCCGAAATTAATCCTTCGCTTGGCAAAGTTCGAGTGACACTTGATGTCGCCGAAGAGACTTATAAGAATATATCTCAAGCATTGAGCCGGATTTCGGAAAAAGGGTAGTAGCAAATGGCAAATGGTGTGTCGGTCATCGATTATTTCAATATGGAAACGGATTTCGCCACCGAATTCCGCCGCCTGCTCACTAATATCAAGGGCACCAAGTCAGAGCAGGAAATCAAGGCGATTATGTTGACCTCGGCAATGCTGTCGGAAGGCAAATCGACTGTGGCAGTGTTCTTGGCGCTGTCAGCGGCCAAGAAGGGAATGAAAACGCTTCTGCTTGACGCGGACCTTCGCCGTCCAACTGTTCATCAGTATTTCGGACAAAATCGAGATAATGGCTTGGCGGAAATATTGGCAGGCGATGCGGTTGCAAAAAACGTGATTCGCAAAACTAGCCTGGATAAACTCGATATGATCCTGGCCGGTCGCCCTGTACCCAACCCCTCGGAGTTGTTTGATTCGCGCGCGATCGGCAATTTGATTACTGAACTGAAGTTTTATTACGACTTGATTGTTGTCGACGCGCCGCCGGTTATCCCAGTGTCTGACCCTATGCTTTTGGCGCAGGAAGTTGATGGTGTGCTGTTGGTGGTCAAAGCAGGGGCAACCCATCGTGAGGTGGTGAAGAGAGCGACGGAAATTCTCAGATCGCAGAGCCGTAAACTTTTTGGAGTAGTCATGAATAATATGGATGGGTATCTGCCACAATATTATGATTATAACTCGTATGGATACGATTACTCTCCTCGGCCTCAGGATATCAATAAACCCAAGCACGTTCGCGGAGGTCGAGACAAAGATATTTCGGGCGAAAATCACGCTGACAATCAATCCAAGAACTAATAATCACTCCGCTGATGAGTGAACTTATGATCACCACCCGGAATATGCTGACGGTTGATCTTGAAGAGTGGTTCGTGATCGAAACGCTCGCTGGCCGGTTTCCTCTTGAAGACTGGCCCAATCTCCCTCCGACGGTCATTCGCAACACCCACCGATTACTGGAGTTGTTTCATCGCAAGCAAAAGCGCGCCACCTTTTTCGTGCTGGGTTGGTGTGCTGACCGTCACCCCCAACTTATGCGCGAAATAGTCGATGCCGGACACGAGATCGCCTGCCATAGTTTTTATCACAGGCGGGTTGATTCGATGACCCCCGAACAGTTTCGGGATGACACCCGACTCGTAATGGATGCTATTATCAACGCTACCGGGGTCAAGCCGATTGGGTATCGTGCTCCGAGCTGGTCATTGAATCCATCAGTGACCTGGGCATTTGAAATTTTAGCCGAGTTGGGGTTTGAATACGACAGCTCGATATTTCCTATCAAGCACGACATCTATGGCGTACCTGATGCACCCCGGAAGATATTTCGCATGGCTCTCGCAAATGGCAGATCGCTGTGGGAAGTACCGGCCTCGACAGTCCGGTTTTTGGGGCAGAATCTGCCGGTAACCGGAGGTGGGTACTTACGGCATTCACCCTACTGGTATTCACGTGCGATGATTCGGCGTCTGAACCGGGAGGGACTACCGGCCGTAGTGTATATCCATCCGTGGGAGCTCGACCCCGACCTTCCCCATATCGAGGGGCTTTCAGCCATACAGCGATTTAGAACCTACGGTTCGACCTCGGTGCTGGCGATGAAACTGGAGCGAATGCTTGATGATTTTGACTTTGTGTCGATGTCCGAATGTGTTATGGCCATGACCCGCCGGAAGATCGGGTTTGAGCATGGGTGAAACGTGCGGAATCTCGACGCTAAAGTGGGAATAAAATCTTGACGTTCGGGTGTATAAGTGATGACATTACAGTTCTTCCAGAGGAAATACGGGCTTGTTGAAAAAGTCCACCAGTTCGTCATTGCGAGCCCTTCGGCTTCGCTCAGGATAAACTACGCGAAGCAATCTCATCCTCTGGCTAAGCGTAGACCACAAGGAGAGATTGCTTCGGTCCCGCGAAGCGCGTGACACTCGCAATGACAGACTTCAGGGATTTTTCAACAGACCCATAAACGAGGAGACCTTTATATGAATATGAAGAGAATTATCACTTTCGCAATGGTAGCGCTTGTGGCGGTAACAACGGCCGATGCTGGCCGAAAGCGTGAAAAGTCGGGCAAAGTCGATGGGTCGACATTTACCGACGCCGCGCACGGATTTGCTCTGAAAGCCGGTGATAACTGGAACATTAAGATGATGGATGCGGACGCGAATTACCGCGTGTCGTTTACGCAGAACAAGTTTGACGTTCCCCCAGACTATCAGGCCGCTCCGGACTATACCAAGGTGCCAAGGATGATCGTCTGGATTGACACCTCGAAAGTCGGGGCATTTGCCTTTATCGATTCGCTGGTGAGTCCGACCTATAAATCGAAGCAAAAGCAGGAGATATTGAAGGAATTTGAAATCCTTACCGAGCCGAAGGTTTTGCCAAAGGGACGTCAGCCGATTACTGTGGGGAAGGACAAAGGAGTCCGGTGGGACGGTCGGGCCGAGTATATGAAGGAAATCCAGACCTCGGCATCTGATGTAAGCGGCAAGCGGGTTAAACAGGCATATATGGGCTCAATCTATGTCCTAAAGCATGGCGATAAGATGCTGGTATTTCACCTGATCGGTGAAGAAATGTTTTTCGACAATATCCATAGGGAAGCGCTTGAGATGATAAACTCCCTGACCTGGCCGGACAGCGCAAAGAACTGATTTAGTGAACCCAGACCTGTGCGAAGCCGGCCCCAAGCCGGCTTTTTTTGTGCGGGACAGACAACCCTGTCTGCCCGTTCTCAGAAATTCCAGCCAAGGGGAAGACCGGGAGGTCTGCCGCCCACGGGAGCACTGGGACGTACACCACGCACTTAATCAAGCCCATTGACAACTCGACAAAATAGGGTACATTAACCATAAGGACTCGCTTGCCGATACTAATTACTACATATGTATCAAATCGTTCTGTGTTTCTCTTAAGGAGGGATTACATGAAGAAACTTATGATGCTCACCGCCACAGTGTTGCTCATTCTCGCGACATCAACACTCCTCGCCTCAGCTCCCCGGTTATTCAACTATCAGGGGCGGTTGACTGACCCTTCAGGGAATCCTTTCCCCGACGGATTCTATCCAGTGAGGTTTTCTATCTATGTCGTACCCACTGGCGGAACTGCTCTATGGTCCGAAAAGCTGGATGTTTCAACAAACAGCGGGCTATTCGCGGTATCTCTCGGCGAACGCACGCCGGTACCGGATAGCGTCGTGAATGATAGCGTTCGCTATCTCGGCATAGCGCTCGATGGCCAGGAACTCCTCCCTCGCCAGCGGCTGACTTCCGTGTTGTTCGCCGTGAACGGCGGCGGGTGGATCGACGCCGGCGTCTCTATTTACACAGGCAACCGTTCTGCTAAAGTTGGCATAGGCACGTCAACCCCCACCGAACAGTTAGAAATAACAGGCAACCTTGAGCTTCCATTAAGTACGGCAAGTACGGGTATAATCAAATCAGGGGGCGTGCCTTTCCTTCATAATTTCGGTTTCAGAAACACATTCCTCGGTCACAACGCAGGCAATCTGAGCATGACTGGCGGAGATAACACCGCCAGCGGGAATGGTGCGTTCTACAGTAACACCACCGGCAGCGTGAACACCGCCAGCGGGGCCTATGCGCTTTACAGCAACACCACCGGCAACTCTAACACCGCCAGCGGAGCCAATGCGCTTTTCAATAACACCACCGGCAACGAGAACACCGCCAGCGGGACCAATGCGCTCCACAGCAACACCACTGGTGACTCTAACACCGCCAGCGGTCAGCAGGCGCTCTACAGCAACACCAGCGGTAGCAATAACACCGCCAGTGGGTTGCAAGCGCTCTACAACAACTCCACTGGTGACTCTAACACCGCCAGCGGAGTCAGAGCGCTCTACAGCAACACCACCGGCATAAATAACACCGCCAGCGGGTTGCAAGCGCTCTACAGCAACACCACCGGCAACTGGAACACCGCCAACGGGACTAATGCGCTCCGCAACAACACCACTGGCTACTACAACACCGCCTGCGGGAGAGCTACGCTCTACTTCAACACCACCGGCTACAACAACACCGCAATCGGGATATTTACGCTCACCAGCAACACCACCGGCTACCAGAACACCTCCAGCGGGAGAGCTGCGCTCTCAAGCAACACCACAGGCTTCAACAACACCGCGATTGGATTCTATGCGGATGTGACCTCAGGCGACCTTACGAACGCCACTGCCATCGGTGCCCTGGCGAAGGTCAATGCCAGCAACAAGATTCGGCTGGGGGATTTGGCCGTCACGGTTATCGAAGGACAGGTGGCGTATACCTTCACTTCCGACAAGAACCAAAAGGAAAACTTCCAGTCAGTCGACGGAGATGAAGTCCTTCGCAAAATCCGTGGACTCTCGCTGACCAGCTGGAACTATAAAAACAACGACCCTAATCAGTTTCGCCATTATGGTCCGATGGCGCAGGATTTCTACGCGGCCTTCGGACACGACGGTGTGGGAACATGCGGCGATTCAGTCAGTATCAACTCCGGCGACATGGCGGGAATTATGCTGATCGCGATTCAGACGCTGGAGAAAGAAAATGCCTCGATGAAGGCACGACTTGAAAAGGTGGAAGCGATATTGAGCAAATTGGCGGGGACTGTTTCTGATGCTGGCTCTAACTTAGTAGTGAAGTAATCCCGTTTTGTGGCTGGCAGACGTCCCCGTCTGCCCCTTGATCTATGCTCCGCGTCCCCCTAGATTTGATCCATGGTTGTCAGGCGCAGAATATCTCTTGAGGGTCCCGCAATGGTGTTCATAACTACCACCGTCATTGACTGGACGCCGTTGTTCAACAACGAATCACTTGCGCAATCGACGCTCGCGCAATTGCAGGAAACGGTGACACGGTTTGAAACCTCAGTGGCCGGCTATGTGCTGATGCCCTCTCATTTGCACGCCCTTCTCGGATTCACTCAGGTGGGTCGATTGTCTCAACTGATGCAGGCATTCAAAGGGCTTTCTTCTCGACGGATGTTTCCCTTGCTGGCGGATTACAAACAGTTGCTGAGCGAACTTGGCGGAGGCCCAAGAGTTTGGAAGCCGCGATTTGAGGATCTGATTATTTGGTCTGAAAAGCAATTCAAGATCAAGATTGAATATATTCACAACAATCCGGTCAAGGCGGGACTAGTAGAACAAGCGATAGATTATAGATTCTCCAGCGCAAGAGACTGGTTGACGGATTCTCCGGGCGTAATCAAAGTGGACAAGAATTGGAGTTGGTATGACGGACGATTGGAGTCCTGACGGGCAGACGGGGACGTCTGCCGCGCACGGAATTGGAGTTGGAATGACGGACGATTGGAGTCCTGACGGGCAGACGGGGACGTCTGCCGCGCACGGAAACGGGGACGTCTGCCGCGCACGGAACCTACGGGAACTAAAGGTCCCAAACCAGACCTGTGCGAAGCCGGCCCCAAGCCGGCTTTCTTTTTTTGGTATTGACCCCAACTTGTCGCTGGGGTATCTTCCCCCTTGACACGAAGACACGACGAAACAAACACGGAATGTAGTATGTGGATTTTCAGGGCGTTACTGCTGGCCATCTTAATGATTCTGCTTATCGCCTTCGCGTATAATAACTTCAATCCTGATCAGGTTGTTGACGTTCACTTATCGCCTTTGGCGCATGATTATGTCGATGTGCCTCTAGTGACGGTGGTCTTTTGGGCGTTTGTGGCAGGAGCAGTTTTGGCGCTTCTTTTGTTTCTGACCGGACACATCAATCAGCTGATAATAGTGCGAAATCTGAGACGGCAAGTCAAAGCGCTCGAAACGGAGTTGTCGGTGTTACGCAACCGTCCCATTGAGGATTCGGCCTCTCTTATAGGGGGAGCCGACCAAAAGAACGCGTTGTCGTTGTCGCCGTTCAAGGAAAGTTTACCCAATGGTTGACTACGTCTTATCATTGTTGGTGTTGTTTTTTGGCGCGCTGGCGTTCTATCTGGTGTACGACCGGTTTTTAAATCGGCCCAAAACACCGGAGTCATCCACCTATCTTGACGCGCTCCGTGATTTACTCGATGGCAGGCAGGAGTCTGCTTACACTAAACTTCGGCAGGTGGTGGGCGATGAACCGGGTAATGTTGATGCGTATATTCGGCTTGGACAGATTTTGCGCGACAACAATCAACCGGCGCGAGCGTTGCAGATTCACAAAGATTTAACCCTTCGGGCCGGGCTTCCACGTCCGCAGAAAGTAGCGATCCTGCGGCAACTGGTGGCTGACTATATCGCGACCGGCGATTTGGTAACAGCCGAGTCTGCGCTAAAAGAAATGCGTTCGCTCGATGGTGGCAATTATTGGGCGCACGCTCAGGTTTTGTCGATTCAGGAAAAAGCTCAGCAGTGGGTGGCGGCCGCCGAGACTGCCGAACAAATGCTCAAACTTGAGGGGAACCGCTCGAAAAAGCCGTTGGCAAGATACAGTGTGGCGCAAGGGGATCAGTTATACAAGCAGAAGGAATATCACAAAGCGCGGATCATGTACAAGGAAGCAATCAGCCTCGACCCGGGATGCGTGCAGGCATATTTGTCCATCGGGGATTCGTATGCCGAAGAAAAAAGATATGAGGATGCTGTCACATTTTGGACCAAGCTGATTACCGCCGTCCCCGATCAGGCGCATCTGGTCATAGATCGCCTCAAAACGACTTTGTTTGAACTCGGTCGGTATGGTGATATTGCCGATATTTGTCAGGAGATACTGGTTCACGCTTCTGGGAACGCGACCGCCCGACGGACTCTTGCCGAGTTCCACCAGCGTAAGGGGGACAGCGAGATGGCGATCTCAATGCTTGAGCAGTTGGTTGACGATCAGCCCGAAGATCGCGCGGCGGTGCTCGATTTGGTGCGGCTCTACCATGAAAAAGGGGACCGTAAGAAACTGTCTGATCTTCTGCGCACTCTTGAACGGCGCCGTCTTCGGTTAAAGAGTGGCTCGCCAAGCTCGCCAGAAAAATCACCGACTACTCCGGCGCCTCTGAGGGCGTAACCCGCGGGTTTGTCGCCAACGCGACAGGATTGCAATGAGATTTTTCACCGTATTTGTTCTTCTGATAGTTCACAGTGTTGTCTTCTGCGGCGCGGTTGAGGCATCAGATATACATTCGTTAATCCGACAGGGTAAATTAGAAGAAGCACGCTCAGCGCTCGACCGGCTGTCCCGTGATTCTTCGCGAACCGGAAACAATCAGTATTTTCGCGCTCTGCTCGAACCCGACGGTCGTCGCTCGGCGGAACTTCTTGAGAGCGCCTCACAAAGATCTCCAGATGAAAATTACCGGGATGAAATCGTTTTGCGGTTAGCCCAGTACTATGCGATTAGGGGTGAATACAAAAATATTGGGGCAGTGGTCGATGCGCGAAAAACTTCCGGACTACAGGCGACGCGGCTTCGCGTTTTAACCGAAGAACAATCCGGAGCGCCAGACGCCGCCCGCACCCGAACCGATGGTTTGTTAAAATCAAGCGGCTCAGCCGAGCAGAAGCAGTGGGTATCGATTGACCAAGCGCGCCAACTGTTGGCTTCGAAAAAACGCAGTACCGCCCGGATTAATTTGCAGGTATTGTTGAAATCGAAAAACAGTCCGGTGCAGGCACAAGCTCTCTATCTCCTGTGCGTTGATGCTATCGAATCCGGCAAGATTGACGACGCCGCTCGCTGGTACAATCTACTCAAAGAACAATATCCCGGGGCGGTGGGGCTTGACGCGCTGGTCGACAAGCTTGGCAGTATGCCGTCGCAACCGGAGTCTGATACCCGCGCTGAAAAAGTGACCGGGACATTTTATTCTGTCAAGGTTGGCGTATTTTCGTCGCCGGAAAACGCTGAACAGCAGGTTGTCAGGTTCCGCTCGCTAAAGTTCACCGTGGAGTCGGCTCGCAAAACAGTTGGCGGGAAGAAATACATCATCGTGTACATAGGACGATATAGTTCATTCGATGACGCCGATCAGGTTAAGCGCGAGCTTGAATCAAAAACAGGCGAGCAATATCAGGTGGTCGCCCGATGAGCGGAATGCCTGAACAGAATTCTTTCACGCCGCTGATGCGGCAATATCAGGCCGTCAAAGCAGAGCATCCGGATAAGGTTCTTTTTTTTCGCATGGGAGATTTCTATGAGATGTTCGGCGAAGACGCGGTCAAAGCCGCGCCGATTTTAGGCATTGCCCTGACCTCACGCTCCCACGGCAACAGCGAACGAATCCCGCTTGCCGGAGTGCCGTATCACGCGGCCGATCGGTATCTTGCGAAACTTCTGTCGGCGGGCCTGAAAGTTGTAGTGGTAGAGCAAGTCGAGGATCCGAAAACAGCAAAGGGAATAGTCAAACGCGAGGTAGTAGAAATCCTCACGCCCGGAACCGCGACCATAGACGCGCTTGACGATCCACTTCGCACGCTTTGTCTGGCGGCGGTGTACACGGTTGATCAGAAAACGGTGGGAGTAGCGACGCTTGATCTATCGACCGGAGCATTCATGATCGACGAGGGGGGATTAGTCGAATCGATTGAACGGCTCAGGGTCGCCGAGCCAAATGAAATTCTTTACCCTGACTCATTGGACAAGGAGTTTGTAAATCGCTGGCTGTCGCAATCGGCCCGGTCGGTTTTGTTGAGTCCGATAGAAGGTTGGCAATTCGACCCCACTTCCGCCGAGCGCGACTTAAATGAATTGTTCGGGACTTCGACCCTCGAAGGATTCGGCATACGCGATTGCCATCAGGCGGTGGCCGCCGCCGGAGCGATCGTGCGTTACCTTCGCGATAATCACCGCGACAAGCTGGGGCATCTCAACCGGATTTCGCGGTTTGATCTGGCCGATCAAATGACGCTCGATTACGGTACTGTACGAAATCTTGAACTTGCCCGCAATCTTTCCGACGGGGGAACGGCGCACACGCTCTTGTCTGTTGTCAATCTCTGCCAGACCGGGATGGGTACGCGACGTTTGCACCAAGCCCTCACGCATCCGTGGCGGGTGAAATCCCGAATTGAAATGCGGCTGACCGGCGTGGCCGAACTAGTTCGCAACCGTGATCTCTGTTTTGTTATTCGACAGCAAACGCGGGCTTTGCCTGATCTAGAAAAACTGGCCGGTCGGGTTGGTATCGGGCGACTCAATCCACGGCAGGCGCTCGCAGTGCGAGACGCCCTCACTATTGCGCGCGAAATCAAATCACAATTGCGCGCGTCGCACAGTCCTCTCTTGATTCAGATCGGGGGATCGCTCCCGAACCCTGATGACTTGATTGACCGTATTTCAAACGCCCTTACTGATGATCCACCGTTGGTCACGAATAAAGGCGGGATGATCAAACCCGGTTACGCGCCAAAGCTCGACCAACTCAATGAATCGATCAGGGAGGCCCGCCGGTATATAGGTGACCTTCAAAAGATCGAACGTGAGCGCACCGGTATTGCCAGTCTCAAAGTCGGTTTTAATAAGATATTCGGCTACTACATTGAGATCACCCGCGCTAATTCTTCGTCGGTGCCTGAAAACTATATTCGCAAACAAACGCTGGTCAACGCTGAACGGTATATCACGCCGGAGCTGAAAGAAAAAGAAGAACTCATTCTCGCCGCCGAAGAAAAAATATTCGCGCTTGAGGCCGAACTGTATCTGGAATTACTCGAAGCGCTGGCCGCTCGAATCGCCGATCTGGTGCACACCGCTGAATTGCTTGCCGAGACCGATCTGGTGTCGTCGTTGGCTGAGCTGGCGGTATCGCGGGGGTATTGTCGACCGGAATTATTTGAAGATGATCGGCTGGTGATTACCAACGGGCGGCATCCGGTGATCGAAGCGGTACTCCCACCCGGGACATTCGTTCCCAATGATATTCACTTCGAGCCGGACAACCGCCGAATCATGATTTTGACTGGCCCGAATATGTCGGGTAAATCTACCTTTCTTCGCCAGGCCGGGCTGATTGTTATTCTGGCGCAGATCGGCTCGTTTGTTCCCGCCGACAATGCCGAAATTGGTCTGGTTGATCGGGTATTCACACGCGTCGGCGCGCTTGATAATTTGGCTCGTGGCCAATCGACATTTTTGGTTGAGATGATAGAGACAGCCAATATACTAAACAATGCAACCGCAAAGTCATTGGTGCTCTTGGACGAGGTCGGGCGGGGGACTTCGACCTTTGACGGTCTTTCAGTCGCCTGGTCGGTAGTAGAGTTTATCGACGAGCGTTTATCCTGCCGTACCGTTTTTGCCACCCATTATCACGAGTTGACCGGTATGGCTACCCTTTCGTCCCGCGTGTTCAACTGTCAGGTGGCGGTGAAGCGGTGGGAAGACAAAGTTATTTTCATGCACAAGATTATTGCCGGCGGGTGTGATGATTCCTACGGCATCGAAGTCGCTCGATTGGCAGGATTACCGCGTAGCACAATCAGTCGCGCCAAGCAGATATTAAAACTTCTTGAATCGGGCAAGTTCAGCCAAAGTGAACTGGGGAAATCAATTTATCGAGATAAAGTCCAGCCCTCTTTGTTTGATCCTCCAAAATCTGAGGTTGAAAACCGTCTGAAGGAACTCGATTTGAATGAGTTGTCGCCGGTCGCGGCGTTTGATTTATTACGGCGGTGGAAAGAGGAAATGGAATAATGAGCGAGCAAAAAAGCCGACGCCGATGGATTCGCCCGCTTCCAGAACGGTTGATCAACAAAATCGCGGCGGGTGAAGTCATCGAGCGACCAGCCGCTGTGGTCAAAGAATTGGTAGAAAACTCGCTCGACGCTGATGCCACACGGGTGGATATCATCATCGAAAAATCCGGCACCAAGCTGATCAAGATTATAGATAACGGTTGCGGCATACCGGCCGACCAGATGGAAATTGCTTTTTCTCGCCACGCGACCTCCAAGATCAGCGATTTTTCCGATCTCGACCGAATAGGGTCGTACGGTTTTCGCGGTGAGGCGTTGCCTTCGATTGCTTCTGTATCACGCACTCGAATGGTGTCGCGTCCAGACGAGGCAGATATCGGGACAGAGCTTTTATACGAGGGGGGGGTGCTAAAATCACGGCAACCGAAGGCCGCACCGGTTGGCACGCTCATTGAAGTTGAAAATCTCTTTTTCAATACTCCGGCTCGCCGAAAATTTCTTAAAGCGGAAACAACCGAAGCTCGCCACATATCGCGCACTGCGACCGCGCTGGCAATAGGGCGATACGAAGTCGGTTTCTCTTTTTCACTCAACGGCCGGTCGATTTTCTCACTGCCTGCCGGCGGCACACTTGCCGATCGTGTGACTGAACTTTTGGCTGGCGGCAAAACGCTTATCCCGGTAAGCGGCGAATCCGGACCGATTCGGGTTGACGGTTTGATAGGTCCGCCGGAGCTTGCGCAAAGCGGGCGATGGAGTCAGTTTTTATTTATCAACGGAAGATATATTACGTCGGTGTCGCTGGCGCACGCGATTAGCGCTGGGTATGGGGAGATGCTTCCCAAGGGAAACTACCCGCTTGGGGCGATACTTATCACGCTCGACCCTGAGGAAGTTGATGTCAATGTGCATCCAGCCAAGACCGAAGTCCGACTTTCGCGGGAGCGGGATATTCACGACGCCGTCTATCATCTGGTGAAACAATCCCTCCGCTCGGCGTCGGTTGTTCCGGTGTTCAGTCCGGTGCGAGCTGATGGCGATCATTCAACTCAAACATCGTTCGCTCCAAACTCATCATTTGCGCCACACAATCAGTTGACCAGAATATCGGGGCTTGGGGATTCACGCTCGCACGACACTGCCGCGGCGATTGATTTTTTTCGCGCGGCTTCAGCGTCCTCGGCCGCTCTGCCCAGAGTCGTGACGGTCGATACCGCCACTGGCGAAGTCGTGGCGGTCAATATCGCCACCGGCGAGATTGTCGAGTCCCCACAACTGGCGTCTACGACCGAGACACAGATTCCGTCTCTTGACGGTATCCGACTGGCAGGGCGCTTTGGCGATCTGTATCTACTTTTTCAGGCAGGGGAAGATCTCTACGTGATTGATCAGCACACGGCGCACGAACGGGTTCTTTACGAAGAAATACTTCGACGAATCGATCGAGAGGGTATTATCTCACAGCAATTGCTGTTTCCGGTTCAGATCGAACTTTCTCCGGAGTTGATGTCGGTATTTGATGAGGCCGAGCCGGTGCTTGGTCGTTCGGGATTTGTTGTCACACATTTCGGAGGGCGGACAATCCGAGTCGAAGGAGTGCCGTCAGTGTTGTCAAAAAAATCTCCCGAAAAAATGACTATGCGAGTATTAGAAGATGTCGGCGGGCTTCGCAAGGCAGGGTTCGATGCCAAGAAAGCGATTGCGCAATCGGTGGCCTGTCGCGCGGCGGTGATGTCCGGAGACCGGTTGTCCGATCAGGAAGCGGTGGCGCTGGTAGACTCACTTCTGAAATGCGAAAATAAGTTTTCCTGTCCGCACGGTCGTCCGACATTCATCCGCATAACCAAAAGCGATTTGGATCGCCAATTCGGCCGTGGCTGAAACTCCCCGCATACCGATCATCTGCGGTCCGACCGGCTCTGGAAAAACCGCCGTGGCGCTGGAACTTGCCGCTAAATGTCCCTTCGAGATTGTAAATGCCGATTCGAGGCAGATTATCAGACATCTGGATATCGGCACAGCTAAACCAACAGCCGATGAGCGACATCGCGCTGTCTTTCACCTTGTCGATATCATCGAGCCGGGGGAGGGGTATTCTGCGGTTCGGTTTTTGGCCGATGCCACGCGAGTTATCAAAGAGATATTGGCACGGGGAAATCAGCCGTTGGTGGTCGGCGGTACCGGTTTATACCTGCGCGCGTTGAGCGAGGGGATTGTTCAGATCGAGGCCGACGACATAGCACTCCGAGAACAACTTCAGGCCGATTTTGAGAAACTCGGAAATGACCAGATGTGGGAACATCTGAACCAAGTCGATCCGTTGGAGGCGGCCAAGGTCCACCCGAACAACGCAGTGCGGGTTATGCGGGCACTTGAGATTTATCGTCAAACAGGCAAAACCAAATCGGAACTGCTCAGTTCGGGGGTGTACCGAAACAGTGGGTATCAGTTTGAGTATTACTGCCTCCTGCCCGACCGAAAACCCCTTTATACCTCGATTGACCGTCGGGTCGATCAGATGATTGCTTTTGGACTGGTCGAAGAGGTCAAAGAACTTGTGAGTCGAGGATTGAGTAACGATATAAGAAAAGCTAACGTGATAGGATATAACGAGATACTCGACTTTCTTGGAGGGGTTTGGTCGCTTGAGGAGGCGGTTGTGATGATGAAGCAGAACTCCCGAAGATACGCCAAGAGACAAATAACTTGGATCCGCCACCAGACCGACGGGCAGACTTTTAGCGAACCACTCGAGCTAATAGCCCGTATAACAAAAGGTTAGGGTAAGACCGGGCCGGGAGCAAATTAGCTTGACTCCGGTTTAGTGTTATATTTCAATGACTTATCGGTAACTCAATAAGTAATGAGGTCTGCTGGAATGGCCGATATTAATAGGGTAATCGATTGAACCTCAAAGCTTGTCAGGATACCGACATATGCGAATTGGAGAAAGCTTGTTTCGATTGAAGATGAAATCAGTTGGTGTGCTTATAGTTGCCTTGGTCATGTTGGCCGGGTGCGGCGATTCCGGTACTCGCCAGATTGCTGAGGAAAAGTCTAAGCCCACGACCAAGACATCACCGCCAGAAGGAAAGCTCTATACCTATCATCCATCGTCTGATAGTATTCAGCATGCGCATACTCCCGCTGACTCGGCCTCAGAGCAGTTGAATAACCTTCCGCCCCGACCGAGACTTCCAGTATCCAACCGGGCATTTCTTTCGCAATTTGATTCCGACGACTCCACAGACCAGAGCGACCCTTTCATGTCCGACGCGGCAAACGAGGATTCGGCAGAGGCGGTCGACGACGATATCTGGCGTCAGTTCGATCTTGCACAGGAATATTACCAGATGGGAGTAGTGGCAAATCGGGAGGGAAGCTGGGAAGAGGCGCAATACTATTTCGAGAAGTCACTCAAAACGCTGGCCGCTTTGGATATCGAGTCGGATTCAACCCAGACTCCAGAGCAGGTTAAGTACAACATGATGCTTGAGAATATCGTCGCCGACTACAAGATGACCTTGCGGTCGCTTGGTCAACTCGATGAAGATATCACCCCTGCGGCGTTGGTTGAGCGGTTCGCTGATCTGGAAAGCCAGCTTGAACGCGATACGGTCAAGGAGTTTCAGGGGAGCGGGAACCAGATCCAGTACGATCTGCCGATTGTCATGAATGACCGGGTGAGAAGTTCGGTAATTTATTTTCAGACCAGAGCGCGCGACGCGTTCGCCCGTTATTTAAGCCGGAGCAAAAAGTACGAGTATTTATACGAGCAAAGTTTCAAGAAATATGGATTGCCGAGCGATCTGAAATATCTGTCGCTGGTTGAGTCGGGATTTAATCCGCACGCCTATTCGTGGGCGCGGGCTATGGGACTTTGGCAGTTTATTGCCTCGACTGGACGATTGTATGGACTCCAGCGCAATTGGTGGATGGATGAGCGCAAAGACCCGGCCAAAGCGACTGACGCCGCCTGCCGGTTTCTAAGCGATTTGTATAAGCAGTTTGGTGACTGGGAGTTGGCAATGGCGGCGTACAATGGCGGTCCGGGCCGTATTTCACGGACAACCTCTAAGCAGGGAACGCGCGATTTTTGGAAACTTCGTCTCAAACAGCAGACAATGGACTATGTTCCACTCATCTATGCCGCCACGATTATCGGCAAAGACCCGGCCCGATACGGATTCGCCGACATAGTGCATGAAGCCCCGATAACCTGGGACACGGTGGTTATAAATAAGAGTCTCGATCTGCATGGAATTGCTCAGACCATTAGCTGTTCACTCGAAGAACTAAAAACGCTCAATCCTGAATTACTTCGCAACTCAACGCCGCCAAAAATGCGGGCGTATGTACTCAAGATTCCAAGCGGCAAGACCGAGACATTCTGGGCGGCATACGAGTCTTTGAACTCGCCCAGTGAAGTGAACTATGTTCGCCACACCATTCGGCGCGGTGAATCTGTGGGAACAATTGCCAGCAAGTTTGGTGTTTCGCAGTACGCGCTTCTTGAAGCGAACAATATGTCGCGCAATTCGACAATCGTTGCCGGCAAGGAACTGATTATACCAGTGCCACTCGATCGCAATAGCGAATCCTCCGGTCCGACCGACCGCAAGCAGTATATGGCGTCAAATAATGTGTATGAGATTCAGTCTGGCGATAATCTTTGGGATATTGCCAGGTCATTTAACACCTCGGTCGATGCCTTGCGCCGAATCAATTATCTTGAACGCGGCGCGCGGATTTATGTGGGACAAAAGCTTCGTATTCCCACGCAATCAACCGGTCGTCGCCGGGCTCCCTCAAATCAGCCGGAAATAGCGGCCCCGAATCCTCCGGCTGTAGCTTCGCTTGATAAGCCGTCCAGCCGCGTATCATCCGCGCCAAGGGCGACGGTTGATGCCACAAATTCGGAGTCTGGTAAGCATCTGGTTCGTTCCGGCGACACTATTTGGGATATCGCACGGATATACAACACAACCACCGCCAGTATCCGCCAGCTCAATGGCCTTGGTCGGACCGGCAAGATTTATCCCGGCCAGACACTGACTGTCAAGCAAAGTGATTCGAGCGAATTTATCGTTCACCTGGTTAAGGCCGGGGAGACGCTCGGCAATATCGCGCAGAAATATCGTACAACCGTCGCCCGTATTTTGGTCGCTAATGGAATGAACGACCCGAATAGCATTAAAATCGGCGACAACCTAAGGATTTACCCGGAGTAAGGAAGTCATGGCAAAGAAACGCGATGTAATCATCGCCATCATTATCGGAACCGGTTTTCTCATGGCGTTTGTTTTTTTCTCCATCTTTATGATTGGAGCGCTGTCTGAAACCGATGGTGTCGAGTTTACCGGGCTTTCCGGTGGCAATGTGGGAGTGCTTGAGGTTCAGGGCGAAATCAATGAGATGAATGGACGTATCTGGATAAAGCAACTCGACAAATGGTCCAAAAACAGCTCAATCGAAGCGATTGTGTTGCATGTCAACTCACCGGGCGGCGGTACCGCCATTTCGCAGGAAATCCACTCGGCAGTAATCCGCGCAAAAGCCAAAAAGCCGATCGTAGCTTCGATGGCTTCGGTGGCGGCCTCGGGCGGCTATTATATTGCCTGCGCGGCCGATAAGATTGTCGCTAATCCAAGTTCAGTGACCGGCTCAATCGGCGTTATTTTTCAGTTTCACACATTCAAAGACTTGATGGGCAAGGTGGGGATCGCGACCGAAACTGTGAAGTCGGGGGAACTAAAGGATGTTGGCAATTACTCCAGGGCGATGACCGAAAAAGAGGACCTGATGCTCAGGTCGGTGGTAATGGACACCTACGAACAATTTGTCGAGGCGGTCGCCGAGGGGAGAAATATGGAAAAGGACCAGGTTTATCCTCTGGCCGATGGCTCGATTTTTACCGGGTTGCAGGCTTATAATCTGGGATTGGTGGACACTCTGGGTGGACTGAAAGAGGCGGTCGATCTGGCGGGGAGTATGGCTGGTATATCTGAGCC
>CXWL01110433.1_pt1 | contig 51997 bp, 47 predicted proteins | sample 590931 | NCBI WGS metagenome assembly CXWL01 (sample SAMEA3498368, study PRJEB10139) | groundwater metagenome | biome: water well; material: biofilm material | place: Germany | collected 2015-04-27 | reverse complement strand
GCTCATGCTCCCAAATTCCGACGCGCAGCTGGGTTTCTATGTCGGCAATCTCGATGGTCCAGGGGATGACTCTTGGGTTCATGTTGGCTCGCTCAGAAAATGGATGCGTTAGAAAAAGGCGGACGCCGGCGCCCGCCGCCCTCAGGCAGCGCGCCGCGCGGCTGCCTCGACCGTATTGGTCAACAGCATGGTGATCGTCATCGGCCCGACCCCGCCAGGCACCGGCGTGATCAGCGAAGCGACGGGCTGGGCCGATGCGAAATCGACGTCGCCGCACAGGCGCCCGTTGTCGAGCCGGTTGATGCCGACGTCGATCACCACCGCGCCCGGCTTGATCATGTCGCCGCTGATCATCCGCGGCCGCCCCACTGCAGCGACCAGCACATCGGCGCGCCGGGTATGGAAGGCCAGGTCCACGGTTTGCGAATGACAGATCGTGACCGTTGCGCCCTTGGCCAGCAACAAGGCGGCCATCGGCTTGCCGACGATGTTCGAACGGCCGACGATGACCGCTTCCTTGCCGTTCAGCTCAACCTTCCCCTTTTCCAGCATTTTCATCACCCCGTAAGGGGTACAGGGAATGAAGCGCGGCGATCCCTGGGTCAGCGCGCCAACATTTTCGGCATGGAAGCCGTCGACGTCTTTCTTGGCCGAGATCGCGGCCAGCACCGCCTGCTCGTCGAACTGCGGCGGCAAAGGCAGTTGCACCAGGATGCCATCGATGGCGGGATCGGCGTTTAATTCTGCAATCTTGGCCAGCACCACGGCTGGCGCGACATCGCTCGGATAATGGATCATCTGCGAACGGATGCCGGTGCGTTCACACGCTTGCACCTTGTTCCTGACGTACACCTGGGAAGCCGGGTCGGCTCCCACCAGGATCACCGTCAGCGCCGGCTCGATGCCGCGCCCGAGCAGTTGTTTGACCTCCTCCTGCAAGCCCGCCTGCAATTCCAGGCCGAGCGTCTTGCCATCCAGTATATTCGTGTCCATGCCAATCCCATCAACAGGTATGCAGGAGCGGGGGATTGCTCCCCCGCCGAAACTCAGAACTTGGAAAAGCCGGGTATCCAGTCGGTACCGGCCAGCGGCACCCGCGCCATCGCCGCCGCTTCGAGCGTCAGTGCGACCAGGTCTTCGCGCTCGAGGTGGTGGACATTCTGCTTGCCGCAGGCGCGCGCGATCGTGGTCAGTTCCATGTTCACCGTCTTCAGGTAGTTCCTCAGGCGCTTGGCCCCGACATCGGGATGCAGGCGCTGCGACAGGATCTCATCCTGGGTGGTGACGCCGACCGGGCATTTGCCGGTATGGCAGTGGTGGCAAAATCCCGCCGCCGTGCCCAGCTTCGCATAGTCGGCGGTGGCGTCCTGGTGGACGCCGTCCTGGATGTAGCTGTCGCTGTTGCAGCCGAGCGCCACCAGCACGCCCTGGCCGATCGCCACTGCATCGGCGCCCATCGCCATCGCCTTGGCCACGTCGGCGCCGCTGCGAATGCCGCCCGAGATGATCAGCTGCACCTTGCCCTTCATGTTCAGGTCTTCCAGCGCATCCACCGCCTGGCGCAGCGCCGCCAGCGTCGGCACGCCCATATGCTCGATGAAGCAGGTCTGGGTCGCCGCGGTGCCGCCCTGCATGCCGTCGACCACGATCACATCGGCGCCCGCATGGACCGCCAGCTTGACGTCGTGGAAAGTCCGGGTGGCGCCGACCTTGACGTAAATCGGCGTTTCCCAGTCGGTCATTTCGCGCAGTTCCTGGATCTTGATCACGAGGTCGTCCGGACCGGTCCAGTCCGGGTGGCGGCAGGCCGAGCGCTGATCGATACCTGCCGGCAGCGTGCGCATCTTGGCCACGCGCGGCGACACCTTCTGGCCCAGCAGCATGCCGCCGCCGCCCGGTTTCGCGCCCTGGCCGATCACCAGTTCGATCGCGTTCGCCTTGCGCACGTCGTCCGGATTAAAGCCGTAACGCGAAGGCAGGCACTGATACACCAGCGTTTTCGACGATTGCCGTTCTTCCGCCGTCATGCCGCCATCGCCGGTGGTGGTCGAGGTGCCCACTTCGGTGGCGGCGCGGCCGAGCGCTTCCTTGACGTTGGCCGACAGCGCCCCAAAGCTCATGCCGGCAATCGTGATCGGAATCTCGAGCTCGATCGGTTTGGTCGCGAAGCGCGTGCCAAGGATCGTCTTGGTGACGCATTTCTCACGATACCCCTCGAGCGGATAGCGCGACAGGGACGCGCCCAGCAGCACCAGGTCGTCGAAGGTCGGCAGCTTGCGCTTTGCGCCCAGGCCGCGAATCTCGTACAGGCCATGGGCCGCAGCGTTCTGGATGTAGTCGAGGGTCTTGCGGTCGAAGGCCGCGCTTTCTTCCTTGACCAAGCGTTTCATCACGTGTTCGTTGTTGCTCATATGGTCACCCCTCGGTCAATATTCTTGGTTCGCGTCTGCGTTCCAGTGGTACAGCTTCTTCGCCGAAGCGATCCGTTTGAAGTCTTTCGCATCGTGCTTGAGGCCGGCCTGCGCGAGCAACTCGGCCACCGCGCTATAGTCGGCGTCCTGCATCGGCTCGATCTGGGCGTCGGCGCCGAGCGACTTGATGGCGCCGCGCACATAAATCACCGCCTCGTACAGCGAGTCCCCCAGCGCGTCGCCGGTATCGCCGCAAATGACCATGCGGCCGGCCTGCGCCATGAACCCGGAAAAACTGCCGACCGAGCCGCCCACCACGATGTCGGCGCCCTTCAGCGAGATGCCGCAGCGCAGCGAGGTATCGCCATCGATCACCAGCAGGCCGCCATGGGCCGAAGCGCCGGCCGATACCGAGGCAAAGCCTTTGACATGCACCCTGCCCGACATCATGTTCTCGGCGACACCGGTACCGGCGTTGCCGAAAATCGTGACCTTGCCGTGCTTCAGCATGCCGGCCGCGTAGTAACCGGCATGCCCCTCGATATTGACTGCCACCGGACAGTCCAGCCCGACGGCGATGTTATGGGCGCCGTCAGGATTCTGCACGGTGACCTGGCGCACCTCGCTGGCGGCGGCCTCCTTGTGCAGGAAGCGGTTCAGGTCCCTCAGCGGACGCTCCGCCAGGTCAAAGGTCATGCTTTCCATACGTACATCTCCTCTGGGGCCGGTTCATAAATGTTGGCGTGCTTCACGCCGGGCAGGTGCGCGAGCGAGCGGAACTCGGAGGCGATCGCGACGTAATCGTCGGTCTCGGCCACGATCGCCGGCTTGCACGCGAACGGGTCGCGTACCAGCGCCAGCTTGTCCTCGGTCCCGATCAGGAAGGTGTAGAAGCCGTCCAGCTCTTCGAACCCCTTGTGCAGGGCATTCTCCAGGTCGTCGCCTTCGCGCATGCGCCACTCGAGGAACCGGCACGCCGCTTCGGTATCGTTATCCGTATCGAAGTGGATACCCTGCGGCTCGAGCTTGCGGCGCAGCCCGTTCGGATTCGACAGCGAGCCGTTATGCACCAGGCAGAAATCCTCGCCCGCGGTGAATGGATGGGCCCGGTCAGGGGTGACCGCCGATTCGGTCGCCATCCGGGTATGGCCGACCGCATGACTTCCCTTGAGGCTGGCGAAGTCATAGCGTCGGGCAACGTCTGCCGGGGTGCCGGTGTCCTTGTACAGGTCGATCGAGCGACCGCAGGAGAGCACGTGGAGCGCCGGATACTGTTCGCCCAGCCAGCGCCGCACCACTTCCGGCGCCAGCGCGGAGACCAGCACGGCGTGGTTGCCGTGGGCCTCGCAACGGGCCCTGGCGTGCAGGTGCTTATCGAAGTTCTCCACCAGCGCGCCCCAGTTGAAGGCTTCGGCCGCGGCCGAGAACAGGCTGAATTTGTGCCCAGCCGACAGCGACTCCGTATACACGGCGAGGCCTGCCGAGTCGGGCCCGCGTTCGGTCATGCCGATCATCATCGGCACCAGCAGCTCGCCCAAGCGTTCCCGCAAAGCGGGGGTCTTGACGAGTAAGCCCACGATTCCACACATAATCAAATTCTCCTTTTCGGTAGTGCGCTTGCGGCGCGCTCAAAAAAACTCAAGATAGTTGTTAACTTCCCATTCGGATACGTGGCGCATGTAGTCGTTCCATTCGTTCCGTTTGAGCTTGATGAACTCGTCGGTTACCGGACCCAGCGCTTCGCGCACGAAGTGGTCGGCTTCCAGCGCCGTCACGGCCTGCTCCAGGGTTTGCGGCAGCACGCCGATGCCTTTTTCGGCCAGCTGCGCGGCCGACAGCTCGTACAGGTTGAAGTTTTGCGGTGCGCCCGGATCGAGGTTGCGGTCGACGCCGTCCAGGCCGGCGGCGATGATCACCGCTGCCGCCAGGTAGGGATTGCAGGCGCCGTCGGGCAGGCGCAATTCGATCCGCCCTTCCGGGATGCGCACCATGCAGGAGCGGTTATTGTTGCCGTAACTGATGTAGGCCGGGGCCCAGGTCGCACCGGTGAGCGAGCCGCCCACCACCAGCCGCTTGTAGGAATTGACGGTGGGTGCACAGATCGCGGCAATCGCCGGCGCATGGGCCAGCAGGCCGGCCATGAAATGGTAGGCCAGCTTCGACAGGCCCAGCTCGCGCGGATCGTTCTTGTCGGCGAACAGGTTGTTGTCGCCGTCGGAGAGCGACATATGCACATGCATGCCGTTGCCGGGACGATTCGCAAACGGCTTTGGCATGAACGAGCAGATCAGGCCGTGCTTGTGCGCGATTTCGGAAGCGGCCATCTTGAACAAGACGAAGTCGTCGGCCGACTTGAGGCAGTCGCTGTAGGTGTAATTGACTTCGAACTGGCCATTGGCGTCTTCATGGTCGATCTGGAACACGTCGATATCGACTGCCTGCAGGGCGGCCACCAGCTCCTCGAGATAGGCGCTGGCGCGGGTCGAGCTCTTGTAGTCGTAACACGGTTTGGCCAGGGTGTCGGTCGCATCGAACGGCGCGATCGCTCCCTTTTCGTCCTTGCGCAGCAGGGAGAATTCCGGCTCCAGGCCGGTATTCAGGATCCAGCCGCGCTGCTTCAGGCGCTCGACCTGCTTGAGCAGGACGACGCGCGAATCGATGGCATGCTGCTTGCCGTCGGTGTGGCCGTTGCAGACGACCCGGGCAAAGCCCGGCTGCCACGGCACCAGCGACAGGGTCGAAATGTCGCCGATGGCCATGTAGTCGGGACCGTGCGGCTCGATCCCCATGCCGCAGATGGCAAATCCGGCAAATCCGGCGCCGCCCTTGAGGATGGACTCGAAATGGCTCACTGGAACGGCCTTGGTCTTGGCGGCGCCATGGATATCGACAAATTGTGCTAACACAAATTTCACTTGATGCTTGGCGAAGAATGCTTGGGCTTCTACGAGGTTCATTGCGACATCCCTTCAAGAATTAATCAGTTGGACTGCTTCCGGCATCAGGCACCCTACTCCTACCGCACCGCCCCCCAGTTCGCGGGCGATGCCGAGCAGTGTTTGCCAAAGGTAACCACCATAAGTCCCGTCACACCAGAGCCGGTAGCAGCGCTGGCCAGCCATCTCCATGGGACTGATTACAACGGGCACGCCGACCATCGAGGTCAAGGCCAACTGCCTTGTCTTGAGATCAAGTGTTTTGAAATTCACGTTACAGGTCTGGCGCAGCAGCGTATCGAGCGCCGCGCCGGTCAGGGCAAACGCGGCGTCCTGGCGCAGCACCGGACAGACCCCGGCGGGCAGCGCGGCCAGATCAGCGGCAAGCTGGTGCGCCCTGGTCCCGCCACTCGCGTCTTCGACCAGGAACTCGGTCTTGCCGAGCCGGGCGACCAGGCCGCCGCCCGCCAAAGGCGCCCAGGTATTAATCTCCGGCACGGCTATCGCCTGTGCCGCCATCCATGCCACGCTGTGCCGGCCCTTGAGGCCACAGCGCGCCAGGAACGACAGGTCGACAAGGCCCAGCTGCGCCATGCGCAGGCTGTCGTCGCTGTCGAACAAAAACGGGATCGACATGCCGTCGCGGCTGGTCCACTTGGGCGCAAGCGCCGCCGTGACGTCGTGAAGCGGGCTCCTGCGTAGTGGCATCATGCGGCGTTCTCCTCGGCACGTCCTTGTTGGCGTGCACTCTTCGGGTCATAAAACGGGGTCGGGTGGACGCTAGCGCCGACCAGGCTGCCGTCGCTCAGGCGAATCGACAGCCGCGAGCCGTCCGGCGCCAGCGCGGGGCGGACCAACGCAAGTCCGATGTAACGCTGCAGGGACGGGCTCCAGGCGATGCTGGTGACGCGCCCGGCGATGTCGCCCTGCTCGATAAGCAGGTGGCATTCCTGCGGCACCGCGCCGCTGTGCCCGGCCGCCAGGACGAACCCGACCAGTTTCTGGCGCAAGGGCTTGGCGTCGGTAATGCGCAGGCTGCGCTGTCCGACGAAAAACGGCTTGTCCATCTTGACCGCCCAGTCCAGGCTCGCTTCGCGCGGCACGGTCAGGCCATCGGTGTCCTGGCCGATGATGATGTGGCCCTTTTCCAGCCGCAGCAGGCGCTGCGCCTCGACCCCGAAGGGGCCGAGGCCCGAACTTTTGCCGGCCTTGAACAGCGCATCCCACAGCGCGCTGGCGTACTCTGCCGGTACATGGATTTCATACCCCCATTCGCCCACGAAGCCGACCCGCATCATGCGCGCCGCAATCCCGGCCACCTGCGCGTCGCGCACCGCCAGGTAGGGGAAGGCCTCGGCCGACAGGTCCTGCTTGGTCAGTTGCGCCAGCACGCCGGCCGATTTCGGTCCCGCCAGGTTGACTGCCGCCATCGCGCCGGTCAGGTTGACCAGTGTGCAGTCGAGCTGCCACAGGGTATTTAAGCGGGTCAGTTCGCGGTAGATATTGGCCGCGCCGGAAGTGGTGGTGGTGAAGTAAAAGTGTTCGGCGCCAAGGCGGGCAACGATGCCGTCGTCGATCACTACGCCGGACTCGTCGCACATGATCGCGTAGCGCGTCATGCCGACCTTCAGGTTGGCATAGCGGCTGATATACACGCGGTCAAGGAATTCGGCGGCATCCGGACCGTAGATCTCGATCTTGCCCAGGGTGCCGACGTCGATCACCCCGACCCCGCTGCGCACGCGTGCGACCTCGGCGCGGATGCAGGCCAGCCGGTCCTGGCCCGGCGTCGCGTAATATTCCGGACGCTGCCATACGCCGGCCGGCATGAAGACCGCGCCGAGCTGCTGGTGCTGGTGATGCAAAGGGGTCTGGCGCTCGGGCGAGAAGCCGCGCCCGGCAAGGTGCGACAGCGCAACCGGATGAAAAAACGGCCGTGCTGTCGTGGTGCCGACCTGGCCCGGGGTCTTGCCGGTCAGGCGCGCCAGGATGCGCAGCGCATTCATGTTGGAATGCTTGCCTTGCGACGGCCCCATGCCGACGGTGGTGAAGCGCTTTAACAGTTCAATATTGTCGAAGCCCTCCTGCACCGCATTCTCGAAATCCTTGAGCTGGAGGTCTTCGTCGAAATCGACGAAATTCTTGCCGCCCGCATGCGCCACGATCGGCCATGGATGGGACGGCGACTCCGCCTCGGGCAGCGCGGCGGCGCTGGCCGCGGCGCCAAAACCGGCATGGGCAGCCGCATTGCGCCCGGCGCGTCCGCCGTCGAGCAGCTTGTTGGCGAACTGATACACGCCATTCACCCGTCCGCAGGCAAACACGCCGTCGGGCAACTGCTCCGGTACAAATTGCTGGGTGGCGTCGGAAAACTGCATTTTGGTGCCGGCCTGGTACAGCAGGTTGGCTGCCGGCGCCCAGCCGACGCTCATCACGATGCCGTCGCATTCGATCCGCACTTGCTGGCCGGAACGGGCGCCACCGTCTGCGCTGAACGGGCTGATGATAGCGGCGGCAACCGCGCTCCCGCCCTCGCCCGCTTCTGCCGCGAGGATGCAATGGGCGTTGAAAACCTGGATGCCGCGTTCGCGCACCGCCAAGTCCAGCTCGCCATGCTGGTGGCCGGCGCGCAGGTCGACCAGGGCCGCCACTTGCACCCCGCAGGCCGCCAGGTCCAGCGCGGCCCGATAGCCATCGGCATTGCCCGCGAGTACCACGGCACGCCGCATCGGCTGCACTGCATAGCGGTACATCAGGCGCTGGGCGGCCGAGGCCAGCATCACCCCCGGCAGGTCGTTGTTATGGAAGACAGCCGGCTGCTCGAACGCGCCGCTGGCCACGATGACGCTGCGCGCGCGCATCTTGGTCATCTTGTCAGCGTCGACCAGCGGCACCCAGTGATCGGCGTAATACGCCGCCGCCATCGTATTTTCCAGCAGGCGAATGTGCGGATGGGCCGCGACCGCATCGAGCAGCGCCTGGATGCGCAGGAAATTGTCGACCTTGCCGGCGCGCTGGTAAGCAGCGCTGCCCCCGGCACGCGCATTTTCGTCGACCACGACTACCTGCGCTCCGGCCTCGGCCGCGGCCAGCGCGGCTGCCAGCCCGGCTGCGCCGGCGCCGATCACCAGCACGTCGCAAAAGTCATATCCCTTGGGGGTACGCACGTGCGGGGTCGTAAAGTCGATCTTGCCGAGTCCGGTAAGACGGCGAAATACCCGTTCCCACATGGGGAACAATTGCTTTGTATGGAAGGCTTTGTAATAGAAGCCGACCGGAAGAAATGCCGAGACCCGGTTCAGCCAGCGGCCCGAGTCCGCCTTCAGGCCGCCGAAGGTATTCACCGCGTAAAGCGCGCGGCCGGACGCCACTGGCTCGACGTCGGCGCGCACATTCAGGCGTGCTGCATCCTGCACCATGACGTTGATGTCGTGATTGGCCATCGACAACACGCCGCGCGGCCGGTGGTACTTGAAGCTGCGCCCCAGCAGGCGCGCCTCGGCGCACCACAGGGCGCTCGAGATCGTGTCGCCCCGGTAGCCGTGGCAGGACTGGCCTTCGAACTCGAAGGCGACCTGGTGCCGCCTGTCGATCCATTCGCCGGGTAAAGGTTGAAGCCTCATGCTGTCGCTCCTTGCTGGGCTAAATCACCGTACAGAAAGCTGCGCACGATCACATCGCGAGCAGTATCACGCTCGACCATGAACCAGGTGGTCGACGGCGAATGGCACCACCATTCCACCTTCAGGCCGGCTGCGCCGTTGCGGTTAAATACATAGTCGGCCCATGCGGCATCGCCGCAGGTTTCGGGGTCGGGCATCGGGCGGAATTCGCCGCCGCAGACGAATTCGCTGATCGGGCGCACCCCGTTGATCGGACAAGTCATCAATTTCATGGTCAGTGCCCCACTGCAGCGGCGCCCTTTTCCCCGGTCAACGCATAATTCGCGAAACGGGAAAGGGAAAAGCCTTCGATAAGTTCATGGTTGCGGTCGTTGGCAAGCGTGTATGCCATGGTTTTACCCGATACCGGGGTCGCCTTGAAGCCCCAGGTGCCCCAGCCGGCATCGAGGTAGAAGCCCTCGACCGGGGTCTTGCCCATGATCGGGGCGAAATCGGGCGTCATGTCGGCCATCCCGGCCCATTGGCGCACGACCTTGGCATGCGACAGGAAAGGGAACATGTCGAGCAGATGGGCTGACAGGCCCTCGGCGAAATCGAGCGTGGAGCGGGTCGAGTGCACTTCATACGGATCGAGCGAGGCTCCCATCACCAGTTCGCCGCGGGCACTCTGGCTGACATAGATGTGCAGGCTGCCGGAAACCAGGATGGGGTCGAGCCAGGGCTTCATCGGCTCGCTGACCATCGCTTGCAGCGGATGAATATAGATCGGCGTGCGCAAGCCCACCATGTCGGTCATGCGCGGGGTCGAGCCGGCAACGGCGCACAACACCTTGGGCGTCGAAATATAGCCGCGGCTGGTCTGCACGCCGCGCACCTTGCCGCCCTGCACATCGATCCCCATTACCTGGGTCTGCTGGTGGATTTCCACCCCGCGCGCACTGGCGCCGCGCCCATAGCCCCAGGCCACCGTGTCGTGCCGCGCCACTGCGCCCGGCGCGTGGTACAGCGCGCCGAGGATCGGGGCGTGGCCGCCGCAGCTGATATCCATCTGCGGGCAGGCCTTGAGGATGTCGGCCGGGCCGACCACCTCGGATTCGACGCCGTAATGCTTGTTGACTTCGGCGCGCCAGCGCATCGTGCGCAGGGCCGAATCGGTATGCGCCAGCGTGAAGTGGCCGCGCTTCGAGTAGAACAGGTTCAGGTCGAAGTCCTGCGCCAGGTCCTGCCACAGGTTGACCGAGGTGTCATAGAACTTGACGCCTTCCGGGGTCAGGTAGTTGGAACGGATGATGGTGGTGTTGCGGCCGGTGTTGCCTCCGCCGATGTATCCCTTTTCCAGCACCGCCACATTGGTCATGCCGTGGTCGCGCGCCAGGTAATAGGCTGCCGCCAGGCCGTGCCCGCCGCCGCCGATGATCACCGCGTCGTAGCTCGGCTTGAGCTCATCGTGCTCGGCGAACATCCGCGGTTCCGGATGTCGCTTCGAAAGGGCAAAACGTACTAGTCGCCAAGGCATGCCCGTCTCCTTATTTAAATACCACAGTCTTCTTGCCGTGCACCAGCACCCGGTCTTCAAGGTGCCAGCGCAAACCGCGCGCCAGCACCGCCTTTTCGATGTCCTTGCCATATCGGACCAGGTCGCCCACCAGGTCCGAGTGATCGACCCGAATCACGTCCTGCTCGATGATTTGCCCCTGGTCCAGCTCTTCGGTGACGTAATGGCAGGTGGCGCCGATCAGCTTGACGCCATGGTCGAAGGCCTGATGATACGGCTTGGCGCCAATAAAGCTGGGCAAGAACGAGTGATGGATATTGATGATCTGTCCGTGGTAACGCGCGCACAGCTCGGGACTCAACACCTGCATGTAACGGGCCAGCACCATCACATCGCCGCGCGCCTCATCGTACAGGCGCGCCACCTCGTCATAGGCGGCCTGCTTGTTTTCGGCCGTGACCGGGACGTGATGGAAGGGAATGCCGTGCCACTCGACCAGGCCGCGGAATGTCTCGTGGTTCGAAATGACGCACGGAATATCGATTTCCAGCTCGTTCGACTGCCAGCGGCCAAGCAGGTCGTACAGGCAGTGCTCCTGTTTCGACGCCAGGATGACGACGCGCTTTTTTTGGCCCGAATCGGAAATCTTCCAATCCATTGCGAACTCACGGGCGATCGGGGCAAAGCGCGCGCGAAATTGCTCGACATCGCAGGACAGCGAGTCGGCCAGGATTTCCTGGCGCATAAAGAAGCGGTTGTTCGCCTGGTCCGCGTGCGTGCTCGCTTCGATGATCCAGCCGGACTCACGGGCGACAAAGGTGCTGACTGCGGCCACGATGCCGACTCGGTCAACACAGGAGAAGCTCAGGGTAAAGCGGCGAGGCGTCGACATGTTTTATCTCACTGTTAGGAAACAATTGTGAATAGTATGCGCATAACTGCTCAGTTAAGTCAACAATGTTTCACATGAATGAACTTTTTTGTCGACTTCAGGGCATCTGCACGCAACGAAACCACACATCTAGATCATTTTCCGATCCGGGCCACGCTTGTTTTGTGCGCCATATCAGGAAACAATTTTTCATATTATGCTCATTTCTTTTCGCGACAGTCAACTATTTTTCATACCAATAAATTTTTCCCGGTGATATTATTCCTGCGGACGGGAGCCGGGGCACCATCGCCCGGCGCCGGCAGGGCTGAACGAGCGGGCCCCGCCCCCCCTTCACATTGCGGCGCGTTCACATCGACGCTTGCGGCGCCCGCTTCGGCCACATATTCAGGAGACAATATGGTTGCAAAAGTGATAGACGGCAAATCGTTGGCCAAACAAGTGCGCCAGGAATGCAACCTGCGCGTGAAGGAACTGGCCTCGCGCGGTTGCCAGCCCGGGCTTGCGGTGATCCTGGTTGGCGACGACCCGGCGTCACGGGTCTATGTACAGAACAAGATGAAGGCCTGCACCGAAGTCGGCCTGCATTCGGAGGTTTACCGTTTTGCCGGGGACACGCCGGAAGCGGCCGTCCTCGCCGAAATTGAAAGACTCAACGCCGACAGCACGATTCACGGGATTCTGGTGCAACTGCCCTTGCCGCCCCAGTTTCAGCTGCGCAAGGTGCTCGAGGCGATCTCGCGTGAAAAGGACGTCGACGGCTTCCACCTGTACAACGTCGGCGGCCTGGTGATGGGCGACACGATATTTCCGCCGTGCACTCCCTACGGCGTCCAGCGCCTGCTGGAATCGGAAAACATCTCAGTGCAGGGCCAGAACGTGGTGGTGGTGGGGGCGAGCAATATTGTCGGTAAGCCGATGGCGCTGATGCTGATGCAAAAGGAAGCGACAGTGGCGATCTGCCATGCCAAGACGCGCGACTTGGCTCAGTTCACCATCCTTGCCGACATCCTGATCGTTGCCGCCGGCAAGCCCAACCTCATCGTCGCGCAAATGGTGAAGCACGGCGCGGTGGTCATCGACGTCGGAATTAACCGGCTGGCCGACGGCAGCCTGGTCGGGGATGTGGATTTCGAGGGCGTCAGGCAGAAGGCGTCTTACATCACCTCGGTTCCTGGCGGGGTCGGGCCGATGACGGTGACCATGCTGATGCATAACACAGTGCAGTCGGCCGAGCGCTTCTTCAAGCGCCAGCATGAAACCGGCGGCGCTCCCATCGCACCGGCAACAGTGCGGGAAACATCCCTGGCCCCGGCGAGCTAGCGCGCCCCCTGCCCCTGCAACTGGGGCTGGCTATCCGGGCGCCGCTGCAGGGGTGGCGGCGCCGCGCACCGCGCTGCGCACTATCTGTGCGGCTGCCGCCCGGCCGGCTCTCGCCGCCCTCGGCTGGCAATTCTTGCGTAAATACCACATTTTGAAAAAAAATTCATTGACATGAAATATTCTTAATTCGGATTAAAAAAGACGTGCATAATATTCACTATTGTTTCCACTCACGGGGGGGGGTTGACATATGCACATGCCGCGCCGCTCCATCGACGACTTTTCGTATAGCGAGCCAGTCGCGATCGCCCCCCGCCATTCGCATTCGCCCTGCTTGCTGCCCAGCTTCCCCTGCTATCGGGGCAAGCGCGATCCGCAATCCCCTGACCCATCCGGGTCGCTTTGACAACCAACGCTCCCGCTCTTGGGCACTGCCGAACGCGCAGCCAGGACCTGGCCCTCAACATAAGGAGAAAAAGCGCTCAATACCGAACTCAGGATCTCATCGCATTCCGGCCCGCGCCGGCGATGCACGCGTTTCCCAGACCGCAGACTGAAGACTGATTGATAAAAAATTCCGCAGCTGCGCTTACGTAGTCGGACAAAATCGGAGGAGAACATGAAACAGGATTTAAAGTCGAGAATCCAGCGCATGTACGTGCAGGACTGCACCATGGCGTATGTCGATGCGCTGCTGTTGTGGGTAAGTGTTCTGTTTGTACTGATCAGCGTTGTCGAAATCGTTCAGGACAGCAACGTTCGTATCGTGATGGTCGTTTCCAGCATATTACTGTTGATATTCAACACGGCGTCGGTGTTCGCGATGACCCGGCACTTTAACGACGACAAACAGTTTATCTACGAACTGGACATCATGCACCTGGACAAAAACCGCGCGATTGCCGATTACGCGCTGCCGATCCCGCAACCGGTCAGTAAATAAACCAAGGAGTCGTGATGGAAAAGAAGAATTATGTACCGCCGGCGCAGGGCTGGTTCGGGCAGGTTTTCGACAGCCTTTTCATTCTTGTCCTGGTATTTGCGAGCCTGTTAGCGCCGCTCCTGCTGAAATCCGAAGCTGCGAAAGAGGCAACTGCGGCCGAGGCGCCCAAAGTCAGCTGGGAATCGCTGAAATTGCCGGCCATCGAGCAGGCCCAATGGGTCAAGCTCGGATACAGTCCGGACAAGGCGGCCGCGATCATCGGCAGCAAGTTCGACTACGCGATCGATTGGCGTGCGCTCGGCATCACGGCGTTGGTCATTGCGGGCTATTTCACTTTCATGCTGAAAGTCTCGGACAAGGAATACCGGGAAGTGATCAACGAGAAATTCGGCAGAAAATCAGCGGATGAATAAGGAGAAACATCATGGGTTTTTTTGACATCTTGCCGTATGTCGCCTGGGCGATTTCGGCCGTCCTGCTGGGCTGGATCGTGATCGACGCGTTCCGCGTATCGAAACAATATGATGAGGAATTCCTGATGAGTTCGCGCGAAGGCGACGAATAACCAGGCAGCCTCACGATTAGGGAGAACAATAATATGAGTGCGAATGTCGCGGGAAATCTACACAAGCAGCGGATATCGATGGTGAAAGTGCTCAACCCGTTTCATGTCTGGGCGCTTGGGGTTGGCATCGTGCTGGTGGGGGAGTTCATGGGATGGAACTTCTCGGTTGCAAAAGGGGGGGCGTACGGCGCGCTGATTGCCTGCTGGGTAATCGGCCTGCTGTATACCTGTGTCGCCATGATCGATTCGGAAGTGACTTCGACCGTCGCGGCCGCCGGGGGGCAATATACCCAGGCCAAGCATATCATCGGGCCACTGATGGCCTTCAATGTCGGTTTGTACCTGGTGATGGCGTATACCATGCTGTGTGCGGCCGACGCCCTCGTGGTAGGCGACCTGATGAAGACCGGGGCCGAAGTGCTGGGTTATGCCGGGCTCGATCCGAAACCGTTCGTGGTGCTGACGATCTCCTTCCTGGCTTGGCTGAATTATCGCGGCGTGCTCATGACGCTGACGCTTAACTTTGTCATCACCCTGATTGCCTTCGCGGCCATCCTGGTGCTTTTCCTGGCGGTCGAGCCGACCCACCAAGGCGCGGTGCTGCAGCATAAGGCATTGCTGACCGACCTGCCTTACGGCTGGATCGGGGTGGTGGCGGCCCTGCAATTTGGCATGTGGTATTACCTCGGGATCGAGGGCACCTGCCAAGCGGCGGAAGAAGTCAGGTCGGCAGGCCGCGCCATCCCGCTCGGCACGATGGGCGGGATGATCACCTTGCTGGTGGCCGCATCGCTCACCTGGTTTATCTGTACCGGCTTGATGCCGTGGCAGTACCTTGGCCAGGCGGTGACGCCGCTCTACGATGCTGCCAGCATCCTCGGCAATACCAAGCTGCAGCTGCTGCTGTTTGTCGCGACCATGTTTGCTGCGATTGCCTCGGCCAACGGCTGCATCAACGATGCGTCGCGTGCCTGGTTCTCGTTGGGACGAGACCGCTATATGCCGGTGTTTTTCGGCGCGATCCATCCGGGCTACCGCACGCCTTACCGCTCGATTATTTTCCTGGTGCCGATTGCGGTGGCATTTGCGTTCACCGGACTGCTCGACCAGGTCATCACGTTCTCGATCCTGTCCGGCCTGCTGGGTTATACCTTCATGTCCTTCAACATGTTCAAGTTCAGGAAGATGTGGCCCTTGGGTACCATCCATCGCGGCTATATCCACCCCTTGCATCCGATCCCGGCCATTACGCTGCTGATCCTGTGCGGTGCGACCTATTTTGCGACCTTCCTCGGATATGGCTCGACGCTGCTGTCGATCATGGCGTTCTACATCATCGCCTCGATCTGGTTCACCTTGCGCCGCTATAAATTCGTTAAGCGAGCCGATCAGTTTACGATGCCGTGGCCCCGTCCCAAGGGTTATTAATCAATAGCAGGGCACGCAAGCCGGCAAGCGTTGCGTCAGACAAGGAAGCGGGTGGGCGGACAAAGTCCGTTCGTCCACCGTTCCGTACTTTATGAACAATCTCACAATCACATGCGCGCTGGCCTTGATGGCCGCCCTGCTTTACCTGCTCTACCAATATGAAGCGCGCAAGGGCCGCAGCGGCCGCAAGGATCTTTTCAATGCGTGTTCAAGCCTGCTGACAGAGGTGTCGGAATCGCCTGGAGCGGCCGGCTTTCCCACCCTGAAGGGGAATTACCAGGGCTACCAGGTGATGCTTGCAGCACAGGTCGACACGATGGCGATGCGCAAAGTGCCGCCGCTATGGCTGACGGTGACCGTCATCGGCAGGCATCCGATCCAGGGCAGCCTGGCGGTGCTGGTCCGGCCGCAAAATACCGAGTTCTATAGTCCCGCCTGGGAATGGGATAACAGCTTTCCGATTCCACCCGGCTGGCCCCAGCACGCGATTGCCAAGTACCGCGCTGCGCCGCCGCCCCTCGCTCTGCTCGAAAAGTTTGTTCCTGAATTATTTGCCGACGAAAAGGTGAAAGAACTGCTGATCACGCCTGGCATGGTTCGCATTACCTATCTGGCAAAACAGGCCGATCGCGGAGAATACATGCTCATGCGCAACGCCGTGTTCGATGGCTTGCCGATTCAAAGGGACGCAGTCGCAACACTGCTCCAATCCGCTACTGGTCTGCGCCTACAACTGGAAGGAAAGCTCGATTGAATACTGTCCGCCCTGCCCATCCCAATCCGCCATTGTCACCGTACATCGTCCTGCTGACGGCGATTTTCCTGCCCGGCATGGGGCAGACCTTGAACAATACGCCGCTGCGCGGGCTGGTGATGATGATGTTCGCCATCATTCTCGGCTTGATCACCTATCACCTTGCCGGCCCAAAGGTATCTGCTGTCGGCCATCTTGCCGGCGGCCTGTTCGTGTATGCCATATCGGTCATCGACGCGTATTACTGGGCGCGCATGCGCAGCGCACTGTTCCAGCGCGGCTGATGCCGGCCGAAAAATCATCGAATTGCATTGCTGTCCGTTACGCAGATGGGTCGCTTTGTTGCGCATCTGCCATGGGTGTATGCTCAAATTGCGCTTGAAGGCAGCGGCACAGCCGGTCCTGATGTGAACGAAGCAGGCGCCGCCGCCGAGCGATGGCGGTAAGGCCGGCAGCCCAAGTGCGATTTTTTACATATAGGAACTAAAAATCACCGTCACTCTCGTAATTTTCGTTAAATTCAACTATATTTCACGACAATAAAACTTATGAGATAATGGCATAAAACTTGCCTATGAAAGAAAGGAGCCGCCGTGGACAAGGTTGAACCGGGTCATACCTACTCGCTCGAGCATTATCTCGGCAGCGCCATCCGCGAGCTCCGCCTGAAGCACCATCTGACGATCTCCGATGTTGCCCAAAGAACCGATATCAGCCGGGGCATGTTGTCCAAGCTCGAGAACGGCCAGACCTCAGCCAGCCTCGAAACACTGTCGCGTGTCGCGCGCGCCCTCGGCGTGTCGATGTCATCGCTGTTTCGCCAGTACGATGTTCCCGAAGGATCGGCGCAGCTGGTCAAGAGCGGTGAAGGGATGGAAGTGGTCAGGCGCGGCACCAAGCGCGGCCACACCTATCATCTGCTGGCCTATGACCAGGGGCCGACCAAGCTGTTTGAACCGTTCCTGATCACCATGGACGATGAGTCGGAGATTTTTCCGACCTTTGAGCACCCTGGGACAGAATTTATATATGTACTGGAAGGCGAGCTCGAATATCGGCATGGCACCCGAACTTACATGCTCGAAACGGGAGACGCGTTCACCTTTCGCGGCGACATTCCGCATGGACCGGAACGCCTGATCAAACTGCCGATCCGTTTGCTGACGATGATGGTCTATCCGACGGCCGGACCCGAGCTGTAAGCGACCGGCCTTGCCGGCGCCGGCTTCCCTGGCGCCGGGCACGATGATTCGAACGGTTGGCGGCCCGACGTCAGTAGTTACCGGCGGCGGTCGGATAGACGATCGCCGTGAGAAACCTGATCGGCAGTTCGAGCAGGCGCTCGGGGCCGTGCGGAATATCGCCGCGAAAGGTGAACGAGTCGCCTGCCTCGAGCAGGTAGGTTTGCGCGCCATGCCGATATTCGAGCTTGCCCTCGAGCATATGAATGAATTCAGTCCCAGGGTGTTCGAAGGTCGGAAAAATCTCCGATTCATCGTCCATGGTGATCAGGAACGGTTCGAACAGCTTGGTCGGTCCCTGGTCATAGGCCAGCAGATGGTAGGTATGGCCGCGCTTGGTGCCGCGCCTGACCACTTCCATCCCTTCCCCGCTCTTGACCAGCTGCGCCGATCCTTCGGGAACATCGTACTGGCGAAACAGCGATGACATCGACACGCCCAAGGCGCGCGCCACCCGCGCCAGGGTATCCAGGCTGGCCGAGGTCTGGCCATTCTCGAGCTTGGACAACATGCCGTGGCTCATCTCAGTTCGCTGGGCAATGTCGGCGATCGTCAGATGGTGCTTCAGGCGCAAATCGCGGATCGTATTGCCCAGGTAGCGCACGAGCGCGTTATCTGCAATGTGCTCGTCTTTCTCCATGCCGGTCTGCGTCATTTCCAGATCCCCATCGTCATTTCTGTCCAAAATTCATCACCATGTCGGGCATATTGCTTAAATGAAAATATTCAGACAGGATATTATCGACAATCGCTCGCTTCTGCAAACACCTTGTGCATGGCCAATCCGCCGCGCCGGCGGCCATTCTCGATGGTCAAGTGGTGAGGTGGACGAAAACCGGGCAACCGGGATGAATCCGGAGATGGTGAGGTTTGTGGCTGCCGCAGCAAGACGGGCACGCACAGGGTGAGGGGCAACGGACCGGCGCGGCTGCCGGTCGCTGCAATGATCGCCGGCCGGCCCCGAGCGGGGCGCGGAACGGCTTACCGTACCTGGTCGAAAACCAGGCCGGCGGCGGGCGCGCTGCCCGCCTCAGAAGGTTTTTGTCAGCGAGAGAACCACCGCATCTTTGCCGAGGTACTTGTTCTTCACCCCGGATACATAGTAAGACGGGTCGGCCGTCGTGCTGATTGCCGACAGGTTCACGGCAATGCCGCCGATTTCCTTGGTGACGCCGATCTTGTAATCGGCATAGCTGGCTACCGAGGAATAGATACCGCGCACCTTTTGATAGCCGGCATGCAGGTTGAGGACGAAACCATTCGGCAGTTCCAGATTGGCGCCGATATCGAGATAGCCACTGTTTTTGCTGTCGGCATAACCGAACAGTGTCGTGACGGCGTGATTGTATTTGATATACGCCGGCCCCCAGCCCAGCTGCGCATACGCCTCCAGGGTATTCGGGCTGTCCAGCCCGGCGTCCGAAAATCCATTGTTCAGGAATACAAAGGCGAGCAGGCCGACGTCGTAACTGATATTCGTCGCCAGTTCGCCGCGCTTGCCGCCGTAGAAATCCGTCTCTACGGAAGTGTTTCCGACGCCCTCGATATCCTTGATCCACTGGATGGTTGACGCCCATGCGCCCACATACAGCCCGCTCGGGTTGTGCACGTAGTCGACCCCACCCTGTATTGCCGGGCGCAGCCGGGTCTGGGAAATGCCGCGATACCGGTAATCGCTGACCAGCGACAGATTCGCGCTGATGTCGCTGACCGCCTTTTCTGCTTCCGCGTGAGCCGAAGAGCAGGCAACTAAACTGACCAGGACTGCCATGAGACTTATCTTCATACAGATTCCTTTTGTGATAGCTACAAAAACTCATCAATCCGGCACAGGGCCCGATTTTCTGAGGCAGGTTTCGGTGAAAAAACAGGGTTACGGTGCGGATGTTGCGACTGGCGGGAAACAATTGTGAACGATATTGTCTTGTATTTTCATGACGGTCAAGTATATTTCACAACATTAAATATTCTGTTGTGAAAAAGTATGCACTACGTCCCACAGGGGCACTCAAGGGCGCATGATTCATGGCGCGCGACCGACACGCCAGTCGCGCCGGCACGGGCTGGCTGCTCCGCTTGGCAAAATGTGGCGATAGCTACAAGCTCACCACGACAAAATTTACCATACATACGACAAAATTCATTGACGTGAAATATTGTTGACCTTGACTAAAAATCATGCGCATAATAATCACAATTGTTTCCTGCCAGTTGATGCGCTAGTCCAGAACATGCCAACCCACAAGCGAGGCGATTCATCCAAGAAGTGTCGCTATTACAACCAACGGAGTTTAATACCATGACAGTTTTTCGACGCACAGTGTTGTCCGATCGTCATCTCGCACTTGGTTCCAAGCTGGAAAACTGGAACGGCATGGGTTGCGCATGGACCTACAACGAGGATCTCAACAAGCACCATGAGGCGATCCGCACCAAAGCCGGCCTGATGGATGTTTCAGGGCTGAAGAAGGTGCATGTGGTCGGCCCGCATGCCGAAGCCCTGATTGATTACGTCACCACCCGGGACATTTCAAAGCTGTATGCAGGCAAGTCGGTGTATGCCTCCATGCTCAATGAAGCCGGGCACTTCATCGATGACTGTGTGGTTTTCCGCAATGGCCCGAACGCATTCATGGTCGTGCATGGCGCCGGCCAGGGCCACGAGGCCCTGACCCGCGCCGCGGTAGGCCGCAACGTGGCGGTCCTGTTCGACGACGACCTGCACGACCTTTCGCTGCAGGGACCGCTCGCAGTCGACTTCCTGGCCGAGCATGTGCCCAACATTCGGGACTTGAACTATTTCCATCACACCCATACCAGCTTGTTCGGTCGCCCGGTGACCATCTCGCGCACCGGCTATACCGGCGAGCGCGGCTACGAAATCTTCTGCAAGGCCAATGACGCGCCGCATATCTGGGACACCATCGTCGAGAAAGGCGCCCCGAAGGGGATCATCCCGTGCGCGTTCCTGACGCTCGACTGGCTGCGCGTCGAAAGCTCATTGATGTTCTACCCCTACGATAACTCCGAGCTGTATCCGTTCGCGGACCAGCCTGCCGGCGACACGCTGTGGGAACTCGACCTGTCCTTCACCGTATCGCCCGGAAAAACCGAGTTCCGCGGCGCCAACGAGCACTACCGCCTGAAAGGCAAGGAAAGGTTCAAGATCTTCGGGGTCCTGGTCGACAGCGATAGCGCCACCGAAGCAGGCAACACGCTGTGGGCCGATGACCAGCAGGTCGGCGTCATCACCTGCGGCATGTACTCGCGCCTGACCAAAAAATCCATGGCGATCGCCAGGCTGGAACCGGCCTATGCCGTACAAGGCCAGAAGCTCGCGGTGCGCACTAAGGCCGGCACCATGAATGCGATCAGCCACACCCTCCCATTTGACGATCCGGAAAAGGTCAAGCGGATGGCCAAGGGCTGATTCCGCCCCGCTCGCAAGCGGGAGGCAGGGGCTGGAATGACGCTTGTGCGTCGCGCCCGCCTCTGCTCCCTTCACGTCACTGCAACACCATGCAATCGTGCGGAGAGTGTCAAATGCCAATTCATCGTCAGCGCCTGCAGCTACGCATCGACGCGATCGAAGAGATTGCGCCATGGGTGCGCCGTTTCATCCTGGCTGCGCCATCCGGGCGCGTACTGCCTTCGTTTCAGAGCGGCGACCGGATTGCCGTCCCGCTGGCCGAGGACCTGTGGTGCCCGTTTTCACTGACCGGCGCCCCGCACGCTCGCGACCGTTATGAATTTGTTGTGCGCGGCAAGGAACGCTCGCGTCCCAGCAGCACGCATGGCTTGTTCCATGATGCCGTGGTCGGCACTACGCTCGAGGTAGCTGCGCCGGAGCGCGGGCTGCCGCTGGCGATGGGCCCCGGACCGCATGTCTTTATCGCCGGCGGCGTCGGCCTGACCGCTTTTGCCTCGCACATCAAGTCGCTGGAGCGCCAGCCGGCAGCGCTGCAACTGCATTATGCCTGTCACGCCCCGATGCTCGGCCTGGTCGGGCACCTCGGCCTGGCGCTCGGTCCGGCGCTGCATTGCTATGTCTCTGAACGGCGCGAACGGCTCGATCCGGAATCGCTCCTGGCAAGTTTGCCCGCCACCGCCCACATCTATGCCTGCGGTCCGGTCTCACTGGTCGAGTCGGTGATAGGTGCCGCCATCGCCATGCACTGGCCGTTACCGCAACTGCATTGGGATGCCGGGGTTCGCCTGGCCATTTCCTGGCAAACGGGCACGCCGGAGCGGGCCCCGGCCCTCAGCCTCGCGGCCTAGCGCCCCGCAATCAAACCAGCTTGTCCCCCGCTTCCTAACTGGAGAAACCTGAATGGCACGCGATCCGAAATATGACATTTTGTTCGAACCAATCCAAATCGGTCCGAAAACGCTGAAGAACCGCTTTTACCAGGTGCCGCACTGCATCGGCGCCGGCTCCGACCGTCCCGGCTTCCAGGCAGCGCACCGCGGCATGAAGGCCGAGGGCGGCTGGGGCGGCATCAATACCGAATACTGCTCGATCCATCCCGAGTCGGACGACACGCACCGCCTGTCGGCCCGCCTGTGGGACGACGGCGACGTGCACAACCTGCGCGCCATGTGCGACCGGATCCATACCTTCGGCGCCTTGGCCGGGGTCGAAATGTGGTACGGCGGCGCCCATTCGCCCAACATGGAGTCGCGTGCGACGCCGCGCGGCCCGAGCCAGTTCAACTCCGAATTTGAAAACCTGACCTACTGCAAGGCGATGGATCTGGACGACATCAAGATGGTCCAGAACTATTACGTCGAGGCCGCGCTGCGCGCGCGCGACGCCGGTTTTGACATCGTCTATGTGTATGGCGCGCACTCCTACCTCCCTCTCCAGTTCCTCTCGCCGTACTACAACAAGCGCACCGACAAGTATGGCGGGGCGTTCGAAAACCGTGCACGATTCTGGATTGAAACGCTGGAAAAGGTGAAGCGGGCGGTTCCCGACTGTGCCCTGGCTACCCGTTTCGCCGTCGACAGCCTGTATGGCTCGGCCGGCGTCGAAGTCGAAGAGGACGGCATGCGCTTCGCGGCGCTGGCCGACCCGATCGTCGACCTGTGGGATGTGGACGTCGGCGATATCGCCGAATGGGGCGAAGACGCCGGCCCTTCGCGCTTCAATGCGCAAGGCCACCAGGTGCCGTGGACGCGCTTTATCAAGCAGGTCGCCAAGAAACCGGTGCTGGGCGTCGGCCGCTTCGTCGATCCGGAAAAGATGACCGAAATCGTGCGCAACGGCTGGGCCGACATCATCGGCGCGGCGCGCCCATCGATTGCCGACCCTTTCCTGCCGAACAAGATCAACGAAGGCAGGGTCGAGGATGTGCGCGTGTGCATCGGCTGTAACGTCTGCATCTCGCGCTGGGAAATCGGCGGCCCGCCGATGATCTGCACCCAGAACGCCACTGCCGGCGAGGAGTACCGGCGCGGCTGGCATCCGGAGAAATTCGCCAAGAAGGGCTCGGACGACGCGGTGCTGGTGGTCGGCGCCGGTCCTGCCGGCTCGGAAGCGGCGCGGGTGCTGCTCGAACGCGGCTACACCGTGCACCTGTACGACACAGCCGACAAGATCGGCGGCCACCTGAACCAGGTGATCACTTTGCCTGGCCTGGCCGAGTGGGGCTACCACCGCGATTACCGCGAAACCCAGATCACCAAGCTGTTAAAGAAGAACAAGGACTCGCAAGTGGCGCTCGGCCAGAAGGCCCTGACCGCAGGCGATATCCTCGAGTACGGCGCCGACAAGGTGATCGTCGCCACCGGCTCGTCCTGGAACACCGATGGCACGAATGGGTTGACGCACGACCCGATCCCGGGCATCGATGCTTCCCTGCCCTACATCCTGACCCCGGAACAGGTTCTCGAGGGCAAAAAGAAGATCGGCAAGCGCGTCGTGATCCTCAACGCCGACACCTATTTCATGGCGCCAAGCCTGGCCGAGAAGCTGGCCAAGGAAGGCCACGAAGTGACCGTGGTGTCCGGTGTGCACATGGGCCACTACATGCACTTCACGTTGGAATACCCGAACATGATGCGCCGCTTGCACGAGCTGCACGTCAACGAGATCGGCGACCATTTTGCATCGCGCGTGGAACCGGGCCGGATCGAGATCTACAACCTGTGGGGCGATGGCTCGGTGCGCAGCTACCAGGGGCCGGGCAAGCTGCCGCGCCGCCCCAACGAGAGCCATCGCTGGCTCGATTTCGATTCGCTGGTGCTCGTTACCGGACGCCATTCCAACGATGCCTTGTTCAACGAACTCAAGGCCAGGGAAGGCGACTGGGCCAAGAACGGCATCAAGGCGGCCTACCTGATCGGCGACGCCGAAGCGCCGCGCCTGATTGCCGACGCGACCTTCACGGGGCACCGCGTGGCGCGCGAAATCGAAGAAGCCAATCCGCAATTCGCGTTGCCTTACAAGCGCGAGGTGGCGTTCTGGGGCGTCCAACGGCTGAAAACCGAAGAGTTCACCAAGAATACGGAGATCGTATTCAAGGTGTAAACACAGCCGCAAACACAGCCACAACATGAACGACGGTGGGTGGGATATCCCGCCCATCGCTCCCGCAGACCGGAAAGAAGCGTATGCAATCTATTGACAAGACTGGCGAACTTGACCCGCACCTGATCACCCGCATCCTGTTCCAGGGCTTTGCCGATTCGACCATCGTGCTGTTTTACCTGATCGGTTTTGCGGCAATCGGCTTGTTTTTCTGGGGCGCCTACGCGGCCGGCTTGCGCAAGTACATGCGCGGCCAGAAGATCGCCTTTTCCGAACTCGGCCAACGCTTGCGCTTCATGCTTGGCACGGTGCTGTCGCAACGCAGCGTCAAGCGCCGCGACCGCACTGCCGGCCGCACCCATGCCCTGATTTTCTTCGGCTTCATGCTGCTGCTCATCGGCACCTCGATCATCACGCTGGAAGCCGACGTCACCGAGCGCCTGTTCGGCTACAAATTCTGGTACGGCAAATCCTACCTGCTGTTTTCCCTGGTGCTCGACTTTGCCGGCGCCGCCTTCCTGGCCGGCCTGGTCTACATGATGTACCGGCGCAAATGGCTGAAACTGCCAAAACTCGATTACCGCCGTCCCGACCGCGGCCCCGACGACGCCCAGTTCGACCGCGACGCCTACCGGCGCGAAGACTGGGCCTTCCTGTGGTGCCTGGTGTTGATCGGCGCCACCGGCTTCCTGCTCGAAGGCGCGCGCCAGGTCTGGCTGCAAAACGATCCTGCGGTCTGGTCGGTGCGCTGGTGGCAGCCGTTCGGCACCCTGGTCACCCACGCCCTGATTGGCCTGGGCATGACGCCCGAGGCGGCCCACACCCTGCGCAGCGCTCTGTGGTGGTTCCACGGCCTGCTGGCGCTGTCGTTCATCGCGATCCTGCCGTGGACCAAGGCCAAGCACATCTTCACCTCGATCGGCTCGCTGATGTTCAAGGATTTCCAGGCCGCCCAGCGCCTGCCGAAAGCCGACATGGCGGCCGCGAAGATCGGCTACAACACGATCACCGATTTCACCTGGAAGCATCTGCTCAACCTCGATTCCTGCACCAAGTGCGGGCGCTGCCATGAAGCCTGCCCGGCCACCGCCACCGGCTATCCATTGAGCCCGCGCGACTTCATCCTGACCATGCGCGAATTCGCCAACGCCGCCCTGCAAGGCGGCGCCCTGCCCGACCAGCCGGCGCTGGTGGTGCACGGGCGCGGCGCCAACCAGGTCTTTGCCGAAACCCTGTGGTCGTGCCGCACCTGCATGGCCTGCGTGGAAATCTGCCCGGTAGCCGTCGAGCACGTGCCCATCATCGTGCAGATGCGCCGCAAGCTGGTCGAAGACGGCGAGATGGAGCCGATCCTGCAAAAGACCCTGCAGCACATCGCCAAGAACGGCAACTCGTTCAACGAGTCGAAGCGCAAGCGCGCCGCCTGGACCAAGAAGCTGCCGTTCGAGGTCAAGGATGCACGCAAGGAAGCGGTCGATCTGGCCTGGTTCGTCGGCGATTACGCCTCCTTCGATCCACGCAACCAAAAGGTGTCACAAAGCTTCGCCAAAATCCTGCACCACATCGGGACCGACTTCGGGATCTTCTATGAAGGCGAATCGAATGCCGGCAACGACGTGCGGCGCGTCGGCGAAGAGGGCCTGTATGAAATGCTTGCGGAAAACAACATTGCGATGCTCAAGCAATCTTTCTTCAAGAAGGTCATCACCACCGACCCGCACTCGTACAACACCATCAAGAACGAATATCCCGACTTCGACGGCAAGTTCGAAATCGAGCATTACACCTCGGTGGTCAAGCGCCTGATCGACGAAGGCAAGATCGAACTCAAGAAAAAGCTCAATTACCGCGTCACCTTCCACGATCCCTGCCACCTGGGCCGCTACAACAAGGGCTATGAGGCGCCGCGCGACATCCTGAAGGCGCTCGGCTGCGAACTGGTGGACATGGCGCGCTCGCGCGACAACTCCTTCTGCTGCGGTGCCGGCGGCGGCCGGATCTGGATGCCGGACCCGGTGGGCCTGGAAAAGCCGTCGCAAAACCGCATGCACGAGGCGGCCAAAATCGACGGCCTGCAAGTATTCGTGGTCTGCTGCCCGAAGGACCTGACGATGTTCGAAGACGGCCTGAAAACCTCCGGCTACGAAGGAAAATTTGTGGTCAGGGAGTTGATCGAACTGCTGGACGAGGCGATGGACCTGCCGCAGCCGGTGCCCGCAGCGGCGCAGCTGGAGACGGTCTGAGATGGGCGCGCCAATGATCAATGCCGATACCCTGGTCGAGCGCGCCGTCAGCGACCAGGACGTGTATGCAGCCTGCGCCCTGTATGGCCGGGTGGCGCCGTCCCAGCAGGCCCGGCTCGAACCGGTCCTGTTCGGCAGCCGGCGGCGCCGCATGATCGTCGCCGCCTTCCCGCTGGCGCCGCGCGAGTTGCTCGCGCGCCTGTGCGGCGACGCCGAGCCGATGCTGGCGCGGCGGCTGGCGCGCAACCCGGCGCTCGGCGCCGATGAGTTGGTGCGGCTGGCCCAGGGCCAGTGCAGCGAGGTACTGGCCCGCATCGCCGCGATGGAAGCGGCCCCCGCGCGGCTGCTCGCGGTACTCGCCTCCCACCCGGACCCGGCGCTGCGTGAGCAGGTCGCCGCCCATCGCGCCACGCCGCGCGCCCAGCTGGCGCTGCTCGCGCGCGACCCCAGCCGGGCGGTGCGCCTGAAGCTGGCAGCGAACCCGATGACGCCGGACGCCGTGCTCGATCAATTATGGTCGCCCGACCTTTACCTGAATGAACTGATCCTGCAGCACCCGCAGTGTCCGCTGCCGCGCTTGCGCCAGTTGCAGGAAGCGCCTTTGCTGGCACAGGCCCAGGCGCGCAACCGCTGCACCCCGCCCGCGCTGCTCGAAACCCTGGCGCGCTCGGCTGCGATTCCGGTGCGGGCCGCCGCCGTGCGCAATCCGATGTTGCCACAGCCGGTGGCAGAAGCGGCAGCGCGCGACCCGGCGACCAAGGTGCGGCGCGCGCTGGCCCGCCGCGCCGGCCTCGGCCTGGAGGTCCAGCAGCGCCTGGCTGCCGATCCTGACGCATGGGTCAGGAGCTGGCTGGCGCGCAATGGCGCCACTTCGGAGGCGCTGCTGCACCAACTGGCCACGGATGGCGCACCACTGGTGCGGCGCGCAGTCGCGCGCCAGCCGCGCTGCCCGCAGCAACTGTGGCCCCGGCTGGCGGCCGACCCGCACGGCTGGGTGCGAGCCGGGCTCGCTTACCGGCCCGAACTCCCGCTGGCGCTGATCGAACAGATGGCCGGCGACAGCGATATCGATGTGCTGGCCGGGCTGGCGCGCCAGCCTCATGCGCCGCTCGCATTGCTGCAGCGCCTGGCGGCGCATCCCGACAGCGACGTGCGCCGGGCAGTCATCCAGAACCCGCTGGCGCCGGCCGGGGTGCTTTCTGCCCTGGCCGAGGATGACTGCGCGCTGAACCGCTTCCTGCTTGCGCGGCATCCCAACCTGGACCCCGCCGACAGGGCGCGCCTGCTGTGGGATCCCGAACCGCAGGTGCGATTTGCATTGCATGCAGCATGGCAGGGACCGCAGGCCAGCTGAGTTTTGTTTAACCAGACGGAGAACCGAGTGAAAATTTTGATCGCAGTGAAACAGGTTTCGGTGCTCGAAGAGGACTTCGAACTGGCCGCCGACGGGCGCGACATCGATAAGGATTTCCGCAGCTTCGACCTGAACGAATGGGACGATTATTCCCTGGAACAGGCCTTGCTGACCAAGGAAGCCGGCCCCGGGGTCGAAGTGGTGGTCGTGACCGTGGGCGATGACGAAGCCGATGCCGGCTTGCGCAAGTGCCTGGCCAAGGGCGCCGACCGCGCAATCCGGGTCTGGGATGAGGGCCTGGCCGGCTCCGACCCGCTGGCCATCGGACGCCTGCTGGCGAAGGTCGCCAGCCGCGAGCAGCCCGATTTCTTCTTTGCCGGGGTCCAGTCATCCGATTTTGCGTTCGGCAGCACCGGCCTGGCTGCGGCCGGCTTCCTCGGCTGGCCGCATGTGGCGGTGGTGTCGCAATTTGAACTCGACGGCAACAAGGCGAAGATCCGGCGCGAGCTCGAAGGCGGCCTGGAAGAATCGATGGAAGTGGACCTGCCTGCCGTGCTGACCATCCAGCTCGGCATCAACAAGCCGCGCTATGCGTCGCTGCGCGGGATTAAACAGGCGGCGGCGCTGCCGATCGAGGCAGTCGCGCCCGCCGATCTCGGCCTGGCCGACAGTGAACTCGGCGAGGCCGGTTCCGGGTCGCGGGTGCGCCGCATGTACCTGCCCGAGAAGAGCGGCGGGGCCCAGCTCATCGAGGGCACGCCGGCCGAGCAGGCCGCCAAGCTGGCCCACATCATCAAAACCTTCCAAGGAGCATAAATATGGCCGGCATTCTGATTATCGGTGAACATCGGCAAGGTGAACTGCGCCCGATCAGCCTCGAACTGATCACGGCGGCCGAGGGCATCAAGGCCGGCGCTGGCGGTGCACTGACGCTGGTCCTGATCGGCAAGCAGCTCGACGGCTTCGTCGCGCAAGCTTCGCTGGGCGGCCTCGACCAGATCATCAAGGTCGCCGCGGCGCATGACCAATTCGAGCCCGACCTGTATGCGGCGACGCTGAAGTCGCTGATCGACAGCATGCAGCCGGCGGTGGTGCTGCTGCCCCATTCGGTGAACAGCCTCGGCTACGCAGCGGCGCTGGCCGCCGCCAACAACTACGGCCTGGCGACCGATGTCCACGGCCTGTCGTATGACGGCGCGACGCTGGTAGCGACCAGGTCGGGCTACAGCCAGAAGGTCAACGTCGACCTCGATTTTCCGGGCAAGGCGACGGTGCTGCTGGCGGTGCGCGGCGCCACCTTCAAGGCGCCGGCCAGCGCTTGCGCGCCGGCAGTGTCGGCCCAGCCCGCCCCGGAATACCGCGCCCGCGTGCGTCATCTCGGCTATGTCGAGGCGCAGTCTGCCGACACCGTCAACATTCCCGGCGCCGAATTCATCATGTCGATCGGCCGCGGCGTGGGAGAGGAGACCAACGTCGAAGAATATGCCGAGCTGGCCGAGTCGATCGGCGCCACGCTCGGGTGCTCGCGCCCGATCGCCGACGCCGGCTGGCTGCCGAAGGCGCGCCAGGTCGGACAGTCAGGCAAGACGGCTGCCGCGTGCAAGCTGTACGTCGCGTTCGGCATCTCCGGTTCGGTCCAGCACCTGGCCGGCATGAAGCATGTCGATACCATCGTTGCCGTCAACACCGACCGGGAAGCGTCGATCTTCAGCTATGCGCGGTACGGCATCGTGGGCGACATGTTCGAGATCGCCGAGGAGTTGCGCAACCATTTCTAGGCGCGCCCTGCCGCGCCCCACGCCGGTCGACACGCCACGCTTCATCAGTCGTTTTTAATTTCTAGCTAACAACACGCTGGTCCTTTCCCGTCAGCATAACTTTCTCAAGGAGGTCAAGTTGAAACAATTAACGGGTGTTGATGATGGGCTGTTCGACGGTTCAGGAAATGCCGGTATCGCGGGGAGCCGCGCGGCAGAGGACCATCTCTTGCATCGCAAGATCAGCTGGACCGGGGCGTTCTGGGTTGCCTCGGGGGTACCGGCGCTGGTGTTGTTTTCGATCGGCGCGATTGCGGCGACGGTCGGCCAGCCCGCGTATATGGTCTGGATCGTCTCGATCCTGATGGGCTTCATACAGGCGTTTACCTATGCCGAAATCGCCGGCCTGTTCCCCAACAAATCGGGCGGCGCATCGGTGTATGGTGCGATTGCCTGGGTGCGCTATTCAAAGTTCGTCGCGCCGATCTCGGTGTGGTGCAACTGGTTCGCCTGGTCGCCGGTGCTGGCCATCGGCTCCGGGCTGGCCGCCGGATACATGCTCACCTCGCTGTTCCCGGCCGATGCCGTGATCAACACATGGCAGCTGACGCTGTTCGACATCGGCTTCATCGGCAAGGGGCTGGTGCTGCGCATCAACGCCACGTTTGTGATCGGCGCCGCCATCCTGCTCGGCTGCTTTGCGATCCAGCACCGCGGCATCGCCGGTTTCGCCAAGCTGCAAAGCGTGCTTGGGCTGGCGGCACTGCTCCCGCTCACGATCATCGGCCTGGTGCCCCTGATCACCGGCGACCTGCCTTCCACCCACTTCCTGCCGCTGCTGCCGATGGCCCACGACGCCGCCGGCGCCGTGACTTTCGGCACCTGGAACACGGCCGGCTGGACCTTGATGGCGGGCGGCATGTTCATTGCCGCCTGGTCGACCTACGGCTTTGAAACCGCGGTGTGCTACACCTCGGAATTCAAGAATCCGAAGAAGGACGTGTTCAAGGCGATCTTCTACTCGGGCCTGCTGTGCCTGGCCATCTTCACCATCGTGCCGCTGGCCTTCCAGGGTTCGCTCGGGCTGAACGGCATGCTCGACAAGAGTATTTATGACGGCTCTGGCGTGGCCAACGCCATGGCAAAGATGATCGGCGGCGGCGCGCTGATCCAGAACCTCATCATCATCATGCTGATCCTGTCGCTGGTGCTGGCGATCATGACCTCGATGGGCGGCTCCTCGCGCACGCTTTACCAGGCCTCGTATGACGGCTGGCTGCCGAAGTACCTGGGCCGGGTCAACGCGCATGGCGCCCCGACCAATGCCATGTGGACCGACCTGGGCTTCAACCTGATCCTGCTGATGATGTCGGACTACGTGATGGTGCTGGCCATGTCCAACGTCGGCTACATCATCTTTAACTTCCTCAACCTGCAATCGGGCTGGATCCACCGCCTCGACCGCAGCAATCGCGAGCGGCCGTACAAGGCGCTGGACATCCTGATCGTCGCCGGCGCCCTGCTCGGTTTCGTCAACCTGGCCTTCATGGGCATGGGCGCCGACATCTGGGGCGTGGGCACCCTGAGGAACGGCCTGATCTTCGCCTCCCTGATCGTGCCGGTATTCCTGTACCGCCATTACGTGCAGGACAAGGGCCGCTTCCCGGCCTCGATGGCGGAAGACATGGAGCTCTCTGGCGGCAAGCTGTCGAAGAAGGCGGGCGTATGGCCGTTCGTCGCGCTGGCAGCCGGCATCGCCGTGGTCTGGTTCACGCACTCGATCGCTGTATTGCCGTAATGGGCAGCGGGAAAGGCGGGCGGGCTGGATCAGCCGCCGGCCTTTCCCGCCATGATTATTTTTACCTGGACGCTATCGGGCTGTTCGAGAGCACTCGGGGGCGTCCCGCGGAGGATTTGGAAATGTTAATTTCAGGCATTAAAAGCAAACCGGTGTACCGGCCGCTCACGCCCAGCGCTTCCGGCCAGCGTCACTTGCTGATCGCCCATGGCCAGGGCGGCGAGGCACTGCGCCGGCTGGTCGATGCTTTCGGCGCCGACAGTAGCGGTATCGAAATTTATTACAGCCGCGAGTCGATCCTCGACGCCGACCAGTCGCAGCAATTGCTGGCACTGCCGGACGTCCAGCTCCGCTGCTACGCGTACAACCACGAACTCGAAAGTGCGCTGAGCAATGTTCTCAGCTCGGCCCGCATGGGCCTCAGGCTCTACATTGCCGGCACTGAAAGGTTCATCTGGGCCATCACCAACCTGGCCAGGAGCTTCGATATCCGGGATGATGAAATCGAGCAAGAGCAGGCCGATTCGCACGCGCGCCAAATGGCCTGCGTCCACTGCAACGCGCTTACCTACCCCGTCAAAACCAACATTGCCCCATGTTCGGCCTGCGGCCGCCAGCTGCTGGTGCGCGACCATTTCTCGCGCCGCCTGAATGCCTACATGGGCCTGCAAATCAATGCGGAAGTGCGGTCCGAACTGCCACCTGCCGTGGAGGTATTTGTCCCATGAGCCACCAAGTTTCCGTTGCGGTCCGTGTGGTACACGTCGACCAGGTCTCGCCGCAGATCAAGCACTTCATCTTCGAAGCGCTCGATGGCGCGGAGCTGCCGCATTATTCCGGCGGCAGCCACGTGGTGGTGGTCATGCGCGATGGCGCCCATACCTACAAAAACCCGTACTCCCTGATGGGCGACGGCTACCACAGCACGCAATACCAGATCGGCGTGCGGCGCGAAGAGGCATCGCGCGGCGGCTCGGTCTTCATGCACGACAAAATCAAGCTGGGCGACACCCTGGAACTGCTGGCGCCGTCCAACCTGTTCCCGCTCGACCGCTTCGCCCGCAAGCACCTGCTGATCGCGGGCGGCATCGGGATTACGCCATTCCGTTCCATGCTGCACGACCTGCGCCGCGCCCATGCCGACCATGAGTTGCACTATTGCGTGCGCAGCGACCAACATGCGGCGTTCTGGCCCAGCATTTCAGAGGAAAACGGTCGCCGCGCGCTGCTGCATGCGGGCGACCTGCGCCTCGATATCGCCGCGCTCTTGCGCGACCAGCCGGCCGGCACCCACGTCTACGTCTGCGGCCCGCATGGCATGGTCGAATCCGTCAAGGCCGCCGCCGCCGCCCTCGGCTGGAGTCCGACCCACGTGCATTATGAAGAATTCACCCACGCCGCCGGCGGGGCGCCGTTCGACGTCACGCTGGCGCGCAGCGGCCGCGTGATCCAGGTGTCGCATAACCAGACCATGCTCGAAGCGCTCGAGGATGCCGAGCTCGAGCCGCCCTCGATGTGCCGCGGCGGCGTCTGTGGGGCCTGCGAGACCACCCTGCTCGAAGGGCAGGTCGAGCATCGCGACCATGTGTTGACAATCGAAGAAAAGGCGAGCATGCGCTCGATGATGATCTGCGTTTCGCGCGCCGCATGCAAAGGTATCGTCATCGACATGTGACCGGGCGCGATGCGCCGCTTGTTCTCCAATTGGCTGCAGTTGGATTCAAACAGTTCTATCTATCGGTACACTTAAAACATCAGGAGGCAAGCATGGGCCACATCAAGCCGGCAGAACAGTTCCGTCCCCCGTACACCTTTTCGAACAGCGAGAAGGCGGTCAAGCGCTTCCCGTTTCCGTATCCGGAAGATAACTACATGTACTCGGTCAATATCGAACAGCATAACGGCGGCCCCAAGGGTTCCGTCTATGAACATCCGTTCGACATCGACGAGCACTACCTCGGCGAAATGGCAGACCGGCGCCTGGTGCTGGCCGAGGATCCCTTGCGCTGCCAAGTCCTGCCGCATATGGGGAGCGCTTCCTGGGATACGCTGGAACTGATGATGGACAGCCTCGCCAGGGATTATCCGGAACACTTTTCCCTGACCAGGGACGGCGACCGCTGGACCTGGCAAAACCGGCCGATGGACATCCGGCAAAGCTTCACTTTCGGCGACGCCTCGACGCTGCCGCAGCCGCCGTTCGAATACATCACGCGCCAGGTCCAGGGCGATTACGTCATGATGGACCAGCGCGACAACAACCTGTTCATGGACGCCGGCATGGTGACCACCCAGGCCGACTGGTCGCTGAACTTCGATCTCGGCATGGACTTCATGGAATGGCACGGCCCGGTGCCGGTCGCCGGCGAACTTGGCGTCTTCGACCGCGCCCTGAAATTCCTGCTCCTGCTGCAGCTTGGGCGTCCGGTGCGGCGCCTGAACTGGACCATGACGGTCAATCCGCACTTGGACACCTCGCCCGAAAATTATGACCGCTGGGGTCCTGCGCGCACCACGGTTAACGCCGACAACGCCGGCCAGCTGGTGCACCTGCGGGTCGAGCTGCAAATGATGTTTCGCCTGCCGCGCTCGAACGCCATCCTGTTCGGCGTGCGCGCCTACCTGCTGCGCCTGGATGACCTGGTGAGCAACCCTGCCTGGGCCCGGCGCATGCACCGCGTGCTGCGCGACTTGCCGCAGGAACTGGTCGATTACAAGGGGCTGACGCGCTACCGCGACGCGGCGGTGACCTGGCTGTCGCAGTTCGACGACGGGGCGCCGACCGCGGCCGGGATGGCGTCCGATCTCGGCGTGGCGGTGCGGGCCGCCACGCGCTAGCCTGGCGCGACAAGGGCCGGGCATCGCATGCGATGCCCGGCCCCATCCTGGCGAATCCGAAACAACGAAACAATGAAACAATTTATCCGCGTGGGCATGGCGAGGCCATAACCACGCCGATGAACCATTGCAGGGCCCGGCGGCATGGATGCCGCCCCCACGGATGCGATCAGACCAGCGCGCCGGTCTTTGCGAGCAGCGCCTCGGCCATGCGGATGCTGGCCATATCGATCAGCCTGCCATCGAGCGAGACCGCGCCCTTGCCTTCCTTGGCCGCCTGCGCCATCGCATCGATGATGCGGCGCGCCTTGCCGACCTCGGCGTCGGACGGCGTGTAGACCTGGTTGGCGAGCGCAACCTGGGACGGATGGATCGCCCATTTGCCCTCGTAGCCAAGCACTGCGGCGCGGCGGGCCGCAGCGATATACCCGTCCGGATCGCCGAAATCGCCAAACGGGCCATCGATCGGGCGCAGCCCGTAGGCGCGGCAGGCAACCATCATGCGGGTCTGGGCGGCATGCCATTGATCGGCCCAGAAGTAGTCGCGCTCGCCGTTCTCGTCGCTGTCGGCGAGCACGCCGTAGTCTTCGTTGACGCCGCCGATGACGGTGGTGCGAGCCCGGGTTGAAGCGGCGTAATCGGCGACCCCGAACGACATCGCCTCGAGCCGCCGGCTCGACTGGGCAATCGCTTCCACGTTGGCCATGCCGAGCGCGGTTTCAATCAGCACCTCGAAGCCGATGCGCTTGCTGCGCTTCTTTGCAGCCTCGATTTGCGTGACCATCATGTCAAGCGCATACACGTCGGCCGCCACCCCAACCTTGGGGATCAGGAGCATGTCGAGGCGCGGGCAGGCCTCGACAATGTCGACCACGTCGCGGTACATATAATGGGTATCGAGGCCGTTGATGCGCACCATCATGGTCTTGTTGCCCCAGTCGATCTGGTTCAGCCCCTCGATAATATTCTTGCGCGCCTGCTCCTTGTCGTCCGGCGCGACCGCATCTTCGCAGTCGAGGAAGACGATGTCTGCCGCGGATGCGGCCGCTTTCTCGAACATGCCGGGATTCGATCCCGGTACCGCCAGCTCGGAGCGATGCAGCCGGGACCGGGTTGGCTCGATAGTGGTAAAGCTCATGGTGTGGCCTTTCGTGGTTGAGATATTGTTCGCGCTGCAGCTCAGCCGGTGGCGCCGAAGCCGGCTGCGATGCAATTGATGGAAAGCAGCAGCGGTACCTGGCAGGCCTGCCGTGCCGCTTCGCTGTCGGCTTGCCGGTACTGGCGCAACAAGGCGATTTGCTGCCGGCCCACCTGGTTAATGCTGGGAAGCCTGCGCGCCAGGCGCGCCCGGAACTGCGGCATGCGCGCGGCGATCTCGGCCGCACCGCTCAGTTTCAGCATCATCTGCGTGGTGAGCCGGTATTCCTGTTCGATCATGCAAAAAATCGTCTCGCGCACCGCGCCATCGTGGACCAGCGCGGCATAATCGCGCGCAATGTCGAGGTCGACCTGGGCCAGGGTTTTTTCGACTTCGTCGATAATCAGCCTGAACAGGCGCGATTCCTCGAACATGCGCCGCAACAGCTCCAGGCCGCGCTCCTTGCGCACCTCCAGGAACGCGGCAATTGCGCTGCCTACCCCGTACCAGCCGGTGACCATCTGGCGGTTCTGCGCCCACGCGAACACCCACGGAATGGCGCGCAGGTCGTGCAGGCTTTTGGCGCCGAAGCGGCGCGCCGGGCGCGAACCGATATTGAGCAAGGTGAGCTCTTCCAGCGGGCTGGCCGCCTGGAAATAGGTGATCAGGTCCGGATGTGCGGCGAACCTGGCATAGGCAGCCTGGGACGCGCCCGAAAGCGCTTCCATCGCCTCGTCGAACTCTCCTTTTGGCGCCAGCGCTTCCTCGCGTTCCGACTTGAGCGTGTGTTCCAGCACGCTCGCTGCCAGCAGCTCGATATGGTATTGGGCGGTGCCGCGGTTGGCGAACTTGAACGACACCACCTCGCCCTGCTCGGTGGCGCGAAAGCGGCCGTTGACGGAAGCGGCCGGCAGCGCGGCGATCGCGCGCCCGGTGGGAATTCCGCCCCGGCTCACCGAGCCGCCGCGCCCGTGGAAGAAGGTGATCGGGATGCCCAACTCCTTGCCCAGGCGGCTTAGCCTGGCCTGCGCCTTGGCCAGTTCCCAGTTGCTGGCGAAGAAACCGCCATCCTTGTTCGAATCGGAATAGCCGATCATCACCTCCTGCACGCCGCCCTGGGCCCGTATGCTGCGGCGCACCACCGGCACCGCCAGCAACTCGCGCAGGATGGCCGGCGCGCGCCGCAGGTCGTCGATCGTTTCGAGCAGCGGCACCACCGGCAAGGTGCAGCTCTCGATGCCGGCGGCGTCGGAAAACAGGCCGCCCTCCCTGGCCAGCAGGTAGACGCCGAGCACGTCGGCGGCGCAATGGGTCATGCTCAGCACGAAGGTGCCGAAGGCGTTGCGGTCGACCTGGCGGCGCAGCTCGCCGACCATGCTGAACATGGCCAGCGTTTCGGCCTCGGCCGCGCTGGCATGGGGCGCCAAGCCGTCGCCCTGGCGCGGGCGGGCGAGCTGGGCCAGCAGCCAGTGTTTCCACGCTGGCGAGCTGGATGCCGGCGCTTGCGCATCGGATGGTGACGCTTGCGCGCGCCACAGGGCGCCGAGGGCGTTGTTGATGACCGTCGAGTTTTCGCGCAGGTCGAGCTGGACGGTACAGAAGCGGAATATCTCGGCCTCGCGCCGCACCGGGCGCACCAGGTCGCGCGCCAGCGCCTCGCTGCCGGCATCGAGCAAGGCCTGCTCGATCACCCGCAAGTCGGCCACCAGTTCATCTGCGCCCTGGTAGCCGCCGGCCGCCACCGCGCCCTGCCCGATGCGGGCCGTGGTGCGGTCCAGCCGCTGCACCATGCAGCTGAGGTATTGGCGCAACAACTCGCCTGGATTGCGCTCGGCCAGCGTCGCGCCTTCCGGGCTCAAGGCCAGCATGCGCGCGAGCGCCTCGCGCAAGTTTTGCGTCGGCGGCAAGGCGTCGGCGGTGATGCTGAGCACCTGGAGCAGTTCGGACAAACGCAGCCGATAGCGTTTCAGGCTGGCCAGGCAATTTTGCAGCACGGCGGCGCGCGTGACCGCGTTGGTGACGAAGGGATTGCCGTCGCGGTCGCCGCCTATCCATGAGCCGAACTGGAACAGCCGGGGGATCTCGAAAGGTTCGCCCGGATAATGCTGCTGCAGCGTGCTCTCGAGCTTTTCCAGCAGCACCGGGACCGCTTCGAACAAGGTCTCGTTAAAGAAATGCAGTCCCCACGCGACCTCGGCCGCAACCGAGGGTTTTTCCAGCCGCAATTCGCCCGTCATCCACAGCAGCTCGATCTCGTTGCGCACGCCGGCGACCAGGGCGCGCCGCTCGCGCGGGGTCCAGCGCGGCGACTCGAGCGCGATCAGGCGGCGGTAGATGCGGCGGTGGTTTTCCAGTACCGTCACGCGCTTCGCCTCGGTCGGATGGGCCGTGAGCACCGGGCAGATTTTCACGTTGCGCAGGACCGCGCGCAGCCCTTCGGCCGCCATCTTGCCCGCCGCGGCCTCGCCGACGACCTGGGCCAGCGTCCCGCGCAGCTGGTCGTAGCCGTGTTCGATTTCGCTCTCGCGCCGGCGCCGCATCGCCGCGCTCTGTTCGGCGATGCTAAGCAGCTGGAACCACATGCCCTGCGCCTGCAGCGTGCGCGCCAGCGGCGCCGCGGGCAAGTCGGGCGCCGCGGCCTGCTGCGAAAGCACGGGGTCGACCTCAGGCTGGCGCTGGCGCGCCACGTCGCCGAGCAGCGCAGACAGCAGCGCCACCAACTCGGTTTCATAGGCCGCGGCGTCGAGCGCGGGCAAGGCTGCCGACAGGTCCGGCGCGGCATCCGGAATTTGCGCTAGCTTCATTTGGGCTTACCTCTGGTCGATGAGTGCCCGGCAATCGGGCACGTGGGGAACGGATGGTTCAAGCGCAAACCCGCTCGCGCTGTGCCAGTTTGGCCAGCGCCTGGGCGACCGTCGCGCCCAGTTCGGATGCGCTAGGCGCCACCATCAGGCCATGGGCGCGCATGATCGCGTCTTTCTCGGCTGCGCTGTCGCCGCTGGCCGAGATGATGGCCCCGGCGTGTCCCATGCGCCGCCCTTTGGGCGCAGTGAGCCCGGCCACGTAGCCGACCACCGGCTTGCTCATGTGGGTTTCCACCCACGCGGCCGCTTCCGCTTCCTGCGGGCCGCCGATCTCACCGATCATGATCACGGCCTCGGTCTCGGGGTCCTGTTCGAACAGCCGCAAATGGTCGAGGAAGGAACTGCCGTTGATCGGATCGCCGCCGATCCCGACGCTGGTGCTGACTCCCAGGCCGAGCGCAGACAGTTGCGCGGCCGCCTCGTAACCCAGGGTACCGGAGCGCGAAACGATGCCGATCGAGCCGCGCCGGTAGATATGTCCCGGCATGATGCCGAGCATCGCCTTGCCGCTGCTGATGATGCCGGCGCAGTTCGGGCCCACCAGCATCGTGCGCTGTTCGCGCGGATAGCGCAGCAGGTAACGCTTGACTCGCATCATGTCCTGGGCCGGGATGCCGTCGGTGATCACGCACACCAGCTTCAAACCGGCGTCGGCCGCTTCCATGATCGAATCGGCGCAGAATGGCGGCGGCACGAACACCAGGCTGGCCCTGGCGCCGGTCGCCCTGACCGCATCCTTTACCGTATCGAACACCGGGCGCTCGAGGTGGCGCTGGCCGCCCTTGCCTGGGGTCACGCCGCCGACCACATTGGTACCGTAAGCAATCATTTCCCTCGCATGGAAAGTGGCCTTGTCGCCGGTGAAGCCCTGCACGATCACCGGGGTTGTTTCGTCGATCAGAATACTCATTTTGCGTTGCTCCTCAATGGTGGGTGGCGTTGGCCGCGCGATACGCCCTGGATGCCTCGACCGCCTTCTGGGCCGCCTCCAGCAGGGTTTCCGCGGCGATGATCGGCAGGCCGCTGTCGCGGATGATCTTGCGTCCCTGCTCCACGTTGGTTCCCGCAAGGCGCACGACCAGCGGCACCTTGAGTCCCTTGGCCGCCTCGACCACGCCCTGGGCCACCCAGTCGCAGCGATTGATGCCGGCGAAGATGTTGACCAGGATGGCCGACAGGTTCGGGTCGGACAGCACCAGCTTGAATGCAACGGCGACCCGTTCGGGCGAAGCGCCGCCGCCGACGTCGAGGAAGTTGGCCGGCTCGCCGCCGGCGTATTTGATGGTGTCCATGGTCGCCATCGCCAGCCCCGCGCCGTTGATGATGCAGCCGATGTCGCCCTCCAGCCCGACGTAGTTCAAGCCGGACTGGGACGCCTCGGCTTCGCGCATGTCCTCCTGGGCAAAATCGCGCATTCCCAGCACGTTGGGGTGGCGGAACAGCGCGTTGTCGTCGAACGACACCTTGGCGTCGAGCGCAATCACGCGGTCGTCCGCGGTCACCACCAGCGGGTTGATTTCCACCATGGTTGCGTCGAGGTCGCGAAAGGCCCGGTAGGCCCCCATGATCGCGGCAGCGGCGCGCTGCACCTGCTTGCTATTCAGGCCCAGCCCGAACGCCAGTTCGCGCGCCTGGAACTGTTGCAGGCCGACCGCCGGCTCGACCACCGTATGCAGGATGGCCTGCGGCGCGTCCCTGGCCACGTCTTCGATGGCGATCCCGCCCTGGCCGGAGACAATCACCCGCACCCGTTCGGCCTTGCGGTCGAGCACGATACTCAGGTAGAGCTCGCGCTCGAACGCTTCCGCCGCTTCCACATATACGCGCTCGACGAGCTTGCCCTCGGCGCCGGTCTGGTGCGTCACCAGGCTGGTGCCCAACAGTGCGGTGGCGGCGGCGCGCACCTCGTCATGCGTCCTGCACAGCTTGATGCCGCCGGCCTTGCCGCGCGCGCCCGAGTGAATCTGGGCCTTGACCGCCCAGTACCCGCCGCCCATTTCCGTGGCGCAGTACACCGCGTGTTCGGCGCTGTACGCGACCGCGCCCTGCTGCACCGGCACGCCGAACCCGGACAGCAGTTCCTTTGCCTGATATTCGTGAATGTCCACCATGGTCTCCTTTAGATATGATCCGAAAGTTGCGGCCGGCGCTGGGCGGGCGCATCGGTCCCGCGCGCTGCCCGTCAGGTCAGCAGGTGCTGCGGCTGGCCGCCCACGAAAGCCTCGATGTTGTCGATCAACTGGTCCGCCAGGAACTGCATTGCCCCGTCCGAAGCCCACGCCACGTGCGGGGTCAGGATGAAATTCGGCAGCCGCAGCGCCAGCAGCGGGTTGCCTTCGGCGGGCGGCTCCCTGGTCAGGACGTCGAAACCGGCGCCGCCGATCAGCCCTTCTTGCAGCGCAGTGGCCAGGGCCTGCTCGTCCACCAGGCCGCCGCGTGCCGTGTTGATCAGCAGTGCGCTGCGCTTCATCCTGCGCAACTGCGCCATGCCGATCATGTTGCGGGTGTCGGGCGTGAGCGGCGCGTGCAGCGACACCACGTCCGCTTCCTTCAGCAGCGTATCGAGCGCGGTAAACTCGGTTCGCGCCGCCTTGCGCCCTGGATGGTCGGCAAACAATACCTTCATGCCGAAGGCGCGTGCGAGCGCAGCGCTGGCCTGCCCGAGCGCGCCTTCGCCAATGATGCCCATGGTCGAGCCTGCCAAGTCGCGGATCGGATGATCGAAAAAGCAGAACTGGCTGGCGCGCTGCCAGCGGCCGTCCTGGACGTCCCGGCGGTAGGCCAGCAGGTTGCGCCGCAGCGCCAGGATCAGGGCGAAGGTATGTTCCGGCACCGTGTGGGTGGCATAGTTGCGGATGTTCGCCACGGCGATTCCGTTGGCCTTGCAGTAGTCGAGATCGACCACGTCGTAGCCGGTGGCCGCGATCGCGATCAGCTTGAGCTGGGGCAGCCTGGCGAGCGTTTCCGCGCGCAACGCTACCTTGTTGGTGATCGCGACCGTGGCGGCGCGCAGCCGCTCCACCACCTGGCCCGCGGTGCTGGCCGGGTACTCAGCCCAGCCGTGCTCGAAGGCCGGACGGCGCAGTTCGGCCTTCAGGCTGGCCCGATCGAGAAAAACGATATGTTGGCGCATGCTGTCTCCAGTGCCGGTCAGGCAGTCATCGAACCGAACCATTCATCGTAGAACTGCGGCTCCTTGTTGCCGGCTTTTTTAAGCTCGCGGTCGCGGCCGCGCCAGTAATCCGAGGCGGCCGCCACGCCGCTGCCCGGCGTGACCTGGATGCCGACGTCGAGCATCGCCATTTCGGCGCCGGCGATCGCGCCCAGCAGCATCAGCTGATTCAGGTCGCCCAGGTGGCCGATCCGGAACACCTTGCCGGCAACTTTCGACAGCCCGGCGCCCAGCGACAGGTTGTAGCGCCGGAACGCGACGTCGATCACCTCGGCGCCGTTGAAACCCTCGGGCACCACCACCGCGCTGACCGTGTCGGAATACCACTTCGGTTCCTTGGCGCACAGCTTCAGGCCCCAGCCTTTGGTGATTGCCGCACGGGTGCCTTCGGCCAGGTAGTGGTGGCGCACGAAGATCTGTTCCAGCCCCTCTTCGAAAATGATGTCGAGCGCTTCGCGCAGGCCGTACAGCAGCGGCAGCGCTGGGGTATACGGAAAGTAGCCGTCGGCGTTGGTCTTGATCATGTCGGCCAGGTCGAAATAGCAGCGCCGCGAGGCGGCCGCCGGCATGGTCGCCAGCGCCTTCTGGCTTACGGCCAGCACGCCCATGCCGGCCGGCATCATCAGGCCCTTTTGCGAACCGGTGATGGCGATGTCCACGCCCCACTCGTCCATGCGGAAATCGATGCTGCCGATCGAGCTGACGCCGTCGACATACAGCAGCGCAGGGTGGCGCGCCGCGTCGAGCGCCTTGCGCACCCCGGCGATATCGCTGGTGACCCCGGTGGCGGTCTCGTTCTGGCACGCCAGCACCGCCTTGATCTTGTGCTGCTTGTCGGCGCGCAGGGCTTCCTCGACCGCATCGAGCGGCACCCCCTTGCCCCATTCCACGTCCAGCGTCTGCACCTCGAAACCCAAGCGGTGCGCCATGTCGGTCCACAGGTGGCTGAACTGGCCGAACGATGCGGTCAGCACCTTGTCGCCGGGCGAAAGGGTGTTGGTCAGCGCCGCTTCCCAGGCCCCGGTGCCGGTGCACGGCAGGATAAACGTCTGCGCCTGGGCGGTCTTGAATACCATCTTCAGGTCGGCCAGCAGGCTCTTCGTCAGCGCCGGAAAGCGCGAAGAACGGTGGTCTTCCATCGGTACCATCATGGCGCGCAGCACGCGGTCTGGCACATTGGTCGGGCCGGGAACGAAGAGAAAATTGCGGCCTGGGCTACGGACGTTCGGCTGATAAGACATGGGGCATCTCCTGGTTGGTAATGGTTCAAATTGCTTGCGGCAGGCTCAGGCGCGCGGCTTAGCCATACACGGGGAAACGGGTGGTCAGCGCCTTGACCGCGTGCGCCACCCGGTCGATGACGGCCGCGTCGCCAGGGGCGTCGAGCAGGTCGGCGATCAGGTTGGCCAGCTGGCCGGCCTGCTCCTCCTTGAAGCCGCGCGTGGTAATCGCAGGCGAGCCGATCCGGACGCCGCTGGTGACGAAGGGCTTTTCGGGATCGTTCGGAATGGCGTTTTTGTTGACCGTGATGTGCGCCCTGCCGAGCGCCGCTTCGGCGTCCTTGCCGGTGATGTTCTTGGCGCGCAAATCGACCAGGAACACGTGCGAGTCGGTGCGCCCGGAAACGATGCGCAGGCCGCGCTCTTGCAGCGTGGCTGCCATCACGGCCGCATTCGCGATCACCTGCGCCTGGTACTGCCTGAATCCATCGCTCATCGCTTCCTTGAACGCAATTGCCTTGGCGGCGATCACGTGCATCAGCGGGCCGCCCTGGATGGCGGGAAAAATCGCCGAGTTGATCGCCTTGGCGTGCTCTTCGGTATTGGTGAAGATCACGCCGCCGCGCGGGCCGCGCAGCGTCTTGTGGGTGGTGGTGGTGACGAAGTCGGCGATGCCGATCGGGCTCGGGTACAGCTTTGCCGCGATCAGCCCGGCGTAATGGGCCATGTCGACGAACAGCCAGGCGCCCACGCTGTCGGCGATCGCGCGAAACCGTTGCCAGTCGATCTGCAAGGCATACGCGGATGCGCCCGCCACGATCATCTTCGGCCGGTGTTCGCGCGCCAGCGCTGCCACCTGCTCGTAGTCGATCGCTTCGGTCTGCGGATCGAGCCCGTAGGCGACCGCATTGAACAACTTGCCGCTGAGGTTGACCGACGCGCCATGGGTCAGGTGGCCGCCGTGGGCCAGCGACATGCCGAGGATGGTGTCGCCCGGCTTCAGCATCGCCAGGTACACGCCCTGGTTGGCTTGCGAACCCGAATGCGGCTGGACGTTGGCGAAGGCCGCTCCGAATAACTGGCGGGCGCGGTCGATCGCCAGTTGCTCGGCGACGTCGACGTGCTCGCAGCCGCCGTAATAGCGCTTGCCGGGATAGCCTTCGGCGTATTTGTTGGTCAACTGCGATCCTTGCGCCTGCATGACTGCCGGCGAGGCGTAATTTTCCGATGCGATCAGTTCAATGTGGTCTTCCTGGCGCACGCATTCGGCCTCGATGGCCTGCCACACCTCGGGATCGCTTGCCTCGATCGTTTGCTCAAAACTAAACATGTTGAGTGCCTTTATCGGTAATCATGAATTGTTGATGTGGACGTTTGCTGGTCTGCTGGCGTCACCCAGTTTGATGTACCGAGTTTAATGACAGGAATAAAAATTTACTATTCAGGATTATTTACTATGTGATAAGAAAGACTTACCCAGCGATGTTGTGCGATCTGGCATGATCTTTGGAACTCAACAAAACGGTGCAGGTGATGACATGACGACCGACCCGCGCACGCTCCTGCATGCCATGTTCGACGCTGCGGCAGGCGCAGCGGCCCCGGCGCTCTGCCTGCCGCGGCACCTGCCCGCGCCGCCCAGCGGACGCACGCTGGTGATTGGCGCCGGCAAGGCCGCCGCCAGCATGGCGCGGGCGGTCGAAGATCATTGGCCCGGGCCGTTGAGCGGCCTGGTGGTGACGCGCTATGGCCACAAGGTGCCGTGCCGGCGCATCGAAGTCGTCGAGGCATCCCATCCGGTGCCGGATGCGGCGGGCGAGCGCGCGGCCGCGCGCATGCTGGCCCTGGTGCGCGGCTTGGGCGCCGACGACCTGGTGCTGTGCCTTATTTCGGGCGGCGGTTCGGCCCTGCTGGCGCTGCCGGCGCCGGGCCTGGCCCTGGCCGACAAACAGGCGGTGACCAAAGCCTTGCTGCGCTCGGGAGCCAACATCGCCGAAATGAACTGCGTGCGCAAACACCTGTCTGCCATCAAGGGCGGACGGCTGGCTGCCGCTTGCGCCCCGGCCCGAGTCATCACGCTGATGATCTCGGATGTGCCCGGCGACGACCCTGCCATCATTGCCTCGGGGCCAACCGTGGCCGACCCCGGCAGCTGCGCCGATGCGCTGGCTATCCTCGACAAATACGGCATTCGCGAGCCGCGCGCCGCGCTCGAGCACTTGGCAGCGGCGCAAGACGAGACGCCGAAACCGGGCGATCCGCGCCTGGCGCGCGCCACCACAACCATGATCGCCACACCGCAACACGCGCTCGAAGCGGCGGCGGCCGTGGCCCGCGCCGCCGGCTTCACCCCGGTGATCCTGGGTGACAGCATCGAGGGGGAAGCGCGCGAGGTGGCGCTGATGCACGCCGGTATCGCACGCCAGGTTGCGCGCCATGGCCAGCCGGCGCCCTCCCCTTGCGTGCTGCTGTCGGGCGGCGAGACCACCGTGACCGTGCGCGGCAGCGGGCGCGGCGGGCGCAATGCCGAGTTCTTGCTGGCGCTCGCGGTGGCGCTCGATGGCCACGCCGGGATCCATGCGATGGCGGGAGACACCGACGGCATTGACGGCACCGAGGACAATGCCGGCGCAATGCTGGCGCCGGACACCCTGGCGCGCGCTGCCGCCGCCGGACTGGACGCGCGCGCGCGCCTGGCGAACAACGATGGCTACGGATTTTTTGCGGGACTTGGCGAGCTGGTCGTGACCGGGCCGACCCTCACCAACGTCAACGATTTCCGCGCCATCGTGATCATGCCGGCGCCGTAAGGCCGGCGCCATCGAAGGCCGGTGCCGGCAGGCCGGCTGCGCCTGGCGCAGCGGCCGATGGCGCAATTACATGGTATTGTCGGCGCGCTTCTTGCGCTCGACCATGCGCAGGATGAAGGGCGTGAAAATCAGCTGCATGGCCAGTTCCATCTTGCCGCCGGGGATCACGATGGTATTCGCGCGCGACATGAACGAATCGCCGATCATGCTCAGCAGGTACTGGAAATCGATCCCCTTCGGATTCGCGAAGCGGATCACCACCATGCTTTCATCGGGCGCAGGGATCTCGCGCGCAATGAAGGGATTCGAGGTATCGACGCAAGGCACGCGCTGGAAATTCACGTGGGTGCGGGCAAACTGCGGACAGATGTAATGCACATAGTCGGGCATGCGGCGCAAGATGGTGTCGGTCACCGCCTCGGTCGAATAGCCGCGCTTGGATTTGTCGCGCCACAGCTTCTGGATCCATTCCAGGTTAATCACCGGCACCACGCCGATCAGCAGGTCGGGATGCTGGGCGATATTCACGGCCTCGGTCACCACGCCGCCGTGCAGGCCTTCGTAGAACATCAGGTCTGTCTTTTCCGGCAACTCTTCCCACTCGGTGAAGGTGCCTGGCTGCTGGCCGTAAGGCGCCGCCTCTTCGGCTTCGTGCAGGTATTTCCGGCACTTGCCGCGGCCGCTCCTGGCATAGGTGGAAAACAGCGACTCGAGCTCGGCGAACAGGTTGGTATCGGGACCGAAATGGCTGATATGCCTGTCGCCGTCGGCTTCGGCGGCAGCCAGCCTGGCCTTCATGTCGTTCCTGTCATAGCGGTGGAAGCTGTCGCCTTCAATGATGACCGAACGGATCTGCTCGCGGCGAAAGATATTCTCGAAGGTGCGCGTCACCGAACTGGTGCCGGCGCCGGAGGATCCGGTAATGGCGATGATGGGATGGCGTTCTGACATAGGGTTTCCTGGTCGGGTCAACTGGGCAGCCGGAACAGGCTGCGCTCATTAAATAGTGGGTTGGGCAGGTCTATCGACTGCGGCATGTTGTGATACCGCTCGATGCGCTCGACCTCGTCGCGCGAGCCGAAAATCAGCGGGATGCGCTGGTGCAGCGATTGCGGCGCCACCGCCATGACGCTTTGGCGCCCGGTGCTGGCGGCGCCACCGGCCTGCTCCATGATGAAGGCGATCGGATTCGCTTCATAGAGCAGGCGCAGGCGTTCCGGCAAGTCGGGGGCCCTGCTGTCGGGCGGGTACATGCACACACCGCCGCGCATCAGGATGCGGTGCGCCTCGGCCACGATCGAGGCGATCCAGCGCATATTGAAATCCTTGCCGCGCGGCCCAGTGCGCCCGGCCAGGCATTCGTTCACGTACTGCTTCACCGGTGCTTCCCAAAAGCGGCTGTTGGAGGCATTGATGGCGAATTCCTGGGTGTGCGCCGGCACCGTCAGGTCGGCGTGGGTAAGAATGAATTCGCCGAGGCTGGGGTCAAGCGTGAAGCCATGCACGCCATTCCCGACCGTCATGACCAGCATCGTGGACGGGCCATACAGGGCATACCCGGCCGCCACCTGCCGCATGCCGGGCTGGAGGAAGTCGTCGATGCTGACTGGCTGATCGCCGTCGCGCGACCGCAGCACCGAAAATATGCTGCCGACAGAGACATTGACATCGATGTTGGAGGAGCCGTCGAGCGGATCGAATACCAGCAGGTACTTGCCCTTCGGGAAGCATGCCGGAATGTCGAAGAGCCCCGCCATTTCCCCGGACGCCAGGCCGGCCAGGTGGCTGCCCCAGTCGGTGACGCGCAGGAAGGCGTCATTGCTCAGCACGTCGAGCGTCTGTTTCGCTTCCCCGCGCAGGTTGACGGTGCCGCTGGTATGCCCCAGCATGCCGTCGAGTGCGCCAAAAGCGGCTGCGCGCGCGATGCTCTTGCAGGCCAGCGCAACGCTCAGGATAAGGCTGTTGAAGTCGCCGCTCGCGCCAGGATAGCGGCGCCGCTCTTCAATCAGGAACTGGGTCAGCGTGGTCTGATTTTGCGTCGGTAGCATGCCGGACTCCGTTTGCGATTGCTTGATGCGAAATGCGGCGCAAGCGCCGCAGCTTGGTGTCAGGCCGCCTCGAGCAGATGTCCGCCGTGCCAGCGCCGCAATGCGTCGAGATCGACCCAGCGGTGCTCGGCGCCGGGGATGCGCCGGGCCATCGGCTTGTCCGGATCGGCCAGGTCGGGAATCACCAGCAACGCGCCGGCGAAATCGTGCCACTTGGTGTAGGCCGTCGGCGTGACCAGCACCGGGATCCCGGCCGACGAGGCAGCCAGCAGGCCGTTCCTCGAGTCTTCGATCGCCAGGCAGTCCTGCGGCTTGACATTCAACTCCTGCAGCGCCGCCAGGTAGACGTCCGGCGCCGGCTTTTTGCTGGGCGTGGTGGAGGCATCGCAGACCGCATCGAACATGCCGCGCCAGCCCCTGCCGAAGTGCGCGCCGAGCAAGGCATTGACATTCGACGGCGTGGTGGTGGTGGCGATCGCCATCGGCAGCTTGGCGGCGCGGGCTTCCGCGATCAGGCGCCGCACGCCGGGCCGCAGCGACAGCTGGCCAGCGCTGACCATGTCGCCATAGATGCGGGTTTTCAGTGCATGGATCTGGGTGATCCTGCGCGCCGCGCTGGGATGGTCCGCGCCGCGCGGATCGACCTTCTTCCAGTAATGCGCGAGGCGGTTCATGCCGCCTGCAATCTCCAGCAGCCCTGAATACAGGGCGCGGTCCCATTGCCAGCCCATGCCGGATTGCTCGAATGCGGCATTGAAGGCGGCGCAATGCGCGGTTTCAGTCTCGGCCAGGGTTCCGTCGACGTCAAAGATCAGGGCGTTCAGCATCAGGTGTCTCCTTTGGGTTAGCGGCAGCTTGTTGCGTAAATTCCGTAAATTGCGTAAAGATCCGGCTTGCGCGAAGGTCGGCAGCGGTTATGGTAATCAGGGTCAGGTCGTCGTCGCCCGCATTCGGATCGTTCAACAGGCGCGAGGCATGGCGCAGGCGCGCCCGGTCCAGCGCGTTGCGCACGATATGGTGGGCTATGCGGGACGACATGCCGGGGTTGGAGCGGAAAAACGTGTCCATCCTGTCCTTGTAGCCGGCAAGAATCACCACCAGGTCGTCGCGCTGGTTCTCCATCACCTGCAGCGGGATTTCGATGGCTTCCTGTCCATAATCGCGCTCGTTTTCCGGGCGGTACAGGTAATACGCCTCATCGATGAACCGCACGCCGCCCATCGCCTTCTTCAGCACTTCGCGGGTTTTCGGGGCGGTATGGCCGATGTACTGGCCCACCAGGTCGTCGCGCGTGACGGCGACCAGGTGGCCTTTGCGGACATATCCCAGCCTGTGCAAAATTGCTGCCATGCGCAGTGCGACCGTCGTCTTGCCGCTGCCCGAGTTTCTCGAGAAGCACATGTGCAGGCTGGGCGAACCGGCCGTGAAGCCACGCTCGGCGCGCAGTTTGTCCACTACCAGCAAAGCGGCGATGTCGCGGATGCGCTGCTTGACGGGCGCCAGGCCGACCAGTTCGCGCTCCAGCTGCGCCAGCAATTGCTCGATGCCCGATTCGCGCAGCAGCGCGGCCAGCGCATTTGCCGGGCGCGCAGCAGCGCCGCAGGCGCCGGGCGCGTGGGCCATGTCGGCAGTCGCTGCGCCCGCCATCAGTAACGCGCGCCTTCGGGATTGGCCAGGACCGCATAGCTTTCGACGCTGTAGCGCACGGTCCTGCCCTGGACTTCCTGGCGCACCAGGCGAAAGCCCGGTTCGTTCTGCGGACGGTTGACAATGAAGGCCATCACCAGCGACTCGACCCCCTGGCTGGAATCGAAGGCAGTGACGCGGATGTACTGGCCGCCAACGGTCTTGCGGCAGTTGTCCAGCTCGAGCATGATGGCGGCCGCATCGCGCAGGTCGAACATCGGCGCACCGAACATCTCCCAGAAGGTATTGCGCGGATGCGGATCGTCGGTGTATTCGATCCCCAGCGCCCATCCCTTGGCCAGGCAGTAATCGATTTGGCGCCTGATCTGGTCGTCGCTCAGGTCCGGCAGGTAGGAGAAGGTTCCTTGGGTGATGCGCATGATTTCCTCTTGGCCGCAGCTCAGGCTGTCGATGCAGCCGGCACAAAGTCCGAGGTATCGGTCGATGTGTAGTTAAACGAGATGTCGCCCCAGGTATCGAGGGCGGCCCCGAGCGGCGCGCACCAGCGCGCCGCAGCGCGCAGGATGTCTGGCCCTTCGTTGCGGATGTCGCGCCCCTCGTTGCGCGCGAGCACCATCGCTTCCAGCGCGACCCGGTTGGCGGTCGCGCCCGCCTGTATGCCCATCGGATGGCCGATGGTGCCGCCGCCGAACTGGAGTACCACGTCATCGCCGAACAGGTCGAGCAGCTGATGCATCTGGCCGGCATGGATGCCGCCGGAAGCGACCGGCATCACCTTGCGCAGCGAACCCCAGTCCTGCTCGAAAAAGATCCCGCGCGCCAAGTCGACTTCGGTATGCCGGTCGCGGCAGATGTTGTAGTAGCCCCGCACCGTCATCGGGTCGCCTTCCAGCTTGCCGACTGCAGTGCCGGCATGCAGGTGGTCGACTCCGGCCATGCGCAGCCATTTCGCGATCACGCGGAACGATATGCCATGCGATTTCTGGCGCGTATAGGTGCCGTGCCCGGCACGGTGCATGTGCAGCATCATGTCATTCTGGCGGCACCAGTTGGACATCGACTGGATCGCGGTCCAGCCGACCACCAGGTCCACCATCACGATCACCGAGCCCAGTTCCTTGGCGAACTCGGCGCGGCGGTACATCTCTTCCATCGTGCCGGCGGTGACATTCAGGTAATGGCCCTTGACTTCGCCGCTGGCGGCGCTGGCGCGGTTGACCGCTTCCATCACGAACAGGAAGCGGTCGCGCCAGTGCATGAACGGTTGCGAGTTGATGTTCTCGTCATCCTTCATGAAGTCGAGGCCGCCTTTCAGTCCTTCGTACACCACCCGGCCGTAATTGCGGCCCGACAGGCCGAGCTTGGGCTTGGTGGTGGCGCCGAGCAGCGGACGGCCAAACTTGTCCAGGCGCTCGCGCTCGACGATGATGCCGGTCGGCGGTCCAGGGAAGGTCTTGATGTAAGCGACCGGGAATTTCATGTCTTCCAGGCGCGCCGCTTTCAGCGGCTTGAAGCTGAAGACATTGCCGATGATGGAGGCCGTGACATTCGCGATCGAGCCTTCCTCGAACAGCGCAAGATCGTAGGCCACGTAACAGAAGAACTGGCCGGGATTGTTCGGCACCGGGTCGACCCGGTAGGCCTTGGCGCGGTACATGTCGCAGGCGGTCAGGCGGTCGGTCCACACCACGGTCCAGGTCGCAGTGGAAGATTCTCCCGCGACTGCGGCGGCCGCTTCGACCGGATCGACGCCGTCCTGCGGCGTAATGCGAAATAGCGCCAGGATGTCGGTTTCCTTTGGTACGTAATCGGCATCCCAGTAGCCCATCTGGGCATATTTCAGCACGCCGGCCGAATAGCGCGTCTTCGCATCGAGAACCTGCCTCGCGTCATTGCTTTCCATTTCGCGCTGCTCCGGTTGATGCTGGTTTGCATTGTCATGTACTCAACTATAGAAACCCTTTGGCATTCCGTCCAATCAGTATTACTTTGTTTTTCATTGGTCAGGGCTTATAGATGGAGATCGACCTCGGCATCCGGCGGCGCGGCGAGCACGGCCATGGCCATCAATGTGAATGCAGCGTCCTGCCGTTACACCTGGCCCCGACACCCGAACCGCTGACGAGCGCGATGCTGCCGGCCTCGGCCTGGCGATGAAATAGCCTTGCACTTCATTGCAGGACAAGGCTTTCCAGTTGTTCTGCGGTCTCCACGCCTTCCGCGTCGACCGACATGCCCAGCGCATGCGCCATCGATACAATGGCCTGCAAAAAACACTTTTCCTTCTTTTGAATTCCAAGTTCGGCGGTGAAAGCGCGATCGAGAGCACGTCCATTTTCAGTTTCTGCAGTTGCGACGAGGGACGAGTAACCGGTGCCGAAATCGTCGACATGGAGCTTGAGCATGTGTATGACGGGATGTATCGCGAAATCTTCAACGAGATTGATTCGCAGCGGCCGTTCGCGGATTTGAGAGCATGGCTGAAGCAGGTTGCGGTGTCGGTGCGCCAGCGCTGAGGCCAGGGATACTCAGCATGATAGGGGTAGGGAAGGCGTTAGCCTCCGATTTGGCCAGCGAAGATGATCGTTCAGACCTCGCCCGAAGGCGGGACGCTTTTCCTGTTTGCGTAACATCGCGCGCAGGCGGCGGCGGCGGCGGATTTGCGCATCAAGCGCGCTAAACGTTCGTTCGTGCGCATGTTTGAAGTACCCAAACCAGCCCTTGAGTATTGGATTGAGGTCGCTCACAACCTGCCCCTTCATGGTGCGCGCTATCGCGCTAGGTTGCTGCGCGACTGGCCGACAAGTCGGCCACCCTCAGGGCCACGGCTTCCCAAACAGCCAAGATATCAAGCACAGCATGCAAAGCGCTGCGCGCACGGCTAAGTGCCACGGGACTCGCAAAACCACCAGGCGAAAAAAAACCCCAGCATTTCTGCTGGGGTTTTTCTCTTATAACTAGCCTG